>Ga0194115_10002997_pt1 | contig 19409 bp, 16 predicted proteins | sample TA2MahsurfametaG_3_FD_148656 | JGI IMG/M metagenome (GOLD analysis project Ga0194115, IMG submission 148656) | Freshwater microbial communities from Lake Tanganyika, Tanzania - TA2015002 Mahale S4 surface | ecosystem: Environmental > Aquatic > Freshwater > Lake | place: Tanzania: Lake... | reverse complement strand
AATATTCTTTTTTCATTATTTTTGATGATAGAATTATTTGATAAATTATCAGTAACTGCAATCCGTTTATCTTTTGAAATAGCATCCTGGTAGACCACCAATCCGTTTTTATCTTGAAACTGGTAACTTACGGTTAGTTTTATAATTTCTTCAGTGGCTATTCCTCTATTATCTACTAAAGAGCTTTCTGCAGTATCGTAAATTTGAGCTTTAAATATATAAGCATTCACATCCTTTTCATCTTTTCTAAAATTTAATTTTTGTTCTAGATTAAAGGCAAGATCTCTATCACCTATGATTTCTGACTTTGAAATAACGACTTGTTTTGAGCTTCCCATATAAACAGGAGAAAATCCACAGCTTGAAAGAGTGATAAGAAGTAAAATTGTTATAAATATTTTATTTTTCATTGGTGACAATATTTAGTAATTTATTTTTAACAAATATTTTTTTTGTTATAGTAGTTTTTTCTAATATAACTTTTATATTTTTAATTGCTAAGGATTTGCTAAAAATACTTTCCTCCGTTTCATTGTGGATAGCGTTGATAATTGCTCTTTTTTTTCCATTTATTTGAACCACAACATTAAATTCATCTTTTTTTAATGATTCATTGTCAAATTTAGGCCATTCTTGAATAGCAAGATCTGTTTTTTTAGTAATCTTTTCCCAGCATTCATTTGCAACATAAGGAATAAAGGCTGAGATAATTATTAGATATTTTTTAAAAACATCAATTAAAATATTTTTTTCAACTCCTAATTTTTCAATTTCATCATTGAGTAGATTTAAAAAGGTATACAATTTTGCAACAGCAACATTCATTTGAAATTTTTCAATACATTCTGAGATTTCTTTTACTAAAATATCAACTTTTACTAAAAAATTTTTATCTAAATTTTCATTTATTTTTTGATAATTTGATATTTTTTCACAAGTTCGCCAGATCTTTTGAATATATTTATAAGCGCCTTGAATACCACTATCGCTCCATTGAATGTCACGATCTGGAGGACTGTCAGATAATATAAACCATCTTACAGCGTCAGATCCATAAATTTTTATGATGTCATCAGGGTCTACGATATTTTTTTTAGATTTCGACATGGCTTGGCTGTCGCCTTTTAAAACTTTTAACTTATTATCTAAAAAATATTTTCCATTTTCAAATTTTACGTCCTTTGGAAAAACCCATTCTCCTTTTTCAGTTTTAAAGGTTGGATGACAAACCATCCCTTGGGTAAAGAGATTTTGAAAAGGCTCTGAAAATTTAAATTTAAATTCATCTTTTAAGGCAAGGGTAAAAAATCTTGAATATAAAAGATGTAAAATCGCATGTTCTACTCCACCAATATATTGATCTACAGGCATCCAATAATTAATATCTTCCTCATTAAAGGGGCGGTTTTGTTCTAGGGGAGAACAAAACCTTAAAAAATACCAAGATGAGTCTACAAAGGTATCAAGGGTGTCCGTTTCACGGGTCGCTCTCATCCCTGTTTCCGGGCACGTGGTATATTTCCAAGTCGGATGATTTTCTAAAGGATTTCCAGGTTTGTTAAAATCAATATCTTCTGGAAGTGTTACGGGCAAATCCTTTTCTGGAACAGGAATAATTTTACCATCTTCTCTATAAAGAATTGGAATAGGACAACCCCAATATCTTTGTCTTGATATTCCCCAATCTTTTAATCTATAGATTATTTTAGAATTTCCCATTTCTTTATCTTCAATTATTTTAATAATTTTTTTTTGTGCATCTTTAACGCTAAGATCATTTAAAAAATCAGAATTAATGATAAAGCCACCATCAATGTATGCCTCATTTTTAATTATTATACTTTCAGATTTTTTAGGTGATACGACAGGTAAGATTTCTAATTTATATTTTAATGCAAATTCAAGATCCCTTTGATCATGGGCTGGACAGCCATAAATTGCACCAGTTCCATAATCCATAAGTATAAAATTACTCACATAAATAGGTAATTTTTTATCTTTGATAAATGGATGATAAACAAAATAGGCTGTTTTAAATCCTAATTTGTCATTTTTTGATAAAGAGGACTCTATTGCAATATTCTTAAGAGCTTCATTTTTAAATTTTAAGAAATTTTTATCCTTTTCAAAAAATTTAGTAAAAGGGTGATCGGGAGCGATTGCAATAAAAGATGCTCCAAAAATTGTATCCGGTCGTGTTGTAAAAATTTTTATTTTTTGTTCATTATTCGTTAAAAAATTAATTTCACACCCTATCGATTTTCCAATCCAATTTTTTTGCATTAATTTTACTTTATCTGGCCAGCCTTTTAAATTCTCAAGGGAGTCTAAAAGTTCATCTGAATATTTTGTAATATTTAAAAACCACTGACTTAATTTTTTTTTCTCAACTATGGCGCCAGACCTCCAGCCCTTACCATCAATGACCTGTTCATTTGCAAGCACTGTTTGATCAATAGGATCCCAATTAACGTAGCTTTCTTTTTTATAAACTAACCCTTTTTTTAAAAAAAAAGAAAATAAAATTTGTTGGTGTTTAAAATAATTCTTATCACACGTGGAAACTTCCTTATCCCAGTCGATGGACAGACCTAATCTTTGTAGTTGACTTTTCATCGTTAAAATATTTTTTTTAGTCCAAGCCTCAGGATGCAATTTATTTTGAAAGGCAGCATTTTCAGCGGGCAGACCAAAAGAATCCCAGCCCATTGGATGAAGTACGTTATAACCCTTTAGTCTTTTAAAATTTGCTACAACGTCACCTAATGTATAATTTCTAACGTGTCCCATATGAATATTTCCTGACGGGTAAGGAAACATTTCTAGACAGTAAAATTTTTTGTTATTATTTTTTTTTGTTTTGAAAGTTTTATTTTTTAAAAAAAAATTATTCCATTTTTTTTCAATTTCTGCAAAATTATAATTCTCCATTAAATCTAATTCTTTTTAGATTTTTCATCTTCAATTTTAATTTGCCTTGCTTTTGTAAGAATAGAATCTTTTATATCTTGTGGAAAAGAATTCTTAAGTAAAATTTGTGAACATCTATTACTGATATCACATTTCTTTTTATGAACATTAATTTCCAAAGAAGCTGATCTCACTTCATTACTTAAAAATCTTATTTGAATTTTAATTTGTTCATCAGAATTAATGTTATCAGAATACCAATCGGTGATGATAATACCTCCAGAGTAGTCAGCGTTTAGTAATGGCATAAATTCAAGGGTTTTTAGACTTGCTCTCCATAAAACATTCGAGCTTGAAAACCTAAAATTTGTATCTTGGTTACCTTTGCCAATCATCGCCATCAACCCACCCCCCTCCCGAGCTGCTTGTCTTGATCTTGCATCAATATTAGGTTCAATTAAAACTTTTTCGCCGGTAACAGGGTCCTTCTGAGCGCAATTTGTTAGAATTGTTATAAATATGAGTAAAAAGATATATTCTTTGATTTTGAGCATTTTTTAAGTTTTATATAGGTAAATTTATCAAATTTCCTTGAATATTATTGTTGTAATTATGCAACATGTCTGTAAAAATTATTAATATTTAATCTAAAAATTAATCAATTACATCATTTTAATGTAATTAGCTAATGAGAAAAGGCAAAAATCTTTTCTTTAATACTAACAACAAAAAGGAAAACAATGAAAAATAAACTTTTATTGTCTACAGCTTTAGTTGGAGGATTAGCCTTAACAGGTGTTGCGCACGCGCAAACTACTATTACAGGTAACATGAATCTTTCATACAAAAGCGCTACAAATGATAATGGAATGAATAATTCCAACGTAACGACTGGAAACAGAACAAATGCTACGGACTCATCATTTGGTAGAGAAACACAAATCAACATAGCTAATAAGGGAAAACTAAATAACGGTATTGATTACGTTGCTGGTTTTTCTCTTGAGTTTGACGGTTTAAGTGGTGCATCATCAAACACAGCAACACAATCTGCTGCGGCTGAATCTAGAATCACTAGAATTGCAAATGAAAATGTTTATATTGATTTAATTTTTGGAACTACAACTTTATCAGTTGGTTCTGATCACTTAAATAATATGTCATTCTCAGCTGTGCCAAGAGTTGCTCAAAATATGGCAACTACACTAGCTAGCGTTGCAATAGATACAACTTCATCACAAGCTGTTGCACAATCAAACCAATCAGGTGGTGGAACCGCTTATAGATTCTATCCTGGTGGAGTAGCCTTAGGCTCATCTAACTACATGGGAATCGGTGTGCAACAAGTTACGCCTTTTGGAACAATTACTGGTCAGTATTTCCCAAGAGCTAACGCAACTGCAGCAGCTAACGATGGTATAGTTAGACAAACATCAAATGATGCTTTCGAGCTTCATTACCGAGGTAATCTTGGTGTTAAAGGTTTAACTGCTACTGCAGGTTACAATATGATCAAACAAAATGGCGCAACAACAGCAGCTGGTGGAAATGATGATCAAACTGGTAAAGCATTAGGTTTAGGTTATAATTTTGGTTCTGCAGCAGTTGGTATCCAAAAGAACTGGACTGATAACGGCGGAGTAGGAACAACTAAAGTGGACATTTCTTCACTTGAAGTTGGTGGTACGTTTGCATTAACTAAAGATATCACTTTAGGAGCAATGCGTACTAAAACATCAGGACAATACTTTACAGCAACAGATATGCCAGGAGATGAAGTGGCTACGTCAGTGACTGTAGGATATAACCTTGGTGCAATTAATACTTCTTTAACTTATGCACAAGCTAAAGATATTAGAGGAGTTCACGGTGTTGACTCTGATATTTTCTTAGCAAGAGCAGCAGTTAACTTCTAATTTAAAACTTAAAAATATTTTAAGTTTTAGTTAAATTTTAAACCTGCCTACCTTTATTGGTAGGCAGGTTTTTTTATTTATAAGACGTAAAATCGTGGATAAAATTTATTCAAATCTTGAAAATTTATTTATAACAGCTGATTATTCACTTTTACAAAAAACTTGTAAATTGCTAATTGAAAATTATCCAAATGATATCAAGATTTTAACCTATTATTCTAGGGCATTATTGGTTTTATCTGATTTTAATGAGACAGAACAAATATGCCTAAAGATATTAAAATTGGATTATAATTCAGCTGAAGCCCACCTTAATCTTGCAAGAGTTTTTTCTAAAAACAATCAAATCGAGAAGGCGATAGATCATTATAATATTTGTTTGAAAATAAACCCTACTTCTTTTGTTTATTTTGAGCTTGGTCTTTTACTTTTTAATAAAGCTGATTATAAAAATTCCATTTTTAATATAGCAAAAGCGGTAAAATTAGAACCAACATTGGCAGAAGGTTATTTTTATTTAGGTTTAATTTACCAAAAAGCAGAAAAAATATATTTAGCCATTGAAAGTTTTAAAGAAGCCATTCATCATAAACACGATTATTCTGCTGCTTATAATAATTTAGGTGCTTTGTATCTTGATTTAAATAAATTAGATGAGGCAATTTATCATTTTAATCAGTCTATTAAATTTAATAATAAATCTTATCTTGCTTATTCAAATCTTGCTCAAGCTTATTTAATTAAAGGAGATTTTGATAAAACTAGATCTACCCTTACTCAATGTTTTGTAATTAAACCAGATGATGGTGAACCACATCGATTGCTGAGCACTATTCATAAATACTCAGTAAAGAATGATCATTTTAATCAAATGCTTAAATTTATTGAGAATAAGAATTTAAACGAAAATTCTAGGATGCATTTTTATTTTGCTTTAGCAAAAGCAAGTGAAGATTTTAGGGATTATAAAAGTTCTGCAGAATTCTTAATACAAGGTAATACAATTAGAAGAAAGGATTTTAATTATAATATTAAGGATGATATTTATCAATTTGAACATATAAAAAAAAACTTTAGCAAAGATTTTTTTACTAAACACTCAAATTCCGGATTTCAATCTGCTAAAACTATTTTTATCGTAGGCATGCCAAGATCTGGAACGACCCTAGTTGAGCAAATTATATCAAGTCATCGAAATGTATATGGTGCCGGTGAGTTGAGTTTTTTAGCAAATGTAATAAATGAGGCAATTCCATATTCAGATCCTAATATTTTTTTTAATAATTTGAAGAGCTGTGAATCATCCTTATTTAGTAAAATAGGTGAAAACTATTTTAATCTCGTTTCTAAGCTTAATGATGAAAAAAAATTTATTATAGACAAAATGCCTGTGAATTTTAGATTAATAGGTTTTATAAAATTAGCTTTACCTAATGCTAAAATAATTCATTGCACCAGATCTGCCCATGATACTTGTTTATCAATTTACAAAAATTATTTTGGTAAAAATGTGATGCCTTGGGCCTATGATCAATTAGAACTTTCTCAATATTATAATCAGTATAAACAACTCATGGAACATTGGCGGCAATTAATACCTGACTTTATTTATGATATTAATTATGAAAACTTGGTAAGTGATCAGATTAATGAAACAAAAAAATTGATAAAATTTTGTAATTTAACTTGGGATGAAAATTGCATTAACTTTCATGAAAATAAACGAGCCGTTGGTACAGCTAGCGTTAATCAAGTGAGACAAAAAATTTATAAAGACTCCGTTGAGTTATGGAGGAATTACGAAAAGACCTTACCTCAGTTATTTAATAATTTAATTTGAGAAGTTTTTCTAAAAACTCTTAGATCCTCCATCATCCTAATTCCAGCAATTCCTACACTTTTACTTATAAAAACTTTATTTAAGTTTGAGTAATTTATTCCTCCTAAGACGATAAAGTTAACCTTGAAATTTTTTGATAGTAAATTAAATTTAACAATCCCTAATGATTTTCTATTTTTTAAATCTTCAAATATGGGCGATAAAAAAATTAATCTACATTGTTGTCTAATCTTAAAAAAAACTTCTTTATAGTTATGAGCTGATCCTATTTTAATTTTATTTGTAAAAATAAATTTTTTTATATAACTTGGTATATAGATTCCGCTAAAAGTATTTTTCAAGTATTTTAAATTGTAGTAAAGGAAAAATGATATACGTTTAGATTTACAAAAATTTGAAAGTTGTAATAAATTTTCTATTTTTACACTTTCATGGTCTCTATAAATAATTGAAAGATTTTTATATTTAAAATTTATTAATTTGGATTGATTAGTTAATTTATCAGCGTATATAAATATTTTATAATTATTTTCCATTTATATGAATGTTTTAGATAATTTTAAGCTCATTAATGCAAAAGTTAAAAATTTATGTACAAGTAATAATTATACAGAGCCTACTATTATAGTTGTTAGTAAAACTTTTGATATTAATTATATATTACCTATCCTTAACTGTGGCCACAAACATTTTGGAGAAAATAAAGTCCAAGAATCTAAATTAAAATGGACAAGTATTATCAGAAAAGATTTTGGCATTAAATTACATATGGTGGGAAGTCTGCAATCAAATAAAGCCGCAGAAGCTGTAAATATTTTTAATTATATTCACTCTTTAGATAATGAAAAGTTAGCATGTAAGTTAAGTTTAGCTGAAAAAAATTATAATAAAAAACTCGAATATTTTATTCAGGTTAATTTATCAAATGAACCGCAAAAATCAGGAATAAGTGAGGACGATTGCTTTAAATTTTTAATGTTTTGTAAGAATGAGTTAAATTTAAATATTATAGGCTTAATGTGTTTGCCAAAAGCAGAGGAAGATCCGGAGACTAATTTTCAAAAGCTAAAAAAATTGTCAAATAATCTAAAATTGAGAGAATTAAGTATGGGAATGAGTCATGATTTTGAAAAAGCAATTCAATTTGGTTCTAGCTACATTCGAATTGGCTCAGCTATTTTAGGTGAACGAAACTAACCAATTTTTATTGGTGTATTTTTTTTAATATTTTGAAGTAAGTTTAATAAATCTTTTTTTTGTAAAGCAATACATCCACGCGTACTTGTAAATTTTTTTTTGGCAACATGAATAAATATTGCACTTCCTTTTCCTTTAATAACTGGATTTGAATTATAATTTAATACCAATATTAGATCATAAATATCATCATTTCGAAATAATTTCTCATGTGAGTCATTATTAGGTAAGTAAGTTAATTTGTTGTAAAATTTACTTCTTACATCGTCACACCAAATCATATTTTTTGTGATCTTTACTTTTTTTAAAACGGTTGCAACTTTTTTTAATTTATCTGATCTGTAAAGAAAATTTATAATTTTATATTTTCCTTTAGGTGTGATGTTATCACCTTCTTTTACTTTCTTTCTAATTCCTTTTTTGCCAACCGCACATCGAAATTTAAGATTTTTATATCTCAGGTATCCAGATTTATTTATAATAATCATGTTTTATGTAATATATATTCTTTTATGAATAATATTCATCTAAACATTTTAGGATCTCCGCAATTTTTAACAATTTTAAATGAGCTTGAATTCAATAATATTTTAAACTTTGGAACCCAATTAAACTTTAATGATAAAAAAATATCATTTAAGATTTTATTTGTTGATAATTTAAAACTAAAAGAAGTCAAAAATTATTTATTAAAAAATGAACCTACAATTTTATTTTTAAAGCATAAAGATTATATAAAAAAAAATAATCTAAATTTACTTAATTTCCATGTCAGCTTAGAACTTCCTATTGAAATTTCAACATTTAAAGAAATTTTAAATATTATAATTACTAAGTATAATTTTTTTAAAAAATCTAAAATCATTATCAAGGATTATGAAATAGATTCTAATGAACGATCTATAACAAAAAACCAAACAAAAGTTAAATTAACTGAAAAAGAACTAGAATTAATTTTAGCCCTCAATAATAATAATGGCCTAAATAAATCTTTTTTACTCAAAAGTATTTGGAAGCATAGTATTGATTTAGATACACATGCTTTTGAAACTCATCTTCATCGTTTAAGAAAAAAAATAAATAAGTATTTTAAAGATAAAAATTTCATAATTGAAAAAAACTCTTTTTACTTTTTATCGAATTAATTAAGTCTTGCGCCAATTTTTTGAATAACTTTTGCAGCTAGTACTGATCCAGTTTGAAGACATTTTTTAATTTTTGAATTATCTAAATATTCTTTAAAAAATCCTGATGCAAATAAATCCCCCGCACCTGTTAAATCTAAAACTTTTGCAACCTTGAAGCTTTCGCATTTTGTAATTTGATTATTTAAAATTGCAACGCTGCCGTGCTCACTTCTTGTAATGATAATTAGTTTATTTATTTTTTTAAGTTCATTAATACTTTCTATTAAATTATTTTTTTTCATTAATTCATTTATTTCTTTTTCATTTCCAACTAAAATATCTAAATCATTTTTAAGTAATTTAAAAAAATCGTCTCTATGTCTAGAAACGCAGAAAATATCAGATAAACTCATTGCAACTTTAACCTTATTTTTCTTTGCTAGATTGATAACATGTTTAAACATTTCCTCACTCATTCCTTTGTCCCAAAGGTATCCTTCTAAAAAAATAATCTCGTAATCTTTAATATAATCTTTATTAATATCTTCTTTTGAAAGTTGGGATGAAATACCAAGATAAGTACACATAGTTCTTTCAGAGTCTGGAGTTATAAAAATAATGGACACCCCTGTTGATAAGTTCTCCTCTTTTTCAGAATAAAGAAAATTTACATTAATTTTTTTAAGACTTTTTTTATAAATTTTTCCAAATTCATCAGAATTAATTTTTCCTAAAAAAGATGCATTTCCTTGTAAATAGGCAATGCCAGCCATTGTGTTTGCAACAGAACCCCCTGCTTCAATTTTTTCAATCTTAATTGCGTTTTTTAGTCTCTCAAATTCTTCTTTTTCAATGAGTTTCATTGAGCCTTTGGTAAGATTATTTTTTAATAAAAAATCATCATTTATTTTCACAAATACATCAACAATGGCATTACCGATGCCAAGAATTTTTTTAGACATTTTTATCTTTATATAGACAAATTTTATTAATTACACATTTTGTACAAAGTGGATTTCTAGATTTACAGATATATCTTCCATGCAAAAGGATTAAATGGTGAGCTTTCATTAAGAATTTTTCTGGTAAAATTTTTAAAAGTTGACTCTCTACTTGATTTGGATTTTTACCATTTGTTAAACCCGTTCTATTACTTACCCTAAATACGTGTGTATCCACTGCTATTGTTGGTTTATTGAAAACGGTATTTAAGACAACATTTGCAGTTTTTCTACCAACACCTGGAAGATTTATTAAATCATCAAAATTATCTGGAACTTTACTTTGGTATTTTTCGACTAGAGTTTTTGAGAGATTATATAAGTTTTTTGCTTTCATATTAAATAGTCCAATACTTTTAATCATTTTTTTTATTTTTTTAATTCCAAGATCAGCAAAATGTTCTGGTGTGTAATATTTTTTATAAATATTTTTTGTGACATTATTTACATTTGTATCTGTGCATTGAGCGGAAAGAACAACTGAAGTTAAAAGTGTAAATTGATTTCTATATTTAAGCGAAGTCTCTGGATTTTTAATAGATTGATTTAAAAATTGAATAAGTTTTAAGGCCTGTAATTTATTTAATGCCATTAAAAAAAGATAAGAATTTAATTTATTTAAGACTAAACATATCCTGCATATTAAATAGGCCTTTATTTTTTTTACTTATCCATATTGCAGCATTTAATGCTCCATCAGCAAATAACTCTCTTGAAAAAGCAGTATGCTTTAATTCAATATTTTCAATTTTACTATTATAAATGACTGAGTGTTTTCCAACAGTCTTGCCTTTTCTTGTAATAAAGAAATTAAGTTTATTATTTTGAAGTTTCCCTTTTTTATTTAAATAAAAATTCCCTTTTAATTTATCTAAATTTTTATTTTTCCCTTTTGCAACTGCATTTGCTAGCATAAGTGCAGTACCCGACGGATAATCTATTTTTTTTTTATGGTGATTATCTACAATACCAATTTGATAATTATTTGGAATTTTTTTTGATAAAATTTTAGTAACATATTCAAGTAAATTTATTCCTAAACTCATATTACCTGATTTAAATATGGCAATTTTTTTTGAGTAGTTTTTTATTATATTTTCTTCTTTTTGTGTAAAACCCGTTGTACCAATTACAACTTTTTTATTTAATTTTTTTGCAAAATTAAGAATTTCAATTGAAGATTTCGGTCTTGAAAAGTCGATGATAACATCAGTTTTTTTAAATGTTTCTAGATTGTTTTTTTGGACTTTGATACCTTTAATTTTTTTTCCAATTTTAAGGTCAGTTAAACTATAAAGTTTTAAATTTTTTTTTTTTGATATTTTATCAATTAACATCCTTCCCATACGACCGAGTGCTCCCGTGATTGTGATATTGATTTTTTTCATATATTATAATTTAAATATTTTATAAGATTGTTAAATGATAATATGATCAATTGTATTTTTACTTTCATATTTTTCGTAAATTAATTTTAAAGCTTTCTCAAAATTCATTGTGTAAATTTTTGGATTAAATAAGTTTGATTCTAGAAGATTCTTTCTTAATTTATTTTTTATTTGAATATATTTTTTATTATTATTTCCTATTTCTATTGCTAAGTTTTTATATTCTTCCTCTGTATAAGTAATAAGCTCATCCATCTGTAAAGTTTTTAATAAACTTGCACTTACACGACTTTGAAACATATTGCCACTTAGTGTGATCAGTGGCGTTCCTAATCTTAAACAATCACTTGCTGTAGTATGAGCATTATATGGAAAATTATCTAGAAATAAATTTGTATATAAATATCGATTTAAGTGTTTAGATTTTGGAAGTGAACTGGAGAATACTAGTCTTTCTACATTTATATTATTTAAATTTGCTAGAGTCTGTAAATTTTTTTTAGCAAGATTGTCTTCTGAAATAAACCAAATGATACTATTTTTTACTTCTTTAAGTATATCCATCCATATTTTAAAAATATTTGGTGTAAATTTATTAAGATTATTAAAACAACTAAAAACAAAAGAATTTTCCGGAATTCCAAAATCTTTTTTTGAAAATTTATTTTCAATTTTAATATAACTGTTTATTTGATAACAATTTGGCATAAATATTATTTTTTCACTATAAAAATTTATAAAATTTTCAGGAATTAAATTCTTATCAGCTATTATATAATCGTAATACCAAAGACCACTAGTACCTGGATATCCAAGATAGTTTATTATTAACGGTGCCGGTTTGTAGGAAAAAACTTCTATTCTATGATTATCTGTATGTCCATTAAGATCTATTATTATATCTAAATTTAAATCTTTACATTTGTTTACTATCTCTAAACTTGTGAGATTTTTGACGAAAAAAAACTGATCAAAATACTTTGTTAGCTCTTTATTTACATCATCGATAAAATCCTCGATATAGAAACCATAAATTTCAAATTCTTCTTTATTATGAAGCTTAAATAAATCCTTTATTAAATAACTTACAGCATGAGTTTTAAAGTCGGTAGAAAAATATGCAATTTTAATTTTTTTATTTTTTTTTAAAGAAAATTTAATTTCAGCACTAGGATATTTTTTTTTATTTAATTTTTCTAAATTAGTAGCTAGCAATTGTTGTTGTATTCTCAGGTCATCGTTTATATAAATATTTTGAGATGGACTTATAACGTCTTTTTTAGATGAAATTTTTTTATTAATTTCATCTCTTAGTTTATTATAATTGCTCCATTCACAAATAGTTAGCTTTGCATGGATTATTTTTCCGAGCAAACCAATACTATCTGGATCAATATCATATGCTTTTTTATAATTTACTAATGCTTCAAGAATTTTTTTGTCTTTAATTAGAACATCACCAATTTTTATAAGAGCTTCTTTGCAGTCCGGTTTTAGAATTAAAGCTTTTTTAAAATCTGAGAATGCGTGTTTATATTTATCAATTATTAAAAAAACAGTCCCTCTATTAAGGTAGGCATCTAAAAATTTCTCGTCAAATTTAATAGCATTATTATAACAGTTTATTGATTTTTCAAAATTTTCAATTTTTTGGTAAGTTAGTCCAAGATTATTATGAGCATCTGAGTAATCATTTTTTATTTTTATAGATTGTTCATATGACTCGATTGCTTTTTTAAAATTATCTAATCTTGAATAGGCGATACCTAAATTGTTATAAGCTTGATAGTAATCAATTTTAATTTTTATAGCTTTAGTAAGATATACAATTGCATTGTTATAATCCTCTAGTCCTAAATAAGCTGATGCTAAATTATTAAAGAAGGAGTGGTTAATAAATTTTGAATTAATTATTTTTTTATAATAATTAATTGCTTCATAATATTTTTTTTGTTTTAACAAAATAACGCATAAAATATTTATTAAATTAAAATTATCATTATTTTTTTTTAATTGTAATAAAATTTTTTTTTTTGCTTTTTCTAAAAAATTTAAATTTATAAGCTCAATTATTTCACTAATACTTTCCATTTTAAAAAATATTTATTCTGTTAAAATATGATCTATTGGCATTTTCTTTAAATATTTTCTATATACTTCCTCAAGTGCTTTTTCAAAATTTTTAGTAAAAATACTTGTCTTAAATAAAAAATTTTTCTCTTTGTTGATATCTAATTTTTTTTTTATTTTCATTAAATGATACTTATTCTGCCCGAGTTCTACAGCTACTTTTTCATATTCTTCAAAACTTTTGCAAGCAAGATCTTCATCTAATTCTAGTGCGCTTAATAAACTATAACTTACTCTACTTGCAAAAGTTTCACCAAATATTGTTATAACTGGAACTCCTACTTTTAAAAAATCTCTGGTTGTAGTATGTCCATTATATGGAAATGCGTCTAAAAAAATATCTGCATTCTCAATTCTAGATAAATGTTCACAATTGTCTTTAACCATTTTACTAAATATTAGACGATCTGAATTAATATTCTTTTTTTTAGCTTCTTTAATTAAATTAATTTTAACATCATCATTTGTTTCATATAACCACAAAACTGAGTTTTTAACTTTAATTAAAATATTCATCCATACCCCGAAGATGTCTGGATTTATTTTATAAATATTATTATAAGCACAATATACAACAGCATCATTAGGAAGATTTAATTCTGCTCTAGAGAATTTTTTATTACTTATAATTTGTTTATCATCATTTACCAAAAAAGAATCTGGTAAATATATTATTTTTTCATAATAATCATATCGATGTTCAGGTGGTATAATTATTTTATCTGCTATTATATAATCGCATAAATTTGGACCCAAAGTCCCCGAGTAGCCAAGATAATTAATTTGTATAGGAGCTACTCTTAGATAAAAAATTTCCGGGCGGCAAAATCTTGAAGTAAAACCCTGTAAATCAATGGCTATATCGATCTTTAATTCTGTGCAAATTTTTTCAATTTCGTGACTTTTTTTTTTACTAATATCAATAATCTCAATTGCTTTGGATATTCTATTTGTATAGGGGTTATTTTCTTTTTTTAAATCAATTAATGAAAATCCAAAAATTTTAAATTTTTCCTTATTATGATTTTCAAATAATCCAGCGATTGATTGCGCAACTGGATGCTCTTTAAAATCTGCAGAGAAATATCCAATATTAATTTTTTTATTTTGATAATTATAATTTTTTTCTTTAACTATATATTTATTTACAATATTTTTTTTTACATATAATTCAGCATTTTTTTTTTGATTAGTTCTAGAATTAAATAAGTTTAGAGTTGCAAATGGTTCAACTACGAAATTATTTTTAATTTTATTAGAAATATTCTCTAAATTAGCTCTATAATTTTTCCAGTTTGCAAGATAGAGCTCACATTTAAATATATTTTCATCTACATCATCAATATCTTTTTTTATAGATTTTGCTTTTTTGAATAATGGTAAAGCTTTTGAATAATTTTTATCATTTAAAAAAAATCTACCTAAAGTATCATAAGCTTCAAATTTATTTTTATCTAAATATATGCATTCATTTAGATGTTTAATAGAATTTTTTTTATCATCAATGCTTGCATAAATTGTGCCTAAATTTAAATGCGAATAATAGTCTTGATATTTTAAGTCTAGAGATGAAATTAGGTAAGATTTAGCTTCTTCTAGTTCACCATTTTGAGCTTTTAGTGTACCTAGTAATCTAAAGATATCTGAATTACTTATTTTAGTTTTTAGTAATAATTTATAAATTTGTTCTGCTTCTTTAAACTGATTGTTGTTATGTAATAATATTGCTTTATTTAAAAATTCATAAAAATTTTTTTCATTTAAATCCATAAATAAATTATATGATCTTTAATTAAGATTATCTAACTTATTTATTTGAAGTTTTCCCAGAATTTTTTAGTTTTATTTATAAAATTTTTTATTTCAGAATTACTTTCTAAATTTTCTAAAGATTTAAACTTTAGGAGCAAGTCTTTTTGTTCTTTACTTAAGGATTCTGGAATTATGACATTTGTTTCAAGGTAAAGATCACCAAATTCATTTTCTCTTAAAATGGGCATACCTTTACCTTTTAGTCTAAATTGCTTTCCAGATTGAGTTCCTTCTGGAATTTTAACCTTTGATTTTCCACCGTCTATGGTTGGAACTTCAATTTCAGCTCCAAGAGCAGCATCGGTCATAGAGATGGGTAATTTATAGTATAAATTTTCCTCAGATCTTTGAAAAATTTTATGCTTTTGTACATTAATTAAAACATAAAGATCACCATTAGATCCTCCTCTATAGCCTGCATCCCCTTTGCCAGATAATCTCATTTGTGTGCCATCATCAACTCCCTTTGGAATTTGAATGGATAGATTTTTTTTAGTTTTAACTGAACCAGATCCTCTACAATCTTTACAAGGATTTGATAACATTTCTCCATCCCCACCGCAGTCAGGGCAAGTTTGTTGAAGTGTAAAAAAGCCTTGTTGTGTTCTAACTTTTCCATATCCATCACACGTTGAACATTTTTTTGGTTTTGAACCAGGTTCAGCTCCGCTTCCAGAACATTTTTCACATTTTTCATTTGAGGATAAATTGATGGTTTGTTTTTTTCCAAAATAAGCCTCTTCTAAACTAACTTCTAAATTAATTTTTAAATCTGATCCTCTATTAGACCTTGATTTTTTGGACCGACCGCTACTCCGACCAGAGCCCATAAAGTCGCCAAAAAAATCATCAAAGATGTCGGAAAATGCTCCAGATTCAAATCCGCCAAAATCAAATCCGCCCGCACCTCCACCACCTCCTTCAAAGGCAGAATGTCCAAACTGGTCGTAGGAAGATTTTTTTTTAGGATCCGATAGAACTTGATAAGCTTCGGAAGCTTCTTTAAATTTAGACTCTGCAGTTTTATCCCCCTGATTTCGATCAGGGTGATATTTCATTGCTAAAGTCCGATATGCTTTTTTTATTTCCTCAGGTGTTGCTTTTTTATTTATGCCAAGAATATCATAGTAGTCCTTTTTAGGCATATTAAACCAGGTTTAAAAGCTAATGAGTGATTAGCCTGCTTTTTTGTTATCGTCTTTTACTTCTTCAAACTCTGCATCAACGACATCTTTTTTATCTTCAGTTTTAGCATGACCTTTATTGTCTTCAGGTTTTTCTTGCTGAGCTTTATAAATTGCTTCACCTAATTTCATAGAAGAAGTCATGAGTTGCTGAGTTTTAGTCTTAATATCGTCAGTTTTGTCAGATTTAATCGCCTCTTTTAAGTCTTCCATATCTTTTTCAATTGCTTTTTTATCTGTTTCAGAAATTTTACTTCCATGTTCTTTTAAACTTTGTTCAGTTGAGGCAATTAAAGAGTCCGCATGATTTTTTGCGTCCACCTCTTCTCTTTTCTTTTTATCAGCTTCTTTGTTAGCTTCTGCTTCTTTAACCATTTTTTGAATTTCTTCATCGGTTAAGCCGCCTGATGCTTGAATTTGAATTTTTTGTTCTTTTCCAGTTCCTTTATCTTTTGCTGAAACGTTTACAATTCCATTTGCATCAATATCAAAGGTTACTTCAATTTGTGGAACTCCCCTTGGTGCAGGCGCAATTCCAGTTAATTCAAAATTACCAAGTAATTTATTATCATTTGCCATTTCCCTTTCCCCTTGGAAAACTCTAATAGTCACTGCTGGCTGATTATTTTCTGCAGTGGAGAATACTTGGCTTTTTTTAGTCGGGATAGTTGTGTTTTTATCAATTAATCTTGTAAATACTCCACCTAAAGTTTCGATACCCAAAGATAAAGGAGTGACATCAAGGAGGAGAACATCTTTTACATCTCCTTGTAATACTCCCGCTTGAACAGCTGCACCTAAGGCAACAACTTCATCAGGATTAACACTTTGATTAGGCTCTTTACCAAAGAAACTTTTTACAGTTTCAACAACTTTTGGCATTCTTGTCATTCCACCAACAAGAATAACCTCATTAATTTCAGATGCTGTGTAACCTGAATCTTTTAATGCAATTTTGCAAGGCTCAATTGTTTTTTCAATTAATTTTGCAGTTAAAGCTTCTAATTTTGCCCTTGTGATTTTCATGTTTACATGTTTTGGACCTGTTTTATCTGCAGTAATGAATGGTAAATTTACCTCTGTCTGCGCAGAAGAAGATAATTCAATCTTAGCTTTTTCAGCAGCTTCTCTTATTCTTTGTAACGCTAATTTGTCAGTTTTTAGATTAATTCCACTTTCTTTTTTAAATTCTTCAATAATATAATCTGTAACCACCGTATCAAAATCATCACCACCCAAAGAAGTGTTTCCATTAGTAGATTTTACTTCAAAAACTCCATCACCTAATTCAAGAACAGATATATCAAAGGTTCCACCACCTAAGTCATATACAGCTATAGTTTTTGTTTTTTTCTTATCAAGTCCATAAGCAAGTGCTGCTGCCGTTGGTTCATTTATAATTCTTAAAACTTCAAGACCTGCAATTTTTCCAGCATCTTTAGTTGCTTGCCTTTGGGCATCATTAAAATAAGCTGGAACTGTGATAACTGCTTGCTTTACTTCACTACCTAAATATTTTTCAGCAGACTCTTTCATCTTCATTAAAACAAATGCAGATATTTGACTTGTTGAATATTTTTTATCTCGAGACTGAACCCAAGCGTCGGTTCCGTTATCAGATTTTATAACTTTGTAAGGAAGTCCTTGGATATCTTTTTTTAAATTAGAATCATCAAAACTTTTACCAATTAATCTTTTGACCGAAAAAAAAGTATTTTCAGGATTTGTAACCGCTTGTCTTTTTGCAGGAAGACCAACTAATTTTTCACCAGCTTCAGTGAATGCAACAATTGATGGCGTTGTTCGAACCCCTTCAGCATTCTCTAATACTTTTGGTTGCGCACCATCCATAATGGCAACGCATGAGTTTGTAGTTCCTAAATCTATTCCAATTATTTTTGACATAAAATTCTATTTTTTATTAATTTGTTAGACCTATGTGGTGTTTAATTTAAAGATTACAACCTTTAAGGCTAAATTTTTTTAACTTAAAAACCCTTAATTTATTTGACTTTATTGCCTTATGAGTTGGTAGTGGCCTTTTTTTTCGAGATAGATACAAGGGCTGGCCTTAAAAGACGATCATTTAACATATAACCTTTTTGGATTTCATTAATTACTATTCCATCTTCCTGTTCGCTTTCAACTTCGTTTAAGGCTTGATGAAAATTAGGATCAAATTTTTTGCCAACAGATTCAAAGGATTTAATTCCATTCTTATCAAAGCTATTAACTAATTCTTTTTCAATAAGTTCTATACCTAGCGTTGTATCTTTAAATTCGTCTGATTTAAATTTAGGATTATCTTTAAATAAACCAAAAGCCCTTTCTAAATTGTCAGCAAGATTTAAGATCTCTCTTGCAAAGGAGGAGGAGCTATATTTTATTAAATCTTCCCTTTCTTTTTCATGAATTTTTCTAAGGTTTTGGTTTTCAGCTAAAGAACGTAGGAGTTTGTCATTTAATTCTTCAATTTTTTTTTCAAGATTATTTTCTAGATTATCTTCACTATTATTTCCTAAATTTTTTTCAACATTAGGTTCAGTCCCATTATTTTCTTGGCTATCAATTTTTGTATCTTGATCTTTAATAGGAGTGGTTTCTTCTTTGTTATTCATAAGATTATATATTTAAAGCAATACTTTATAATTTTTTTGTCATATATAGGTACTATATTTTGAATTTCTAGCTTTATTATGAGAAAAGATAACAGAGACAATCTTAGTTTAAGAAAAATTGAGATAATTCCAAATTTTATTAAAAATTCTGAAGGTTCATGCCTTGTAAGATTTGGTGAAACACAAGTGGTTTGTACCGCTTCAGTGGATACAAAAGTTCCAAGATGGCTTGTTGGTTCTGGAAAAGGGTGGGTTACAGCAGAATATGGAATGTTACCAAGATCAA
>Ga0194115_10002989_pt1 | contig 19456 bp, 16 predicted proteins | sample TA2MahsurfametaG_3_FD_148656 | JGI IMG/M metagenome (GOLD analysis project Ga0194115, IMG submission 148656) | Freshwater microbial communities from Lake Tanganyika, Tanzania - TA2015002 Mahale S4 surface | ecosystem: Environmental > Aquatic > Freshwater > Lake | place: Tanzania: Lake... | reverse complement strand
TAAGTCCGGCTGCTGGTTCGTCCATGATTAGATACTTTGGTTGAGATGCAACAGCGCGAGCAAGGCCAACTAAACGGGCGTTTCCGTGACTAAGGCTTCCTGCAGGAAGTGGCGCAAGGGATTGAAGCCCTAAAATTTCTATTGTTGAGGCGGCGCGTTCTTCTGCAATCTTCTTTGTGACGCTAACACCGAGTGCACCGAGTGCGACATTCTCTGCCACGGTGAGTGAATTAAAGAGGCGACCAGATTGGAATGTGCGCGCGATTCCGGCGCGAGCTCGCTTATCCGGTGACATGTCATCAAGTGGCGCACCATCTATTGTGACGGTTCCACCATCTTGGCGCTCATAGCCAGCGACGATATTGATCAGAGTAGTTTTGCCTGCACCATTGGGACCGAGAAGTCCGACAGTTTCGCGGGGCTTGATTGTCAGTGAGACATTATCAAGAACTTGAAGGGCACCAAATGCTTTGCTGATTTCACGTGCAGCAAAACCTTGTAGTGACACCTCAGATACCCCTTCGCTCTTATTCACAAGCGTATTCAATGCTTTGAGATATAGAACGGGGCGCACCGCTTATCTGGCGGGCGCCCCGTTCTTGTAAATCGCTAGATGCGAGTTACATCCTCCTTAGAGGACAGGCTTCTCAGCAGCTCGGTATTCCACGAACTGGTGCTTGCCACCATTGACAGCAATAACTGCCATTGGTCGCTTCACGTTGACGTGGAGGTCTGGTGAGAAGGAGGTAGGACCTGCGGTGAGGTCTTCATCCTGGAATTTATTGAACTCTGCTGCGAGGGCTGCGCCATCGAAGGAGCCAGCGCGCTCAGCAGCGAGCTTGAAGGCTTCGATCGTTGATGCACCAGTGATAAGTCCACCAGTTGCAGCATCCTGACCGGTCTTCTCTTTAAATGCAGCAAGGAGATCGACCACCTTCTGATTTGGATCATCCCCGAAGACCGATGCATAGGTCACGGTGTAGAAGTTGCTCAAGTCTGGAACAGCGCCGAGCCAGAACGCGCCATCCATACCGAATCCGGAGATGACTGGAGTACTAACTCCACCGTTACGGATTGCAGCAAGAGCTTGTGCGCCACCGCCTGGGTAGGAGCAGAGTGCGATGACATCTGCGCCATCCTTCTTGGCGTTTGCAACCTGTGCGGTCACTGGCTTATCAAGTGCGCCTGCCTGAGTCTGTGTGAATTGCTGTACCGACTTCACAGTTCCACCGAGTTCGGTGTAGCGAGTCTCAAATGCATCGCACTGTGATGTTGTGTAAGCAATCGACATATCCTTGAAGAGCGTCACAGTCTGACCGAGGTTTTCGAATGCGTACTCGGCCATGATTGCTGCTTCACCAGGAACTGCCGAACCCATTGAGTAACCGAGGTCGAGGCCATTATCTGGACCCATAGCGGTTGAGCCGACGCAAGGTGCAACGACAAGAACTCCAGCGTCGTTAGCAACCTGTGAGGATTTGGCATTGATGTCGTAGTCGCAGGTGACGAGAAGCATCTTCGCGCCCTTAGCGATCAGATCGGTTGCGATCTGTTGTCCCTTATCAGGATTAGTTTCGGTGTCGACTGCCTCTAGGACGAGTTGGCAACCATTGACGCCACCTTCGGCGTTGATTTTATCTACAGCAATCTGAGCGGTAGCGAGTGCTGGGCCATCGAATGGCGACATGAAACCAGTCTGTGCCATCGCTGCGCCGATCAAGATTGGCTCGGTGCAATCAATCGCCTCTTCACCACTGTCAGATGAACAACCGACGAGCCCTGCGAATGCAAGCATCAGCGCAGAGATCGTGATTGCGAATCTCTTCGTCTTCTTCATCTACTCTCCTTCGAGTAAGTCGAACGCGACAAATCGGTTTTGCGCGCCCGTTAGGGACCGCTTCGGCTTTCCCCGAATGCGGATGCCTCATCTTTCTCCTCTGGGTAGGCGTGGTCAATGATTCCAAGGCGCGATTCAGGGAATCTGGGTCGAGATTGAGCGCGAATATATGTGAAATCGCTCATGGCGGGCGGGGTTATATTTGGCTTTCTTCTGAAAGGGGATCCCCACTCTTGACCCTCGATACCGCCGCTCGCTACCGCCATCTCTTTCCGGTCTTCGACCGAGTCACATACATCAACTCTTGCTCGCAAGGTGCGCTCGCCTACCAAGTTCGTGCGGCGCTCGATGAGTATCTCGATGGAATGGAATCCGAGGGCGCGCTCTGGGATCTCTGGGTGACGAAGCAGGAAGAGGTCCGAGGACTTATTGCAAAAGTTTTTGGAACGAGTGAATCCAAAGTAGCGGTCACACCTTCAGCTTCTGCAGCTCTCAATTCCTTGATGTCCGCCTTTGATTTCTCGCGAAGCCGAAAGAAGATCGTTACAACCAGTCTTGAGTTTCCAACTCTTGGTCAAATTGCACACGCGCAGGAACTTCGTGGCGCGAGAGTGGTCCATATCGCGGCCGAAACCGATAACACTCTGGATTTAGCAAAGCTAGAGAAGGCGATAGATGAAGACACCGCTCTTGTAGCTGTCACACACGTCTGTTATCGAAACGGTGCGATGACCGATATCAAGAGTGTTGTGGAGATGGGACATAGACATGGCGTTCCCGTCTTGGTTGATGCTTATCAATCAGGTGGAGCAATGCCAATCAGCTTTGATTCACTTGGAGCAGATTTTCTCATCGGCGGTGGACACAAATATCTCTTGACCACCCCAGGTCTCGGGTTTCTTCTGGTGAATGGCAATTCAAAGTTCATTCCGACGAATACAGGTTGGTTTGCAGCCCGGGATATCTTTGCGATGGACATCTTCAACTACGACCCATCTCAAGATGCTCGCCGTTTTGAAGGTGGAACGCCACCTATTCCTACGCTTTATGCCTCCGCCGCCGGTATTAAGTTGCTTCTCGATGTCGGAATCAATGAAGCATGGGCTCACACAAAGGAAGTTCATCGGCAATTGCGTGAAGGTTTAACCGCGTTACGCGCACAGGTAGCCACCCCTTCTGGGGATGGGAATCACGCTGCGATGATTGCGGTAAAAACGAAAGACGAGCATGCAATGGTTAACGCCTTACATAAGGAACGAGTCGTTGTCTCCTCCCGTGATGGCAACCTGCGCATTAGCCCACACTTCTACAACAACCACATTGATGTCGATCGAATTCTCGCCGCTATTCACAAGCATCGAAACCTCTTAGCTTAAGAAAGAGCTGGACTTGTCAGTGAGCGCAGGAATCGTCCGACACGCATCGGCTTTAACTGGTCTTGAGGCTAGCGCTGGTGTTACTCGCTTCGAAATTGTTCCATCAGGACCTTTCGCAGAGGCGATGTCAGCTCATCATTATGTTTTTGAATCCCCATCTGAATGCAAGTTTGTAGCTAAAGATCATGATCTCTATTTCTATGTCCTTGGCGGTGCGGGTTCGGCCACATTCGAGAAACTTTCCTTTGGCTCACTCACCAAAGAAGCTGATTTAACAGAGAAAGCTAGCGACGTTGCCCTTTTGGAGGGGAGTGCAATCTTGCTTTTGGATGGCGAATCGCTGGTTTTGAAGTCCGAAAAATCATCAGATAAGTTCGAAGTTGTGGTGGCAAGCGTTCCTTCGCCAATCACTCCCTGGGCAGATATTCTCAAGCGAGAGATCGACCCTGCTTCACGCGTTGCAGCGACTCGACTTGGTGCAGCCCAACATCAGGCGGCGACAGGAGATAGACAATTTGAGGTGCTCTTTGATGCCTCGAATGGAAGTCGAGGTGCAACGCTTTTTGTGGGATTTATTCCATCTTCTGGAGCGCCGCAGCACTATCATCTTTATGACGAGATCTGCGTGATTGTTCGCGGTAGCGGTGCTCTTGCAAGCCCCGATGGAAGTGAGCAGAAGTTAGTGAAGGGTTCCGCCTTCCATGTATCCCCGCGTCTCTTGCATGCGATACATAATCCAAATCCTGAAGATCTCTGGATTCTTGGGCTCTTTCGACCCGAAGGATCTGCTTCGGCCGCTTTCTATCCTGACGGTCGTCCTGCACCTGTCGATCCGGTGAGATGACACACAGGCCGAGCCTTCAAGTATTTGGCGCTTTTACTGAGTCCCATAACGGGTCTATCCTGACAACATGAGTTACGCGAAGCCACCCGTTCTTCAAGGAACAGCAAAAAGTGATTATGAGAATTACGTTCGCACAGATGAACTTCTAAGTCTGCAAAAGGGACCAGATGAGTGGGAACATCGCGACGAACTCTTGTTTGCGGTGGTTCATCAATCGTCAGAGCTCTGGTTGAAACTTGCTACCAGTGAAGTTATCGAGACGATCGCACAACTAAAAGGAAATAATCTTCGAGAAGCGCACCGACTACTAAGTCGTGCTGTGCTCTGTATCCTTCAAACTCACAGCGCCCTCGACATGTTGGAGAAGATGTCCCCCTGGGATTATCAACAAGTCCGTCGCGCATTAGGACACGGGTCAGGATTTGATTCGCCCGGATTCAACGGGCTTCGAAAGGCTGTGCCCCAACTAGGCAAGGAATTTCATCGACTCTTGGGAGAAGAGAAACTCTCGCTACTTGACCTCTTCCTCAATGACAGAAAATATGAAGATCTCTATCAACTCGCTGAGTGGCTTCTGGAACTTGATGAACGAATTGGTCTATGGCGTCAACGCCACTTCAAAGTAGTTGAACGAAGCATTGGAATGAAGGTACAGGGGACTCAAGGAACCCCGGTTGAGATCTTGGCGAAATTGAACTTTTTCTCTTTCTTTCCAGAGCTCTGGGATATTCGAACGGAAATCACGAATTATGCTTTGAGTGAAGAATAGATTTGTCAATTCTAGGTAATACGAAATTCACTAAAGAAAATAAAAGAGCTTCATTCTTATGACGTCTAAACGCCAAGTAATTCCGGGTAGAAAAAGTGCGCGAAGGTACTCGGTGAAGTTTTCAAAGTGTTGTAAAGGTCGAAGATTACAACGTAACCTTAATCGGTAGAGCAAAGAGTTTCTTGCAACCTCAAAGCGCCCGCGAACATCAATAAGTGAGAAAGTTTCGTCATCTCCGTGACTAATCACGCCAGTTACAGAAGTATAAAAGACGGTCGATGAAGGTGGCCAATCTGGCAGGTAAGCGTAATCTTTATTGACAAGATACAACTCTTGCATAGCCCTTGGTGTGATGACATATCCAACCGTGAGGGGGGTTCGACCCACCAAACGATTGATTTTAGGCCTGAACTTGTCGTGAGCCATTTCTTGGCGCCAGGGAAGCAGGCTCAAGACAGCATTCTTACTTGAGTTGTGCCTGATGAATTTCTCAATCAAGGATTCAAAGTTAGTTATATTGGGAATTCGCGCATCGTCTTCTAGAATTATGCACGGGGCATCAGAAAATCTAAAGTTTTTATAAATAGTCCAATGTGAAATTGTACATCCAATTTCACCTTCCGACAAATGTCTACCATAGATTTGCTTTTGTTTGGAATAGTTTGGCGAGAATTCAGATGCGTGCTTGTCAAACATCTCAGCTGCTTGAATGTAAACTCGAAATTTATTGCTCAAGTATAGTTGTGCTTTCAGAGGATTCAATCTATTTGAGTTTGGAACCGAAATTACGATAACATTGAGGTTCGACATGCAAACCTATATCAGCCCTTGGAGATAGGTTTTGTAATCTCCTTGAGGTAGCCTTAAGACTAAGTCATTAAAAGCTGAAGAATCTATGTAACCTTCATGCAGGGCCACTTCTTCCGGACATCCAATCTTGAGTCCTTGTCGTTCTTCAATGACTGCGACGTAGCTTGAAGCGCTAAGAAGACTTCGTGGAGTTCCTGCATCCAACCATGTTGTTCCTCTCGGAAGGATTTGAGTTTGCAATCTCGCATTCTCCAAGTATGACTTCAATAGATCAGTGATCTCCAGCTCACCTCTTTGACTGGGTTTTAGAGAGCGCGCAAGGCCGTAACATTGGTGGTCAAACCAGTAAATCCCTGGTATCGCCCAATGACTTATGTGGCCCTCCGGTTTTTCAACAATCTTCGATGGGTTACCGAACTGGTCAAAAACGACCACTCCATACTCTGAGGGGTTGGCAACTTTATAGGCAAGACAAAGTGCTCCCTCACCGCTGAAGCTATTTCGGAGAGTTTGTCCCAATCCCATCCCAAAAAAGAAGTTGTCACCCAATATGAGTGTAGCAGTTTGAGACTGAAGTGTCTTGGGTATGAGCCTAAAGCAGTCAGCAATGCCAGTCGCAGTTTCTTGGATGATGAAATGAAACTTCAAACCCCATTGAGATCCATCCCCCAAGAGCTCTCTATAACTACGAACATGTTGTGGTGTGGCTATGAGGACAATTTCTCGCGCACCAGCAAACATCAAGGTAGTGATTGGATAATAGATCATAGGTTTGTCATGAATGGGTAAGAGATGTTTGCTTATGGATTTCGTCAGTGGCCACATTCTGGTTCCATTTCCCGCTGCAAGAACAATGCCAATCATTCGTAAGCTTCTCCCCATTCTTTATACCAAGTTTCGTACCATTGAATCGTAGCCTTAAGCCCATCAAGAAAAGTGGTTTCAGGTTTCCAATCGAGCTCATCTTGCAATTTAATCGAGGACAAGGCATATCTATAGTCATGACCCTTTCTGTCTGGAACAAAAGTCACTTGAGTCTTTGGTGCCCCTAGGTGTTTTAGAATCTCTTGAGCCAGATTCAAGTTACTGTACCGAAAACCGGATCCAATATTGAATATTTGTCCAGGAGTGAAATTACGTAAAATTGCCAATATTGCTTTGCTATGGTCCGTAACATATATCCACTCTCTTTGATTTGATCCCGTTCCGTAGATTGGGATTGGATCCCCTTTCAAAACAGAATTAATCGCTTTTGGGATAAATTTTTCAGAGTTCTGCCATGGACCAAAGTTATTAGTGCATCTTGAGATACTTATGTTCTGCTTGTGTGTCCTCCAGTTTGCCATCACTAACAAATCGGACGACGCTTTTGATGCCGAATAAACTGAAGCAGGGTTAATCTGTGCACATTCGTCAGCTTCACCAAATTCGAGTGAGCCATATACTTCGTCTGTGGAAATGTGTAGCAGATTTACATTTGGATATTGGCGACAGACTTCAAGCAATTGGTAAGTTCCAACAATGTTTGATTCAATAAAAGTTGTTCCATCTTCTATACTCCTATCAACGTGGCTCTCTGCAGCGAAGTGAACTACAAAGTGACATGCCTTGAGTGCATTTTCGTAAGACTTCGTTTGGACGACGGAGGACTCAATAAGTTCAATTTTCGCTGACAAGCCATGAAGACGTCTGAGGTCGGAGGCATAGGTGAGTGAATCAACTAGGTAAATGCGATCAAAACACTGGAGTTCGTCCAATAACCTAACAAAGTCCGAGCCTATGAATCCGACTCCACCAGTGACCAGAATATTAGTACCTGTAGAAATACTCTTCACTCCTTCGTCGAGAAAAATTCAGAAATATAATAGGGTAAGTCTATCCAATCCATTTCGAGAGGTGTTAGTGCGGGATTAGTTGCGAGTGTAACTGTTTCAAGTTCAAGTGATTCCGAGCGAACTCCCAAGTCCATAAAAATAGGCTGGCCAGTCACTTCTGTTACTACTTGGACTATTTCTGAAATGGAGTATTCAAAATTAGGGAAGAGATTTCTCGTTTCGTAAATAGAATCAAATCTGGCGAAATTCTGACTGATGCGAACTATGTTGCCTCCATAGTCACGGCAATGGCCGTATTGTTTTCGAGAAGCAGGGTCCACTAGAAGGTTGAATCTTCGCTTTGTTAGAATCCGATCGACTAGTCCTGAAGCTTTTTCGGAATCAATGGCACCATAAACATTTGCTAATCGAATCACCAATCCCTTGAGAGCCTTGGAATTGTGCTTTTGTAGAATTCCTTCACACAAAATTTTCATTTCAGAATAATGAGAGAAAGGATTGAGGGGAGACAGTTCATTGACTAGTCCCGGTGATTTGCCATAAACTGTTCCTCCCGATGAAAGAAATACAATAGTTGCTTCATCGTTAAGTTCTGTAATTCTCTCTACAAACAAAGCAAACAGAATTAGGTCTCGTTCACAATCTTCTTTACTCGATGAAGCTTTGGCGCGCCCTGCACACCAGTAAAAAATAGTTTTTCGATTAACAAAGCCTAGAGCCACTCCTAGATTTTCGAGTAGTGCTTCGGATTTGACTACAGAAATTCGCCTATTCGGGTAAGTTACCTTTAATGCAGAATAAACGCTTTGGCCCAGTAAGCCACGTGCTCCTATCACGCAATGGTTGAACTCAAGAATCTCATCTTCCATTTGATTACATAATACATTTACTTTGGGTCTATGCGTCCATAGGAGAACGCCTGCGTGCTGCCGTGGAGAAGAATCTTGAGGATTGAGGGCGTATCAATATAAAGGTCTAGTCCCTTCAAGGTTTTTCCTATGAGGCTCTCGATTTCAGGTTACCATTAAGCCCCTCTCCAAAAGTAATCGTCACTAACTTGCCAATGAGAAGAATAGAAACACCTTTGTAATTGTGTAGTCTCAAGTTAGTGACGAGAGTCCACTTGATTATCATCTGATCTTGAAGTGCGTGCAAAAAGTCTTCTTGATAACAGGGGACTTCATACATCCCATAAGAAATGTCCTTGTTTTGAGGTTGATTGACGTCAGAATGTTCTTCAGTCTATAAATGGGACTGATAACCAAGTCAAAATTTATGCAATCTCTCTTGATCTTAGGTCGCAATTCTTTGACGACATCCTTGATACCAAAAACAAGTTATTGAAAGTAAATTAAGTGAGCCGTGTTTAACAGGCATCAATTTTGTAGTCGTGTGATTTTAGCTTTAGTGACTTTGGTATCAACATTAGAGAATCAGGTAACCAATATCAAGAGGAATAAGATGTGCAAACGGAGTTTCATGTTGACTCATCAAACAATGTGAACGAATTCTTTAGAGGGCGCGGCGGTAATAGTGACACAATTGCCTCTTGAACACATAGAGAAAGATTTGAAAGTCTTACAAGAACTTGCAGACAATGCAAAAAGTTCAAGAGTGAGTCTGGTTTCTGTAAATCTCATCCTCACTCCCGTGAAATATTTTCTAAGGCCGTGGCATGGAATCAGACAATACGGAAGCAGGAGTCTCTACTAGGTGATTTCTACAATCAGTGGTCAAGCACCTGTCAATATGAAAATTTTGGTGGCAGAAGCGCATATTGGTTAAGCTTCACAACGTTGACTTGGCTATCGCTGTTCTGAACAGATTGCACGTTTTTCGAGGTATTTTTCAGATCTAACAGAAGCTTTTGAAAAAGATTCTTCAAACCTAGAAGAAGTTGACTACGTAAAAGCAACCTTCATCGAATTTAGTGTAGTTTTCAACGGTGATAAACAAAAATTGCTTTTGGGAAGTTTGGGAAAATGATAAGCCGTGCGTTCGACACTTCATGTGAGTGCAAGTCACTTGCAGTAGATCGTCTTTCATATTGAAAAGGGGCATAGATTTGCAAGGATGCTATTCCAATTGAATCTTCTAGCAGAATATTGGAAAGGCGTCGATCCTCGCAAAATGCGAAGAAACCGAACTATCCAGATGTACTATGTGAGCTTCTTGGAAATCTACTACTCAGCAAGACACTACTTTCACGAGCGAGCTATCTTTCCCAACGAAGAGGCCTCGAAGCGATTGAATGTCTTGTCTGTATTCTGAGTGCATGACTCCTCAATCACTTCAAGAGGGAATGATACAACCATCAATCTCGAGAAGATAGGCTGAGAGGATGGAACAAAACTCGTCTTCTCATTTCATTAATGCAGATAGTCCTTTAGGTCGCAAAAGTAAGCTCAAATGGTTGTTTTTCAACTTACGCGACAATATGGCAAGTTCACATTTAAAAATTGAACCCGAATGGTTTCCCCGGGAAAGTTTTGACAACCTGGCGATTTTGAACAAGCATGATTCGCCGAGTCGAAATTTGTGCAATCTCTTCTGGTCACAATTGAATTTTAAGGATCTCCTTGACAAGCCAAAATTAAGACTCTTGGAAGTTGGCTGTGGAAGTGGTCGCTATGCCAAGATCTTGAGGGAGCTTGGCCACGATTTCTTCTACGTGGGCATTGACGTCGTTCCTTCGCAAAACTGGAAAACCGTATCCGACCAGGTTCAAGCAGAGTTCTTTCTCGACTCGGCGACGAATGTGAGCAAATATCTTGAAGATGTGGATGTAGTGATCACGCAGTCAGCTTTGGAGCACATTGAAAACGATGTAAGCCTCTTCCTGGCGCTAAAAGAACATTCAGATGCTACGAGACAAACGCTTGTGTCTGTTAACTTGGTCCCTTCTCCCAATAATTTAGCTCTTGCGCCATGGCATGGCATTCGTCAATATGGAAGAGCAACAACTTCGAAAATTCTTCATGCGGTTGGTGATAACGTGTCCTTGAGAGTCATCTTGTTAGGCGGGTTACATTCCAGTTGGTTTCAATTTCGCGAGCTTACTCTGAGATCCCTCCTGGGAAAGACTAGTAGTATAGGTACGGATGATTATGCCGAAGGTTTGAAGAAGGTCATCATGAAAGATGCCAAGTCTTTCAAGAAAAATGACTTCAAAGGAGCAACCTTTTTGGCTTTCATCTTGGTTTTTAATCCAAAATAGCACAGTTCTGCGTTTTTCTTGACGAGGAATAAGTCACACAGAAAATCGAAGTTGGTATCTTTTTGAAGATTCGAGGCTCTCAAGTGGGTAACTGAATTTTGAGTGAGGATTTGTCCATAGCTGTTTTCAATAGCCTTTTTAGGCGGATAAAAGAACAGTGCGTTCCTCAACCATAGATTTTTCGAAGTTAGTATAGAATCCTCATTGAAGCATTAGTTCGATTCTAGGAATCCAAAAGATATTTGGTCTAAGGCCAAGACGCTTGTGCATCGTACTCTGGACGGAGTTACACTTGGAGCACAAGCGAGGGGCCTTTAGCTCAGGCGGTAGAGCAACGGACTTTTAATCCGTGGGTCGTCGGTTCGATCCCGACAGGGCCCACAATGGATTTCAAAAAACATCGGGTATGTTGCATCTATGCTAGAAGCAGACAACTCTTTGAATGGAGCTCACAATGGAGCTGCATAAGGTTTACATCTAGGGCGATGCTTAAGTTTAAGAGGAGAATAACCGCTTACCGATTGATCTTTTTATCTTTAGGCCCCCTCAGAATGTTCCTTTTCATTTTAGCTAACAGCAGAAATCAGCGGAAAACTTTCCTTGCTACATTTAAGAAATCGCAAATCTTACTTCGCTCAAGTACTGATGACTTGTATGTTGCGCAAGAAATTTTGAGTGGCTCGGAGTATCAATCAATAAACTCAGATCTCCTATCATCATGCAAGTCAGATCTCATAGTTGATGTAGGTGCACATATTGGATCCGGAACCATGATGCTAAGACAGATGTTTCCCCAACATAGAATTGTGGCTATCGAACCGGAGATTAGGAATTTTGAGTTACTTAAGATTAATACAAGCGGAATGTCAGGAGTAACTCTATTCAATCGTGCATTAGTTGGAACCTTGAAAATCAAAGATGAGTTTCATTTAGTTGATCGAAGAGATGCATCAGGCTTTACAGTCGTATCAAAACCTCTCGATAATCCAAAAGCACAATCTATTCAGAAAGTAGCTGGACTGTTGTTGGAGCAAATAGTGGAACAATTTGAATGTACAGAAATTGCATTTCTGAAGGTTGACATAGAAGGCGGTGAAAAAGAGCTATTCAATGATTCGGGATTTGACCCTAAGAAGATATTCGCAGCGTTTATAGAAACTCACGAAAGAATCGTGGAGGATGCTGAAGAGGCAGTCAGATGCTTTTTCGAAAAAACCCATCGAGAAATCCCATGTGAAGGCGAAAAGCTTCTCTTTGTAAGAAAGTAGCCCTATTCTTACGAGAAGAGTGTTTGTCTCGAAAAGGTTAGTTAACTGAGGTGCACGACGAAGAAGGATGTCATGGTGAAAAGATTGCGGAATATGGTATGGAAAATGAATCCAACCATAATAACCTGGCTAATGAGATTTTTTTGGAAAGAGAGATTCGCTGTGCCTACGAGAATATCAAGAGACGGACAACTCATTCGTATAACTCAGATAGAGAGTAATCAAACAACTGAGATATTTGTTTCACAGCCTCTAAGAGTTAGCCGGTATTTCATCGGAATAGTTGAAAGATTAGAAAGAATTCTTTTAGAGTACTGCGTGAACGATATCCAAATCACGGGTGGTTCAATTGTGATTGACGTTGGTTCTAATGTGGGCGAATTTGTTATGGCATTAGAGAGAAGATATCCAAAAAGGTTTAGGTACATACGGTTTGAACCTGCAGAAGAAGAATCAGTTGCTTCACAAAAGAATCTTCAGGGGATCAATCAGGTATTAATCAGAAAGCCACTCTGGTTTGAGACAACTACTTTGGACTTTTTTGAGCTTAATGAATCCGGGGATTCATCCTTGATACAACCGAGTCTTGATGCACGACCAGTAAAGATGCTGACAACAACACTGGATGAATCTTTGAAGCATTTGCTAGGTGAGAGAATAGAGTTGCTAAAGTTAGAAGCCGAAGGTGCAGAACCGGAAGTCTTGATGGGAGCGACCCAGCTTCTTCCCTTCATATCTTGGATTGCCGCAGATCTTGGCCCTGAACGGGGTTTAGACAAGAAAGAGACATTTGAGGCATGTGACAAGATCTTAATGGATGCCGGTTTCAAATTGTGGGCCACAAACTCAAGCGGTAGAAAATCTTATCTTTATAGGAATGTAAATGTGCATGCGGTGTTAGCGTGATTGGTGAGAAGAATCGCAGAGTAGAAAAGCTGCCCAAATGTATTGTTATTGCTACAAGGAAATTGAATGGTGTTATGGGTGGTATGGAAAAGCAACTACTCTTGATTTCGACTTACTTTGTTGAACAAGGACACAAAGTACTGATTTACTCTTTAGATCAAGTAATATCAAAAACTTTTTATGCCCATGACCGCCGAATCGAGTTTCGACCACTGGGTGTTCGTGATGGCGATAGTAGATCAACGTTATGGGAAAGAATTGAGAGGCAGGCGACTGTATTCCGTCAGTTGAAGGCGGATGCTCCGGATGCCGTGTTCTGTTTTTCTACGGGGGCACTTTGGTATGTTGCTTTGTCAGCACGATTGCAGGGCATCAAAGTCATCCTAACCGAGCGCACTGGCCCTTCAGTATATTTCATAACACGGGCAAAGAAATTTAGGAGTCTCATTTTTGCGGGTATGTTGCTTTGCTCGGAGATGATAGTTCAAATGCCCGCTTATGTGATGCGCTATCCATGGTATTTGCGGTCACGAATCACCATAATCCCAAACGAAGTTCCATCACTAGCCAGGGAAAAATCCACTAGTTCTGCTGCGATTCGTTTCGGGCACTTAGGAAGGTTTTGTTACCAAAAACAAACCATCGAGTTAGTTCAAGCTTTCGGTGAATTCCAAGAGAAGCATCCATCAGCTGAGTTGTTATTGATCGGTTCTGGAGAAAAGCTTGACGAAGTTCAAGGACTTATCTGCGAAAATTCCCTCGAGGAAGTTGTCACAGTGTGCCCCCCAACTACTGATATTTCAGGGACGCTTGGACGATTCGATGTCTTGATTCATCCTTCGCTGTGGGAGGGCTTTCCCAATAGCGTTGCCGAAGCTTTGTCAGCTGGAATTCCCGTTGCTGGGTTTGAAGACTGCGAAGGATTAAGAGACTTAGTTGAAGATGGAATAAACGGATGGATTGGAAAGCGGAATCACCAAATTGATTCTATTACTGAGTTACTCGAAAGAGTCTTCGATCAGAGGTCCCTCATCCCCATAATGGAGAATGCCGCGAGGGAAAGTGTACGTGGATTCAGCCGGGAGAAAGTGGGAGTCAAATGGTTGGAACTCCTCGAATCTAAAGCGTGAGAAATCCCTTGATCCATTGGAAGAACCAAACTAGCAACCCTTTCTTTCCTTGAGGCTGTGTTCTCCAATTTCCCGTAGTTAAAGAGATCGATGAAATCTTTACTATTTCGCCCTCACAATCGTTCAAATATTTGAGCCAACTTCGACGACAGTCTATTCCGATTCGCTCTTCTTCTTTGATAGTGTCAAGAACTTGATTCACTATCATTTCAATATCTCGCGAAACAACTTGGGCAGAAAGAGATTCTGTAAGAAGTTCTGAAGCAACCCCAACATTAAACGAAACAGGTGGAGTGCCTAGAGCCATAGCTTCAAGAAGCGGTAATGAGGTTCCTTCAGAATCAGAGGTAATCAGGATGCAACAAGAATTTCTTATTGCTTCCAATACTTCACGTTTTCCTCTTTTCTTCTTCGCAGAGTCAATTACAACTAATTTTAGGTCTGGCTTCATCTCTTGAAGCTTGTTCATTACAGGAATAGCAATGGATTTCAGGCCCTTATGGTCCTTAAAGCCGAGTCTCTCTCCCCACTTGCTATTTCCAACCCAAATAACTGTATGTCGATCACGAACGTAGTCTTTATCTCCTAGATCCTTGATCATCTCGGTGTCCGGTAGATCGTGAAGAAGTCGTGTTCTAATCCCAAGACGTTCCGCGTAGGCGTCTTGAAGAATTTTTGAGGTCACCAAAACTGAATCTACGGAGAGTGCTCTTCGCTTTTCCTCTTCAGAGAATCGTTCCAGGCCAAGGTGATCAGGTACGAGGAGGTGAATCGTGGGGTTCCAAAGCAGCAATTTATCGATAGAAGCCGAGTCCGAAAGTAGAGCATCAAGGGCGCCGCGCCATGAGAAAATAATAAAGGCAGGGCGTAATCTTTCCAGATGCTCAGCGAGTTTTCTTGGGGATCGAAATGAAAGTGCGGCAATCACAGAACCATTTACTTTACTTGCATGCGTTTTAGCTGCGGTCCAAAGAGGTGAGTCCACCCTGTCTACGACGAACGCCCCTTGAGTCATGCAATCACTTCCCTGATTTTCTTTGTTTCAAATCATGGACAATCCGACGATATATACTGAGTATCTTTGGGAAATCAATAACTCCGAGCATCATCCACTTCGGCAACATCAAGATAAGCAATAGCCACTGTCGCCCAAAATACAATTTCCTCAGTGAGATCATGACTGATTCAGAAAGCCATTCACGCTTCGAAAGATTGTTTCTGAAGCGATTGAGAAGCACTCTTTCGCCTTCAGCGTTCTTGGCGGAATTCTTATCTAAACCGAATGTATCTGCCCTGATAACGCCAACCTCACTAGACCAAGCTATGGAGTAATTTGCGGAACTCGCTCGACAGACAAAGTCAATGTCTTCTAGCCTTCGCATTGTTACATCAAAACCTCCAAGCGCATCAAAAACAGGTTTTGAGACCGCGAGAGTAGAGGAGGGACAGTAGACATTGGCAACCTTGGAACTCTTCTTTCCAGAAATAAGTCTCCGAATGAGTTCCCTTGCGGGCATCGCCTCGGAGTTGACATTGGGAGAAATGTTTTCAACGCTGTAGCCATTGGCGTAAGTCTTTATGCTTGATACAAACGAAAGTCCAACTCCTTGTTGGAAGTGTTTTAAATGAACCCTTGCACGTATAGGTAGAGATAAATCGTCATCATCCATAAAGATTACAAATTCAGACTGAGAGAGCAGCAGGCCCTGATTCCTGGAATAGCTTTGACCCTGATTGTAGGAATTTCTGTGCACAGAAACCCTGGAAAATCTCTTTGATATTGTTAACAATGTGTTCCAGGTAGAGTCACTAGAAAAATCATCAATCACAATGACTTCTTTAGGTTCGGGGATCAGGTCGACTGCATGGACGATGGCACGCTCAATGGTCTCGGCAGCGTTAAATGAAGTCATTACTATTGAATAGTCGGAATATGTATTCACTGAACCTCAATCTTATCTTCTTCTAGCAACTAAGATGATGCACATCAATAAAGAAACTTCGACCGACGCTTCGACTATTTGCCGAATGTCCCCTTGCTGTGGCTGTCGCGTTAACACCGCCGGCCGCAAGAAATCTCATTGAATCGGCTCAATCTCGATCTCAAGTTTCAGATTGGCCTGAGACCAAGTGCCACTTCGCTTACTTAGCGAGTGGCATTGTTCGACATGGGGACGCCGATACCTTCAGCATTATTGGGGATAGTGCTGAGAGGAGGGTGGTAAATATCGGGAAATTATCTTTGAGGCGGAGATGGCATCGGCTTCTTCAGAAAATCGACTCGCTAATGATTATGTGGGTTCAGAAGTAGGGCGGTCCGAAGTTTACTTCTTGAGTAATCCCTCAATTTGGACTGCACTTCTCCTCGCTACTCACCAAATTTCAGATACCATTTCGTTATGACTAATGCGTCTATTTCTAAACGAATAGGCACAATACTTTTATTGGTTGGGCCCACCACTAGTCTTGCGATCTCACCTTTTTCGAATTTTGACCCTATAAACTTGGTGAAACTTCTTTTTGTCACATCTTTAGCCTTTTCAGTTTTGGGACTGTTTGTATCGTCAGTTAAACAATTTATTGGAAGATTGCCAAAGAGCGTCTGGTACGCCTCAGGGGTGTTCATTCTTTGGTCGTTGGTCGCGATGATCTTCAGCGACGCACCTTTGAATCAACAATTCTGGGGAGTTTTTGGCAGAAACACTGGCTTCCTTACCTATTTTTCACTTATAATGATGTTGGTTGGGTCGGCACTGGTGCAAGAGAAAGCTTTCTATCGAAAGTTAGTGGAAGCACTCGTTTTGACGGCCATTCCAATGACTGTCTACGCCGCAATTCAGGTTGCTGGTCGAGATCCAATCCAGTGGAGCGTTATGGCGCCGTTTGCCACCTTGGGCAATGTCAACTTCTCCTCTGCCTTTTTTGGTCTTGCTTCGGTTTGCTCTGTCGTGCTTTTCTTGGAGAAGCGGATAAACGTCTATTTGAGAGTCCTCATCTTGTTTATGGTTGTGATTGACTTTCTCATCGTCCTCGAGACTGGGTCAATTCAAGGTTTCATGATTTTCATTGCTGGCGTGGGAATTGCGGGTTATTTGTGGCTTCGCACGAAATTAAAGAAGCGCACTTATCAAGTGGTATACCTTGGTGCAGGCGTTATCGGATTTTTCTTTGCCAGTTTGGCTTTGGGAAACATCGGTCCCTTAGCGCGGTTTGTTTTCAGCGAGACGGTGCTCTACAGATTTGATTATTGGGTTGCTGGCTGGAATATGACTATAAGGAATCCAATCCTTGGCGTCGGGCTCGATTCTTATGGTGACTGGTACCGAGAGTTACGAGGTGAAGTCGCTACTCTAAGGACAACTCCAGACCGTATAACTAATACCGCTCACAACATCTACCTCGATATTTCAGCTAGTGGCGGGTTTCCACTTTTGGTTTGTTACTTGACGCTTCTTGCCTTGGCTGCGCGATCTTCTTGGTTGGTGATGCGTCGAACGAAGGAATTTGATCCTTACTTCACCGCTATGTTTTCTGCTTGGTTGGCATACCTGATTCAAGCAGCAATCAGTATCAATCAGATTGGTGTTGGAATCTGGGGCTGGCTGTTTACTGGTGGTTTGATCGGATACGAAATTGCGACTCGAAACGAGCCAGAAATTTCTCGCCACAAAAGAGCTGAGTCTCGAAGACCAAGTTCGCCAATGCCTGCCGCATCTGCTCTCATCGGAATCCTTACTTTCACCCTGGGGTTTGTCTTAGCATTTATCCCCTTTTCCGCCGATGCAAAGTTCAAAGATGCACTGCAATCAAACTCGTTAGAGTCCATGAAGAAGAGTGTGAATGGACTTGGTTCGACCGCGTACCAATATGAACTGGCTCTGGATTTGGCCCTCAAACAGAACAATGAGTCAGAGGCTGTACTTCTCACGGAGGGCTTGCTGGCCCGCTACCCGAGGGATTTCATGGCATGGCAAGTCAGAGCTCTTCTCCCTTCGGTACCTACCGACCAGCGTCTCGCGGCTCAACGGCGTTTACTTGAGCTTGACCCATTCAACAACACTTTGAACAGGCCTTAGTACCCTCTTTGTCCGATTTGTCGGATTCTCGCAACAAAGGTAGGGCGCTAGCGTCTTTAGGGTTAGAGGCTGAACTCCCGGAGGTTCAGTCAAGAAATAATCGAGGCGCGACGAGCAATAATGGATACAAGAGAAACTATTGAGGGTGCGGTCACCGAGTGGTCCGTGGCTGAGCTCGGTGCTTTCTTTGCTGAGAATCGCCATTATTTTCTCTCACATGCCTCACGGCTCATAGGCAGTTCCTCTGGCGCTGAAGAGTTGGTTCAAGACGCCCTAGTGCGTGTGCTCCTTGCCGCCCCAGAGCTCCCTTCAAAGTTTCATGCAATCACTTATTTCCATCGGACTCTAGAAAATCTTGCAAAAGACCTTTACCGAGCGCAGGGTAGACGGCCGAACTTGGTTGCGGTAGATGAAGTGGTTGCTGAATTAGATAAGTCCTTCATCACAGATTCAGATCATTCCGATGTCATCCAGAGAGCAGACGACCTGGCTCTGATTCAAGATGCCCTGTCACTTCTTTCGCCAGCTGAGCGAACTGCTCTGGTTATGTGGGAATTTGATGGACGTTCGACCCGCGAAATTGCAGAAACAATCGGTGTTAAGGAGAAGTCTGTTCGTCACACTATTTCCAGAGCTCGTGCTTCACTTCGCAGAATCCTAGAAGAGCGAGTCGTTGATGAAGCAAGAGGGTTAACGGCGTTGGATTTGATGTCCTCTACATTTAGAAGAGCATCGGCTCAGGTCAAGAAGTCATCGAGAGTCGCAATGTCACTTCTTCTGATTCTCGGCGCGTTCTTGGGTCTGAACAACCTCTCAATTTCAAATAACGGATTGGTCCTACCAAATGGAATTGACGATCGCCAAGCGAAGCCGATTGCACCGCGGAGCCAGAACTCGGAAGGCGGTTCTCTGAGCGAACCCCAACCGACGACTTCACTGAAAAAGAATCTTTCGAGTCAGGAAATTTCAATAGTTCCTAGCGCGCCACTCTTCGCGGGCCTCGATGAAAATGGAATTCCTGAGTCACTCACGGTGGCGGATGAGTCAGGCTTAGTGGGCGAACTCTTCCGCGGGCCAACAGAAAGCGTTAGGACAGAGACTGGATGGATGATCACTAACGTTGTAAGTAATCGCAGCGTTGGTCCAAACGTTCTTCTTGATCAATCCATCATCACGGATGCTTTTGGTACCTCTTATCTCGCCAATGTTTCGATTGGGTTGAACGGAGTGTGGACTCCATTGGAAGCCACCGTCGTCTCAATCGATAGTGAGCGGCTCCCTTCAGGGGGCTATCTCGTTACTGCAAGGATGACGGTTGAGGATGCCCTTGACCCTGTCATTCAGATGCCCACGGGCGTCTCTGGGACCGATCTGGATCGCGCCCCTTC
>Ga0194115_10002988_pt1 | contig 19474 bp, 21 predicted proteins | sample TA2MahsurfametaG_3_FD_148656 | JGI IMG/M metagenome (GOLD analysis project Ga0194115, IMG submission 148656) | Freshwater microbial communities from Lake Tanganyika, Tanzania - TA2015002 Mahale S4 surface | ecosystem: Environmental > Aquatic > Freshwater > Lake | place: Tanzania: Lake... | reverse complement strand
GGAGGGCCACTCCACGCTCCGCTGCCTCAACCGCCAGGACTACGAGCACGCGTTGCGCGACCTGCTCTGCGCCCCGGGGCTATCGGTGAAGGAGTGGCTGCTCGAGGACGGCGACGCTCTTCGGTTCAACAAGAGCGGCGAGGCGCTCGACGTCCCGCACGAGGAGCTGGCCCGGCGACCATCCGCCAGCAACTGGAGCAGCTCCGGGCTCAGGAGCGCTGCGCCGGTTGCCACGCGCGGATTGATCCCGCGGGCTTCGCGCTCGAATCGTTCGGCGTCCTCGGTGGCGCGCGCGACCGCTACCGCGCGCGGGGCGCGCCCGGCACCGCCCCGCAGCCGGGACTCGGCCGCGGCGGGCAGGAGTTCGCCTTCCACCTCGCCCTGCCCGTCGACGCGACCGGGGAGTGGCTCGACGGCAGGCGCTTCGCTGCAATCCGGGGATTCAAGCGCGTCCTGCTCCGCGACGAGGACTCGCTGGCGCGCACCCGCACCGGTGGTGCACGGCGTACCTTCGCTGCTGCACGCGGTGGTCCAGAGCCGTCTGTTCCGCCACGAGTAGCCGGGGCGACTGCACGCTGGCTTCCGCCCGTCCCCGGTGTTTGCTTGCCGGGATGAGCACCGCCGGGGCCCTCGCCGAACTCACCCGCCTTGTCCAGCGTGCCCACACCTTGGGTACCGTCGGGGGCCTGCTCGGCTGGGATGAGCAGGTCCACCTGCCTTCGGGGGCGGCGGAGCAGCGGGCGGCCCAGCAGGCGGTGATGGCCGAGGTGATCCACGCCGCGGCCGCCGACCCGCGCGTGGGCGAGTTGCTGGCGCGGCTGGAGGCCCCGGGCGCGGGCCTCGACGCCGACGGGGCGGCGATCGTCCGCCAGGCGCGCCGCGTGGCGCGGCTGGAGGCCCCGGGCGCGGGCCTCGACGCCGACGGGGCGGCGATCGTCCGCCAGGCGCGCCGCGCCCACGATCAGGCGACGCGCCTGCCGGCGGACTTCGTGCGGGCGAAGGCGGAGCAGGAGAGCCGCGCCTTCCACGCGTGGGCGGCCGCCCGGGAGGCGCGCGACTTCGCGGCCTTCGCGCCGGTGCTCGCCCGCAACGTCGATTTCGCGCGCCGCGAGGCCGCCTTCCTCAACCCGGCGGCGCCGGCCTACGACGTGCTTCTAGACAAGTACGATCCCGGGCTGACCGCCGCGGCCGTCGAGCGGCTATTCGGGGAACTCTGCCGCGACCTCGTCCCTCTGATGCGCGCGATCGTGGCCTCGCCGCGCGCTGCGCGGGCTCGCGAGCTGGCGGCCGGGCTCCGTGGCTTTCCCGTGGAGGCTCAGGGCCGGTTCTTGCGCGAGGTCACCTCGCGGCTCGGGTTCGATTACCGCCGCGGCCGGCTTGACGTGTCGCTGCATCCGTTCTGTTCCGGCACCGGGGACGACGTGCGCCTCACGACGCGTTACCGCGAGGATCAGCCCCTGTCCGCGCTGCTGGGTTCGGTGCACGAGGTGGGCCACGGGATGTACGAGCAGGGCCTCCCGGCCGCGCACCTCGGCACCGCGCTGGGCCTGAACGCGGGGATGGCCATTCACGAGTCGCAGAGCCGCCTGTGGGAGAACCAGGTGGCCCGCGGTCCCGGCTTCTGGCGCCACTTTGGCCCGCGCTGGCGGGAGCTTTTCCCGGCGCAGACGGCGGCGCTCTCCGCCGACGACCTCGCGCTGGTGGTCGCACCCGTGACTCCGAGCTTGATCCGGGTCGAGGCGGATGAGGTCACCTACAACCTGCACATCGTCCTCCGCTTCGAATTGGAGCGCCGCCTGTTTAGCGGGGGCCTCGCCGTCGCGGACCTGCCGGAGGCGTGGCGCGCGTTGTCGGTGGAACTGCTCGGGCTCGCGCCCGCCCATGCTGGGGAGGGGGTGCTGCAGGACGTGCATTGGGGCGCCGGCCTGTTCGGTTACTTCCCGAGCTACTGCCTGGGCAATATGATCGCGGCGCAACTCTGGAGCCGGGTGCGCGCGCTGCGGCCGGGGATTGAGGAGGAGTTCGCCCGCGGCGACTTCAGCTGGCTGCTGGGTTGGCTCCGCGCGCACATCCACGCCGCCGGCCGGCGTCACTCCGCGCTGGAACTGGTACGGGCCGTTACGGGCGAGGAGCTCTCGCCGCGGCACCTCGTGGACTATCTCCACGCGCGTTACGGTTCCCGGTATCTGGGGGGCGCGTCGTGCTGATCGATTCCCACATGCATCTCGAGTCTTTCGCGCGCCGAGGCGAGGTGGCGCTGGTCCTGGCGCGCGCGCGCGCGGCGGGGGTGAGCCAAGTCGTGACGGTCGGTACCTCCACCGATGACTGGGACCTTTACGCCGGGTTGGAGGCGGCGGCGCCCAATGGTTCCGTGCGCCACACCGCGGGCCTGCACCCGTGTTCGGTGGACGAGAGCTGGCCTGACCAGGTGGGGCAGCTTGAGGCACGCTGGCGCCGCGGTCCGGTTCCCGTGGCACTGGGCGAGTGCGGCCTCGACCGTTTCCACCTGCCGCGCGAGCCGGAGTTGGCGGCGCGGATGTTTGCTTGGCAGGAGGCAGCCTTTGCCGCGCAGCTGGCGATCGCGCGCCGGCTGGGATGCCCGGTGGTGGTGCATTCGCGGGGCGCCTTCCGCGAGTGCGTCGCGCAGATCGATGCCAGCGGGGTCGATTGGGCCCGGGTGGTATTCCACTGCTTCACCGAGGCCGCCGCGGAGATGGCGGAACTCACCCGGCGCGGGGGGCGCGGCTCGTTCACCGGCATCCTCACCTACAAGAGCGCGGCCGAGGCGCGGGCCGCCGCGCGGGCGCAAGGTCTCGCGGGGCTGATGCTTGAGACCGACGCGCCCTACCTTGCCCCGGTGCCGTTGCGCGGCCAGCCGAACGAGCCGGCATTCCTGCGCCACACCGCAGCTTACGCGGCGACGGAGGTCTTCGGGGTCAGCCTCGAGGAGCTTGCCGCGGTGACCTCCGCAAACGTCCGACGCTGGCTGGCCCTGTAAGCGGCCCCGCGGCTACGGCGCGCACGCGTTGCGCCCGGCGCCGCAGCGCGGCCTGCTCCGCCCGCGCGGCGTTTGAGAGCGGGAAGGCGTCGTGATAGGGTAGTCCGCAAAGATTGCACATTGTTGGCGTCGGCAGTCCAACTGGGCGCGACGACGAAGGCACGACTGGAATGCAAGCCCAGGGTTGAGATTCGCTTTGCGGTCCGTGCGCGCGTGCCTTGAGTGAAGGGGATGCTTGCGGTGCGGCGGCTCAGCAAATCCTTTCCCGGTCCCGACGGGGCGCGGGTCCCGGTCGTCTCGGTGGCGGAGTTCGACTTGGCCGCGGGGGAGCAACTGGCGCTCCGGGGCGAAAGCGGCTCGGGCAAGACTACTTTCCTGCACCTGATCGCGGGCATCCTCGCGGCGGACGCGGGGGAGGTGCGCATCGACGGCGTTGGGATGACCGCGCTGGGCGAGCCGGCGCGCGACCGCCTCCGCGCGGAGAAGCTCGGTTACATCTTCCAGACCTTCAATCTACTCCAGGGCTTCACCGTTTTGGAAAACGTGCTGCTGGGGATGTCCTTCGGCCCCCGTGGCGCGGACCGGGCGCACGCCCGTGCAGTGCTTGAGCGCGTGGGCCTAAGCCACCGGTTGGATCATTTCCCGCGGCAGCTCTCCACCGGGCAGCAGCAGCGCGTGGCGGTGGCGCGGGCGCTCGCGAACCGTCCCCGGCTGGTCCTCGCCGACGAGCCCACCGGCAACCTCGACACCCGCCATGCCGGGGAGGCCCTCGCGCTGATCCGCGAGGTCTGCCGGGAACAGAGGGCGGCGCTGCTCCTCGTCAGCCACGACGAAGGGGTCCTCGGCCAGTTCGCGTTGCGGCGGGATTTCGCGGAGCTCAACCAAGCGGTTGGGGAGGCTCGGCGATGACGCTGTCGCTGATTGTCTACCGGTCGCTGCGCCAGCACGCGCTGTCGACGCTAATCACCGCCGGGGGCATCGCCCTTGCGGCGGGGTTGCTGATGACCGTCTGGCGGGTCAAGGTCGAGTCCGAGGCCGCGTTCACGCAGACCTCCGCGGGCTTTGATGCCGTCCTCGGCGCCCGCGGTTCCAAGCTGCAGCTGGTGCTGAACGCCATCTTTCACTTGGAGGCCTCGCCGGGGAACGTAGCGGCGGCCGACGCCGAGGCGATCCGGCGGCATCCGATGGTGAAGACGGCGATCCCGATCGCGGTGGGCGACAACCTGCGTGGCTTCCGCCTCGTCGGCACGGTCCCCGACTTGTTCACGGGCGTGGAGTACGCGCCGGGGCGCAAGTTTGTGGTCGAGGCTGGCGGCCGGCTATTCGCGGCCGACCAGCGTGAGGCGGTGGCGGGCAGCTTCGCGGCGCAGCGCCTGAGGCTGCGGGTGGGCTCGGTCTTCCGCCCCTTCCACGGCCTCAATTTTGACCCCAAGGCCGAGCACGTGGAAGAGTTCACCGTCACCGGCATTCTCGCGCCCACCAACACCCCAGCGGACCGCGTGATCTGGCTGCCGCTGCGGGGCATCCAGACGATGGCGGGCCACGACCCGAAGGCGGCGACCGACGTGAGCGCCGTGCTCCTGCAGCTGCGGACCCCGACCGCTGGCTTCCTGCTGGATACGCTCTACAACAAGCAGGGCAACCGGCTCACCTTCGCGTTTCCGGTGGGCGCGATCATGGCGGAGCTCTTCGGCAAGATTTCGTGGTTCGACCGCGTACTGGAGCTGGTGGCGTACCTCGTCGCGCTGGTCGCCACGGGATCGGTGCTGGCGAGCATCTACAACTCGATGAGCGCGCGGCAGCGCGACCTCGCGATCCTGCGGGCCCTTGGGGCGCGCCGCCGGGCGGTGTTCGGCGCGGTGCTGGCAGAGGCCACGGCGATCGGTGCCCTGGGCGCGCTGGCCGGCCTCGCCGCGCACTTCGCACTCTACGCGGGCGTAGCCGGCCTCATCCGCGTCCAGACGGGGGTGGTCCTCACCCCGTGGGCGTTCCACTCCGCGCTCGTGCTCTGTCCCCTCGCGATGACTGCGGTCTGCGCCCTCGGCGGCATCGTGCCCGCGGCGAAGGCCTACCGCACGCCGGTCGCGGAGACGATCGGGCCGGTCTCCTAAAGAAAATTAGGTTGACGAGCTCCGGCCGGCCTAGTCTGGTCAGGGTTCCTGAATGAGTGTGTCGTCTCGCCTTTTACTTCCGCTCTTGGCCGGCGCCGCTGCGTGGGCCGCGGAACCTGCCGGGCTTGGCGCGTTCGCGAACTCAAATTTGCCCGCTCCGTACCCGGCCCCGGCGGTTACCGCCCAGCCGCCTGTGGAGAACGGCTACCTCAAGTTGGGTTTTGACCAGCTCTCGTCCTACGTCTTCACCCCCCCGGCGTTCGACCCGGCGGCGGACCCGAACGCGAAGCCGCCGACGGGTGAGGAGCAGATCCCGCCGATCGTCAAGTCGTGGCACGGCAAGAAGGCGGCCGTCACCGGCTTCATGGTGCCCGTGAGGATGGAGAAGGGCCTCGTGGTTGAGTTCCTGCTGATGCGCAACACCCTCGCTTGCTGCTTTGGCATGGTGCCGAATATGAATGAGTGGGTGATCGTGAAGATGAAGCAGGGCGTCGCCCCGCTCATGGACGTTCCGGTCCTGCTCTACGGCCAACTGAAGGTCGGCGCGTTGTTCGAGAATGGCTACTTGACTGGACTTTACGAGCTTGAGGCAGAGCGGATGATCGAGGTCGAAAGCTGACGGATCCGTCGCTGTCCGCGGCACCGTCGCTGGTCCGCGCGTCAAAATCCGAGGGCGCGCGGGAGGGCGAGCGAAAGCCCGGGCCAGAAGGTCACGAGCAGCAGGACCACGAGCATAGCCCCGAAGAAGGGCAGGAGTGGCCTCCAGACGCGGGCGATGGTGGTCTGGGCCACGCCGCAGCCGACGAAGAGGCAGTTGCCCACCGGCGGAGTGCAGAGTCCGATGCAGAGGTTAAAGATAAGCATCAATCCGAAGTGCAGCGGCGACATCCCGAGCTTCTGTACCACGGGCAGCAGGATCGGGGTGAAGATCAGCACTGCCGGGGTCATGTCCATAAAGGTCCCGACGACCAGCAGCAGCACGTTCAGGATCAGCAGCAGCAGCACCTTGTCCTCGGTGATCGCGAGCAGCCCGGCGGTGACCGCCTGCGGGATATTAGCGAGCGACATCACCCAGGACATCCCCATCGAGGTGCCGATCAGCAGCAGCACCACCGCCGTGGTGAGGGCGGAGTCGGTCAGGACGACCGGCAGCTCCCGCCAAGTGACCTCGCGGTAGACGAGGACGGAGAGCACGAAGGTATAGGCGACCGCGATCGCGCTGGCCTCCGTGGGGGTGAACCAGCCGAGGATGATCCCGCCCATCACCAGCCCGATCAAGAGCAGGCTGGGGAAGGCGCGGAACAAGATGTCGACGGCCGTGGCGGCCGCGAGTCTCTCCCCGGCGGGATAATTACGGCCACGGGCGAGGAGCGCCACGGTGGCCATCAGCGCAAGGCCGATCAGGATACCCGGCACGTACCCGGCAAGGAACAGGGCTGCGATCGAAACCCCGCCGCTGGCGAGCGAGTACACGACCATAATGTTGCTCGGGGGGATCAGCAGGCCGATGGGTGCCGCGGAGATATTCACCGCCGCCGCGAAGTCCCGGTCGTAGCCCTCGCGGCGCATCAGCGGCGTCATCGTGCCCCCGATGGCCGCGGCCGCCGCGACGGCTGAGCCGGAGATCGCACCGAAGAGCATGCTCCCGAGGATGTTCACGTAGGCCAGGCCGCCCGGGAGGCGCCCGACCACGAGCTTCGCTAGGTCCACCAGCCGCCGGGCGATGCCGCCGCGGTTCATCAGCTGCCCCGAGAGGATGAAGAAGGGGATCGCGAGGAGCGCGAAACTGTCTAGGCCGGTGGCGAGCCGCTGTGCCACCACCGTGGCTGCCGGCGCCGGGTCGAGGGCGAGGGCCAGCGCCGCCACCGCCGCCGAGCCGATGGCGAACGAGATCGGCACTCCCGCGAAGAGGAGCACCGCAAAGACGAGGGCGAGGACGAGCGCTTCGTGCATCTCAGTTCAGGCCGGAGGAAGCCAGGCCCGGGTTCGTGTCCGGGCCGCGGCGGAGGTCCAGCAGCGCCCCGAGGCTGTAGAGGACGATCGCGGCCCCGGCGAGGGGGACCGCCAAGTACACGAGGCCGATGTTGAGCTGCAGGGCCGCCGACTTCTGGCCGAGCGTGAGCTGCACCCAGACGAGCCGCCCGCCGCCCCCGACCATGACCAGCGCCGCGAAGCCCAGCACCACCGCGTGGATGAAGACTTCCGAGGCCCGCCGCGCGCCGCCCTGGAGGCGGCTGGTGAGCAGGTCGAGCGCGAGGTGCGCCTTGCGGCCAGTGGCGTAGGCGGCCCCCAACATCCCCACCCAGATCATCAGGTACCGGGCGACCTCCTCGGTGAAGCTTGAGGGCGTGCGCAGGACGAAGCGGGTGCAGACCTGCCAAAGCACGTTCAGCACCATCGCCGCCATCAGCACGGCGAGGCCGGTGCCCAAAACTCGGTCCAGCGCGCCGCGCACTGCCTTCACGGCCGCACCTCTCCCTCCAATCCGCCGGGCGAGGGGCCCGATCACCGGATCGTCGCGCACGGAATCCCGCAGGACGGCCGCCGCGGTGTAAAACGCGGCCCGGTCCGGCCGGATCACCTCGACCCCGGCGGCCTGCACCGCGGCTAGGGAGGCCGCTTCGGATTCCGCCCACAGGCCGCGCTGGTAGATCGCCGATTCCTCTGCCGCCTCCTGCAGCCAGCGGCGCTCCCCGGCGGTGAGGCGGTTCCAGAGGTCGGTCCCGATCACCAGCACATCGGGCACCGAGGTGTGCTCGTTGAGGGTGTAGAAGCGGCAGACCTCGTAGTGGCGGGCGAGGTGGAACGAGGGCGGGTTGTTTTCCGCCCCGTCAACGACCCCCTGCTGGAGAGCCGTGTACAACTCGCTGAAGGCGATGGGCGTGGCCGAGGCGCCGAAGGCCCGGATGAGCGCGAAGGCCATCGGGCTCTCCTGCACGCGGATTTTGAGGCCGCGTAGGTCAGCCGGGACCCGGACCGGCCTCTTCGTGTAGAAGCTGCGGCTTCCAGCGTCATAGTAACACACGCCGCGCAGGAACTTGCGCTCGGGCGCCGCGAGGATCTCGCGGCCGATCGGGCCGTCAAACACCGCCTGACGATGGGCCGGATCGCGGAACAGGTAGGGGAGGCCGAACACCTTGAATTCCGGCGCGAAGCCCTCGAGCACGCTGGACGACACCTTGGTCATCCCGAGGCCGCCCAGTTGCACCAATTCGAGGCATTCCCGCTCGCTGCCCAGTTGCCCGTGGGCGTAAATCTCCACCCGCAGCCGCCCGCCGGACTTGGCCGCCAGCAGTTCGCCTAGCCGCACCATTCCCCGATGGACGCTGTGGGTGACGTCGAGGCCGTGCGCCAGTTTGATCACGCGGCTCGACTCGCGTGCCTGGCAGCCGGCGCCCGCCAGGGCGAGGCCGGCGGCGAGCAGCAGGAGCAGGAGCGGGTTCCGGAAGGCGGCCATCGGGGCGGCGCAACGCTCAGCGGCCGGTCGGCCAGTTGTCGAAAGCAAAAGCGGCGCTGCGCCCGACACACTTCGCCTTTGCCTCCGGGCCCCCCGGCGTCTGTTGCCTCAACGACAGTATGGTTGATCCGAAGATCCTCGAAACCTTCCCGAATCCCGCGCCGGGTCGCGATTACCTGATCGAGCACACGCACCACGAGTTCACCTCGGTGTGCCCGATGACGGGCCATCCCGACTTCGCCGCCATCACGGTTCGCTACGTGCCGGACCGGACCTGCGTCGAGCTGAAGTCGCTCAAGCTCTACTTCCACGCCTTCCGGAACGAGGGGATCTTTTTCGAGGCCGCAACCAACCGAATCTGCGACGATCTGGGAGCGCGTCTGCGGCCACGCTCGCTGACGATCGTGGCCGACTGGAAGGCGCGGGGCGGCTTTTCCTCGGTAGTCACCGCGGAGTGGCGGCCGACCCGCCGCCGCTAGGTTTCGGCCAGTCGAGGCTGGCTAAGGTCCCCGATACCCCGGCGGAAACGAGGTTTAGACGCTGGGTGGGCAAGTCGGTGCCCGAGGCAGCGGTGCCGTTTGCGGAGTCGCGGGGAGGTCAAAGTGCGGCTGGGTTCCCGTTTCTGCGCAAAGTGCGGCTGGGTTCCCGTTTCTGCGTGCCTTCGGTGCGGTCCGCGTGCAGCCTCCGGCCGGGTTCGCGTTCGCCCGCATCCCTGCACCGCTGCGGTTTTGTCCGTTCCGGCACCGGCGACGGGGGTTCCTCCCGATGGTTCCGCCCGCTCGGCGGCGTCTAGGCGAGGTTGGTGCGTGGGGCTTTGGAACGCCGGGCGCGGCAGGCGTCGGAACAGTAGCGAACCTCGTCCCAGACTTTCGCCCACTTGCGCCGCCAGACGAACGGGCGGCCGCATACGGCGCAGTCCTTCGTCGGCAGGTCAGCTTTGCGGCGCATCTTCGGCATCGGACACGCAACCCCGCCCGCGCGTCGGCGCAAGCGCCGGCTAAATGCGGAAAGCGATGATGGTGCCCGCCACGCCCACGATCTCCCGGAAACGGCCGTTGCGCGTCGCCTCGAAGATCGCCCGCGTCACGCCATCCGCCCGGCTCCCGAAATCGTGGAACGCGATCACGCCGCCCGGCTTCACGAACGGCGTCCAGGCCGCGATGTCTGCCGCGCACGCCGTGTAGGAATGGTCTCCGTCGATGAACAAGAGGTCGATGGCGCCCCGGCGGTCCGCGAGGGTTCGGGCGGCGGCGAGCGAGTCACTGACCACTGGTTCCATGCGCTCGGTGAAGCCGAGCGCCGCGGCGTTCGCGCGGAAGATCGCGAGGGTGCTGTGATCCCCGAGCCGCTGGAAATGCCGCTGGTACCAAGCGGCGTCCTCCCCGCAGGTCGAGAGGCCCTGAAAGTTGTCTACCGCGAGGATCCGGGCGCCGGGCCCGCGCAGGCCCGCAGCCAGGAAGCAGGTGGAGGCGCCCATCCAGGATCCGACCTCCACCACTTGGGCGTCCGTCGGCGCGTCTGCTGCCAACTGATACAGGTAACCGCGCTCGGGGAAGCTGCCCATGTCGTCCCGGGTGAAGTGTCGCGCGATGCGGCGAAACTTATCCCAGTCGAGTTCCGGCCGCCGCCGGCGCGCCCCGCGGAGGTAGCGGCCGCATTTCTGCGCGAAGCGCAGGTCGCGGATGAGGGGCCAGTGTTTGAACGCCACTCTGCCTCGGTGCCTGAAGGCGCGCGGGGGCGCAGCAAAAAACCGCGGTCCCTGGCTGGTTCAGAGAGCCTCCGCCTCGCCCGCGCCGGGGAACGCCTCCCGCACCTTCTCCGCCCGGAGGGCGAAGATCGTGCGCAGTTTCCCGCCGATCCATACCGCGTGCCCCAGCCTGCCCAGCCAGCCCCAGCCGGGATCGTAGGTCACGAGGTCCGTCATCTCGACGCCGCCCTGCACCGGGGTGAATCGATGTTGGTGGTGCCACAGGCGATACGGGCCGTGGCGCTGCTCGTCCACAAAGTACTCACCCTCGCGGACGTGGGTGATCTCGGTCAGCCAGCGAGTCTCAATGCCCGGCACGATGCCCACGCGGTACTCGATCAGTTGACCGGCGTACATCCGCGGGGCGACGTCGCCCACGATGCGAAAACGCAGCTCCGGCGAGGTGAGCCGGTCAAGGTTGCGGGGGGTCGAGAAGAAGTCCCACGTGGCGGCCGGGGGGCCGGGAATGAATTGGCGGCGGTGGAGGCGGTAGAGCACAAGGCTGTTTCGTTCCTCCGGGGTCGCCGGATGCGGCGGTCGCGGCCTTGACAGCTAGGCAAGGCGGCCCCGGGCTCGATTTGTGGGGTCATCTGGGGCGGAATTCGAGGGTTTGGTGGTGGCGCTGCTGGAGCGTTTCCAGCGGCAGCAGGAGCGTCCCCGGGCCGATCCCGCCCTCCTGCGCGCGGTGGCGGATCGCCTTGGCGAACTGGCCCGCGGGGGCGCCTCCGCGGCGGAGCCCGGCGTGCTGGCCCTCCAGTTTGTGGGCCCCGGCGTGGACCCCTCGTTGGCGGACGCGGTGACTCAGCTGGTCAAGGCGATCACCTATCCCCGGCTCAAGGTCTGCCGGGATTCGTACCGCGAGGCGGGCCCCGACGGCTCTTGCCGTCGGCAAGTGCTGGCGCAGGCGCGGCGGCGGATCAGCGGGACGCACTGCGTCGATTGCCCGCATTGGCTGACCTTCGGGCCCGCTGAGCACGCGGCGTGGCTGCGGGCGGCGTGGCGGACCGATCCGGCGGAGTTTGACGTCGGGCGCGGGACCTTCCTGCCGGAGGATTTCCGCGCGTTGCGACGCCTGCTCCCCTGTCCGCAATAAAGGTGCGATCGACTCTACGTAGAGATACGCCTCCGGCTTTCGTCATCCCCATTCTTCAGGCGAAGACTCGGTACGGTCCTGATTAAAGACGAGACCACGTTTCATCAGCTCATCAGCCTGACGCTCAGCAAGGTGAAGGAACTTTGGGTGACCGGGGAGTACGGGCTGGGTCGGCCGGGGCTTGAGTCCTGCCTGCGGGAGAAGCCGGACCTGCGGGTCGTCGACCCGGTCTTAGCGGACATCAACGGGATTGTGGTGGCCCGCGAGGTGCGCACGGCGCTCTCGGACGCGAAGATTCTGGTGATCACGGGGCACCCCAGCGAGCGACCGCCCGCCATGCTCCTTGGCCAACCGGTCCTCGAGCAGCTCCAGGCGAGCGGACAGCTCGTGCATCCCGATGAGTCGGGTGTTGCTCTTAAGGCTGTGCGCCTGCCGGTGCTGGGTGCGGCGATCGCCGCTCGCGAGCTCCAGCAGGGGTTAAGGAAAGTCGCGCAGGAAAGTCCGGACCAGCGTCCGCACGTGCTTGTGACCCAGGCCCTCGGCGAGGTCAGCGAGTTCGGTAGTCGGGTGTTGCGCCGTCATGCGCCCGAGAGTCCGGGCCGTGCGGCCGCCCGCAAAACAAAAAATCGGTGGCGACTACGCCCTGCGAAAGCGGGTCAAAAGCCTGCAATAGCGCCTTGTTTTCAGCACCTTGCATGACCGCGTTGGGTCAGCCGACGCGATCGAGGGCGGGGCCGGTAAGGCGGCAGAGTTGCCACTCCGGGAGGCGCTGCGCGCCGAGGCGTTCGTAGAAGGCGATCGCGGGCCGGTTCCAGTCGAGCACGTTCCACTCGAGGCGTCCGCAGCCGCGCGCGCGGGCGAGGCTCGCCACGTGGCGCAGGAGCGCCCCGCCGATGCCGCGGCCGCGGAGCGCGGGCGTCACGAAGAGATCCTCAAGGTGGATGCCGGGGCGGGCGAGAAACGTGGAGTAGGTCGGGAAAAACAGGGCGAAACCCGCGGGTTGGTCATCCCAGAGCGCGAGCACGCATTCGGCGGTGGGCGTCCCCGCGGCGGGGAAGAGGGTCGTGTGGAGGCGCTCCGGGGTGGCCTCGACCTGGTCGAGCAGGCGCTCGTAGGCCGCGAGGTCGCGGATGAAGCCCAGGATGACCGGCACGTCGGCCGGCGTGGCGGGGCGCAACTGGAGGGGCATCAGGGCATCCCGGGCGGAAGGCGGCCGGAAGGCGAACCTTTCGCCGGGCCGTTGCCGCCGGCCGGGCTCAGGTTTTGCGGAACAGGTAATGGCTGACGATCCACTCCTCGCCGCCGCGATAGCCCCAGAGTTCGGCGCACGCGAGGTAGAAGACCCGCCAGTAAGCCCACCAGCGGATCTCCTGGCCGGCGCCGTAGGTCTGGCGGAACAGCGGCAGGATCTCGGCGCGATGCCGGTCCATGTTCTTCAGCCAATCCTCCGCCGTGCGCTGGTAGTGGCTCCCGTTGACCTTCCAGTCGGCTTCGAGCCGCAGGTCGTCTTGGAAGGCAAGGAGCAGATCGTGCGACGGCATCTGGCCCCCGGTGAAGAAGTAGCGCGACATCCAGTCGGTCGCGTCCCGCGCCACGAAGTGGTAAGCGAGCCGCTGGTGCGTGAAGATGTGCACGAACAGCAGCCCGCCCTGGCGGAGCCAGGCCGCCACCTTGGCCAGCAGGCGCTGGTAGTTCTTCATGTGCTCGAACATCTCCACCGACACGACGCGGTCGAACTGAGCGCTGGGCAGCTCAAGGGTGTTCATATCCTGGGTGAGGATGCGCACGTTGGTCAGGCCGCGCCGGCGCGCCTCCGCCTCGATGTGCTCGCGCTGTGCTCGCGCTGGGTGCGTGAGTTGGAGACGCCGGTGATGCGTGCGCGCGGGAAACGCTCGGCGAGATAAAGGGAGAGCGAGCCCCAGCCGCAGCCGAGCTCGAGGATGTCCTGCCCGTCCGCGATCCGCGCGCGTTCGACGTAGAATGCCAGCATCAGCTCCTCGGCCTCGTCGAGGGTCTCGGTGCCCTTCGGGTACAGGCAGCCCGAATATTTCAGGCGGCGGCCCAGGCAGAGCCGGTAGAACTCGGTCGGCACCTCGTAGTGCTGCTCGTTGGCGGCGCGGGTGTCCTCGGCGATCGGGCGCGTGCGCAGGTCGGCGACGTAGGCCTCGCGTTGGTATCGGCCTTCCTCCTCGCGCAGCCGCTGCGCCAGCAGGCGTCGAATGCCCCAGCGGAGCAGCGGATCGGGCAGGAGATTCTTCTCGAGCAGGGTATCCATCATGGGGAAGGGGGGGCGGGGGGGCGGCGGGGGAACCACGGCACGAAGGCGTTCGTGGTGGCCTGGTAGCGGCGGTAGGCATCGCCCTTGCTCCGCACCGCCTGCTCTTCGGTCAGCGGGATGCCGGTCACGCGTAGGAGCAGGTAGAGGATGGTCACGGGGGCGGTGATGGCGATCCAGCCGCCCGCGGAGCCGAGGGCGAGGAGGAAGAACGCCACCCAGACCAGCCATTCGCAGAAGTAGTTTGGGTGCCGGCTGTACCGCCACAGGCCGTGGTCACAGACGGCCCCGCGGTTCGCCGGGTCGCGCTTGAAAGCCGCGAGCTGGGCGTCGGCCAGCGCCTCGCCCGCGAGGGCGATCACCCACAGCAGGGCGCCCGCCAGCTCGAGCGGGTGCCACGCGGGCGCCGGGTTGCGCGCGACCAGCAGGAATGCAAGCCCAAGCCAGACCACCGAGGCGGCCTGGAGCTGGAAGAAGCCGAACATCTTCGGCGTGAAGTTGCCGGCCCAGTCGCGCCGCATCAGGGCGTAACGAGCGTCCTCCACCGGGTGGTGCCCCGCGACGCGGCGCAACAGGTGCGTGCCCAAGCGGAGACTCCAGAGGCTGGCGAGGGTCGCCACGAGGGCGCGGCGCGGTCCCCAGCCGCCGGCCGCGAGCGCGTAGAACCCCGCGAGGCCGGCGAAGGCGTATGACCACGCGACGTCGACGATCCCGTAGTTGTTGAGCCGTCGCGCGAGGAGGTAGAGGGCGGCGAAGCCGCCCGAAAGGCCGGCGAATGCGAGAAGGAAAAGGGCGGCGGCGGACATGGCGGGGGTTAAGCCCCGGCGCCCACCGTGGACGCCCGCCGGAGGCGTCCGGCGGTGCGCGCGAAGGCGGGCACGAGGGGAAGGTAGAGCAGGGCCCCGACGAGCGGGGCGGTCACCAGCCAAGCGGTGAACGCGTGGACGCCCGCCCAGCCGAAGCGGGCCAGAAACTCGCCCCAGGATGCCCGGGCGAATACTTCCAGCATGGTGTCCACGCGGAAGCCGTCCGCCGGGGCGCCCCACAGGAGTTCCCCGGCGCGCACGTAGGGGAGAATTAGGAGCAACTGCAGGGGGCCGAGCAGCTGGTTCCAGCCCTGCAGCAGCGGCTGATTGAGCCGCAGCGCGACGCCCACCCCGAGGTTCAGCAGCGAGGTGAAGCCGAGGAAGGGGAACAGCGAGCAGACGGTGCCGACGGCGAGGGTGGCCGCGAGCTTCCGCGGCGTCACGCCCTGCACAAGTTGGCGCCGCAGGGGTTCGAGCAGGCGCCGACGCCAGAAGCCCCCGGCGGATGGCCCGGGCGGGACTTCCGGGGAGGGGGCGCTCATGCCAGCAGGTAAATGCCCACGCCGGAGGCGGCGAGCAGCGCGGGCAGCACCGGTGAGCCGTCGTTCACGCGTGTGATCACCGGCGCGACGGAGCCGTCCGCCGGAATGCGGAAAAGCTCTCGCAGGCAGTAGGTCGCCATCGCCAGGTTGCCCAGCGCGAGGATTGCGACGAGCCACAGCAGCCGCGCGGCGACCGTCGGCTCCTTCCACGCCACCCAGAGGTAAAAGGTCACGAATCCCCAGTACGCGTCCGCCATCGCGGCGATGAACCACGGATGGCCCCACACTGCGCGCGGCAATTCCGACAGCGGCGTATGCAGGCTGGCCCACACGGTTACCCCGAGCATTGACGCGAGAATCAGCGCGAAAAGCAGGCGGAGGGCGATTACCATCGGAGGAGCGCGTTCAGAGCGCGGGGTTGTTCGCGCGGCTGTGCACGGTGTGGACCACCGAAATATTGCGCCCCGCGAAGGCCGCCTCGCAGTAGCAAAGGTAGTAGGTCCACTTGCGGATAAAGCGGTCGTCGAAGCCCAGTGCCCGCACTGCGTCGAGCCGCGCGTGGAAGCTTTCCCGCCAAAGGCGTAGCGTGCGCGCGTAGTCGGTCCCGAAGTCGTCGAGCGCGTGCAGCGTGAACCCGCCCGCTTCCGCAAGCAGGCCGTTCATCCGGTTCAGCGAGAGCAGCAGCGAGCCGGGGAAGACATGCTTTTGGATGAAGTCCACCCCGCGGCGGAACGCGCCGTAACGCGCGTCCGGGCAGGTGATGAATTGGAGCGCGACGAGCCCGTGCGGCGTGAGGAGGCGGGAGACCGCCCGCGCGAAGACCGCCTGGTTGCGGTGACCCACCGCCTCCAGCATCTCGATCGACACGATCTTGTCGAAGCGGCCGCTCATGTCCCGGAAGTCGCGCAGCTGGACGTCGACGCGGTCCGCCAGGCCCGCAGCCGCCACGCGGCGCCGGGCGAGATCGTGTTGCGCGGGGGAGAGAGTGAGCGTGGTCACGTGGCAGCCCCGGGTGCCAGAGGCGTGCAGCGCCCAGCCGCCCCAGCCGGTCCCGATCTCGAGCACGCGGTCACCGGGCTGCAGGCGCAGGTGGCGGCAGAGCGCCTCGTTCTTCTCACGCTGGGCCTGTTCGAGGGAGAGGTTGAGGGCGCCCGCGGGCCAGCGGGCCGAGGAGTACATCAGCGACGGGTCGAGCCAGAGCGCGAAGAAGTCGTTCGAGAGGTCGTAGTGCGCAGCGATGTGTTCGAGAGGTCGTAGTGCGCAGCGATGTTGCGCCGCGCGATCCGGCGGGTGTTTGGGCGCAGGAGGTGGCCGATGCGGTTCGCGCCGCGCAGCACGTTCAGCGCCCAGCCGCGCGCGCGCCGCGAACCCGAGAGGGTCGGCGCCGTCTCTACGTTGCGGACGAAGTGCGCGATCACCGCCGTGAGGTCCGGCGTCTCCCAGTCGCCGTCGACGAACGACTCCCCGAAGCCGATGTCGCCCGACCAGAGGCATTTCCGGAAAAACACCTCGCGGCGTACGCGGATGAGGGCGTGCGGGCCGGGCCCGGCCGGGTCGCCGATGACGTGCGCACCACCTTCGGGCAGCTCCAGCCTCAGGCAGCCGCGGTCCATCCTTGACAGGGCGTGCAGCACGAGCCGGCGGCTGAAGGAGGGGGCGGCGGCCCGGGTGGTGGCGGCGCTTCCGGGCGAGACGGTGGTGGAAGAGGAACTCATGACGCGGACGGGGCGGACGGGAGCGGGGCGGGCTTGAGGGAGGAGTGGGGCCGGTAAAGGTCCCGTTGGTCGGCGGCGCGCGCCGCCTTGGCGAACCAAGGCACGCGCTTCGCCCACAGCAGGAGGGCGTGCCAGTGGATGAGGGAGATGACCCGCAGCGTCAGCAACGGATACTTAAGAGTGAACCAAGCGAGGCGGCCGGTGAGGCGGCCGGTGGTGAGCGCGCGGCGCGGACCGGCCAGCGTGCTGGTGAGCGTGCGCTGCTCGCCGACGTAGTCGTCGATGCGGATCGCGAGTTGATCACCCGGCAGGCGCAGGTGAAAGTCGAAAGCGACGTCCACGTCGGAATAGGGCGAGACGTAGAACTGCTTGGGCACTCGGAGCCGGAAGACCCCGCGGGAGGCGTCCGCCGGCTCGGCAGGGACGAAGAAGGGCTTCATCTCGCGGAAGGTGTTGGTCACCTCCGCGATGGCGCCCAGCGGCCGCCCGGCCCGGTCGCGGCAAAAATAGAAGGAGACCGGGTTGAACAGGTAGCCGGCGATGCGGGGCAGGGTGACCAGCAGCGCGGTCCCGTCCGCTCCGCGAGGTCGATGCCGTGATGCTGGAGGTAGGTGGCGACGCGGGCCTTGAGCCCCCCGGGGGCGGCCGGCTTGGAGGGCGAGACGCCGGGACCAGCCGGGTGGCGCGGCTCGTCCAACGGCAGGAAGTCGCCCTCGTGCAACGCGTAGAGATGCCGCCGGTTGAAACCGAAGAAGCCAATTCGCCGGGGCAGGTCCGGTAACTCGTCGAGGTCGAGCGCGAAGAGGAAGATCCGGTACGCGAAGCGGTGGCGCCGCGGCGAAAACCGCGCATGCATCACCTCGCATTCATACAGGCAGGACTTCATCTGGAGACCAGCGTCGGGGCTGCGTCCGCGGAGTTGGGGCGGATGCGGGCGCACGGCGGCGGCCCCCTGAGGCAACCCGCTCGCGTCGCCGGTGGCAAGGACTCGATCGTGAAATCTCCGTGGCCGGGGCCGCTCAGCCGCGCCCAGTCCAGGGATCTTGGCCGAGCAGCAACTCGGCGACCCGGACCGCGCTCAGCAACCCGTCCTCGTGGAAGCCGTAGCGCTGCCAGGCCCCGGCGTAGTAGGTCTCGGTCGAGCCCAGGGCGGCGGCGTTCAGGGCGGGGATCTCCGCCTGCGCCCGCACCGCGCCGAGACTGAAGAGGGGATGCTCGTACGCGAGCCGGCGCAGCACCCGGGCCGGGTCAATCGCCTCAGGCCTGCCGATGCTCACGAAGTAGTTCTCCCGATCGGAGACGCCCTGCAGCGAATTCATCCAGTAATGCGTGGCGGTGGCCACGCGGCCATCCGGCCCCGGGTTGATCTCGTAGTTCCAGCTCGACCAGGCCAGCCGCGCGCGCGGCATCACCCGGGCGTCGGTATGCACCGTCGCGGGATTCGGCTGATAGCGGAACTCGGCGAGCAAGCGCCGCTCGGCGGGGGTCGGATCCGCCAGCAACCGCCGGGCCTGGTCGCCATGGCACGCAAGGATCACACGGTCGAAGTGCGCGGTCGCGCCGTCCCCGGTCGTGAGTTCCACGCCGCCGCCGCCGCGCCGGACCCGCGCCACCGGGCAGCCGGTGCGGATGCGGTCCCGCCAGCCGGCGGTAAGCTTCTCCACGTAGGTTCGGGACCCGCCGTCGACCGTCCACCACGGGTGCTGGGTGTGCAGGCCCAGGAAGCCGTGGTTGTGGAAGAAACGCAGGAGGCTGGTGGCGGGAAACGCCAGCATCAGCTCCGGCGGGGTGCTCCACACCGCGGAGCTCATTGGCACGAGGTAAAGGTCGAGGAAGTCCTGCCCGTACCCGCGGCGCCGCACAAAGTCGCCGAGGGACTCCCCGCCGGCCGCCGGGTCCTCTAGCGCGGCCACCGCCTCGCCGTTGAAGCGGTTGATCGCCCGCAGCAGCCGCCAGAACCGTGGCCGCAGCAGGTTGCGACGTTGCGCAAACAGGTGGTTCAGCGAGGAACCACAGTACTCCAGACCGCTCGCGGTGTGGCGGACGCTGAACGACATCGAGGTCGGCTTCACCGGCACCGCCAATTCCCGGAACAGCCGGGTAAGATTCGGGTAGGTGACAAGGTTAAACACCATAAACCCGGTGTCGAAGGCGAGGTCCCGCCCCGTGCCCGGTTCCGGGACGTCCACGGTGTGCGAGTGCCCGCCGACGCGCGGGTCCTGCTCGAAGACCGTGACGTCGTGCGCGTGGCGCAGGAAGTGGGCGCACCCGAGGCCGGCGATGCCGGAGCCGACGATGGCGAGCGAGGGCACGGGCGGTGGCGGAGGCGAACGGGTTGGCGCCGCGGCCCGGGCGGCCGGGCCTCAGCGGTTTTCCGGGCGGGCGTCCGCGTCCGCCGCGCGCTCGGTGGCGGGCGCGCCATCGGCCTTTTCCGGGAGCTTGGTCCCGGCCGCGGTGGCGGTGGCCACTGCGATGGCGGCGGCCGCGGGGACAACCCTCTTCAGCGGCGAGACGTCGAGGTGCACTTCCCGCGCCTGACGGGCGGCCGCGATGCTGTGCGCGTGGTCGGCCCGGGCGGCCTCCTCCATCACGGACTTCGGCACCGCCTTGAGGCCCCAGATCAAGCCGGTCCACGAGAGCGCCTTGAGGCCGTAGAAGGTGATGTCGATCTCCCACCAGTAGAAGCCGTTCCGGGTCGAAGACTGGTAGCGGTGGTGGTTGTTGTGCCAG
>Ga0194115_10002985_pt1 | contig 19477 bp, 24 predicted proteins | sample TA2MahsurfametaG_3_FD_148656 | JGI IMG/M metagenome (GOLD analysis project Ga0194115, IMG submission 148656) | Freshwater microbial communities from Lake Tanganyika, Tanzania - TA2015002 Mahale S4 surface | ecosystem: Environmental > Aquatic > Freshwater > Lake | place: Tanzania: Lake... | reverse complement strand
ATTTAGATAAGGTTGCAGTCCTGTAGCTGCTAATTGGTTCATATCCTTTCATTGTGTACATTTTTTATGTTTTGTCAATAAACTCATTTTTGGCTTGTTTATTATAATATTCATCAAGTCTACGTAAAAATTTATGTTTATAGTTTTTTACTTCATGATCTCTAATGACAAATTCTTGATAAATATTATTAGGATCACACATCATCACAACACATTTTTTAATTGTAGTTCCATAAACATAGTCATGGGCCATTGCATAAGCTGCAATCTGTACAAAATAATCCTCGATCCACTCTCGTTTTTTAGGTTTGTTCGTTTGTTTAAAGTCAATAATACTGTCTTGTCCAATGTGTTGTGCCACTAAATCAGTCGTGCCTGCATACAAATCAGGATAATATAAGGTAGCTTCTATGCCATAATATTCTGTGATTTTATTATCTAATCCATTCTTAATGATAGTTTGAGCCATGTTATGCGCATTACGGCCCACATCCGTTAAATCTAAATGATATTGTCCTGTTAAATAACTTTCAATTATTCTATGCATAGCCGTGCCACGTGTTGCAGAATTATCCACGATCCGCGTTGCTTCATCCGCGCCCACTCGTAACTTCCACGCGGCAAGTGCTTTTACTTTCTCCGGTGGTTGTGTTGCAGATAGTATTGTAGTGACCGATGGAAGTTTAGCAACACCCAAATCATAGTGACGTTCGCCTTCTACAGTTGCACGTGTTGATTTAGGATAGATGAATTTGTTGTTGTGTTTCATTTAATGTATATGATTTTTCACTTATAAAAGGATCTCCAATATCCCACGCTTTATCTAACTCTCTTTTTTCTAATTCAATTTCTTTTAATATTTCAATTATATAAAATTTATCTTTTCCATCTTTACCATAATTATGATTATAACATTTAAATATTACAATATCATCTTTATAAAGTTTATTAAAATTTGGTTTAGAAACAAAACCTATTTTTTTATATATGTAAGGTTTATGTAATTCATTGTCTTCGTTTAAACATTTTGTTACTTCTCCAATATAAAAAGGTGATTCATAATCAAAATAAGCTCTGTCTATTTTAACAAAAAAATACAAATCTTCTCTATAAACTTTATTTTTAAATTGTCTAAAATATTTTTCGTTAGGTAAATTTTTTACATAATCTTCACATAATTTTATTATAAGAGAATTTGAATTTTTTGCTGGTGCTTTATCCCAATATGAAAATTGTGTTGAAGAATGATCAACCCAACCATGTTCTTCCATATATACTAAAAGATAATAACCTCTAATTTTTTGCCAACCAACTCTTAAATCTTGATAAATTTTACGATAATTTCCTTTGTTTTGTGACATTAAATGTAATGCTTTTCCAATTTTTATATATTTCATGTCGTTGTGATACCAACTTATTTTTTTAAAATTTTTTAAATTTAAATCTTTAAAAGAAACATTAGCAATGTTTATAAAACTTACATCTATGTTAGAATTTACATAAGATATAATTTTATCATAACTAGGAGAACTAGAGTCTATTATTTCTATTACAGATTCCACTTTTTCTTCTTTGTTAAAAATGGTTATATCGGGAATAAATTTTTTACCATCAAACATATTAGGATATTCTAAAAAAATTTTTTTCTTTAATTTTTCAGAATAATAAAAAAATAAATATTTTTTAAAAAATTGATGAATTATCCCTTCATCTTTATTTTCTGTATCTAATATAATTTTCATAAAATAATGTTTGACTGTAAAGTTCCCAAACTTGATCTGGAGTCTTACGTAAATGTATTGGTGTACCAATTGAATTTTTTTTCATAGTACTCCATTCTAAATTAAAAATTCTGTAATCACATTTATCACCATTTTTATGATGAACAATTGTATTATTTAAAGGATCTAAATTTAATATAAATGCTAATGCAACTAATTGATGCATAGATTGTTTTTTAGTTTTTCTTTTTTTGTTTATATAACGATCTAAATTTAATATAGGATACCAACTTTTACTTTGATTTATTCCTGGAGTTATTATTCCATTTTTAAAATGATAATGATTTCTTAATCTTTTTAATTTTTGAACATATGGCCAAATTGGTTCTTTGTAATGTTGAGGTGCATTTTTTGCTTTACTAAAAAAATGATAACCTCCCGTTGGATAAATAACGTAAGTGTCCGGATCAATTTCATTTTGTAATTGAGGTATAGTTTCTAATTTAACCATTTAATCTCCATAATAGGATTTTCTTTTGTAGTTTCATCATAAATAAATCTAATAGCTTGTCTTACGATAGTCGTTCCAGGATCAAAAGATATGTCCTTTGAACAACTAACTAGTAATAAAAATATAAAGATATATTTCATTAATGTAATGTTTTATTATTATAAGGTTCTATGTTTTCAGATTGTTTTAAAATTGTTTTTATAACCTCTTTAAATTCACCTGGATATTTAAACACAGTTTTATACAAACGTAATGATTGCGCCATCATTGTAGATGCAACCATTTGTGGTTCATTGTAACGTAAAACTAATTCAACCATTTTATCGAATAGTTCATTGTAAATGAATTCTAATTCAATATCTTTTTTATTTCTCTTTTTCATACAAAATTTTGAACACACGTTTCTTTTTTACAGGACACCAATAACCATAGTAGCCAGATATTTTTCTTTTCATTTGTATATCACTATACTTAAGATTAATAATAACCAAGTAAGGATAATAAATAGCAACCAATAATTTGGTTCAAAGTTATCTAGTTTCATATAATAGCTCCTGCATCATCAATGTTTTCTAACATTTCTTCCTCTGTTATTGTTATCTCACCTTGTGATTTACAATTTTTGCATTGATAAACTTCACCATAGAAATCTCTACGATAGCCATTACCTCTGCAATCTTCGCAAATAACTTTATGTGTCCTGTTTTCCGTGTCCATTTGTTCTTTCTCCTCTATTTTGTTTATAGAACTTTATTAGTTTATTAAGCATTTTAGATCTAGTTCTACTAGTCTTTTCTGCCATAATACCTAACTCTTTCCAATCCGCTATAGCAACAGAAAGGGACTTATATTTAGCTGTATCAGCCATTTTTCTTCTCCTTTTATTGTTTATACTTTCTGTAAAACTATATGGGAAGATATACTATAAAGTCAAGTGTTGCATTAAATTTATTTTTAGTGTATTGTGGACATCTCTTCTCACACCTTTTGTTTGCTCGTCCTAGTACAACTAGGGCGGGCATTCAATTATCTTCTTCCTTGACCTCTGTATTCTTTTTTTGAATTACGTTTATTTGGTTTTTTAGCGTGGCGTCCTGGTCTTTTTTTATTAGTGTGTTTTATGAAGGTTCCTGAACCTGATTGAACTTTACGGGCCATTTTTATCTGCTTCTGTCATTAAACCAATTCTTTTACTGTTTGTGATTGGAATATATTTAATAATTCCATTTACATATTGTTCTACTTCTTCTCCGCATAATGAACATCTATAAAAATCTTTATATAGAAATAATAATGGAGATAATAAATTGCAATAAGGACATACGCCATGCTCTATTCTGGCAGCAAGTTGTAATGGTTTTCTAAATTTTTTTATTTTTTTTGGCATCTATATTGTAGAACATATCATCTGTGTCTTCTAATTGCCAACTTCTATTTTCTACATTCCATTCTGTAGTTTGTACTTTATAATCCGGCCAATGTGTTGAAGATGTAAAGCTAGGAATACTCCACAAAATACGATTATTAGGTTGAGCTGCAAAAAAACCGTTATCAAGAGCCAAAATGTGAGCACACTTATGTTGATCAGGTATTTCGGAATGTTCAGTATCGAGTATATTAGATTCCGGATGTGCCCAATCCACAGTGAATAAATATTGTCCATAAATAAATTTTTTGTCTTTACCTAAATATTTACAGCGCTGCCCGATTAAAAAATCAAAAGTAGTAACAGCAGGATAATAACTAAATGAATTCCACAACTCAAGATCTTCGAGATCTGGATGTTCCATTTGTCCTTGATGCATAGCACCGCTGCTTCCTCCTTGAATAAAAGCAGAGATAGGAAGCCGCCAATATATTGCACCATTCGTAAGTAAAGCATGAAATAAGATCGCACGCCCTGGAATACTTGCAATACCAATGACCACACAATCTTCAGTTTCGCCATGATGTTTTCGTAAGTCATATAAATATTCTCTTCTTATTTTACAATAAATCGGTGGTATATTAGCATTTAAATAAGACATTGTATATTATTTAATATCACCCCAATTATTTCCTGATTCATAATCTACTTTGTTTGGTATTTCTAGTTTAACAGCTGATTCCATAATTTCAATTATTTTACTTGCATGTTCAGGTGATTCAACAGAAATATCTATTTCATCATGTATTTGTATATGGGGTGTAATACCTTCTTCATGTAATCTTATCAATGACATTTTTGTCATATCTGCTGCAGATCCTTGTATTAATCTGTTTAAAGCTCTGTAAGTAAAAGCTCTTTTAATGCCAAACGTATATTCTTTTTGTGCATCTTCTAATTTTTTAGGTGTACCTGTATTAAATGTTAATGGTTCCCACAGATCAAAATGACAGATTCTTCCTTTTAAAGTTCTAATCACACCAGATTTTTCTGCTTTGTTTGTAGTATTTTTCATCAACTGTTTTATAAAAGGTGCTTTGGCATGATACTGTGCAATTAATTTTTCAGCTGCTTCTTTCATTAAACCTAATTCAGCCATTAATTTATTTTTACCCATACCATACATTAATCCAAGATTAATTGTTTTTGCTTGTGATCTTTCAATACCAGCCATTTTTGCAACTGCTGCATGAAAATCTGCTTCACCACTAATATAAGCATTTGCAATTTCATCAATACCATCTAACTTTTGTAGTTTAGCGTAATGAACTAATATTCTTGGCTCTTGTTGTGAATAATCAAACACTCCCCATTTACAATTTTTTTCTGGAATAAATATGGATCTAATTAATGGACCTAATTCTTTATGTCTTACCGGAATTTGTTGTAAGTTTGGATTAGACATTGAAAATCTTCCTGTTACTGTTCCGCCATCATCAGATCGTATTTGATTTATATCTGCATGTATTCTTCCATTATGAGAATGTTTTGTAATTGTATCTATAAAAGTTGTGTGTGCTTTGTTTATTTCTCTTGCGTTTGCAATTGATTGAGCAAGTTCGTGTGGATGATTTCCTAAAAAATTTCTAGTAAAACTTGGAGCTCCTGTTTTTTCTGTTTTGTCGTATGGAAGTTTAAGTGCATCAAATGCCTTTGCAATAGATGCCGCGGCCCATAACTCTACATCAATATTGGTTAACTCCTTGATTTTAAATAACAATTTCTTTTCTTCATCTATTAATTTTTTCTTAATTTTTTCTGCTTTTTCTAAATCTACTCTTACACCTTTAAATCTCATGTCTACCAAACATGGAAATAATTTTGTTTCCATATCAAAAATATCTATAAGATCTTGTTTATTAATTTCTACTTTCATTTCATGCCAAAGTTTTAAAGTAGATTCCGCATCTCTTTCTGCATACTGACCAACAAACATAGATGGAAGTTTCCACAAATCTTTTTTAGGATTGATTCCATATTCTTTTGCTGCTGCTTGTAATACTGCTTCGTCCTTACCAATCCCTGCATATTCTTTTGCAAGTGTATCAAGACGATAACTTAATCTATTCTCATCAACAAGTGATGCTGCAATCATAGTATCTCTAATATTTTTTGGTAATGTAAGTCCTGTTGATCTTAACCAACACACGTCATACATTGCATTGTGAAATAGAAATGTAGAATCTTGTTTAAATAAATCTTGTAACCAATTTAAAACTAATTTCTTATCCATGTTACCACCACCTCCGTGTGCAATTGGATAATATGCAGACCATCCTTCTACTGCTACTGCAACTCCTACAATTTTACCATTACCAACCACGTTCCCCGATCCGAGTTCTATTAAATCCGGATCACAGGTTTCTAAATCTATTGCGATTTCTTTATGACCGCGTAGATCTTTTAATTCTTCAGGGACCACCCATTCCGTTTGTGGTGTAAATAAAACTTGTTGAAAAGTTCGTGTCATTTATCTTTGTAATCTCTTTCTAAAATCATTTCTAAATAGTGAATTGCTTTTAATATATCTTCTTTTTTACCTTTTAATCTATGACGACAAATATATTTAATTGCATTACCTTCTGCAAAAGGTAAATTATTTTCATTGATGAAGACAGATGGTTGTATCTTCATTAATTTATAATGTTTACCTCCTACTTGTCTAAAAAATATTTTATTACTCATATAATATACGCTTTGTTAAAATCTCTTGGATCTACAATATGAAGTTCTTTTTTAGCTCTAGTGCAAGCTGTGTAATATAATCTATGTAAATCATCTGGATCATCTTCGCTTTGTCTTACAGCGGCAGCAGTTAGATCAGTTAAAATACAAATATTGTCTTGTTCACCACCTTTGAATGAATGAATTGTAGACAAAAGAATCCTAGGAGTCTTGTTTATCTTCTCACCATTTGCTCTCATATTACGAATATAATTTTCTGTAATTGTATCAACACCTTCGAATGATTCATACCATACCTTATTAGTAAGTAAACCATGATTCTGCATACAATCATTTATTAAATACTTTTCTTCTGCCTTTAATGTTTTAGCATCTCTATATCCAGGAGTTACATTGGCCCCTAAATATTTGTATATGTTTTTTATTTGTAAATAATTTAATGGTGTATTGTTTCTAAAGTCTTCCCAATTACTTAATGCAAGTAATAGTTCTAATGATATAGAATTAACACCTTTATATTGATAATACCATCCTTGTAATTCACATAATTCTTTAACATCATTTAAAAAATGATTAGCTGTTGCAAGAACTGTCCAGTTTCCTTTAGACATATCTAACTGCGTAATATCAGTATAGTATTTTAAAATACCTATTTCTTGTCGTGGTTTGTAATCTTTTTCATATCTATTCTTAACTCTTGATATAATTCTTTGTGATAATTCATGTATAGGACCTCCAGGAATACGATAAGATTGATTAAGCGTCCTGATCTCGTCTACTTCATTCTTTAGCGCTATAAAGTGATCTACATCGGCCCCAGCCCACTTAAAAATAGCTTGATCATCATCACCTGCAATATATGTTTTTTCTGCGTTTTTCCATATAGATTTGATTAATTTCCACTGTAAATAAGATAAATCTTGTGCTTCATCTATAAATAATACTTTAAATTTAGGAGCTAAATCTCTTTCAACAAACTCCTCTAACAAATCAGTATAATCTTTTAATCCCTTTTCTTTTTTATATCTCTTTAATTCTTGGTCTATTAAATACAAAGTATTTCTTTCCACATCTAATAAATTTTTTCTTAAATCATAACATTCAAGAAGATCCATACCTTTGACTCTTGCTGTGTTAATAATGGTTAAGTATTCATTATCTGAATTAAATATTCCATCTTCTTCTGAATATGCTGCAGTCTTGATAGGTATATTACATTTAATTCCAAATTCTCTGTAATCTTCTGGGCTCATCATTCTATCTCTAGTCATGTTTAATAATTTAAAACATAACGAATGAATCGTTCTAAAATAAATTAAATCATGTTCAGGACTCAATTCAAATTTTTGTGCAGCTCTTGTTGCAGCTTCTGTTGCTGCTTTTTTACTAAAAGAAAAATAACCTATCTCTCTTGGTTTAATTCCTTGTTTAATAAATTCATCTACCAAGTTTAATAATGTTGTTGTTTTTCCAGTTCCTGGTGGACCTAGTATTATTGTTTTCATATTTCTTTAACCTCCTTTCTAATATTTCTTTTTGCAATTTTGTTTTATTTAATTCTTCTTTTAACAATCTGTATTTTAAAAACCAGTTTGTTCCTATCATTAAAAATGTTCCTCGTGATATTTGACTTGTGATACGGAAGCATCAATTTTTTTCATAGTTTTAATTTTAACTAGTCTAGGTTCTTGACCTTTAATCTTTATTCTAATTTCTTCTACAAATATTTTATCTTCTATTAAAGACTTAATTAAATTACCTGTTTTAGACTTATCCATTTCCCAATGATTTTTCTTACAAAAGTTATAGAAGTCTTCCATTCTAAAATAAGTAAATTCTCTTTTCTCATCTGTGTATGGAAGTTTATTAAAGATATCTTCCATTGTTCTTGCATTCTGTCTGTTGGTTGTCCAATCTTGCAGTAACGAAATAATTTGATTTTTAGGATTTAATGACTCTAAAGGTTGAATCGTTTCCATTCTTTCTATTAATGGTTTTAAATAAAATTCTCTCCAATCTTTATCTTTTAATTTTGGTATAACAAGATCTGCTTTCTCAAGTAATGCAATAGAGAACATAACAGGATTTGCTAAATGTTCTGTTTTCAATTCTACTCTTTTTAAATTTTCTCCTTCACCTACATTTAAAAAATATTGTGGTGGATTAGAATTATATTTTTGTAAACTACTTAACAAAGGCATAGCATCTTCATCAGAACCTACACCAAATTTTTTTGTTCTACATAAAGATGCATTACAAACATTTACAATTGGTGGAAGTTTACATCTGTATTTGTCATAACCTTTCTTACCAATTGATTTTAATAATTGTTGTACTTCACTATTACTTAATGGCTTTGTCATGTATTTAAGATTAGCTTCGACGACTTTGTCTTGCCAAGTATCTGGATCTGCTTGTTTAAAATATATGGCAATATTAAACAATGCATTATTCCTAGATCCTTCGTCAAAGCCATCGCGAGCTAATCTATTTAAACATGGAGGCCCATCTTTAAATACTTCTTCTACCTTTTCTTCTTTGATTTGAATCTTTTCAATTTCTTCCCTGCTGCAAGCATAAACATCATAGAGCTTATAAAATTCCTCAAGTGACACAGCGGAGCCATTATCATCAAACGCATATCTTAATCCTTTTGTTTGGTTATGGTAGGGAAGATTTAAAAAATTACCTGTGTCCCCACGTTCCACAAGTATTTCAGTTTGTTTAGGAAATATTTCAACACCTGAATATCCTAGCCCATCTGAAATTTTTTTAAGTGTAGACTGCATCAAAGATGCAGGTATGAATTCTTTTGCAAATAAAAATACGTGTGCTCCACCAGATTTTGATCTAAAGACTATAAGTGGAAGTTTTAAACTTCTTATTTTTTGTATTAAGTTCTTGTGTTCAAGATTATACTGATCAACATCAATACAACCCCACTTACAATTATTAGACTCATTAATGGGAATAATACCCAAAGCAGGATCGACACCATTAAGATGATCTTCCCAAAGGTTATCCGTAACCGGTTTTCTAACAATAAATGCTTTTCCTTTTTGTTTTCCATTTTCTCCACGTTCTCCTTTTTGATATTGTCCATATGCTGTTTGAAACCCAGCAAATATCTGCTTAAATTTTTCTTTCATGTTTTGCCATATTGTTTGGGGCCCGTATTACCGAGCCCCGTTTCGCGATTAACCTAGAACGGCACGTTCTCTGTTATCTTCTCTTCTACATCAGCTCTTGTTTGCACCGATCCTTTTTTAACATCACCAGAAAAACCTTTTGCACTTAAGTACAAAGATTTATCTTTGGTTTCTAAAATTCGATCTTGTGTTACTACCCAACCATACCAACTACCTTTATCATTTTTTTGTAAGTTAGATGATAAGTTGTATACAACACCATGCATTGGAGGAACTGCAAATCCACCTTTACCGTCAGGAATCTGAACAGTTTTCATCATTGCGTTCCACTTCTTGCTCACATTGAGTTGAGTTGATTTCATGGTAATTAAAGCTGGAGTATAACCACCTGCTTTAGTTTCTACCATTACATAGTAAGATGCAGTCTCTTCTAAATAATTACCATTTGGTAATCTAATTTTAGATCCTTCTCTCTTACCTGTAGCTATTACTGGACTGTTAGGAGCATGTAATGCAACCGGAGCTGCAGATCCTTCTCCTCTTTCAGACCATTCTGGATAGTCTTTTTTATAGTAACAAGGAATAACTTTAATTCCTTTTTTACCATCATACAGTTCATTCGTAACTGTATTATATATGTTTCCAGGTTTAGCACCTTGAACATATTTAGCATCACCTTCAGTTACCTGCGGTGATAACTGACCAAGGATTCTTATGAAAGGTAACGCAAGATCTTGTTGCGTCATGTTTTCAAAACCTTTGTCTAGATCATCTCCAAACAAAGCGACAGAACCATTGGTATTTTTTTTTACCATTGCTTCATTAGCCATCATCGTTTCTCCATTATTTACGGGTTATTTTAGTTATGTCTTTAATCCAAGTACTAAAGACTTCAGAAGGCATGTCGAGCCCGGACTCGACACGCTCCTGAAATAAAGCTGTCAAAGTATTCCAAGCCACATCAGATTTCTGTTGTGGTTCAAAACCATTTGACGCTGCAAGGTCCAACAATTGTTGTGCCTTGTTATCTTCGCCACGACCGAACGTAACAGAGACATTGTTTTTAATAATGTCTCCAAGTCCGTTTTCACGAAGCCATTTATAAGCTTCTTCCCTTCGAGTGTCATCTTTGGGAAGAGTACATCTATATTCTCTTTTGACTGTTACAGATGAACCATCAGCTAATTTTAAAGAACTTAAACCTTGCTCCGCTAGGAGTTCAGGTATTATTCTTGAACTAATATCGTCTGCTAATTTTTTTAAATTGTCTACATGTTCTTCAGCACGCGTAATATCATCCTGTAAGTTTTTTAACTTTTGACATTCAGCTGCTATAGTAGTTACTTCTACATTGTCTAGAAGATCTGTTGAATCTTCTAACATCATTTGTTTTACATCATCACTCATTGTTATCCTTTCTGAAAGAGATCGATTTCAATTGGGTAATATTTAAGCTCTCTACGATCCCATTTCAAAAGATTAAATTGACCATTGGTCATATCAGTTGCTATAGCACAGGAAATACCAATGATCGAAGGATCTCCTGTTAGTAGTATGTAGTCCTGTTTCCTAAAATCTCTAAGATTTTTTCTCATCTTAAAAACAAAAGGACCGGAACTATATATAATTTGTGAATCATCACCATATCTAGGTAAACAAATAACTATGTAACCAAAGTTAGATGCACCTAAAACATTAATATTTGCAGGCGGTTCTTGTAATACATAAACAAAACTTTCTTTAGGATTGTTTTTATAAAATTCTAAAAACTCTCGCAAAGATTTTTCTTCAAACAATTTAAATATTTTAGTTTTCATTCTTATTTCTCTCTTGACAAACAATATAATGATGTTTATTTATTATGTCAATAGAAAGAATTAAATTATTTCATGGTAAGAAATTATAGGTTTAAAACCAAGCCATATGAGCATCAATTAGTTGCTTTAGAAAAGTCTTGGGATAAAGATGAGTTTGCATATTTTATGGAAATGGGTACTGGTAAATCTAAAGTGCTCATAGATAATATAGCCATGCTATATGACAAAGGTAAAATAAATGCGGCAATGATTATAGCACCAAAAGGTGTTTATAGAAACTGGTTATCTTTAGAAATTCCTACACATATGCCTAGCCATATACAGTATAAAAGTGTATTATGGACAGCTTCGACATCCAAAACAAAAGATAAAGAGTACCAATCTTTGTTTGAAACAGACTATGACCTTCACATCTTTATTATGAATGTTGAGGCGCTATCTACTTCAAAAGGTTTGGCTTTTGCGCGTAAGTTTTTATCATGTCACAATACTTTAATTGCTGTAGATGAATCTACTACAATTAAAACACCAAAAGCTGCACGCACTAGAAATATTATAAGTATTGCAAATCTTGCAAAATATAGAAGAATATTAACAGGATCTCCTGTAACTAAATCACCTTTAGATTTGTATACTCAATGTAAATTTCTTAATGAAAATTTACTTGGTTTTAGTTCTTATTATTCTTTTCAAAATAGATATGCTTGTATGGTTGATAAATGGTTTGGCGGTAGAAAAGTATCTGTTATTAAATCATATCAAAGACTTGATGAATTATCTAAATCAATAGAACCTTTTTCATATCGTGTGTTAAAAGAAGATTGTTTAGATTTACCTGATAAAATTTATATAAGAAGAGAAGTAGAACTCACAGAAGAACAATTAAAAATGTATCAATCAATGAAAATTGTAGCTATGGCTGCACTAAAAGGTAAAGTTGTTAAAGCTCCTCATGTATTAACTCAATTAATGAGATTACACCAAATTACTTGTGGTCATGTAATGACTGAAACTGGAGAAATAGTTGATATTGAAAACAATAGATTAAAAGAACTTATTAATATTTTAGATGAAGTTGAAAGCAAAGTAATTATTTGGTCTCACTATACTCATGACATCAGAAAAATTTCAGCAGAGTTAAAAAAAGTTTATGGTGAAAATTCAGTGGTAGAATATTATGGTAAAACAGAATCAGAAACTAGACAAGAAGCAATAGATAAATTCCAAGATCCGCGTTCCCCGGTCCGATTTTTCGTAGGCAATCCACAAACTGGCGGGTATGGTATTACGCTAACAGCGGCTAGTACTGTTATATATTATTCTAATGGTTATGATTTAGAAAAGAGATTGCAATCAGAGGATCGTGCGCACAGAATAGGACAAAAGAAATCTGTTACTTACATTGATTTAATTGCGGAGAAGACTGTTGATGAAAAGATTGTCAAAGCTCTCCGCAAGAAAATTAACATTGCTTCTGAAGTATTAGGTGAAGAATTAAGATCTTGGATTTGATTTTAAAGTTTCTAATACATCTTTTTGCCAGTCTTTTACAAACTGTTCTGCGTTCTTGAAGTAATTGCTCCAGAACTCTTTTACTTGACTATATGTAGGCATGTTATCTCCTTTGTTTATGTTGCACTGCAACATATATAAAGATTAAATATTAATTTTCAAGTACTGATTTTTCTCTTGTAATATGGCCAACAACTGTGCCTTTGTGAATACCTTCTTTAATTCTATATCCGTGTGTACCACTACCATTAATCTCAACTTCTTTTCTACTTTTTAATAATGCATTATTTTTCTTTTCTATTTCTTTATTCTCATAATTTTTAACTATTGGATCTGTGTATGTTAATATATGTATTTCTTGTAGATCATGTTCGCGATCTAAAAATTTATATTCTATTTTTGTTGTATTAAAATCTTTCTTTATTTTATTGCATATTGTTTCAGGATCAAATTCGCCGCAAGAATAAACATCAAACTGCAGCAAGGCGGGGTCAGGTTCATCCCAAACGTGCATTACTATGTGAGATGTTTCTATAATTGCAGCACCTGTAATTCCACGATTCCCGGTCATATGAGAGTATTTCACGTATGGTCCCATCATAACTTTCATTCCAATTTCATGTATAAATTTTTGAAACCATTGCCGTAGCACAGCTTCATCCATTGGAGGATTTTTAGCTTCTGCTCGGACTATTAAATGTTTATGCACTAAAAGTTTATTCATTAACGCGTCATACAACTTTTTGAAATTAATGCAACAAATTATTTTTAGACAAGAGGTGAATAAATTATCTTGCCATCTACTTTAGATGCTTTAAGATACTGTCGTCTATTTTTGGCTGCGGAGTAACTGCAATGAACCCATCCAGAGTTAGGTTCATCCGGGGTCCAGAATTCAAGTATACATTGATCATAATCAAGATTATTTACTATCCAATCACTTACATCTTTATTAGAAATGCCAAATACCTCAAAGTCTGCTGCTTCACCACGAGTGTGTTGACTCTTGCTAGACGATCCTATCTTCTCACAAAGTTCTGGTGATCTATATCCAGAACTGATTGTAACTGGTAAATTAAAGTTATCTCTAACTGGTTGAAGTATGTATTGGCAAAGTAATTGTAAATTAAATATGTGATCTGAATTTGGTTCGTTTGGTATTCCGAGTCTTATTGCTTCTTGAGATTTAGTTAACTCTTCTAAAGAAAAGTTGTTGCTTAATTTCATTTAAGTTTAAATAGAATCGCTATGAGAGTTAATATGAGAGCGCCCATCCCTGTAAGCATAGCTTTTTGAATCCAGTCTACTTTCTTTTCAATCTTATAGATAGCACAACTCATATGTTTAAGATGGTTGTTTTTAATTATAGATACATCTTTTTTAACATCATCTACACGATTATATAAATCTAATACGTGGTCATCTAATCTTGATTTTACAATTCTTTTCATGTTGTTCTCTGTTTTTGTCTAATTGCTTGTTCGGACGGTGATAATAACGCTTGTTCTACTGGTGTCAACTTTGTTATTGGATTAACTTGACCACCAGCCACAGCTGTAGGTAAATTAATTTGGCCATATCCTTGTATATTAATAGGATTTGGTAATGGAGGTAATCCTGAAACAGGTTCTAATGTAGATTCAGGTATATTTCTAAATGGATTTTCTATTTCAGGTATTGATTCATTTCTTAATGAATTTCTTAATAAAATTTGTTGTATTCTAGATATTGTTGGCAAAGCTATTCTATAAGGATTAGGAATCCCTAATCTTCTTGCATTTTCTTCAAATACATCTGATATCTTTTCTGATATGTTCAATGGTCTAAATATTCCTCTATCTATATTAGAAGTTTCTATATCTGAAATTCTATCTAAACTTTTATTAATTATTTGTCTATTTGTACCTAAAACTTTAGCTGCCTTTAGATCTTCATATAAATTTTTCTTAACTCCAAACAATGCTCTATTAGCATTTATATATGCATCAACGACCTCCTCCGGTGTTACAGGTCCACCTCTTAAAGTATTTCTTGTAAACAACTGTCTTGATTCTCGAACTCCTTTTTGAAATTCAGCAACCTTAAAGTTTAATCCACGTTCTACATTTAAACTAACAGGTCTAAATCCTGTAAATCCAGCTAATTCATCTCCTAATTCATAAGTTTGTCCATATTTATCAAATTTTCCTTTTTGAATTACATCTATTGGTTCTATTGATAAATCTAATCTTTTTAATTGTTGATATGAAAATGGTGCTTGTGCTTCAACTAAATGTTTAATACTAGCCATGATTTTATTACCCATGTTATCTTCAGGATTAAATATTTGATTTCCATCTCTTGATCTTCCTTCTCTAACAAATAAATCAGTAATAGCAGCTACCCATATAGATTCTTCTACAAATGGTTTACCAAGTTCACTTGATGCTGTTATTAAACCTTTCATAAAATCATCCATAATGCCATCTTTATCTTTTCTACCTTCTGAAACTGCGTTAATAACACTTTGAATAGGTTTATATATAATATCGTATGCATTGGCGTGGCTAAAATCTATATATTTTAATTTCCCTGTTTCTTTATCTCTTATTGGAATTAATGTTGAGTTTTTAGACCAATTTGGAACATATCTTCTCATTGCTTCTAATTCTTCATCTACAACATCATAAATTAATTTAGCTGATTCCACCACAGCTGTAGGCACTGCAATTGATGTTGTTCCCATTCCTATTAATCTTTGATATCCAATACCCGCTAAAGGTTTAACAAGTTCTCCCTTATCATTTTTAACTTCTAGTGTAATTTCATCTAATGCTCTTCTAACAATATTAGTAGATGTTCTTAATATTTCTGCTGGAAAAGATACAAAGTTACCGAATGGTAATTTACGTAATCCTTTTATAAAATCTCCAACGTAATCATAGTTTGGAATATTGTTTCTAACAATGTCTGCAGCTTCTTCTTCTAGTTCTTTAACTGTTTTATTTATACCTACCTTTGCATAAGCATTACCTAATCTTTGTTTTTCCATAGCCCAAGAAGTAATTTTCCAAAAATCATCTTCCGCTGTATATAAGTCTTCTGAAACTTTTTTAATTTTAGATAATGGTCTTAACATTAATCTTAAAAACTTATCTGAATTAATTGTTTCCCCAAAACTAATATCTTTTAATAAACTATTTAAATCTCCTAATCTTACGTTTGAATTAACAACACCTAATTCTAATAGTCTTCTGTATAATTCATTGTTTTGTCTTGTTCCTGGTAATGCAGTTTGTAATGCAGAATATGCTTCACGCATTGCTTTTGGTGTAGGTATAATACCATTTGCTGTTGCAAAAGCTCCAGCACTAATAAAATTTCTTACATGCGTTACTGGAGATAAAACAGTTTTAGCTAATTGAGAAGTTGCTTTTGGATACAAAATTAAATTATCATATATTTGACCAATAATACCATTGCTTCTTGTTTGAGCAGATGTTTCTTCTAATGCTTCTGCAATTTCTCTTATTGCATATTTACCATTAACAGGATTTGTAACTCCTGCTTCTAAAGTTTTACCTGGATCAATATTAATTTTTTTATAATCAGTTCCTAAATTTCGTAATGCTTCTTCCTCTGTATTATAAAATATACCTTTACCTCTTTGTTTTAACTCATCTGATTTTTCAACAAGATCTTGAAAAAATTGATTACGTCTAGTTATTAAAGATAATCTAGCAGTTCCACCTAATATTGTTTGCATAGGATTTTTAGTTTTACCTAATAATTCTTCTATTACTTCTCTATTTTCTTTTGGTAAGCTAGATAAAGAAATAAATCCTTCTTTACTTACAGCGTCATCTAATACTGTGCTATTTACAAAAAAATCAGGAATTTTAAAAACTGGATCTGATGGTTTGTCCATTCTATATCCTTTTGGAAGTTGCGCTGATTTAACTAATCTTTCTACATACAAATTAGCTAATTCATCTGTAATGGGTTGTTGTTTTAACATAGCAGCTTCTTTAAACATATTTTTTGCTTTTTCTACTGCTTCTTGTGCGGGTTTAAAATTAAGAAAAGGCATTAAAGATTTATTTTGAAATATATCATAAGTAGATCCTAAATAATTTTTAAATTTATTTCCAAATAATTTTTTAAAATCACCTAAATTTTTGGAGTCTATTTTTCCACCAATACTACTAAACATATCTCCCCATCCCATTCTTATTAAACTTAAGTTATTTAAAATTTTTTCTATAACATCTTCATTAGCACCTGATTTTTTTAAAGTGCCTATTACTCCTTGTTTAAGATTTTCATCTAAAGCTCCAAATGTAACTTTTCCCACATCGTCTATCACAGGTTCTCCTGACAACAATAAATCATTTATTTTTGCTAAAGTATCTGTTCTTTGTTTTGCAGTTTGTTTATCAAAAACAGTTTTGTAAGCAGGAAAAATAGAATCAATGTCTTGATCTAAACTTCTTGATACTTCTTGAGCTAAATTTAAATCTACAGATCTTCTACCTATTTGTTGTCTTTCAATATCAAAATATTCTTGAGTTTTTCCTCCTCTAGCTCTTACAAAAGATGCAATTTTATCTAATGTTCTATCAATTTTACTATTGCTAAATCTTAAATCTTTTCCTCTCTGTGCTATTTTTTTAATAGCAGCTCCTGTTCCACTTATAGCACCTGAAAATAAAGCGCTTTCAGTTCCAAATTTTACTCTATTTATTAATTCTCTTGTGGGGTCATAATCATCTTCTCCTTCACCTCTATTTAATTCTGTTGGTCCACCTAATAAATCTCCAAAAGTTCCTATTTCTTTAACATCACCAACAAATACAGCATCAGATAAACCAGCTCCTACAGCTCCTGCCGCAAAGGTTGCAACTTTTCCTTTTGTATTTAATTCAATTGCTTTATCAGTTGCTTTTCTTAATGAAGGATTGTTTAAAGTAAAATAATTTCCAGTTTTTTTTGCTTGTATTGCATTTTTTGCTAGATTAGATGCAAATTTATAACCAACAACTCCAGGCACACCAAGGTTAACTAAAGCTTGAGTTATTTTACCAGCTGTAGTTGCTTCTGCTTTTTCATCAAATTCAGTTAAATCATCAAAAAATTTTTCTACTTCTGCAGCTTTACTTGTTCCTGCACCTAAATCATATAAAGTTGCTCCTAATGAAAATGCTCCTTTTGGTATTGAAATTAAACCAGATCCTATTCCTGATAATATAGATGATATAGTGCTAACTTGACTGGATTCTTCTTGTGGAAGAATTGTATTTGGGTCATTTATTTGAGTGACCATTTAATTATCCTCTCTTAATTAAAACTAATCTTCCATCTGGATTGTATCTAGCTCTATATAAATTTGATCCTGATACATAAAATTTATTAGGAATTAATTTATCTTGTTTGTAGCTTACTAAATTTCCTGTTTCATCTATTTTTGCACCTGGAACATCAAGTGGTGGTTCACCAGTAAACATTTGAGCAACTGTTTTTACTAAATAAGGTGTAGGTTCTTGACCTTTTCCATATTGTAATATTGCTTCACTAAAAGTAGATGGTTTTTTTTCAGAAAGGTAATCAACTTTAGCTCTTCCTTCAGCCGCTGCTTTATCTACTAACATTCTTCTTTGTATTGCTAATTGTGCTGCTGCTTGTTTAATGTCCCTAGGTTTATCAAAAGCACCTGATTTATTTATGGCAGTTAATACCTCTGGCGCAGCTTCTCTTAAATTTTTACCTCTAAAAAAAGCTGGAGATGCAGCAAGTAATGCATCATAAAGAGCTTGTTGTTTAGCTTCTTCACCACCTAATAATTTTTGATATAATTTTGATTCTTTTTCAATATCTTCTATATTAATTTCATTTGTATCTCTTACATTTTTTCTTTTTTCTAATATATCTCGTTCCTCTTTATCTCTTTTTTCTTGTTCTAAATAAGCTTTTTTTCCATCTTCTAATGATTGTTTTGATTCTTTAACAGGTTTTTTTCCTCTAAATAAACCTTCAAAAAAACCAGGAACTTCTGCTTTTTCAAATTTAGCTATATTTGCTTGTCCTTTTTTAGATTGTTCAATTTGCCTTTGTATAGCATCTTCATAAGTTTCACCTAACCTTGACATAATTCCTGTGCTTGTACCAGCTTCTCTATTAATTCCTCTTAATCTTTCTGATTCTTTTACAAATTCATCTTTAGCTATTTTTTCTTCATCTGTTAAATTTTCTTCATACATATTTCCTAAAACAGAACTCGCACCTAATCCATATATTCCAAGATTAATTGGATTTAAAGAAAAAGGATTAAGATATTTCATACCTGTTGAAATTGAAGGTCCAACAGCTGAAGTTGCTTGTTTAAATCCTTCCATCATAAAAGGAGATTTGGGTATTAAATTACTTATAAATGCACCAGTTCTGGCAGAAACTCTACCGCCGTCCGCGTACCCAGGTTCACCAAGGCCAGATGTAATTCCTGTATTATAACTATTTACTGGCCCACCTCGGAACATTGGTCTTCTTAATACTTTACTCATTATCCAAATATTCCTCCTTTACCTAAAACTTTACCGGCTAAACCTCCTAATCCAGCTAAAGTTCCAAATAAAGTTTGTGCAGGGCTTGCAGGTTGTACTGGATTATAAGTTTGAACTTGT
>Ga0194115_10002983_pt1 | contig 19483 bp, 14 predicted proteins | sample TA2MahsurfametaG_3_FD_148656 | JGI IMG/M metagenome (GOLD analysis project Ga0194115, IMG submission 148656) | Freshwater microbial communities from Lake Tanganyika, Tanzania - TA2015002 Mahale S4 surface | ecosystem: Environmental > Aquatic > Freshwater > Lake | place: Tanzania: Lake... | reverse complement strand
GAAGGGCAAAAAGGTGTTCTGGAAGTCGAGGCCCTTTGCCGAGTGATATGTGAGGCAGTAAACAATCGACTTCCCATCGCTCTCCTCGAATGAGCCATACCCGCTTCCAAGAAACCTCAAGGGGATAGGTGCACTCTCAAAGAATTGATTAAAGGCGGTGTAATCAAAACTTTGGCCTGGAACGCCTGAGGTCTTTGTGGGAATCGGTGGAGCACCTTTCCCCTCGTTATCAGCAACGATTCTCGCGAACTGGTGGATGAGCTTATGTTGTGGAAACAGGATTGCACTCGGCAGTTCAGGCTTTGCCACACTCCGCGCAGTGTCCCATACTCCAGCAGCTTCCTGTGTTTCATATCGATACTCAGTGAGAGTCGCGGTGACAGAGTTTGACTCCCTAAGTCGAGCGCCGCTACTTAGCTCGGCTTCTGGATATACATTTTTCGCAATCTCGAGGGTGTTCTTCGAGAATCGATACACCTCATGAAGCATGTACCGATTGTGGACTCCCAAAGCCTTCCGAAGCCCCGCGGAATCGAGGCGATCGCGGTAAATCGACTGATCTGGGTCGCCAGCAACAACCAGATGCTTCGAAGCCGCGAGAATCTTTGGTAAGTGCCGCCGGTCAGCATCTTGTATCTCATCGACAAACAAATGGTCAAACTTCTTGGGATGGTGATAAAAACTGTCAAGGGTTTCAATTGAAACACGCTTTGCAACTTTCGGACTCAGTCCGGACTGCACCATGTCCTTCAAGGCATGGGTATACGTAAGAAAGCCAATGGAATGGTTCGGGAATCTGGTCGCAAGCTCATTAATACTGTGCGTAATCACGACGGTTTTGCCACTGCCTGCATACCCGCTGACCCAGTGCCGCTCAGTCGAGCCCTGAACCACGCTGTCGGCAATCTCGATCTGGTTCGCGCTCAGCTTATTTTTCGGAACCATCCATTTCATGGTTCAAGCCGCATCCTCGGGATTGTCATCTTTATGTCCACCTTCCACCTGAAAACCCCGAGATTCCAACTCTACAATCCACTCTTGTTCGGACTTCTCCGAATCCGTCCGACTGTAGTTCAAGTTCGGCTCTGGTGGGTATAGATCCGGGCGAAGCCTCACACCGTGTTTTCGTACAACTGTCGCAAAGAGTCTTCCTCTACCTGAACGATTTCGCTTACCCTGCATGTGCTGGGAGAAACGCTCTTCAAAGCTCTTGCATGTCTCGCCGACATACACCCAAGGACGACTCGGGTCTGGGGCGTGTGCCTGATCCAGCTCGATGACATATACCCTCCAAACAGTGTTGTCACCGTTGACCCTGAATCCCAGTTTTCGAAGATCAGCAGCTTTCGCCTTTTTAACCAAGGATGCTTCACCCCGAGTTGGGAAAGGTCCGCTGCAAAATTCATATCTAAGTTGTTTTTCGTAGCTGACGCGAAGTCCGGTCTCGCCAGCCGCTACCTCTTCAAGCTGGTGGTCTCGACCTCGAACAACCTTTACTTCGAGCTCTTCCCGTTCGACATGGGATCGCGGATGTTCTGTTTTGATCGTCCAAACCAAGACCCAGAACTCGACCAGTTTCAAGAGAAACCTAAGTAACTGGTCGAGGTAGCTCGCGAGACCTCAACTGATACGTTGCCCGCTCAACATTGAATGCCTGCCTCAGTTCCTCGGTGCGGCGAGCACCAAATCGACTCGGCCCCACTAGCTGATATGCGATCAACTCACCAGCGAGTCTCTTATTCTTTGTGAGGATTCGCGCGCGTTGCTCTCCTCCCCCGAGGAGAACACCGAGCCAGATATCTGACGTGAGCGACATTGGGATCTCGTTTAGTCGCCCCACTAGGTCAGCTGCGCCAGCCCGACTGAGTCTGTGAGCGGTCAGAAGACCCTCGAGTATTGCCTCTTGTCCGACGGAGCGAAATGCTACTGAGTAGTTGCTTGAGTGTTTACGAAACTCGGTAATTTCCTCTGGTTGTCTAAGCGCGGCACGAAAGGGTTTGAATTGTGTCATCAGTAGATTCCACCACTCGCAGCATTTCTCATAGGCCGCCTTTAAGTCGTCGTCTGCTGGACGAACAATGGTGTTCGCTTCATCAAGCTGCCACTCTCCTGTAGCGCTAGAGATAATCCCCACACTCTTGTGAAGCACTTCGATCGTAAGTAACTCACGCTCAGCACTCTTCAGGGAGCTATTTTCACAATTTACGGTTAAGTCACCGCTCGAGAGTTGTCGAGGGATTGGGGGCTCCACTGATGAACCAAACTCGCTGGGTTCATCTAACCCCGCGAGCGTCCGTGCAACAATCGCTAAGCCGTCGTCTTCGCTGGTAAGGATGTTTACTGCCCTAGTGGTTGGCTTGGCATAACGATTGACCTTATTGAAAATGCGACGCGCCTTCTGAACGGATTCGAATTCAAGAAAAATCACGGAAAGCAGGTCGTTTTTGATCTCATTTCTATACGGGCCTTCAATCTTGATTCCGAGTCGTGGAGTCTTGTACTCATTGATTACCGTTCGAAGAGCGTGGAGTCGGTGCTGTCCGTCGAGTGCGAAAAGCATTCCTCCAGCGATGGTCAATGCCCCAGTGTTTTTTCCAACTTCTCGATACGCGCCAGTAAGTCTCGCCACCCCAAGCTCACTTAGCGATTCAAACTGAAACACTTCTGGTTCGTATGCGAGGACAATTATGGAACCAAAGAATCGGTCTGCTGATTTAGTCAGATACGGAACGATGTGTTTTTCAACTCGCTCTTCACTGAGCTCTCGCTGCATCCGTTCACTGACAAGTACATCTTTGAACTCTTCAAAATCCATCGCAGGTCTAACAGTTGCGGCGAGTTCATCGGCTCGCATTACAGCTTGGTAGTACGTGGTTGAGCCCATTCGCCCACGGATAGCAGGAACGGTATATTCAGCCACCTAAATCAACTCTGTACTTCAGGAAGCGACGCATCCTCTCGCCCGAGTTGCTTTCTGTAGCGCTCCACGAGATCTTGCTGGAATTGCGGCGTCGAATCCTTGCCGCAGATCAGCCATGCGGCAAGGTCTCCAGCGAGTTGAAGATCAACTTGTTTGTTGGTGATATTGCCTTTGTTGTTCACCATGATTCCCTTCCAAAATGTTGAGGAATGGCTCCAATCGAGCTCCAACAAATCCGCAATCACTTCTGATAGGTCTTGCTTTTGGCCACGGTGTTTATCGAGAGCTGATTGCACCGCAAGAAAGAAGGCAACAAGGCCAACTGGACGAAGAATGAGCGAATACTCAGACTCCTTGCGGGCATCGGGAATACGGCTCGTATCTTCTCGAAGTTGTTGAAAGAATACTGACTTGTTAAAGAGTGTGCTCAGCCAGCGTTGTGTCTCATCTTTCACCGTAGTCATCGAGTCGCCCTCAGGACCTTCAAGACTCTCTTCTTCCACATGGAGATCAGTACCTAGGTGTCGTGCAACGATCTGAACAACTTCATAGATGGCATTGAGCGTGGTAAGAAATGGATCCTTCTTTGCAATGGTGTTCACTTCCCACTTAATCAGTGGACCTTGATCTTCGTCAAGTCCATGTGGAGCGAGCAGCTTGGAAGAAGTTAGCTCGCGAGCAATGATTGCAGCACCATCGCTCTCGCTCATGATTAACACGTCGGACTTTGATACGCGCCTTGCTGATCGATTCAGGACGGTGAACAACTCTCGAGCGTCCCTTACATCTTTGTCCTGAACGAAGATAACCCCAACCTCGTCTTCCCGAACCTGCTTATTGAACTTGCCTTCAACTTTCCCTTGCACAACCTCTCGAAGTGCAGCAAGTCGGTGTTGACCGTCTAATGCAACCAATCCAGATTCCCGGCTCGATGAATCGCTAAGTATTAGGAAGCCGATTGACTTAGCCGCTTCGCGGTAAGGGGCACGAACAGCAATCTGGTCGCTGACTGGCTCGAACTCCACCGAGTCTTCACCAGTGATCCAGACAATGATCGACCCAAAGAATCGATCGGAAGAATTTGCAAGGTAGGGCGCTATCTCCTGTTGAACTCGCTTCTCATTGAGTTTCCGTTGATACATCTCATTAAGTGTCAACTCCTTCCACTCAGAGAGCTCTGACGCGACCGCGACCTGCATCGCCAACTCTGATGCACGCATTTTGGCAATGTAATAGGTGCGGGAACCCATAGTTGCAGTGATAGCGGGGACGGTCGTGGACATTAGTGCTCCTTGCTGTTTTCGGTGCTCGTTGACGTTAGTAGATGTGAACGCTTTACTGCCTCAACATCACGCGGGAGTGGGTCGGGCAAGTCTCGTGGCTCGTTTGCGTGAGCGACTGCCCAGCGTCTCTCAATCACTTCTCGTAGTTCAGGCGGAAGAGTCGAGAGGCTGCCATATACCTGCCACAGAAGCATCAGCGCCGCATCTTCGTAGCCAGAATTCTTGGCCATGATTCGATACCCGCCCATCACAAGTAGATTGTCCCAGTTTTCACTCACGACTCGCCAATCAATGTAACTAGCACGATTGAAAAACTCTGAAAGGTTGAAACGTTGGGTAAAAGTCTCTTTTGCCTTACGAGCTGCACGGAAGAGAGCTATCTGCCCGGCTGGTTTCAACAGAAGCGAGAACGGCTTGTCGAGCTCTCGATTAGTCGGGAGTATCCCAGCATTCTTTCGAGCTTCCTCCAGAATCTCAAATTCTTCGAAGGCAGTTTCAATCCACTGCTCACAGATCTCCTTTCCCTTAGTAATGAGCTGAGCACTCGGGACGACACCACCGTTTGACCTCTCATCAAGAAAGATTCCATGGGCTTCGCAAATGTCCTTAACAATTAGAGAAAGTGCGCTAATCGTTGTTAGTTGCAAACTGCGATTAGAAAGAGTGTTGTTTTTCCAGTTCACAATCTGCTCGACTCGTGGATCGCGCGAGTGCAACACGCCAGACTTTTCCGTGAACAACTTACGAGAAATAATTGCGTAACCATCGTCCTCGCTAAGGATCAAGTTGTCTGCACGTGACGTGGACCGTGCGTATCGGTTCACCTTGTTGAAAATGCGACGTGTCTTCTGGATACTTTCGTTCTCGATGAAAATGACACTCACGTCGTCGTTCGGAAGTCCACCCTGAATCTCACCATCGAACTTCCCTAGGAAAATCTCCCGCAATGCGACTAAGCGGTGCTGACCGTCCAGTGCAATCCACTCCCCTCCCGTTATTGTCAAGAAGCCAAACTTCTCCAGCGACCCTTCATAGGCCTTGGGTGCTTGAACCTCTAGCTCCGTTAGCTTTTCAAAGTCAACTTTCCCTGTCACGAGAACGATGACCGCGCCGAAGAATCTGTCGGGATGACTGGCCAGATATGGAATAACTTCGTCGTGAAGCCGCTTCAGATTGATATCGCGTTGAATCCGATCCTCAATTGACATCTCATTCCAGTCAGGCAGGGCTTCAGAAGCTGGTCGGACAACCATCACCAGTTCTCGCGCTGGCATCGAGGACAGGAAGTAGCGAGTGGAGCCCATTTGTAGCTGCTGGGCGGGGAGGGTGGTCACTGGTAGGTCCTTTCTTGACGCTTCAAATATAGTCTGTTCAGGGCAAACAAGCAACCTGTTTGGGCAGATTCAAGATTGTCTTGACAAACACACCTCCACTCGCTATGCTGTCTATACAGCCAAAAAGGAGGCCCAAATGTACCCACGAACCGCATATTTTCTTGATTTGGACAATCTGGCAGGATCCGGACAGCCGTCCGCTGATGACATCCACCGTGTGCTCGATGAATTTGAGCGCCTGTGCGAGCCCTGTCAGGACGACCAAGTGTATTGCGCTGGTACGGCTATCTCTGCCTACCACTGCGCTGACTATCGACCGAACTACCGAGTTGCCGTTGGGCGAGGCAAGGACGGTGCTGACCGACGACTACTTGAACTTGGCGACCCCGAGCATGTATCCCGCCGGTTCCAACGGGTCGTGATTGGCAGCGGCGATGGAATCTTCGCTGGCGTTGCTCAGGAGTACATGACTCGAGGCATGCGGGTTGAGCTACTGGTTGGGAAAGGCGCACTTGCGGCCAGTCTCCGTCACGCCATCAAGACGAATAGTCGGAGTAAAGGGTCGAATGTCCGACAACTCCCAACCGCGGCTTAACGACTGCAACCTCTCAGTTCGTCAATACAACCTATGACACAACAACAAAAGGGAGAAACTAATGATTACCATCCACGAGTGTGAGGTATTACAAGAATTCGACACGGGACTCTGCCCACATTGCCATCGGTATAAGCCAACGTTTGAAGTATTGGTGCCGATTTTTGACCGCCCAGACGAGATCGTAGAAGGATGTCGTAAATGTGTAGAGGACGTATGTGAACAGTTCTCACAACCAGACAGCCCCTTCGACCGCACCGCAGTACTCAGTTAATGTGAGACCGCTCTGAACACTTCGACGGCTTTCTGACAAAGAGCCACAGTACGTTGGTCTACCTTCTGCTCATCCCAGCTTGAGTTATTGTCAAACAGCTCCCTACTGGACGTGACGAAGAGTCTCTTCGGTGGCGATAGTTTTTCGCGATCTTGGATAATTTTGCGTTTTGCCGGATAGGGCTTGTTACTGAGTTGATCGTGTTCCTCGGATGTGAGCATGCAGAGGTTCCCGAGTCTATGAACATTAGTGATCGGTTTTCCTGTTGGTGGAGTTTGCGGGCTGACATGCTCAACCTCGAATGTAGACATATCGGCAATAACGCCCCCGCCCTTTGTTAATGAGCGTTCAAGATTCCAGAGAAAGTACTTAACGAGCTTGGCTTTATCGCCGGGCTTGTACTGAAGCTCTTCGGCAAGTCTCGACGCGAAAACCTTGTCAGAAGCCCGCGTATCCAATAGCGCCTGAAGCTTTGTTCTGGCCGACACCACAGGCATCAGATCACCCTCTTCAACTTGTTTTGCAATGTCGAGCAGGACTTTCTCGAACGAGCCAGCGTGCTGACCACAGATGGTTTTGTAGCGAAAGAAGCTCATTTCAATGCATCTAACGAGATCTCGAAACTCAGTTGGCGCAATTCGGTTTGCAGCTTGAAGCAAGACAGGAGCAGCAATTTGGCACTTCAGGATTGTCACGAGATTCCATAGTGAAAATCGACCCTCAAGTTGGTTGTTTTCCTTTCCAAGATATGGCCACTCTCCTTTTCGAAGTCGAGTGAATGCGCCAAGCCACTCATTCATCGACATAGCGTGCCGAACTATGTTGGCTTGTAGCTCGTCTTCAGTATTCTCAGCATCATCGGAGGACCTGATAAATCCTGCGACTGGATCTCTAAATATGTCCTTCCGAAACGTTCTTGCGTTGTTCTTTGGGTCCTCCTTACCAAAACCCTGATACATTTTTGCTTTGTAGTAGCACGCCAGATACGCCTGCTGGATTCCGTGTTCGAGCTCAGTCAAAGGCTGGAATACGTCATAAATCTTTGATTGAAGCTCGTGTCCTTGCATCTTCGCCAAGATCCACGTCTTTAGGTGATCCATCGAATTCAGGGGTTCACCGCGTGAATTTAGAACCTCAAAGAGTTCATAGCCGGCATCTTGCGATGACGTCGAGATACTTATGAATAAGAGAAGGTCAAGGACTGAGAGCTTGAGTAGCTTCAATTGGTGAACTCGTGTTCGAAGATCTAGCGTTTTTTCCTCGGGCGAAGCGATCAATTCTCGATCGATAATCCCGGCCACCGTCAGCAATCGGACGACAGGTTCGACTTTTCCAATTCGTATCAAGTTCTTTAGGGGAGTGCCTCTAAGAATCTCCTCGTATGTCTTCTGAGTGACACTTGGTGAGATGAGGCGTGGCTGCTCTGGTTTGTCAAAATCAAGGGGTTTCAACCAGAGGGCACCGTGAATAGTTCTTGCCAGATCTTCGAGTTCTTCTCTTGCCTTCACAGCATCTGGCGAATCGTCGTCCTCAAGGGTTCCCAGTAAACGTCTGGCCTCTGCTTCGATAAGGCCGAGAGTTACTGTCACGGTGGTAAGACGTTGCTGCCCGTCGATTACCATGTACGGGGCGCCTGGGGCCTTGCTAGTAACAAGAACAATCGTCCCAAAGAGATGTGGGGGTGGCTCCTGGTTCGGCACGCCTGTCCCAACCTGCTCTTGGCGTGCCATGAGTCGGCGAATGTCAGCTACAAAATCAAGCGCTTGCTCTTTCTTCCACGCAAACGGCCTCTGCAGCTTCGGAATCTCAACCCGAAAGAGCCCAGCCAGCAGGTGGCCGAAGGTCATTCTCTCTGGATAAAAGTCGAAGTTTCCCACAACGCGACCTTAGTCAGTTCGCCTCATCATTCCCGTTTCGCAAGTAACTCGATCTCTTTCAGAAGTTCACTTCGGCGCACCTGCGCTGCTTCAACTACTTGATTCCAGCCACCCCGTGTCCCGATAAGAGGGGTTGCGGAGTAGAGCCCTAGCTGCTCCTCTGATCGAGTAACTGCCGAGAAAAGTGCGGCCCGTGAGTCAGACTTATGGATGAAGAGCTCCTTTCGATGAAGTATCGGCTGAGTATCCCCCATTTGATACTTGAGTACTCGATGGGAAATACTCGCGAGATCTACTACGTCTGAGCTCTCGAGGCCAGGATGATCGTCGGTGTCAAATGTGGGATATCGAAGATAAGAGACTTTCTTCTCACTTCGCCCTAACTTGATTATCGTCGCCTGAGGAACGTCACCAAGAAGTCGCCTTGCACACCCCTCATAGACCTTAAGTATCGCGGGGAGATGCTCGTAGGCGTCGACATGAACATATAAGGCACTCGGAGTCACTTTTCCGACGATGGCGCTGCGGCATGCGAGATCGATGTTGCTGAGTTTTCCAACTCCAAAGAGGAGTCGCTGAGCGTGTGTCATAGCGCTTTTCAGAGACCCGAAATGGGAGCGAATATCGACCTGGCTGGCAGGAGGAAGATCGCTCATTCTGAATGGTCCATCGAGAAGCTTGAGTGCAAGGTAGACCAGCAAATCAACACGCCTTCTGCCAGATAACGCCACCCACTCGTCCCTATCAGTGACAACTTCGATCACTCGAAATGCACGAGCAATCGATCCGAATTTTCGAATGACCTCAGTAGAGCTCTCTATCTCCTGCTTTTGTGGCAGTCTTCCGTGGCGGGCGAAAAATTCAATGAGCTCGTCAAGTAACTCTCTATTCTCAATGAATGACTGATCACTCTTTCGTTGATATGGGGCTGGCGCTCTTAGTGCGTACCGACGAGAGATGAACACTTCTCGTTCAAAAGATTCGCGAAACACGTAATACACACCAGGTGCAGCCGGCACTGCCTCGACACCAGTCACATTCTGAATAAATCCGCCCAGCTCAAGATGTTCAAAGAACTTCTGGAAGGTTCCTCTAGTGGTCACCCAACCATCGCTTCTGGGACGGCTATGCGCCTGATCCCGCTCGTCAGTCAGCCGAGCACTGACTACGAGAACCTTTTCTGTGAGTGCCCAAGCAGATGCAAGCGTTTCGCGCCGCTCCTTCATATCCTCGATGACGTTCAGCACGTACGTGATTGCGACAGTTGCTGACTTGATTCGTTTAGCTCGAGGCAAATGAATCGGATCCCAACCTCGCGCACGCCAACCCGATGACTTCAGCCATCGGACATCAGCTCCCCTACCGCATCCATAATCAAAGAGATCACGATCAGGACGAAGAACTCCATGCTCGACTGCAATCCTGATTGGACGGGACGCATCTGTTCTGGCCATCGCAGTATGGCCTTGCGCACGTTGAGGCATGCGGGTGACTCTAGGCAACTAGTGAAACCAAGCTCCGAATCGTTGGCTTTTGGCTTAGGTTCGCCAGGAGCCCGATGCCCCGATGGAGATGGCGGTTGAACTCGCGATCAAGCGTCGACTCATCAGTGGGAGAGCCATCCTCATGTACTCGCTGAATCAAAAGTGCCCAGTAGACGTCAGCATGTGGTCCCCCAAAGACTCGCCATGTCATCTCGACATTTGACCAGTTTCCGATTGGGTCGACACTCGTGGGATTGACATCAGCAAGCGATAGCGCAAAGGCCCAGCGGCAGAGAATATTCCAATTCTTGATTCCTGTCGAACGCTTGAGTCGAGCGAGAAGATCGCGATCAGTTTCTACGATACGAATTGTTTCAATCACTTAACACCTGCCAAAAAATATCCAGGGGTCACACGCGAGGACTTCTCAGCATCACTGAACTCAATAAGAAAGTCACGCGAGATGTGCGCCTCAATTTTCTCACGCAAATCCAGATCGAATTCCTCGTCGGTCGAGAGAATTATGACTTGCTTCGCGACTTGCGGAAAGTAGTTCAGGGCGAGCTTTTCTCGATGAAAGCTATCCAGTCGACCAAGAGGTGTATCGACAACTAGTGGAACTTCGCGATGTGCAACTCGAGATAGGCCCCAGAGAATCGCGACCGCGAGTAATTGGCGCTCTCCCGCACTAAGACGCTCAACAGCCTGATTTTGGCCGTCGGAGGTATCTACGAACATTTCGAGCGTTTCTGGCGCAAGGCGGACCCTTGTGACCAAATCCGTCTTACCAACTAATTGATTGAAAGATTCCAATATCGACACCTCTATGGCAGAGATGTTTCGTGAGACGGTTGCCTTCGCGAGACTGGTTAATGTCTCCAGCGCCTTCGCTGCATACTCACGAGCACGACGTTCTTGCATTGACTCGCTGTCGCGATCCGCTTCAGCTTCACGTAGTGAGGAGATCCGTCCTTCAAGGCGACCAATCACCGAACCTAGATGTCGCATCTCTTCCTCTCCAGTGTTCAGAGCTCGTTGAAAAACATCCGCTTGCTCTTTGAGTCTGCCAAGCTCCTCCAGAACCGGCATCAGTTGACCATCTGTCGGAACCCCCATCAGTTTTCGCTCAGCATCGGCAGTACGACTCTCCGCAAGATCCATGCGAGAAATCAAGACTGCTAAATCGCTAAGGGACTCAATCTCTGCTGTCGCGGAACGTATCTGTTCGCTGATCTGACCCGGCTGTCGGTGAACGACCGCTCGATGTAGCCGCTGCCGACGTTCCTCCCGGTCGGCTGAGAGTAGATTCAGAACTTCAGCCTGGGCGCTTTTCGATAGTGAGTTAACGACTACATTGTCACGCTGCTCTAGGACTTCAAGCACTAGCTGTTCCTTGTGGACCTCGTGATCAGAGTTGACCTGTGATTCTGCACGAGCAAGCAGAGCTTCCACAATTGCAAGCGGCGCAACACCAGCTGCGAGAATCTGCATCTGCTGTTCAACTTCTAGGCGCTCGGATCGCAGAGAAATGAGCTCAGACTCGATCTCGGCCCTCTGTTCCCAGCGCTCTACGCCCACCTCACGTGCCAAAACCTCTTTCCTCTTTACTAGATCGTGAGCACGTTCTAGCGACGTCCGTGACTCTGCCATCTCCAGAACTAGAGCAGCTCGTCGCTCCAAAAGCACTGCCAGCTCAGACTCTGCAACTTGCAGGGTTTCAGATGCGGCGTCACCGATAGCGATATCTTGCTTTCTGCGAATCAGAACCTTGAGATCAGCTTCGAGTCTCTCAAGGACACCGAGGCCCAAGAGGCCGCGTACTGCTGAGCGAATGACTTCCTTCGAACGTTCAGGCGTTGCAAGTTCATTGGTCTTCTCGCCATCGAAAAAATTAAGGCTTGCGATCTCGAGTGGCAGCAGACCCTCGAGATGATCCCCCCAGTCTTCGGCAAGTACATCATCACGCTGACCATTGAGTATCACCGAAAATGATTCGTTCACCCCGCGCGGAGCCAGCTCCCACGCTCGAGTTATTGAGTACTGCCTCATTCCAAAATCGTCAAGCACCGAGAAATCCAGACCAACCAATGCTGAGGTCGCGCCAGGCTGATGAATGCAAGATCGTAGGTACTCATCCCAGCCTTGGCGTGGCAAACGATTACTGAGATTTGCACGCGAGCCGTAGAGAACAAGATTGATTGCATCAAGGATCGTTGTTTTTCCTCGACCGTTTCGCGCACCGATAAGGATGATTGGCCGCTCCGGAGAAACGGGTGTGAGATCAAGTTCATGGCGTCCTCGGTAGATGCCGAAGTCGTGCAGGATAAGGCGATCGAGAATCATTCCGCGATCCGCAGCTGAACATGCACAGCAGGTATCTCAGGCTCGTCACTATCCCCATCGGTGCTTTCGTTACCGCCATAAAGAGCCGCCTTGCCACGCGCGAATTCAATCGCGTCGTCTCGATCACGATAAAAGGATCGCTTAATCGACTTATCGAGTTCTTCAAGAAGTCCCTTACGTCGAGACATCGTTGCATATTTTTGTTCAGTCGCAATGAGGTCTCTCATCATCTCGTAATGCAACGCATCATCGCCACACAACTCGCGAAGAGAGGCCAGCATTTCAGCACTAAGGGACAGAGTCCCTTTGGCCCCAGGGAAATCATCACCAGTGGCAAGCTTGAATAGAGCAGGAAGAGAATCTTCGATCTCCTTCTTCTCCATCAACCAGATTCGCCGAATCTCATGAAGTTCTTCCATAGTGATCAGCTCGATTCTTCGCACATGATCAGGGCCATTGTTTCGCACCCACGTCTGAGCCGAGAGGAGCTTAAGCAACCAATTCTCGCGAGATGACTTTGTGTATGGGCCAGGAATAGTTCCGTCGTGAAAGAGTTGTACTCGCCCGTCCATCCGACGAAAATCACGAAGATGTCGATCGTCAGCAATATCGAGCTCGTTTCGCAACTCCAACAATGGCTTCATCCATTCCTTTTCCTGATCGTTCTGAATCATCGCTGACATTGACTTGTCCTTTTCGACGAGCGTGCAAACCCAGCAACCAAATCTGCTGTCTCCGCAACTCGGCGTTGTGGTATCCACGACTAGAGGACACTCGTTATCGGCACTCGCTCCTCGATACATATTGAGCAACATTCGATTGTCATAGCCCCAAGGATTCTCTACTTGCATGAGATACAGCCAGACGTCGTCATTGGTCCAGTCTTCGATTGGGCTGTAGACCAATGAATTTGGAAGGCTCACGTTCGGAGAGAGCAAATCTCGCACACGCTGCTTAGAGAGCCGCTCCATGCGAGCTCCCCGCGAAGCACTCTCCGAGCGTCGCGTGCCGAGCACGACAATTGTCTCGCCGCTAGCTTTCACCATATTTTTGATGAAAGCATTTGATGGCCGAATCTTGAGTCGTTCTGTGCACCAGCGAAACTTGTGACGTGGCGCCGGGTAACCGCGACCGATCAGATTCACCCAAAACGTGTCTTTCACATCGGGCACAAGGCGATGTGGCGTCACTGGTAGGCCCTGCGTGACTGCGGCTTCGCGCATCGTCTCGAGAGAGTTTGTGACCCAAGCTGCGACGACGGGGTTTTCGACCAGAGTGTCAGTCGATATCACATGGACTTCCTTGTGTCGCTCGTCAACTGCGAGCCCTTGCAAAGCAAGCCACACAAGAGATAGCACCGACGTTGAGTCCTTGCCACCGCTATAGCCCACGATCCACGGAATGTCATCAGCGCAGTAGAGATGTTGAATCTGTCTTATGAGGTCTGTCACTGTCGTCTTTAGGCCACGGTCGGCAAACGCGGAGTCAGTGTTGTTACTCATTTCTTTCTACCTCCTTGAATTGCTTCTTCATAGCGAGACTCTTCTGCCGATAATGGCAATCCAAGCTGACGTTTCAGAACTGCAGTGGTCAGTGCCACACTCTGGTTGCTCTTGGATACATGCCCAGCTTGGAGTGCACGACCTTCCCATAGCGCTCGATTACGTCTCGACCAATCAATCTCACGAATGGCCTCAACGAAACGCTTCCAGGAGGCAGATCTTGACGAACGAAGGTATGCATTTGCGCATTTGCCTAGTGCATGCAACACAGTGCCATACGCACTGATGTACTCCTGGCGATTCTCAGACGAAGAGTATTGTCTCCACTCGGGAAAAGCTTCGAGAAGGGCATCCCAAAACTCTCGAATCGTTTTTTTCTCATCAACTCCATCAAGTCCCATGAGTAACGCTTGATTCGCCTGATGAACTGCGCTAAGAGTAAACAGCTTTCGGCTTTTCGGGGCCAAGGTCGATTTCTCTGGTTCAATCATTTCTCGGAGAATTTTGTTGTGTTTCACCACACTCCGTGTAAGTTCGGCAAGGGGCTCACGGTGGTCATAAAGAACCCCAATCGATGCTGATGGCTTCACGCTGTGACGATTGAGATCTGCGAACATTTGCTGCGATCGCTCTAGTCCGATATCAACGAAGAAGACCACTGCAATCGTTTCATCACCAAGAGTTGGGTCCGCCTCGAGAGCGTCTTTCAGGGCAGCATGACGATGTTGGCCATCATTGATGATGAATCGTGCATCCATGGCTACATGGAGTCGCCCTACCTGTTGATCTGTTGCAGATGACGGCTCAAAACTCACGTCTCCATCAATCGACGCCGTTAGCGCCGAGAAGGTGTAATCCGAGCGGTTGCTGATGACATACCGCGTGATTTCTGGAACTCGCTTGGTATTGAGGGTTCGCTGCGCACGCAACTCGACTGGTAGCTCCGCATCTGTAAAAGAGAAGATCTTCGGAAGCAATCGAATCGGGCATTGGGACACGAAGAATTGTCTGCCTGCTTGAACGCCTCTTACAGACGGGAATGTGTAGACATAGCTTGTGCCAGACATACCGATAACATACCACAGACATACCACAGGGTTATGTCAGGATGTAGCTCGTGCCCTCCTATCTTGACTTTGCTGCAACCACGAAGGTTGATTCTCGAGTGGCGGACATTGTCCTCCATTACATGTGTGAGGAGTTTGGTAATTCCGGCAGCAGAACTCATGTTTTTGGCATAAACGCTCGAAATGCCGTTGAAAGATCGCGTCAGCAGGTTGCCGATGTTGTCAGGTGCGAAGCGACGGATGTCTTATTCACTAGCGGCGCAACTGAAGCGAACAACTTAGCGATTCTCGGACTTCGCCAATTCGGGGAATCACAAGGGAAACGACACATCATCACGACTGGATTGGAACACAAAGCGGTGCTCGAACCGATTGAACACCTCGAAAAGCATGGGTTCTCAGTCACAGTCGTCTCACCACAACCCGATGGCTCCATCTCACCGATCGATATCTCAAATGCTCTCACCAGTGAGACATTGATGGTCAGCGTGATGCACGTCAATAATGAGACAGGAGTGATCCAGCCACTTGCGAAGATTGCTGAGGCAATCGAGAATCACCCTACATACCTCCATGTTGACGCAGCACAGGGATTTGGTAAGGAACTCGAACTTCTTACAAATCCGAGAATCGACCTCATCAGCATAAGCGGACACAAGATCTATGCACCAAAAGGAGTCGGTGCCCTCATTACAAAGAGGCGACCAAATGGTGAACGACCACCACTCTCGCCGTTGATGTACGGCGGTGGGCAGGAACGGGGTATACGTCCTGGCACGCTGCCCGTCGCACTTATCGCCGGTCTCGGAGAAGCTGCTCGGCTAGCACTAGCGGAAAACGGGGTTCGTTTAGCTCAGGCTCGAACTGTGGAACGGTCAATCCTTGACTTGATTCAGCGATCAAATGGCGTAGTAAATGGAGCTCGTGAGTATGCCATCCCTCAAATTGTCAATGCTTCATTCAAGGGACTCGACTCTGAAGCCTTCATCGTCGCCACCAAGGATTTAGTCGCCATCTCGAATGGCGCAGCATGCTCGTCTCACTCGTACGAGTTAAGCCATGTGCTGAAGTCGATGGGACTAGAGGAGTGGCGGCTTCGGGGTGCAATTCGTTTCTCATGCAGCCACGACAGCACTCCACTGGACGTCGAGTCCATAGCACGCGAAATTGAGAGAGTTCGCTTTTGAAGAAGTCATAATCTAAATCTGCAGTTGAACAATTGAGACTGAGAATCGCTCAAAAAGACTGTGGGGATTCATCACGTGAGCCCACGCATGACAGTCATTTCTTGCGGTAATTCGTACGACTCATCACTAGACAGTCTCGATTTAGGCCGCGGCTGCGAAGAGTGAGAAGAGCGCAGCAGGTAGCTCGTACTCGAGCCTCCAGGTAAACGCAACCGGGTACTCGCCGGAATGATTCACGTAGGTTGCGGGACCAAGGAACCAGAAAGCGTCATCACTCTTGGAGTGTCGACCGAACAACAGAATGTTCGTCCTGTTTGACTTGTGCTCTATGTATCGACGACCAGTGGGGCTACTCGACGAGATCGTTGACTGACTCTCCCAATGCACCAGCGTTGAAGAGATTGCGTAATCCCGGTAGCGGGTGGTGGGTGAGAATCCAGAGGAGGACTTGTCGGCAGTGAACAGGAAGATATCGGTTTTCAGTGAGTCGATGTAACGAACTCCCTCCCTGAACTCCTTTATCTTTCCGTTTTTGAGATCATCAAGGGCTGCCTGTAGTTCTGTGCGGCTGTATAGCGCGTGGATGCGCAACGGCACATCAGGCTGCAACTCATGCTCTGGATGCACTACGTCTACTATCTGTTCCTGGACGTCCAAGAGGCCTTCAAGTTCACGAAGAACTGCCGGAAATTTCCACATGAGGTCGAGCTCAGCTTCGGCGCTGTCAAGCTTCAAAGCCGAGGTCACACTCGCTGACATCATTCGAGCGAGTCGGCGGTCAAACAGAGAAAGTCTCTTGAGATCTGGTGGTCGTTCATGTCTCAACCACTCTCTGTAGGTCCGGATTCGCGTCGAGTCGTCGATGTGATTAAGGCGAGCAACTCCCCGAAGTAGAGACATCTCTTGATCTACAGGATTCGAGGAGTCGAAGCCGGCTGCACGACGCAGCTCGGCATAGGTTCGATTTCGGCCGTAGAGATCTTCGACTGTGAGACCGGTTTCAGTTAAGAACTTTCGGAAAGACATATCGCCAATACTCTTCAGTTCGGCAACCATCTTTAACCACTGAGATGGAATCGCATTTTTCAGACTGTCGAGAATCTCAGCTTGCGAATGAGTATCGAGATGGATTTGGCATCCGGCAGGCAGAAGCGGGAACCCCTCTCTTACTTGTCGTTCAATCTCCCGCCGACTGCCACCAACCAAGGCCTTAAATCGATTCTCATATCGAAACTCCTTGCGATGATGCCCGACGAAGTCCAGGATTGTGCAAAGTCGCTTGTCCTTTGCCTTTCTCAAACCTCGCCCAATCTGCTGAATAAAGAGCAGACCACTATCAGTGGGGCGAAGTAGTAGCAGTGTGTCAACCGAAGGTATGTCGACCCCCTCGTTGAAGATATCTACGGTAAAGATCGCTTGAAGATGTCCACTCGATAAGTCCCGAATCGCAGCTGCTCGTTCGGGAGACTCGTCATTTCCAGTTAAGACCACCGATTTGATTCCAACGAGATTGAATTGCTTGGCCATGAATTCAGCGTGTTTGATACCAACACAAAAGCCAAGCGCACGCATCGTTGATGGGTCGAGGATCTTCTGCTGAACCTGCTGGATTACCAAGGAAACCCATTGATTGTTCGAGGTATAGACATTCGTTAGTTCTTCAAGGTCGTAGCCCATCCCCCGCTTCCATGCGACTTTCGAGAGATCCACTTCATCACGAATCCCGAAGTACGCAAAAGGGCTGAGATACTGCTGCTCAATTGCCTCCCAAATTCTCAACTCTGCCGCGATTCGGTCATCAAAAGAGGGAAGGATGCTGTGTCCATCACCGCGCTCTGGTGTAGCAGTCAATCCAAGTAGCTCTTTGGGTTTGAAGTGCTTCAGAATCCGCTGATACGTACTCGCGGCCACATGGTGTGCTTCATCAATAATGATCACGTCATAGAAGTCAGGCGCAATCGCTTCAAGATCCTGCTTCGCCAGCGTCTGAACGGAGGCAAAGACATGATCGAATTTCGACGGCTTTTCCCCGTCTACCCACATTTCTCCGAAGCTTGGGTCTTGCATGATTTGAGCGAACATTCTTCGACTCTGCCCGAGAATTTCTTTTCGGTGAGCGACGAAGAGCAGTCTTGCCGGTCGGAGCACACGAGTTAGAGACAGATAATCAAACGCAGACATAACCGTTTTCCCAGTGCCAGTCGCGGCTACAACCAGATTCCGATGAAATCCTGCACTTCGCGAAGCGCTGACATCGTCCAACAGGCGCTGCTGGAAGGGTCGTGGCTCAATGAGAAACGGGCTGATATCGACGGCGTTGCTCGACTGCTCGGCCCGAGCGACTGCGGCACCGAACTCCGCAGGATCGTATGGCTTGTAGTCAGGAGATTGCCAGTAACTCTCAAAAACTGCTCTGAATTTCTGAATGATGTCGGCGTTGCCGACTTCTGACACTCGAACGTTCCATTCAACGCCATCGACCATTGCCGAACTAGACATGTTCGATGAGCCAATGTAAGCGGTGGACAATCCTCGATCGCGCGTAAATAGCCAAGCCTTTGCGTGTAGGCGCGTCTGAGTGACGTCATACGACACCTTCACTTGAGCCCCTGCTTGGACTAAGGCATCGAGAGCACGCTGCTCAGTGCTGTTCGTATACGACGTCGTAATGAGTCGAACCGGGTGTCCACTCTCGATGAGCCGACGAATTGAGGTAAGTAGGGGCCTAACTCCTGCCCAGAATACAAATGCCATAAGTATGTCGATCGACTTTGCGGAACCAATCTCTGACTCAATCTGCTTCAGCAATACGGGCTCGCCCTTTGCATTTGTTAGGAACGTCGTATCGCCAAGCGCAAGAATCGGACGAGACATCAATTCCGAGCTTCCGTCCGGTAGAGCCTTCGCAATGGATGTGAGAATCTTTGGAGACTCTTCGATCAACTGTGCCTTCCCGGCCGAGGCATTAGATAATGCGCTGATCTCGGATATGACACGATTAACCAATTGTGTGCCTACCACCTCTCGATCATCGTCACTAAGGGATTCGAGAACTCGAGTCAGTAGCCCACTTGCATAGCGACTAAGAACTCTCGGAATGTCCGCTGGATCAATCTCTGCATGATTGGCGATCAAGGCCTTGTTGAGTTTTTCCAACTCGATTCGAAGCCCATTGGTGATCAGATCCTCATATATTCCAGCGACGATTGGAGTAGTCATGGGCGAGCCACTAAATGTACTGTCGAGTTCGGCCGCGCAGGACTGGGAACTGTTGAGACCCAATGGTGAGACTGTTCATACGACAAATGATTCCTTTGACACCCCTCTCCTAACCTCTGAACTGCATCAAGAGATGCCTCAATAGAGGCGTCGGCAACCGAGCTCACACCGGGCCGCGGTGCCACCCACAACGGGGATGCGGCGCGACGAACGCAAACACCAACGGTGCTCGTGGCGCTCCAACAAAAGGAGACACCATGACCACCCCAGTACCCACCGTCGTCAAGACCATCACCGAGGCCGAGATCCGCGACGTGACGCACTACTGCCACTTCATCGCCGCACGCCAAGGGAAGCGCTCCGCGGTGATGTACCGGTTCGCCGAGTACACCCCATTC
>Ga0194115_10002982_pt1 | contig 19484 bp, 16 predicted proteins | sample TA2MahsurfametaG_3_FD_148656 | JGI IMG/M metagenome (GOLD analysis project Ga0194115, IMG submission 148656) | Freshwater microbial communities from Lake Tanganyika, Tanzania - TA2015002 Mahale S4 surface | ecosystem: Environmental > Aquatic > Freshwater > Lake | place: Tanzania: Lake... | reverse complement strand
GTTGAGATGGAAGGTTCGGCATGTCCTTCGAGTATAGTCACCTAATCTAGATGCAAGATATTCACGTTTCATCGTAGTGACTGTCGTGTTAGAAAGTGCCCCTCGTACACATTGATCAAAATAGATCTGTGAATCACGATGATAGGTCTGTAATGTCGTTGGTAACAATTCACTCGTCATGACAGACGGCGTAATAGCCTGTTGTAATAATGTCTTCGATTGAAGTTGAACATATTCCAATGATTTCGTATAGGCATGATTTGATATCTGTTTCAGATGTGATACCAACATCTCAGACAAGATATTCTCAGTCTGATCAAGATGACTCCAATGGGATAGATTCCAAATCTTGGTATCTGCACAACATAGGAGAGATAGAATCCGTTCATTACAATGTTGAATCAAGGAGGGTGGTAAAACTCTTCTCAATCGTATACCATCCGCATCAGCTGCCGTTACATGTATATAACCACGACGATGATTACTTCTTCTTCCACCAGTACCGTAGTCGGAATGGTCATGACCCTCGGTGTTCTTGTTGTTGTTCCCCTCATCCTCGTCTATTCCACCGGACAAATGATAATCGACCGCCATTTGCCAAATAATGGGGAATAGGATAACTCCTACAATATCCTTTTTGAGATTAATATACTTGGATGTCCCAAGGACTTGATTCATAATCCCCTCGAAGCAATTATCAATGACTTCATCCACGACAAAGGAGGAAGACCATGCTGATTCTAATTCCTTACGTATCGCAATAGCCTTGTTAGATGATGATGGTGATGGCGATGATAGTGATGATGATAGTGATGATAATTGGATCGATTCAGCAGTCATTTTCATATCGGCCTTTGCCAATCGTTGTCGTAACGCTAACATCCATGCCAGATGGATTTTTTTTGGATCTTGTAGAGTCCATAACTTTACTGATAGATCCTTTATGATCTCCATCTTTTGTGAATCAATTTGAGGATTCATAATTGCATCCATTGTTGTTATTTTGTATTTCCGGTGTTTGTTGGTGTTGATGTTGTTGGTGTCGTTGTTGTTGTGCTTTGGTTTTTGTGGTTGTTTTGATGATGGCGTCACAAGCGAACGCGAAGAACCCGAACAAAGAATTTTTCATGGTTGACTGTGATGGCACTCTCGCACGAACGGAAACCCCCTTCGGAAAAAGCGAACGAAGCCAGGTGTCATCACAACTGTCACATGCAAGAAATCGTAGTAGTCAAACGCGCGCGAGCCCCCCCCCCAAGATCACATCTCCCACCTTTCCGAACAGAAAGGTTCTCTCTTGACTGTGACAACTCGAAATTCACGCTCGTTACACAAAGCGACAATGACATCCAAAACCAACCAAAGAACTTCGGGAACGCCTTGCACTCCGGAAAGCTCTGCCTTTGTGAGATGCACCCAAAAAACTCTTTTTCCCAAAAGATGATAACTACGTTATAGCTCCCCCGGGCGGAGGAGAAGGAAAGGGACGCCCTTGTCGCCAAGACGTTGCATTTTGACCTACGGTATCTTCCTGTGATGGGGGGGGGGGGGTGGAGAATTCGACAGAAGAGCCAATGGAAAGTTTGATTTTTGACTTTACGTGATAAATACTATGTTGAGATCGTAGAAAGAGTTCGAGAGGAGGTTCCGAACGAAATTTCGATACAAGGGTAACAGCTGGAAATTTGTCTTTCCACACACAACAGGGCCCTCTCAGTTATCCCCCATCGTCTGTCGAGTACAATAAGTGATTCCAGTCGACCCGACGTGGGACTTGTTTTTTCGCTATTGTTTGAGAGAAGTTGGAGTTCGACTTTGTCAGGCCCCAGAGAGATGACTCTGTGGTCAGCATTTTGTTTCCTTTTCTTTTGGGAGGGGGGGGGGATGAGTGATACCGCGAATTGTTGTCTCACATGGGCAATGGTTCTTTTTGACTTTATTTTCCCTCCATAGTAGTATTGATTTGGCCTTCCAAAATCGATTCGTACTGTTAGGTCGACGGTGCGTATATCTCTGAATATGTGAGTACCGGTAGGCCGACCCCTAACAGCCTTCGCGTAATCAGACTCTAAATCCATCAATGATGTTCGAAACTCAATACTACTAGTTGTCAATAAGTATCATGGAGCTGTCTATGGCAAGAGCTAGGGTAGATGTCGTCTTTAGTGGAAAATATGCAGCGTTCAGTCCTACCTCAGTTGGGGCAATCTTGCGACGGTAGTCCCTTACAGAGTAAACCTACATATCCTACCAGTGTGAGCATGTTCCATCTGCTCAGATCATTATCTGTCCAGATCTTCATTTGCCTGCTCATAGTAGTATATACTATTTCCACCCGTTTGATCTACGTCACATTCAACGAAGAACACTACCTTGCGCACAACAGCAGCCTGAGTGTAGGCAGCCAGGCTAGGATTCTGGAAGAAGGACGTATTCAATCATCACTACAGTAGAGTACCGACGACATGTGTTTCGAAATCAACTCTTCTGATCGCTTTATGGCCAACAAGTAGACAAAACAAGTCCATGATTTTGGTCAGCAAGGAATACCCTGTCCTTCGTCACTCATGGTTCCATCCGCGACTACTATAGTTGGGCGTCATGACTATTGACTTTTCCACCCAGTATCCCTTTCCAGCATCCAACTACCTCCTCACCATTGACCCCAAGAACCCAAAGTACCAAGCAGCTGCGTTTCAGAGGCTCACAGCCAAAACTCTTGTACCCCTCCAGATGGGTGCGTCCCAACATTGCATACCTCTGTACCCGGGTATCCAAACCAGATTCCGAAGAAGAGTGCGCAATATCTCGAAAAAGGCACCTGTAAAACGGACATACAGGCGGAAGTTCACAAGAGTGACATCTATAGTACCCTGGTCTCCTTCATTTTCCCAGTCGCTTGAGTTGTTTCTCATAATATTTTGGATGACGATAATCCTTCCGACCATCACCGACGACTCGATGAATCGCAATACTGGATGGGAATCTTTTCGATTTCACTCGTCCAAATTGATACATATCATCATTCCGGACTAGGGTGACATTACATGCAAATGCTGCTCTTGATAACCATACATCTTCTAGATCCGTCCCGTCGGTGGCGGTCGTACTGGGTTTGGATAGGGTTGTATTGAAACATAGTTCAAACCGTTCGACGGCGGCTCAAGTAAAGACCAAGCCGGCGCCACCAGACAAATAGACATTCTTTCCATTATCACGATACATCTCATTGTTCTTCACAGCCTTATTGCTGATTCCACTGATCCACTTAAAGTCAACTAAGGGAAAAAATTGACCCATGATTGAGCTTTCGGTTGATGGTAAGATGGAGGGTCTATCTCTCAATATCTTCGTCAATTGATCGACATTCCACTACGTATCCGAATCACTTCGGACAATCCACTGAAGTCCTGGGTCTAGGCGGAGTTCGTTTGCCATCACCTTGAAGATATCCCCCCACGATTCTTTTGGAGGACGGCTTCTTCCTCCGTTAAGTGTTGCTACCTTTTGAACCTTCCAGGAGGTCGTAGTTGCATTATCCGTACCTGCAATACCTTTCACTGAATGAGTAGCGATTTTGTTCACCGGAAGATCCTTGGGAGTATTACTCAATATGACAGCCTTTTCGACATACCGACCCCAAGTATTCAAGATGGCATCCATATCGGCATATCCAGAGGGTCCACCACAAAAATAACGAAAAATAAGCGTCGTTGGGATACAGTCTTCTTCATGACAGATACCGCTGCGGGTAATGAAGGTGTTGATGAACTGAACAAATTTCCTGTTGAATCGTCCTTAGTAGTCAGAGAACTGAACAAATTTTCTGTTGAATCATCCTTAGTAGTCAGCAGGATCTCAGGTTTTGCCTCCTTCGGCTTTTGAGGTTTCGTCTGATCCATCAAAAAGTAGCGTAACCACACGAGGTTCTTGAGTCCATGATCGGGAGGAAAGGAAAAGGGATTCCAAAGGTAAATAATCGGCAGCACTGTTGCAAACGACGCGACTCACCTTTGACTTGAGGGAGAGGAATGTCCACATGACGAGAATGATACAGATAATGATCCCTGACGGTATCGGTCGGCCCCCGTTCCATCGTCGCACCGACACCATAGTCGCCTTTCTTGTTTTTTCAATCTGGTAGTAGTATACGCTAGGTCAGTCTGGTAGGGACCACCCAAATACTCGACGTCTCAATGTATGAAACGAATCGTCGAAAGAAGCATACAGTATCCGGACGCCTCGAAAAGAACGATTTCACATGCTCTCTGAAAATCAACAAATCTCACCGAGACTTTTGTTACATGAAAGCGGTCACTGTGGCCCGAAAATGATGTCCCGCCAGAAGTGAGAACAAATGCATTCGTATACGTACGATATCACACATATGAGATGGCACAGGATATCGCTCCAGTCTGCCATGTGCCATGGTCCGACGGCTACGACCTGATCGACTAAAACGTCATCATGGGATGACGAACTTCGTGATGTTGTGTCGTCGTATCCTTGCGACTTGAGACTTGGGGTCGACGCCCACCGATATTCATCATCAACGGCGCTGGAGGCGTCATCCTCTGCCAATCCGAGATTGATCCTTGACCTGATACTGTACTGATCCAGATTACAGTACCCAACAGCAGACGAGTCACTCGCCTCACAGATACATATCGCATTTCCCGTGCTAAGATTTTCAGGCTTTCCAGACATGAAGTTTTCCACCTTGATTGTTTCGATGCCTTCAGTCGTCCTCGCTCTGTTGTGTTGCTTGTTGGCGCGCGAGAGCTTGGCATTCGGAGTACGATCTACCTCATCATCAGACCTTACAAGATCTCAGTTCCTAGTTGCTGTCGGAGGGTTGATAGCGGGGAGTGAATCAGCCTGTGCCAAGGATTCGGGTGATGCTCTCAAGGGGACCAAGAAGGACCCAGCATTCGAAAAATGTCTTTCTCTTTGCATGTACGACTGTACGAAACCCAAGGGATCCGAACAAAAATCACGATCGGAGTGCTTACCAGAATGTAAGGAAAAATGTGCCACCTCGAAAGAACAGTTGCTGAAGGGTGAACCCAAGGCAATGTAATCCATCGAAAGATAACTGTCGATATGGACTCGAAAAGGACGTAGTCACGGTTCGGACTCATCGTAACGAAATGGATGATGCAACGACGTATCGAGATCGTTGACTTCGAGAAGGCGGGTTACCACGAAACTATTAGGCTGACTGGTGAATCAGTTGCATGTTCGGTCTCCCATAACTTCTTACGAGTATCGCGCTTTGATGACGAATGGTAAAGCTTCCTTTAGATACTAATGATACTAGCAGAATTACACTCTTACGGATACATACTTCTAGAGAATCGACAAAATATCTAGCACATCCGGGACGCTTGGAAATCAATGAGTCGTCATAACAGTCGAAACCCCATAGAAGGGAGAGCCTTTGTCCGAACTAGTCTTCTAACGAACGATACTCGTCTGTAATGCTTCTTCCTGAAGTTTCTTGAAGAAGGGAAAGGATGCCCACACACACAAACGCTGTGAAATCTGAGTTTGAGCGTCCATTCTCGATAGTTCTCATAATTGGCCTCCAATTGTCTAGTTTGACCTCACGGATTCCAAGCCAACCGATTCTCATGATATTTAGAGACATTCACGGAGTCGATGTGAAAAGACGCAACACGAAACCGTACGTTGACAAAACGATGGATGCGGTGCACTGTGACAGACAGGATCATTGAATCACGTGCCGTCCATTCAAGTCGAGGGTCAAGGCCTTCATCGCTTTGTTGGATCCAGCACCGATCCCAGCATCTCGAGCATCCTGAACAGCCAACATCTGAGCCTTGATCAAACATCTCTCCGAAATTCGACGATAGGCACAAGCGATCGCCTCCTGATCTATCACTCTGGTAACAGCACTGTTGTCGGCGACAGATACAGGATTGTCACTAATCATTGTGCCGTTCCCGATGAAGTCCTTCTGCTGCCGGTATTGTTCTCCTAATACAGCCCCCCAAGCATCTTGTTTGTTCCGAAGCCGTCTAGCATATCCAGCCATCGTTTGATGTTCCAAACCTCGATGACAGCAGGACCTTTTCTTCCGTGCATCTGTAGAGAATGGTCTTGGTACGGTTTCAACTTGAGATTCATCGATACTCGATGATGCTTCCCGTGTGATCTTCTGGTACTCTTGGTCGCTGTACCATGCCGCAGCCAATGTCCTTGAGGACATGTCTGCATGATGAATATGAAGATATACGCGTACTCTCTGATCAAAAGTCACCGACCTCTTCACCCTTGTGTAGAAGACACTCCCGTTGGAATTCAACGAGGACGACTGATGCTGGTCTTTCCGACAAAGAGCTGCTATCTGCTGCGGCATTGTTTCCAACTGTTGGCGATATCCTGTGACCAGTCGTGTATAGGGGCTTTGGCTGCACATGTTGCGATGGAACTGTTGAACGTCTGTCACTCTGGGAAGGAAAATGTGATTGCTCATCCGCATCACCGGGGCCCTGTCAGCACCGACATTTGCGATATCAAGGTTCGGTTTCACTGTCTATTCGCCGGGGCCATGTCAGCACCGACATTTGCGGTTTCATGGTTCGGTTTCAATTCGCCGTCTCCTTGGGAGGAGGTTCAACCATAGGGCGCGAAACACCATCACGAGTTCCGGTTTTTTTCCAGTCCGTACATCGGGTATAGCCCTGGTAAAGGAATGAACAATAACTGCATCAGCATTACAACAGATGGTTCGGTTTGAGTTCTCCGAACAAACTGGGTCGAATCGTCGGTAATAGGTAAAGAAATGAAATACAGTACCGGTATGTTCTTCTCCTTTCGCATTTTTTACGGTGTCTCGCGCCTTGCGGCAAACGACCAAGATCCATTGGAACCGCTTCAATGTCTGACTCTTATACGGTATCCGTTGCGAACCAGACATTATTTCGGTTATTGATGGTGAGTCAGTGATTCACTTAGGTTGAACGAATACCTTGATATCATTTGTGGTTCTCCTTCGCTATATATTCTGTTTAACAGCAATCGTGGAATGCCTTCTCTTGGAGATCCGGTACCTCTCTAAACTAGTAACAATATCAGGGGAATCGAAAACTCACAGTTCTCGTAGTCAATCGTTCTTCGACGTCGAATCCGGTTCCTTGTCATGCCTTTCTTTGCTTTCTTCGCCTGTTTGCTCTCCAGATCAGCCTAATTTCAGTGGCTATGCAATCAACGTTTCTGCTCGTCGGAGGTGATAGCGGTTCGAAATGATATTGCTACCGGTTCGAAATGACATTACAACTTGGCACTAACGTTAGTAGTATCCATAGCAAAAAGATAAATTCATAGCTAGTAGTAAGTGTCCATAGCAAATGCACAGCTTCAAGAAAATTCTATCCACGAAGTCAACCTCAAGCTGGTGGTGGTGTTGATGCCAGCGATTTCTCTAAATGGCCAGGCATAGCCGTAGCTGAGTATTGTGAATCTCCCTTTTTTTTGTCGTCCCGACACGAGGTGGCGATGACATTCTCGAGGAATGGATCAACATCTTGTCGGCGAATGAGACTTCCATGTCGACATCCATTGCGTCCTGAGTGGCCAATATCCGAGCCTTGATCAAATGCTTTTCGGAGATTTGACGATAGACAGAAGCAATCGCCTCTTGATCTAACACGGTCGTAGCTGTATTGATGTGGGTGACAGAGAAGGGACTACCGGCGACCATTGTGTTGTTCATCACGCCAAAGTCTTCCTCCCATTGACGGTATTGTTCCCCAAGTACAGCGGCCCAAGCATCGTGCTTGTTTCGAAGCCGTCTAGTATATCCAGCCACTGTTAGATGTTCCAAACCACGATGACAGTATGATGTTTCACGCTCTTCATGTGAAGAGGATTCATCGTCTTGAGATGTACCGAGAATGGATGATGCTTCTCTTGCAATCATCCCAAACTCTTTTTCACTGTACCACGTCTTGGTCAATGTCCTTGATGACATGTCTGCATGATGAATATGCAAGAAAACACGTACTTTGGAATCAAACTCGACCGACCTGGTACTCCTTGCTGAGCCGTCATTCCTGTCGTTGTCATCGGTCCTGCTGCGAAGAGCTCCCTTCCGACGAGGCGTCGTTTCTTGTGGGATTGGGGGTTGCCCTTCCTCATGGATTGGCTGCAATGTTGTTCCTGTGGTGGTGGTGGTGGTGGTGGTGGTGCACATCTTTTTCTTGATAGTTGTTCGGTAGTGTTGTGGAGTTCAGAATGAAGAAAAAATATGAGTGATTCTGACTCATGAGAGATCGGGTTGGCTCCTCCTCGACAGGAAACACGAAGTTTCATAATTTCTCGAATTTCCTTTTCATCGAATCTACGACTCCTTAGGTGTTCTGGTCCAAAATTGGGATACATATCATTACTCTTCGCAACTGGAACTTCGAGATGGGTGTTTAGGAGATTCACTAGTACTTGATATAGCCATCGAGTCAACTCGAAGTCCTTCAATTATTGGATTCATTTTCCCCTTGTCCGCCCCATAGGGATAAGTCGATCCTATTCTGAAATATTGATATTTAATGGAAATAGAAATATGTAAAGACCAGGAGCTTGAGGATGGTCTAAGGCGAATACGAAGTTGGAACCGCGAATCTGAGCCCTATGTGTGGGGGGGAGATCTGCTCCCTCTCCCATACCTACGGTCACTTCTATACAATAAGGGGATATGCAGGGGAATACTGTGTAAAGGGCAAAAGAACAACAACGCATGAAGTGTTCCCCCCCCCCGCAGAAATCGACCGGGAGGGGGGGGGGATCCCAAAGAAAGTTTGGCTTTTATAAAGGCTTCTGCGGTTCCAACAGGGTGGAAGCCCAAGGAAGTTTGGCTTTCATAAAGGGCTTCTCCGGCTCGAATCATATATTACTGTACTGTACCGGTACCAGCCAGGAGGGCATTTATTTGATTACAGTGAATGGTGCCGAGGGGACTTTTTACCCGCGGACGACTAATCGGACTTTATCGAAGACAGACCAACTACTACCGGTATTTGAGTCGATCGACGCGATAGCCTAGCGGAAAAATCGTACTACGGTACTACGGGACGTGGCCTCCCAACGCATTGTTTGGCCCTTGATCCTTGCATCGGTACATATGGATAATCCAGTTTCCTTGGAAACCTCAACCTTGGAATGTACTGTATCCCCCAACGACATGCAGATATTGCAATCGTTTCAGAGTACCAGTAGATTATCGATTCTTCAACATATTGCCTGCCTTGGTCTCTGGTTGTTCTTGGTTACCGTAGGATTCATTTCTATCTGGCATGGGTCCATCCTATTCTTGTCTAGACATGGCTGGACTCATCGTCTCTTGGGGGGGTTGATGTTATTGTGGCTATTTCTTGGTGCATGTTGTTGTTGTTATTCTATGATTGTGTTGAAGAATCGACATGATGATCCATCCAACGAAGACAACGATGATGATATCAGGACACAATATTACTATTGGTGGTTTGGATATGACATTATTTTGGGCTTGTTAGGTACCGGTGCTACGTTGACGGCGGCTCGTGAATTCCCCCATAGGCATGTACGGAATGAAAAAGGACAATCAGGGACCTTGCATCAAAAAGCGATTGTGACACAATCAGAAATGATAGAACATGACTTCTATCAAGGTTTGAATTTGATCCAAGCAATCTACCTGCACTTGGTCGTCGTATCCTCCCGTAGGGTGGACGACGATGGGGAAACCTCAACGAGAGAACGGAACATTCCGTCAAGATTACTTCTACTTTTCTTGGTGACATATCCCTGGTATTTCCGAGCAAAGCTACCAGTACATAGTTTCTCAGATAATTGGAAGGAACATGAACGACGAGCTAAACAGAGGCAAACACGAGAGGGTAACAAAGGTTTCTTGTCGTTGAAGCAACAGAATGAAGAACTGTTCTTGTACAAAATCAAGAAATGGCAGTATGTCTTCTACAAGCACGTCATCTTACATGGATTGAACCTCTTTGTGGCAGTGTCTGACCATTTACCACCATCCACAAGTCCACCGTATTCGTTCTCTTGGCGGGTATTTTGGCTTCTTTTGAATACGTCTTATGTTATGGAATTCTTCCTACAGAGCCTGGTGAAGCGTCGTACGATCATCAATCAATCCACTATGCTAGTCCTGCAACGCTGTCTGATGACTTATGCTAGTTTGGGGGCGGTGGTGTTCATGATCCAAGTCGATACTAGAGGGACATCCGACCATCCACCTGGCAAGAATTCCCTGTCATTATGGTTCTTTTTGAGCCTCGCCTCACTGACGCTCAACTTTACCAATCGATACCATGACGTCCTGAATACGATGAGTATTGCTTGTGCGGCATTGGCAATTGTATGGAAATACCCTTCGATCTTCGGGTGATGATCGCACGCCAGTATACCTAGATTTCCTTTATCCTGCTTTACGAGACCTCTGTCCAAATAAAGGCCTGGAAGACCCGCGGGTCAAAGTCGGCGAGTTTCTCGTCCCATTCATAGGCATCGATGTAAGCCCTATTGTCTTCAGAAAAGACTGAGCATGCATACCACATGAGCGCAACCTTGAGACTTTCGGCATCCATACATCGAATGCGAGCGGCGTCCGCACGTCGGGGAGTCTCTTCCTCGTCCATGAAAGCTTCTTGGTATCCGAGGCATTCAAACCCTCGAAGACTCTCCGGGTTTGGCAGCGAAATGCGACCTTGTTGTTTGTCGTGGCTGTAGCCGTTCACGCTCGGAGGATTGTAAGAACGAGAACTCGTTCCCATTTGATGCAAAGGACCTGCGCCGCATGACGATCTCCGTTGCGGCATGGACGCGACAATGGATGCGAGACTGCTTATTTCCGAAAAAGTCTCCGCATGAGGTAAGCTGTCAATCAGTTCAAACCATGCGGATCGAGAATCGTGCCGAAGCTGGAGGATGGTGATGACATGCTCATGAAAGAAAAAAGTCGCAGCGAGTTTCTGGTTCCCGACAGCACTCAGCTCCATAATAAAGGATTCCAAGTGAGTTTCATCTAGAATGTTGCCCCCACATACCGTCAAGAATTGCTCTTGACACATGTAACTCTCGTCCATAAGAAAATCATGCGCATCGGCGGGGATCAAAAAGGCATCTTTGACGAGACCGAGGGTCTCTCGAATTCTGGGCAATATGTTCGGCGTCTCTTCATCAATGACATGGACAATGGTCTCATCGGGGAGTCCTCGGTCGGGAATGCTACTCCCACTCACGAAATGATGGATACACAAAAGTGGCGCAATCACAGTACATCCGTTAATGGAACCAGGAACTCGTCCCTGGAAGGTGTCAAGGGTTCGTACTGAAATCCGTCCTCGCTGACAAAGGACTTCAAAGTCTTCCTTGTAACAGGTTGCCAATAATTCGAGACAGGGGGTTTCCGTTCGTTTAGTGGCGCCCGGGGGTGGTGCAACTGACGGTTGTACGGGACCTTGGTCGACAGGGCGTTCTACCTCGGCAATCGAAGATGAAATGGACGACGAAAATTCGTCCGCCTGTAACGTAACATGTAATCCACTAATGAAAAGCGCCCGTTGCAAATCATAGTCGGACTGTGTCTGGCCCAGGGGGAGTGGTCCAGGAAACATATTTGATCCTGACGATGGCTGCCGTCCAAAGGAAGGATAACGCTGCACCTCATTTGTGGATCTAGTAGTGCCAGCGGAGGCATTGTTTGCAGACGGGTAACTGGAACGGACGCGGTGATGGTCTCCCTGGTTGACTTTACCATAAAGCGATGAGGATGACTTGCTATCCCGAGAACCGCTATCGAAGGACCGTCCACCATTATCCGGCCAAATACCGCTGCTACGAGATTCCTCCGGTTGTCGTTCCTCTGATGAAAACGAGGGATATAATCTCGATTTTTTAGGCGAGACTGATTCCGTAGAGGGATCGTTTGGAAAGATCGCCTTGTGCTCCTCTTGAGAAATGCCAGTAGTAGGATTCGCTCCGGGACAAAAGACTGACGCGAAGGTATCCCCGCATGCCATCAAAGTCAATGTCACGAGACGATTCACCGAGGATAATGAATCGTTGTCATTATTGTTGTCCACATTGTTCCGTGTGAGGAGAGAGGACGAGATATCTTCCTTCTTGGGATAGGCCTTGGCTAACTCCCGTTTCGTTCGCTTCCGAGCAGGCTCGTAAACCTCAGGAAACGGTTTATATTTCAATGTCGTAGCTAACCCGTTCAACAGTCGAATCCTGCCCCGTTGGTTACTGAACAAGTGCTCACTGGTAGAATCCTGAGTACATAGTTCATCCAACAATCCACATACTCGCAAGACATCCCGTGTCGATTCGCGCCGAAGATCTGCAAACTTGTTCGAATAGAAATATCCATGTTTCGGGATTTCCAGTAAGGCTGATTCAACAAACTTGAAACCAAAGTGGTAGGCTGCTTCCCACAGTTGACTCTGATAGTTCGAATCAAAGGCTGCTAGAATCTGATGATTCAACGCATAGAATTTTGATATACACGTCGCTTTGAAGCTACCGGAACTACTTAATCGTGCCGATGGTCGTTGTTGTAGAGAGATCCGAATTGATCGGCTTCGTTCCAAAGGGGCACGTTCCGCGGTGGTCGTCGTCGTTGTCGTCGAGGTGTTCGTGGTGGTGGAGGTAGTTGTAGGACTCCTTGTCGTCACGACTGGAACAGGTGTGACTGCTGTGGCGGACCCTGCGGATGAGCGACGATCTCCGTGATTCGACTTCCTACTAAACATGGTAAATGACTGCTCCAGAATAAATCGAATGATATCGTTTTCTGGTGTCGTAAATTCTAAGCTCTAGCGTTCCAGCGATCCTTCAGGTTGAGGGTGGGATTGTTGTTTGGTTGTTTCTACACCAAAAGGCTTTGGCAGGCTAAAACACGAAGTCCCTTGCGTCGTGTCTCGTTAGACGTCGGTGTCGTAAATAGTCAAGCTTTCCATTCGCGACAGTAGTCTGTGATAGGGCGGGTAGTTCGTGGAACGGTCCTGGTAGGAGTTCCCTCTCGTGTTCTGTGCAGCGCGCGCTCCCTGTCGAGCATCATCAGAGTCATGTGCCTTTACTCCGACTAATATGAAACTGAACTCCTGTCACCCCCATGCCACATTTCCCTCATTATATGTAGAAATGTTATTTCCCAATATCAGTGCTCTTGAGGGCTCGTCGATCCGAACGGTCAATTCCATGTCCAGCAAAGAAACCGGGTATCGGTAAATACGGCAAGATGGAAACAGTCATCCCACATCACATGCACACAGACTTTCCGTTGACATCCGAGACAGCTGGAACTACAGTACTCTCTTCTTGCCAATGAACTTTCACCCCATTTCTTTGGCTAGAGAGAGATCATTCGCTCTTTACTAGAGATCATGCGAATGCAGAGGATTTGTTTGAAAAAAGAGAATGAACACATTGCAACGTATTTTTCCTTGAAGTTTGGCCATACCCATTTTCGTCTTTATTTGTCGAACTACGGGTGGAATGTGGCAATCACTTTCACTGTGAAGATATTCCGATAGATCGCAGCGACGACAAGAATCTCATCTGTGGTCCAAGAATGGGCAACAAATCGATACATTCTTCTCTGATTGTGGAAGGTGCGGTAGTGGTGACTTTCGGTATTCAAACCTTCGGAACGTCAAGACAAGAAAGAGAGAGAGAGGATATGGTTTGGTTTGGCTGTTTCGTGGAGCACCTAATCCAGTACCGTGTACGATGAACTTATTTTCCGAAGGAATAGATCCATAAGGCCATCTCAGTAGCCAAATGTGAGAAGTTGACCGCGCCGTGAATGACGAATCCCTTACTTTCCCCAAAAAGAAGATTCAAACGTGGGTTACACTCTCGCCGTCAAACCTAGTCGCTGTCCTATTGCGGTCAACCATCCTCATCGAATAGATTACGACTTGTCCCCCCACCTCCCGGAAACGACAACACAAAAGACAACCAAACGACATGAGAGGGACAGGCGAGAATCGAAGGATTCGTCGTAAAGAATTTCCGGACGAACTACAGTTCAAGGAGTTCTTTGAAGAAACCAGATAGCGAGACCGCCATCACTGATACCATTCGAATACACCGTCGATCGTTTCATACCCCGATGCTTCTCGTTAAGAGACCATAAGAGAGGTTGACTCTCATTTTCACGACAACTTCCAAGTTTATTGGTTAGGTCCTAAAGTCGAAGGAGTTAGAGTCGAAGACGATTTCACGGCTATGTCCTTGCCTTTGAGAATGCTCGGCCTCGATTTTTGGAACCGGCAGACTACCAAAGTCGATACACCTGTCTATGAAGCTGTAGAACACGAAAAGACGCTGTTGTCGACTAGTGCTGAGTAGGACGTAGGATTCAGGACCCGACTCAGTAAAGGTACCCAACTAGTAAAGCTCTTAGCGTTGACCATTCGTACACGGAGGTGCTCACATACCGAAAATTCAAGGTGATTTTGAACACATAAAGAGTCGACTGATAGGTAGGACTTTCTTCTGCCCTGCCATACATAGCAGAACATTACGAACCGCCTGCAGGCGGGGTAAGACCACCTAGTTTGCAATGGGATGGTATTGTGAGGGTATTGCAATTGTTCCGTTGTGTACAGGTATCATTATGTTGGCGAGCCCAGTAGTACAGTAGTAGGACTCATACTGCATAGTCTGTAAGAATCATTCCGGTTAGTCGTCTATGTGACGTCACATCCTTCATGATTTTTCAATTGGTGGATGTGCTTTGTATTTTCGAGTAAGCGGTAAATGTCTGTTTGATTCAGTACAGAGTCTACATACGTAGAGCAGTGGTTTTAGTATGGGGGTAATTTAGGCGGAGATATTGCCGCAGCACGCTGTTCGTACAGCGAATGAAGTTCATCGACGTTGGGCAGATCACCCTCAGGACGTCTATCAAAGTGTAACGTGAAGCAATTGCATCTTCCTTTGTTTTCATCTCTTCTCTTTATTAGGATTCCTCTGGAAGTAGAAGAAATAATACTGCTAAAACATGCCAACCAACGCTCAACACCGAAACTGTGAGTTTTAATTTTGTGCCTGTGGGAGATTTAGCGCAACGCGGGCCGCGATGATGCAGGTTTGGGGAGACCATGGGGGTACTGTTGAATCTCAATCAGACAACTGACTCCTTTCCTTTTTTCTCCTTACAGATTCTAAAAGCTTCAAGACTCCTCGTCGACCATTCGAAAAGGAACGATTGGATGCCGAACTTCGTCTTGTGGGAGAGTATGGGCTTCGCTGCAAGCGCGAAATCTGGCGAGTGCAATATGCCTTGGCCAAGCTGCGAAAGTCTGCTCGTGTTTTGTTGACCTTGGATCCTAAGGATCCTAAGCGAATCTTCGAGGGTGCTGCCCTTCTCCGTCGTATGAACCGGTATGGTCTTTTGGATGATAGTGAACTTGAGTTGGATGCCGTCCTTCAGCTGACGACTCAAAAGTTGCTAGAACGTCGTCTTCAGACTAAGGTCTTCCGACAAGGTCTTGCCAAGTCTATGCACCATTCTCGTGTTTTGATCCGACAGCGTCATATCCGTGTCGGTTCTCAACTGGTCACTGTCCCATCCTTCAATGTCCGAACTGCATCGGAAAAGCACATTGATTTCTCGGTCAACTCTCCCTACGGACAAGGTGCACCTGGACGTGTCGCCCGAAAGCGTGCCGCCTCCAAGGCCGCCGCTGGTGACGATGAAGAGTAAAAAAAGCAATCTAACCTAGCACCCCCCCCTCAAAAAAGAAAAATATCGACATGCCTACAGCTGCGACACCCTCCTCTCCCTTTTTCCAGAATATAAGAAACTCTATTCGAAAAGTGTGTGTATTAATTAGTTATGTACGATCTAGGACGAAGTTCGCTAAAGTATCGAAGCAAGACAAATCCCTCAGCAGGACCATGTTGTGATATCTGTGCAATGTCTGCCTCCCATGAGTGTCGGGGTATTTGAAAACCTGAAATGCTAACTGACGATCGGGCCAACGAAAAACACTATCCAACACGGGAAGATTCGTTGGGAAAGCTGAGAGATTCGGGGCTACGGTCGAGGACCAAAACTCATTGTTTCGTATTTTCCCCACTTAAAGGAATAGTAGGGAAAGAAAACTCACGGATTTTGATCGTTGATATTCCAAAAGTGTTTTCTCTTCAGCTGGCCATACGGTAGCAATTTCGATACCATAGTTGCCAAAACACCAAAAAATTTCTGATTTGACATTTGGCTCTTCAAAATGGGTAGTCTGTAAAGGTTTAGAACGTCCAACCTTTTTTCCTTTTCCATTTTCGCCACCCACTGGCGGTGGTAGGTCGAGATAGCTTTGAAGCAAAGCTTTACCTACCTTTGCTTTGATATATGCTACTGCTAGCTTCTTTCGAAAAGTCGAATCCCCTGATTACATTTGCGAATCCCCGGCGATCGACGATTCGAAGGAGTCAACACATGACTTTCTATGGCAAGACTAACGGGTTCGGAACCGTCGTGGTCATTCGTGCATGCAAGACAGTCCAAAACGGAAGCTATGTGATGTGAACGTTCTTGACTATTGAGTCTTCGATGGTTGCTGCTAATCACATAACAGGGAAATTGATCTACCAATCTCCAAGAACAGCCACATCGAGATCACAGCTTCAGCCACAAACTTCCGAAATAACTCACCAAAAAAACTTGGACAATGATTGAAGGACAGTGGAAATCAGATGGATCAGATAACCAAGATAGGGTATGGTCAATCGAGAACGAAGGTACTGACAGTGCCGGTCAGGTATTATCACTCAACGTCAATCCACGTGGGAATCCCATGAATTTCTTGTTTACACCATCTGCGACTACGACTGCTCGACCATCGAAATTTTATTTTCTAGTCGATATTTTGAGTATGGATACCGATTCATCTTCTCTATCCATCGGTGTTGCTCGACCATCCGAATTCCGAAAGGGTTTTATGACAAAGGGGATGTTCTACAATGGGAACTTGACGAATGTATCCGGAGCTCTGAAGGTCAGTTATGGACCAAGACCGAAACGGGGTGACAAAATTCTTGTCGAATATACAGAACAGGAAGATTCCTTTCAGGTAAAGTTTTATGTCGATGGGAAATCATTAGGAATTGCCTTTCAGATTCCTAAATCAACGACACGACCACCATCAGAAGTAGGAGGAGGATCGAGTAGTCCAACCGAACTCTTCGTATTTTTACCTTGTCTCCACGTTGAGGGGCGAATGAAGTTACATGTCTCTACATCCATCGAACTACCGACCGATCTTATGAAAACGATGACGAGTCCTATCCCTCGTAGTCATCCTCTGAAAGGAGATTGGTCATTGATCGAAGCCTTCGATGACGAATCGAATCCACCCACAAGGATTTGGCCACTCTCCGATGATTCTCGATCCAAGAAATCATTAACTTTACATTTACAGCCAACAAAATTGAATGAAAATCAATGGTCATTAATTTTGAAGGTATGTAATACTTTACGAGTCGAAAAGATCCTATCGGAATTGGAACACACAGATGATTCCGATACGACTCAGTATGCCATCGATGGACCAACGACCATCATGTCGACTCGGATGATGCCCCAACCTCCCATTATGCAGACGATTGAACGGGAGTTATCGAACGCGCTTGGTTCGCTCTGGAAGACATTCGTGAATGATGCTACTACTACTACTACGAGTAACGAGGAACCTCGTCTGCTTCGTGCCCAGTCAGAAGGCGGTGCGACATTAGCAACCTTTCAACGTATCAGTCGTGATCCGAATGCTGTTGCATGTACTTCATACTACCACTAAAGAAGAAGAGGCGACTTTTTGACTACCCCCACAATGGATGCAAACCAGAACATTAAATCAATAAAGCTTCTACACGACCTTCCTTCTTCATGATCCGGTTTGTAGATTTATCCAATATTGAATATCTTGCCATCATTGCACGACAACTTAACCTTTATTAAGCTATCATTTGGACGACAAATTTAACTTTATATTTTAGTTTGGTTTGCTCATCTTCTTGAGAGAAAATGGTCGACTCTTGAAGATGTGAGACTCCGGTTCGACCACAGCATTATCATTATTGTTGTTCGCTTTAGGCAAGGGTTGTGTATACGCTGCGGCTACTGTAATCTGACGTGTCCGAAGCGGAAGTAATCGAATTTTCAATTCGACCATATCAACAACAACATCGCCACCCTCATTCGTCACTTGTGGTTCCTCCTCTTCATTCGCCTCTTCCTGTTCTTTAATGGCTTCACTGGGTTTGGTCCCATAAGAGAAACCCAAAACATTTCCATCCTGATCGACCGCATAGGCACATTCTAGGATCCCACCACCATCTCCCTGTTTCGTCGGTACGGCTGCCAATATGTCTACCAACTCCGGATCGGTATCTAGATCCAATGTCTTCCATAGTGACACAGTTGCGGAAGTTGATGATGATTCCACACCTGCAGCAGTTGTAGTACTGGCTCTTCTTGACTGTTTTTTCTTAGTAGCACCTCGTTTGGGTAATTTCCATTCCGGATGTTGTATGACATATTCTTGCCAGGCTGTCCAATCAATGACGGGTTCCGTTAATGGACTCCAACATGCCTCCATGGAGGCTTCCTTTTCTAAGTCTATAATCCCAGCAGTATAATTCGTATCGAGTTCAATGAGGGAATACAAATTCCGGTAACTTGATGCACAATCGATCCATGGTAACATATATTTGAGACATGGTGGTTCATCAGCTTCATCGTCATCATCTTCACTAGTCTTCTTCCCCTCCTTGGCATTTTTAACATCATCTTCTTCCTTTTTCAATTCATGATCCTTCGTACATCGTTCCACCTTCCGCCAATAGGGACGACAGGGTCCCTGTCGATATGTTAGACAAATACTACAATGGGTAGGTTCATCTTCGGCTGGTAAATTATCATAGGGATCTTCCTGTTCCTCCTCCTCTTCCTGGTTATCCTTAGCAGCTTCACAATCGACCATCGTTGTCGCCGTCGTCGTCATCGTTATCATAGATCCGCCACCGCTCCCTAACAACGACATCCATACTGCCATTCCCCATGACAATCCCCAGAGAGGTGGTTGTGATGATGATGATTGTCGTCGTTGCTGTTGTTGTTGTAGGGAATTTGCAAAGCCTCCCATCCAACTCATCCGACTAATACTATTTCGAGTCATTACCGTCGTCAAATGTCTTGTTGTCATCATTCGCGTTGGCATAGACGTCAGTGGTAGGAAGATGCTTCGAGGTACTACTCTTCTTGTCACTCCCAAAGTATGTTGAGCTGCTGCCATAGCGGTGGTCGTCGTCGTTGTTGTTGCGAGTGAGTTAGAAACAGACCGTAGGAGGATAGATCGTCGTATCATGATTCGAGTGGTCTTCGTCAGTTAGTCGAATCAGTTCCAACTGGCTGTTGAGATTGGTTGGCTGATTTATTTGTTTCAGGA
>Ga0194115_10002979_pt1 | contig 19497 bp, 13 predicted proteins | sample TA2MahsurfametaG_3_FD_148656 | JGI IMG/M metagenome (GOLD analysis project Ga0194115, IMG submission 148656) | Freshwater microbial communities from Lake Tanganyika, Tanzania - TA2015002 Mahale S4 surface | ecosystem: Environmental > Aquatic > Freshwater > Lake | place: Tanzania: Lake... | reverse complement strand
GCCCCCCCCTCACGTCGTCAACCATCACACTTTTGAACCCCCCCCCCCGCCTTGTGGGCATCACTTCAATTTAGGACCAGCGAGTCTTTCGTTGTCCCTATTTCGTCAACCACTCTCGAAGTGAGGGTAACCCCCCCAGAAAAAAAAAACAACAGACAGAGAAGAAAGACGATGACAGCTCATTGGGTGACGAAATGTACGGACGTTCCACAATTTGATGCATTAGTCAATGCGGCAGCAGAATTTCAATTGGATGATAAACTTCATTTACGAAATTTATGTAACGATGCATCACGATGTGCTGGGTTGACAGCGACACATATGTCAGGAGGATTCCGTCGAATGATATTCGATTATTCCCGACAACAGGTGACAGGTGAGACGATGGAATTACTCTTCGATTTGGCCGATGCGATTGGTTTTACACAACGGAGAGAGGCATTCCGTAGTGGAGAACGGATTAATGAGACGGAAGATAAGGCAGTCTTACATCACCTATTACGGGTGCCAAAGGGATATATCTTTGAGGGGAGTGTCCATTCTCTTGCCGACCAGATATTGGAGGATATACAGACGGTACGGGAAAACATTCGACAATTTTCAGAAAAGGTACGGAATGGTCAACACCGAGGTGCTACCGGAAGACTCATTAAGGATACTGTCGTCGTGACGTGTGGATCGATGCATCTAGGGACAGAATTCGTCCATGAAGCTCTCGCTGCCGATGAACAGGCGGCGAGGGCAGCCCAGGGACGACGTCTACATTTCCTATCCAGTGTCGATCCAGTCGATGCCTTCCTTTCGACACGGGGACTCCATCCTGACGAGACTCTTGTCGTCGTCGTATCGAAGGAATTTTCTTCCGGAGAATCTTTAAATGCACGATCGATACGGCACTGGCTGGTATCGAATCTTTCCTCCGAAGGGATATCCGAACAGACTGTAATTGATACTCATTTCTTCGCAGTAACGTCGATGGGATCCGATTATGCCAATGCAGGGATTCCGACACGGAATATTTTCAAAATATGGGAATGGGTCGTCGGTCGATTCAGTGCGACAAGTGCAGCAGGCCTCCTACCATTAAGTCTTCAATATTCCTACGATATTATGGCCCAATTTCTTAATGGAGCTCATGATATGGATGAACATTTCTTCAATGCACCACTTCGTGATAACATCCCTGTCCTTCTTGGGCTCCTCGGTGTATGGAATAGCACATTCATGGGGTACGTCGAAAATGATTGAATTCACGTGGTGTTTGCTGACAGCATCTGACTTCTTACGCCTTGTTGTGGTTGTTGCTGGTGTTATTCCGTATTGTCAGATATACTACTCGCGCGTTACTTCCATACGCTCAATCCTTACGACGATTTCCAGCATTCGTTCAACTTCTAGACATGACGAGTAATGGGAAACGTGTTGCTCGTGATGGTGTAGAACTCTTACATCCATCGGGAGAAATCAGTTTCGGTGAGGCGGGGAATAATAGTCATCATTCCTTCTTCCAATTGATGCATCAGGGTCGTGTCGTCCCTGCAGAGTTTATTGGGTTTATGGAATCTCAGCGACCCCTCGATCTTCCCGGTGAAGCTGTTAGCAGTCATGACGAATACATGTCCAATTTCTTTGCTCAACCTGATGCCTTGGCCTATGGCAAAACTCTCGTCGATCTTATGCAAGAAGGCGTTCCGGATGGATTACGGGAGCATATGGTATTCACCGGTAATCGCCCATCTTCTTCGATTCTCATGACTCGATTAGATCCCTTCAGTATTGGTCAATTATTGGCATTGTATGAGCATCGGACTGCTGTCCAGGGCTTTGTATGGGGGATCAATAGCTTTGATCAGTATGGACTTGAGCTCGGCAAGTTACTAGCAAAGCATGTTCGCGTCCAGTTGGGAGCATCGAGACGTACCGGTGCTACAGTGCAAGGATTTAATTTTTCAACAAGTTCACTTTTGGAAGCCTACATGGCGCATGGAAAGCAACAGAATGGCTAGTTCTACGGTGTGGTTCACTAAGGCGAAAGCAGCAAGGAAACTTGAGTTTGAATAGGGATCTCAACTATCGATGATTTTATCTAAGGTCAACTAACTCGTGGTCGCTTGGCCGACTGTCCATTGGAGGATGGTTCATCTCTGGATTTCAATAATTCCAATTGTGCACGGATCTTGTTGACGGTATCCGTATCACTCGCTCGACGATCGACGATCAGATCCATGACTTGTATACTAATACTTGCCAAGGCTTCAATTTCAGGTTCACATAAAACAGAAGGCCAATCTCCCGTCGTCGGTTCGACTTTGGAAAATTGTGCTGCCAAATAGACACAGGCGGTAGCAATTTGTTGTGGTGAAAACTGTAGACATAACGATGTATGCATAGAATCATTCGCAAAACTCATCGAATATTGCATAAGTTCATTCGTCATCTTTGTCATGATTTGTTGTGTATTATTAACTCCTTCGGGTGTCGTTTTATATTTTAAGGCACGAGTTTGTGTCAATTTCTTAATTTGTTCGACAAAGAATTTGTATGGATGATCAATACTCAATTCAAATCCAATGGTATGTAAAATAACACGTTCCAATAATAAAATACGTTCCTTTAATTTTTCAAATTCTTCTCCCTTCGCATCAAGGATTGCAGATGATGCTGTAGGTGGGATTGTCGGTGAATTGATCTGTTGTTGTGAAATCCGTCCTGCTTGCATTCCCCGGGTCTTTAATTTATGACATTCGACGATGACGACATTTAATTTCTTAGGTGATTCTTCTGTCTTAGCTGCTAATACGATAGATGCAACCGCTACCTCAAATCGATCATGATCTTGAAAGGAATGTTTTGCAAAGAAACGATGAAAGAATACCATCGCTGTCGATATTGCGACACGTGGTAAACGTAAGACTCTACCAGCTTCTTCAATAAAACGACATGTCTTTCTTCGTTTCATTCCTTCTTCTTCAATCGAAATCCCATCCTTCAAAGAAGGAAGTTGACTTAAGTCTAATGTTGCCATTTTTTCCAAAAAATTGATGGTATGGGGGATATGGGGGATGGAGGAAATTTGTTATAAGATGAAAGGTTAAATGATCATGAACCAAAACACTGATGGGGGGGGGGCGAGATGGATTTGGAGTGGGTTTCGTCAGTACATCGTGGTAGTGCCAATAGAACCCGGTACCAAGGTCGGACTAATCAATTATGTATGTGTTCTGAGAGGTCGCCACGTGGAAGTATGCCTCTCCAGATTTTCGCCAGACTTCTTCGTCGAAAATCGTTCGGAACAACCGTCCTTGGGACTCTTGATAGAGTAGTCTTTAGTTTGGAGTCCATTCATACTTCATCTTGTTTCCTTTGCTGTATATAGGAACGTGAGATGGAACAGTCAAGGAGTACAGATGTGAGGATTCTAGTCCCACAACACGTCTCAGCAATCTTATCACCTCGACTAGCAGTCGATCCTTTTTCTTCTTCGAATACGACAATCCATTATTGCCTCCATGTTTGGGAAAGGCCTGGAATTGCCTGGCGAGGTCTTGTTCCACTGTTATTAGATTCGCCTCCATTGATTTGTCATCGATTATTACGTCTATTTCTTTCCAACAAATCTAGTACCAAGGATGGATTTCGACGATCTTCAGAAGACACCAAGAATCGAAGTGTCGTACAAGTTGGAGACGAAGAAGAACAATCTTCTACATGTACAAGTCGTGGAGAGGAGGAGGATAAAGCATTTTGGACCCGACAGATACGAATCCGCAAGAGATCAACAGGTACTGGTATTCTATTGTCGTTACATCCACCGACTGTGGTCCACCCGGATTATTTGTTTGCTTCTGTCATAATCCGGACAGAACATTCGATGATCCGAAAACAGACTTTGACGGCATGGTGGTCAACCTTAGGAGGTGGATATTTTTTCTGTAAACGTTTAGGTGTTAGTCTTCAATTGGCACGACAACAAAGGATCTTAGCACTTCAAATTGGAAATCAAAGTATGGCCAAACAATGTCAAATTAATGAGGCATATAATTTAATCTATGCTGGGAAATTTCGTAAAGCGAATCAAGTCTTGACCGAATTGGAAAAGGAAGAAGAACGATTACAACAACAGACAAACATGGCGACTATAATGGAGGGAGGGAAACCGACAAAGAAATCCGTCTACTCCTCATCTTCCTTGACGTGGAAACAATGTCAAGCAGCAAGACTCTTTGCCAAACGTTTACGGAAGGTCCGAAGACATGGATTAGCAGGATATCATACCAAGGAAACGGGTGAAAAACATACTGTCGATGATTTCCAAAGAATTCGGATTGTTGAAAGTTGATGGGGGCCTCTTTTCCCAACAATACAAGATTCCAGTTTATGAGATGCAGATGATAGGAAATACGAAAATGAGAAAGGCACGTTGTGGATATTTCATTGTTACTGTTGCCACGACGAGAATGGTTTTGTTGGGGTGCCAGACTTTGGCATCTGTTGTAGCTGTTGACGCTTCCATCTTGGCAATACCATTTTCTTTCCCACCCACCCCCCACTTCGACAGGAGAGATGCCCAACCGTTGCTTTCTTCCGTTGCATCGCGTTTCCCTATCTAGCTCGTCGGACGAAGATACTCGCGGCAGTGTTTGCTGCTAGAACCTTGGGTACTCCTTGGGGCTCGGTGCATACCAAATCCAAAATCAGCCAGCCTAGAAATCAAAGTGTGTAGGAGGACTGGAACTAACGCAATGGGATGCGTGCTTTTTGACTGTGGCTGATGGGCAGGAGTACTAGTACTATAGCAAGAGTTAATGCATTATTGCTACTAGGTGCTCCTCTTTTTGGTGGGTGTCGTCAAGATCATGCCATCATCGTCTGGACGAACATATTCGGCATTGTACTCCCCGTTAGTAGGTGGAACCATCCACCCACGTGTCTGCTGATCCTTGTGGATCAAATCCTGTTCCCAGTCCAAGAGTTCTTCGTAGGTTGGCGTCCGATATGCGTCATGTCGAAAACAGACCTGACGATTTCGTTGTAACAGCATGACAAGCTCCGTCACAAGGGAAGCACCCTGAATGGGCAATAAAGCCATAAACTCTGCAAATTCACTCTTCGGCATGGTCGAGTACGGTGGCAGAAGTACGAGTAGTCGGAGGAGCAAGGAGCAACCATATATTTCACTAGGGCGACGTGCCTGGAAAGATACCGACGACGACGACGAACCTCTCGTCGGAAAGAACAATGCCTGGTATTGTGGGAACTCTTCAGAGTACAAAAGATCTTGCACTAGTACCTTGTGGAATAAGGCCTCCAAGGTTTGACAAAAGTGTCGCCGTATTCCTTGGTTGTCTTCCGTTGCTCGACTTTCAAAATGTTCCAAGACCTGTTGGACGGTGACTGTAGCCGGTACAGCATGAAGACGACGAAGTGGTCGTGGACTTCCACATTGCGAGTCGTCAAAACCTGACATGGTAATAGTCCTTTGTTCTTCCGTCAAGATTTGCTGCAATGAAATGGGCAACTGACAAGGACCATCGTCTAGCATTTCGACGTGTACTGGCGTTGTGCGATGGAAGAGTTTTCGTCTACGTCTCGATGATGGAGATGATGATGACGACGACGACGACGACGGTAGTGACAGAGACATGTGTTCACCGATTCCTTCGTCATTCGTCACAGAAACGGAGAGTCTGCGCTTCTTCAAGGAGGAAGAAGCATTGGGCGAACCAGAGTGATCCCGGAAAGGAGCGACCAGAACTTCTTGTGGGACTCCCACAGGTGGACACGAGATAGACCCACACTCTGTTGGCATCCCAGAGGTATCGTGCTCTACCAGCATGTCAGCGCCGGCAGTGTACGGATCACGACGAGGTCGTACGATGGGTGATGAAATCATATCTCTAGGCCAAAAAAATTTGCGAAGCCAGAGATGGAAAGGCCTATTGTTGATTTTGGTATCCGATCAATCTAGAAATGGACAATGGAGGGAGTCTTTGTTGTGGTGTTCGATATCACTCTTCTCTCCAGAAGCGTATGATAAACTATGAGAATTCGTGTCACTCTCACTCACATGCACAAATGATGAAAGATGGACACCAAAACCGATTTTTTGGTGTTTCGCGCAGAACCGGTACCAGAGTCGACTGGAACCCAAACACCAAACACCAATTTCTTTGCGATGCTTGGCAACGAATGGTCGTTACCGCAGATAACGGTAAAGTTGACGTATGTAGTGACATAGGGCTTTCTCGAAGATATACCACCTCAAAGTCATACGTTTGTACTTATGTACAAATCTGACTCTTCCACAATATACATAGATATGGTATTAGTAAGTTTCACCCCGTCACGGGAAGTTCGCCACCGGTGATTCGCCTCATTCAGGGCTATAATTTTGCATCCCCACTCAGTCAAACACAATCGGATGCGTTGGATCTTGCCAAATTTCCATTGTTTTGGAATCGGGCGAACGTCTAACACGACTTCCTTCGAACAGTCGTATCTCCTGAAAGTATCGGATCGAGTGATCTGTGAGGGTGATCTTGACTCCATGTACAAGGCCATAATGGTGGTGCATATGCACAGGTAACCAACCAATTTTATCAACGCAAGGCTTCCGCAAGAAAACCAAAAGAGAAAACAAACACACCGAGACAAGGGTTTTTTCCTTTCCACTTCCTTTATTCGGGTACACAGTGATGATGAGAATGATCATGAAGCTCTTACTCCTTGTAATGGGTATCACTCCAGGATCTACGACGACGGTAATGGAAGAGGAAACCTTTGAAATCGATCGCAATCGAATATTTTCAAGTCAGATTGATGTAGTGGTGAGTGGTGGAGTGACCTTGTTCGATTGAGGACTTAGAAGACAAAATGTATATGATATGCAAACGGGAGTGCTGGCTCTTTTTCAGTTTCTCACTTTATCTCCATTCAGTCGCCTAGCAATTTACTTGGAGAAATCGATCATCGTGGAGCTAGCTTTGGACAATTCCCCGTCGGACAAACCGTCGTTGCGAACTTGTATTATACTCGACGAACACTATGTGATGAAGAGACAGCTGGGACACCGACCACTGTCCAGAAACATACCTATTTCCTATTAGTCGATCGAGGGGGATGTTCCTTTGTAGAAAAAGTTCGGAATGCTCAAAAGGACAACATCACGGCCGTCCTTATTGCTGACGATCGATGTCTTTGTAGTGGTACTTCCGCGACTGTTTGTCAATCTGATCAACCCTGTGAAGATTCCGAACCAGTCATGGACGATGATGGGACAGGGAGTGATATTCGAATCCCATCGATGTTAGTACTAAAGACGGAAGCCGATAGACTAAAGAATGCCCTTCTAGGTGGGAATCAAGTTCAATTACAACTCTCCTGGCCTATCCCGAAGGCAGTCAACGGTATTGCGGAGTACACCCTCTGGATGACACCCGATGACCAAACGACTCATCACTTTCTCTATAGCTTCTTGGAAGCTGCATCCGAGTTGGGTGATAGAGCGGTCTTTCGACCTCGAATGTTTCTTCATGATGGATCCCTGAAGGGTTGTCGTCGATATGGGAACTCTCAAGATCCATGTCCTGGATCATGTACCAATTTTGGTCGATATTGTGCCGCACGGACAGTCGATGATGACATCAACACGTACGAAAACCGAGGAACCCTTGTCGTCGTCGAAAGTCTTCGTCGATCCTGTATTTGGAAAGTCTATGGTGAACCGAATGGGATTGGATACGAATGGTGGTCCTATGTGAAGAGTTGGATCTCTCGTTGTGGGAATAGTCAATTTAGTACATCATGTGCTGAGAGTTTATATGAAACATCCGGAATCGATCGACGTGAGGTTGAACAGTGTATGTTGGACAGCGGGAACTTTCGGAATAATACATCGAATACTTTCCTTGAAGATTCCCTAGAGGAGGCATACGACTTTGATGTTAGTTTTTCACCGACCCTATTTGTGAATGATGTCGTCGTTCGGGGTGGATTGACCTTTGGGAACGTCCTCGAGGCAATTTGCATGACGTATGAAGAGAATTATATTCCCCGAATTTGTTTCGAATGGGAAACCTGTTCACAAATGTGTGGTGAGGATCAAATTTGTGTCCTACGGAATGGGGAATGTATCGTGAATGAAGTCCCCACCTACGATCAATTTGAAACGGCATGGGATGATGACTATCTCACAAAATCATGGCTAACTTCCGAGACGACGATGCCGACAATCCCACCAACACTTGCCCCGACGGTCAAACCCACCGTGATGACAACGTCACCCACCGTTGCCCCCGTTCAAGTTGTGACTGCTAGTCCCACCGTTACTCCAACAGTACCTCCCGTTCCTGTCCCCGTTGCCTCACCGACTCCTGTTCCAACCAAAGCCGACCGTGAGCCTGAAAAGTCATCTCCAACGAAGGAGAAGGAGGAGGGTTGGTCAGAGACGATTGAAATTATCGAGGGGAATAAAGAAAATGAGAATGGAGACATCGGTTTTGCTGCGGGTCTTGGTGCAGGGCTAGGTGCGGCGGCCTTTGTTGTATTCCTAGTCTGTATGACTATTCGAGTACGACGTCGGAATGTCCTTCGGGAGGCACATGAACATGTCTATGGTAGTCGACCAAGACGAAGACCATACTTTGAGGACGACTTACTGGATGACCTTCCAGAGGATGATTATGAGGAATATGATGAGTCCATGCTGTTTGGTCATCCCCAACGATCTTCTCGGGGAGGACGAATTTGGTACCCCCAACGAATCCGTATGCCCCGCCTTCCAAGACGATTCATCCGAAGGTCGCGACAAAAGTCTTCTACTACTGCTACTAATACTGCTGCTGTCGATTTTCATCGGAAACGTTCTCTTCACTTCCCCGAGGAGGATCTAGAAGAAGAGGAAGCGATTGTCCGATTACCACGAGTCTCCTTCCGGTCGCCGACATACCCCTCACGGCAATATGACGATGAAATGTTAGATGCCGATGATGGGTCCTCCAGTAACGAAGGATACTAAGAAGAGAGAGAGAGAGAGAGAGAGAGAGAGAGAATGGGGGGATAGAAAAAGATTGATTCGGGGGAACTTTGGAAAGAAAAGAAAGAAAAACAATAAAAATAAAGCAAGCTAGTTTTTCTTCCCTGCTAGCTTAGTTGACTTCTTCAACTCATATCTATTTGTTGTCCAAGTCCTAACTCTTTGGCTCGTTGTACGACAGCTCTTGTTGTCAGGACATCTTGAATGGCCGTACCGACAGCCTTGTAAAAAATACAATCGATGATAGGACTACTATCTTTCCCTCCAACAATCAGAGTCGGATCCTTCCAAGCTTCACCCGCCAGTGTCACAGGATGCGTTGTCGAATCAAGTGTACCACCTAAATGTTTCAAATCTCCTACCGCCATCGCTTCAGGTGTATCAATAATGACATGACAACGGTCGACTGCGGATGATGGGATTTCTGTCATTTCCGGTGTATATGATCCAATTCCAGTAATGAGACAATTTTTTGGTAATATCCTTCCATCGTCAAAGACTGGTTCTGTTGCATTCGTCGTCGCTGCGACGACATCTGCCGTTTGAAGAGCATTATTCGTCCCTTCAGTATCTGAAAGTAATACAATCTGAATTTCTTGATCAGAGGAGGTAATAGAGTCCGTCGATTGTTGTTGTTGTTGCAGGAGTGTAGATCGTAACTGCTCGGCACGTTCACGAGTCCGATTAATGATGGTTATCTTGGGTATCGTACGTTGGATTGCTAATTGGATGAATTTAATATGACACTTTGCTTGAGCACCTGCACCGAAGACGACTAAATGTTGAACATCTGGTCGAAAGGTAAGTACCGCCAAGGCAGGTCCAGCCGATGTCCTTGCAATCGTAATTTGTGTCCCCGCTACCGTCGATTCGACAATCCCTGATATTGGATCGAATAATAAAATCGTCGCTGGTGTCAATGGTAGATGATTGGCAGGATTCTGTGCTCGGACACTAATCACCTTCATCCCCATGACAAGATCATTCGGACTGGGACCATAGTAGGCTGCAGGTTTGATTAATGTCCAATCGGGAGCCTCCTCCTGTTCCTGTTCCTGTTCTTCTTCTTCGGTAGTGCTGCTTCGACGAGGAGTAGTAATAGAATTCGGATGATTGGGATATGGTAAACCTAAGCGAGTGGGGACATAGGAAGTTTGTTCTGAAATTGTAATCAGTGCTTGACGATTGATTTCTAAACATTGTTTGAAATCTAAAGCCTTGACAACATCTTTTTCTCCCAAGATGAACATTTTCTGTATCGCTTTTGACAGTAGTCCGAATGACCGGTGCATAGGACTAACGATGATAATAAACTGCTTTACAGGTTGGTTCGGTCGTTCGGTGTCCTTGAATGAAGTACAGTACACTAAAACCATACAACTGGAACGTGAACAAACAAAACTTGGACGTCTGGTTAATGTTGGAAGAAGTTCGAGACTCCTTGCGATCAGTTGCTGCAGCACCACCGGAAAATCTTTCTGTACAGTATAGGTACTGGTGATGACTGTGAAAGATCGGTGTCGAATGGAACAGTCCAGTAAGTCGAAAGCTTGAAAACACAACGGTCGGGGAACGATCCGAGGCCATACCCCTCGGAGGAATGAACGGGCAACAACCGTTACGCCAGTAAAACGTTTACATAGGTATCCTCCCATGTCGCGCTTGCTTCCAAGACGACGACGAAGCTGGAAGAAAAGCCGCGCGGTAAGAACAAGGGCAGGGTGGACGGCAATGATCTCTTCCATCCCCTCTCTGCTATCATACGGGTTCGAGGGTTTGATAGGGAAGTTACCCACTACAGGCATCTCTCTAGATCCCATCGAAGGAGGCATAATCCCATACAGGTCATAGTTTGAGGACGACGACAACAAACAGTTACTCATTCCTGTTTCCTTATTGTGTCGCCAAAGACTTGAGGATTCTAAGAAGAAGCCACTTGGAGGCGTCGGCTGACTCTTGTTGGTTTGGTTGTGAATCAGGTATTTCCTCTCTCTTCTTTTCCTCCCCAATTTGGGATCCAACGTTTTCCATCGACATAACTATTTTTGTATAAAATACAATTTGTAGGACAACATGGATATCAAAAAAGTCGGAAAGGGTGCCGTCAAGGGTGTGACGAAAGTTGGGAAAGGAGCTGTCAAGGGTAAGTTTTTTGGGGGGATGGTGATAATGCTCCTTGTGGGTTTCGAAAAGAATGGGGGTATCGTACACTAAAGACTCGTCTCGAGGAAGATACGCATACACTACGAAAATTCATAATGAATCTTCTGCTCTCTCCTTTGTTTCCCCCATAGGTATTACAAAGACGACAGACTTTGCTGCCAAGGGAACGAAAATGGCTACAAAGGGTGTGACGTCCACTGCCAAATTTGCCAAGAATGCGACTATATTGGCAGGACAGGGTGCTGGTCAAGTCGCGGGGACTGGTTTTGGTGTAGCGAAGAGTGGACTGAAAATGACAGGAAAGGTAACAGGATTGAAGAAAATTATTGGCAAGGCGAAGAATAAAAACAAGAATTCGTCCGGTATTGATGAATTGGATGACTTTGAAGAGGCCTACTACGAACATGAGGTATATGGGATGGTCCCATTAGATGAGGAAGATGCCGTCAAGGCGAATAATATCCTATCTTCGGCGGGGACACATCGCTTAAATCGTATTCTACGGAAGACACATCATGATGAGGAAGATGAATTCCATGTTGCGGGGATGGATGAACGGACGACGTCAACACCGAATATACAAAAATTAAATGATCCAAGAAATGCCGATGAGGTATCGAAATTCGTTGCGAATGTCGTCCTTCCACCCCTACGTGTCGATGAACGTTCGATTGGCGGAACCGCCTATGAAGAATATCCCGATAATATGCAACAGGAAACATTATTATGTTTCAAATGCAAATCCTTTGAACTAATAGGCGTTGATCATATTTCCGTATCTTGTTTGGAAAATCCAACAACCTATGCCAAACATAAGCGGTCTCTCGGTCTTTTTGGAAAAGGAAGTAAGGGACGGAACAAGGTCCATTATGTGATTTTGGCCCGGTCGACGAATCGTCCATTATGGTCTCTACGAAAACCTGGTGAAAAGAAATTAGCTCAAATTCAAGAGGTGGCTGAATCAGGCTACGACACCATGTTTTCACCCGGCGATGAAGAACCTGGTTCGAATGAGGAAAAGGAGGATATGTCCGTAGAAGACGAAGACATGGGTGGAGATGATGATGATGATCGAATGGTCGATAATGACGCTGACGATGTTGTCGAGATTTCCTCCTTTCCTGCCCTTGTCTGCATGACTCTCAATAGTGATGGTACGAGTCCTGATATCAAAAAGTTGATTGAACTGGATCATTTGACTACCGTTCAAGATGTGACGGCCACTGAAGTTCAGCTTGCCTTTAACAGTGGAGACACGGTTCGTTTTGACTTTAGTGAAGATGATGAAGATAAGGCCGTCGAAGCAGGGATGAGTAAGGAACGATTCATTTGGTCACTCTTGCAGATCCATGCTATGCTTTGTGTCTCTGTGGTCGAACGAAGTACCATCGGTGAAGGCGCAGGTGGGAAGGACCGGAATTTACTCCCCCCACTGAACATTCGAAATTTGGATCGTGCCGAGCTTCAATACGTTGCGACTGTCAATGCATTCCTAAAGAATTCCCACACTCTGTGTGCCCTCCTAGATCGTCAACGTGAGATTGCACGTGACAAGGGAGATAGTCCTGATATGGATGGGGAAGAAGAAAAGGCAGAAGAGAAGACTGGTGATGTCCGTGATGGGATGGCATATGATCTTATGATGGGTAATTTTGCTACCCGGGTTGCTATTTTTCATTCCCCCGATGAGCGTGCCGAGGCGGAAGAGGTACTCAATTCCACAGAATGGACCTTGTCTCTCAATAGCGAAGAAAGTGCTGCTGCGAATGCGGCGGAACGGCTTTCACTCATGTTACAGAGACGGATGAGAGATTTGGAAGCCGAAACTTGTCGAAGGTTAATAGCCTGGGAGGATGAGAAACACTTTTCGGCGACGGGACAGTCAGCCATTTTGGGGACACACCGTGATACAGTGGATGCCTTGTCACTTGCACACCTTTTCACGACTCTTGAATCATTGGATAAAGAATTGGGAGAGATGGAAGATTGGTTGGAAGATCGAGTATTGGCCATTAAACCACTTACTGATGACTGCAGAGATATCGAAGAGGAAAATCGTCAGTTGCAACAACAATGGAATTCCTATGACTTGCTAGGGTCTGAGATGCAACGTCTTTTGAAGGGTCTGGTCATCGATGAAGAGCTGGAATTGGTCCTCGGCAACCCAGCGGGGGCATTGGTCTATGATGAATCTGGGAATATTCAAGTAGAGGAAAGTGGTGAGGGGGTCGATCAGATTTACGAAGCTGGGAAGGCTCTCCAAAAGGCGACGGACCACGCCGAAAAGGCTGGTGGATTGCATCTTCTTGCTGTCAGTGAACGTGTAGAGGCTCTAGCGCAGACGTCTGAATTCTTTTGTACAGCTCTAGCCCAGATCATTGTTACGATCATGGAACAGTTCAAGACAGAAGTTGTCGCTGCAAGTGATCATGGAAAGGTCTCGAAACAGGATACCCACCAGATAATCGCAAAGAAAGTTCGAGATACTCAACGGAAGTTTCAGAGTGCTCTTTTGGGTTACATCAAATTGATTGAAGTGCTAGCTTTATTGAATCCGAAGCTGTTGCCTGCCATTCGAGATGCGTACTCGGAAATGGTAGCTGAAGGAATCCTTATGAAAAAGAGAATGAAAGGATATTTCCAAGCGCTTCCAGGAAAAAATGCTGCCTACCTTAACAAGACGGCCAAGGATTTGAAGGATTACGCACCGAATGATCCCAACCAGAGTGAACTGACAGCAAACGCGGAGGATATCAAGTACTCCCTCAGCGAACTCCTTCCAGTGATAGCTCGTGAAGCATACTTCACTGCAGCTCTTTTTGGGTTGGGCACGAAGGCCAAAGATGGACGTGAAAAGAAGAGGAATTTCGAAGCCGCAAAGAATAGTGTGGATCACTCCACGCAATATTTCCGCTATTACATCCAACGAACATGCGGTATTGCGGATGAGGGTGAAAAGGATCCGAGTATCGCCTTCAAGGGCCATCCGATGCTATCGTTGGTTGCTTCCGTTCATCTGAATGAGGCTATGGAGAACTATATCGATCGAGAAAAGAAAGGGGGAGACCATTCTCTTTCCCTCGCCTACGTTCGTGCTACTATTCTAGAATTACGAAAGAAGGTCGATAAACAATGGGTTTCATGGGTTGAACAGCAAATTGATTGGATCCGGATGAATCCTGGAGTTCCCATCAATGGAAAGCGGGCGGGAATTTTCATGTCCTTTTCGAGGTTTCCCTGCTATTTGGATCATATTCTGTTATGCTGTCGTGAGGGCAGAAAAGAGAACTTTACGCCAGATTTCTCTGCCATCAAGGTCATTAGTTATTATCTGCAGAAGATGGCAACTGCACTTCTCGAAAGTCTTCGTATCTGTTCAGAGCGCGACAGTACCGATCAACAATACGGGGCTAGTGTCATGCAAATGGAGAACAGCTACTTCTTCACACAAAGTATCAAGAACCGTGGCCCCGAAATGACTGAACTCTTCCAGAAACAGATGATGAAGGCAAATGCAGTCTGTAAGTCAAGTACAGACACTTACCTTGGTTGGATGATTAAGAGAGAATTCAAGAATCTCCACGCCCTCTTCTCGAACATTTCCAAAATCAGACGTGAGGTTGGCGATCGGGAGGTTCCGGTACATGTTCCCAAAGCCACATTCATTCGGACCTTGAATAAGGAGTCCAATCGTGAAATATTGAAGGAAAAAATTGCCATCATTTATTCCCGCATGGAGAAACATCTATCTGAAGAAGGGGGACTTTTGCCCGTGGCATGGAAAGCTTTGGTCAAAGTTCTCTACGAATGGTTCGGTCGTTGGGAAAAGCTTAGTTCTCAAATCTACAAACATGTACTTGAACCGAGTGCTGTGGATGTAGTACGAATTGCGAAAGCTGCTGGTGCCAGTGGATCATTCCAAGACGAAAAGGCGAAAGCTCCTACTAACGACGCCGGTCGGAATTACACCGACCGGCGAGCAGCATTTTAGTTCGTTCGTTCCATTAAATTAGGCTTCATCATCATCATCATTTTAATGTCACATTCGAAGGTTACTCTCTCTCTCTCTCTAACTCTCTCAGCCTATGCGAGCGATGAGGGCGTACCGTACTTCTGTTTATCGTAGCATTAGTATCATAGCGTGTTTATGGACGCAAGCTACCGCTTACCTTGCTCTTCACTTGTCGTCGTTGCCGTTGACGATATCGAATCGACTTGATCGACCAACATCAGAGTCCGCGACCATGACATGAAGAAAAACTACTCTTGCAACACAACTTCGAAAAGCCCTTGAACAGACTGTTTTGAAGCAAGTAGCACAGCCCATGTTTCCTATTTGCTATTCATCGGTGTCCTATCAGATCCACAGATAGGCGTAGGAATGTCGTCGGACCGTCGCCTTTGGCTCAAGGAAGGGGAAAATCTTTCTGGAAGTATTCTATCCGACAAGAAGAAGGCAAGGAGTTATCAGGATACATTCGAACACTTTGCGCAAAAGCCTCAAGTCACGTCACTGCTCGAACTTGTATCGAATTCGCATGTCGTAGGTCAAGAATTGATATTGACATGCCTATTTCTGGCGAGTCATCGGGTGGTTTCGTCGAAGGCTTCGAAGGATGACATTGAGGAAATGGCGGGGATGATCCAACCATCCTTAATTATGGTATGGTTTGCCTTTTTCCTGGTCGTTTTACACAATCAACCTGCGACATATGGTCGTCAGGCTCGGAATATCAAGATCCGACATAGGATTGCAGATGGATTCTTTATGGCAGTTGTTTTACGATTTTTGGCGGCTGTCCTCAAAACATTGACAGCGTCCTATTCGACCGATACTGTCTACGCATTGGCGACCTCCTGCTTTTCACTTCATATTTTAGCATGTGACTATTCCTATGCGAATGGAGTAGGTTCTGTTGTATCCTTTGTCGATACGACTAAACGGCCTGCCTTTGAGGGTGGAACATTATCCCTGACGGCAGCCTTCTTTGCGACAACCTTGTTGGCAAGCCGATTAGACAGTAACCTTACCGTCTACATCTTCGTCTCGTCGTCGGTAGTACTTTTCGCTCTCTATCCTGCAGCCCGATATCAAGTTGCCATCAATACACAACGAACGAGACGCTGGGGTAAGACACAATAAGGAATCCGCTGCGAGTTATTGAATCGCACGTCATAGTCGTTTTGACCCTAACACATGCATTACATCTCATTTGTAACCATCAGTACCACTGACAATCTCTGCACTATTGGCCAGCGCAACCTTTCGCCTTTTGTCTAGCATTGAAAGGGTAGCAATCTTGATGATGCTGACAGTTATTTGGATTCTAGTTCCGGTGAGGAAGTACTTTCTACAGCAACAGAAAGTCATCTTGGTCGGACCGTGGGTGTTGATTCGTCCGACAACCGACGCTTTGAGTGATGATCCAATGCCGGAAACTGAATGATAAAATGTCACGCTTGCACTGCGAGTTTTTATACCACCGTATCGTCGAAAGAATGAGACATGGCGATCGACTGGTGATGTGGTCGAAAGCCCTGAGCGATATCATTCCAACACCCTCGAGATCCTTGCTGAACCGAGGCAGCGACGCATAAAACTCTGCCATGCATGCCATACTTTTCTTGGATGAGTCGATTGTAGCTTACGAACGGATCCCAGTTGGGCGTACTGTCGGTTCAACCGAAGTTGTCCGAAGGAACACGACAACCTCAAGCTAGTTGAAGCCTACCAGTATCTGAACAATCTAATGAATTATCTTTAGACTGAAATCTACGCAAGGATATCCCTGTGTCAACTTGCCCTGCGAAACAATGTCTACATGAGGACAAAGGTAGTCTGGCATCGTTTCGGTCGTAATTCCTCCGCTGGCCTCGACGAGGACGTGTGGATAACTTTTCTTGAAGGTTTCGGCATCTTTTCGTAGTCGGTCTGGTTCAAAATTATCGAGCATGACAATGTCTGCTCCGGCCTCTGCAGCTTCAATGGCTTCTTCCAGGGACTGACATTCGACTTCAATTTTTTGCGAGAATCCGGCCGCCTTCCTAGCAAGCTTGACGGCACTAGTGATGGATCCACACGACCAGATATGATTATCTTTCAACATGACCATCTGGCTGAGATCCTAATGTCCGAGAGAGAGAGAAAAATCAAAATACGTTAGGATCAATCCAGTAGAGAAAAGATGACAAGACACACCTCTCACATACCAACCGATGCGTAGCTGCTCCCCCAACGAGTAGACCGTACTTCTCAACTGCACGAAATCCTGGTGTAGTCTTCCGTGTTCCAGCTACCCAACCCTCCCACCCCAGACTCTTAGCCCTATCTGAGGCTTCTCGCGATAGAGTCGCAACTCCTGAACACCGACTCAGTGTGTTGAGAGCAGTTCGTTCCCCTCTCAGCAACTGATGGACAGGACCTGCGACTGTCGCAACGCAAATCTTGGAGGATACACTAATAAAATCTCCTTCCTTCGCCACATCATCGTGCCATTCTACCTTGCAACCTAAACGGTCAAAGACCTTTTCGACGAAGACTTTTCCAGCAAATACTCCATCTGATTTCATGAATAGCTGAGCCTTCTTCTCCTCACAACCAACGACGAGGCCACCCACATCGAAACTTGGCATGTCATCTTGCAACCAGCCTTCTATCACAGAATCAATGTTCAGCGGTAGTAAGGCCGCAAAATCAGGCGTTTGATACTCCGACATGGTCTAGCCTTTAGGGGGGCAAGTGTAGTGATAAGTGAAAAGGCGAAATAGAATAGAAAAGTAGGATCCGACAGTGAAACTGCGCAAATTCCCTCTCACGGGTTCACGGGACTGCTTCGTGTTTGAAATGAATGGTTGTGATTTTGCCTATTACTAGCAGACAATCGTCTCGCTGGTGCCTAGTCTACCGGCAACTAGCAGATGAATTCATTATACTCTTGTGGGGTTCAAATCATGCTTACTATTAAACCGTATCGCAGTCGTAGTAGCTTACTGGTGACATTTCGATACAACGTCCATTCTTGAACGCAGCCAAGCAGCCGAAAAATCAATCATTGATCCTGGCGCTAATCATATACTTACAGAGAGAACAAACTTCCGGACACCCGATCCTATTCCAGTTCTAGTTGAAGGAAGCGCGTCCATACATCGTCACTCGACCACCACGCGCAGCCTCGAGTTGGGCCATTATGTTGTCGTTGGCTTCAATTTGCATTTCAAATCGTCCAGGTCCAGGTGCCGCAGCGTTTCCCATACCAAAGGGCGTAGAGAAGGGAGACGACGATGATTGAGATGCAAAAGACGCTCCACTTCCAAGTGTGTCTGTGTACGAGACCATGCCAGATCCAGTAGGTGCCGAGGCAGCTCTAGGAAGTGCATCCAAATACGACGTCATTCCAGCTCCAGTAGGAGGTCCACTCTTGAACTCACCGGAGGCACCAGCATTGTAAGATTGAACAGGGGCGACGGGGGCTACCGAGGCAGGTGGTTGGTATGCAGGGGGGATTGAAGAGGAGTATCCGCCGCTGAGGTTGTCCGTATAGGAAGCCATGCCGCTTCCAGTTCCAATAGCAGTGTTTGTAACGGGAAGAGAGTCCTTGTACGTCATCATACCAGGACCAGAGACAGAGTATCCTTGGGGAAGAGTGTTCAAGTACGATGTCATACCGGCTCCAGTAGGAGGTCCGCTCTTGAATTCGCCAGAGGCACCAGCACTGAAAGACTGAACAGGGGCGACAGGAGCTGCGGAGACAGCTGGCTGGTAGGATGCCTTGGAAGAGGAGGAGTATCCACCGCTGAGGTTGTCAGTGTACGAGGCCATACCGCTTCCAGTTCCAACGGCAGTGTTGGTGACAGGAAGAGAGTCCTTGTATGTCATCATACCAGGACCAGACACAGAGTATCCCTGGGGCAAGGCGTCCAAGTACGACGTCATGCCGGCACCAGTTGGAGGTCCGCTCTTGAACTCACCAGAGGCACCAGCACTGAAAGACTGAACCGGGGCCGCAGGAGTCCAGGCAGCTGGTTGATATGATGCCTTGGAAGAGGAGGAGTATCCACCGCTGAGGTTATCGGTGTACGAGGCCATACCGCTTCCAGTTCCAACGGCAGTGTTTGTGACAGGAAGGGAGTCCTTGTATGTCATCATACCCGGACCAGAGACGGAATATCCTTGGGGCAAGGCGTCCAAGTACGACGTCATGCCAGCTCCAGTAGGAGGTCCGCTCTTGAACTCACCAGAGGCACCAGCGCTGTACGATTGAACCGGTGCCGCGGGGGTCGAGGCAGCCGGTTGGTAGGAT
>Ga0194115_10002975_pt1 | contig 19519 bp, 17 predicted proteins | sample TA2MahsurfametaG_3_FD_148656 | JGI IMG/M metagenome (GOLD analysis project Ga0194115, IMG submission 148656) | Freshwater microbial communities from Lake Tanganyika, Tanzania - TA2015002 Mahale S4 surface | ecosystem: Environmental > Aquatic > Freshwater > Lake | place: Tanzania: Lake... | reverse complement strand
GGAGCCGGCTCGTAAAGCCCTTCCTTGGCTGAGTGGAACGATCTTCCTCATCGTTGGCTTTGTACTCTGGCCAACGCTCGAACTCTTCCTCATGTCTTTTAGAACTATCGACATCTCAGGACTTATCCAAGGGTGGGCAGGCCTTGAGAACTATCGAATGTTGATTGCCAATTTTGATTTGCCACCAGTTTTGCGTAGGACCGTCATCTGGTTAGTTGTCGTAGTCGGCATGACTCTTGCTATCTCATTGCCACTTGCTCAATTAATGAACGCTAAGTTCCGAGGGCAGAAATTCCTTCGCTACTCCATCATCATTCCGTGGGCCGCATCACTGGTCATCACTGCAACCTCATTTAAATGGATCCTCGATCCCTATTACGGCATGATGAATCTCATTCTGAAAGATCTTGGCATCATCAGCGAAGATGTTGACCTACTGGGAAATCCCTCGACCTCCTTCATCGTGCTCCTTGTGGTTGCGATCTTTGTCTCACTCCCCTTCACTAGTTATGTACTTCTTGCAGGCTTACAGTCGATTCCGAGTGAAGTGCTCGAAGCGGCCAAAGTGGATGGCGCTGGAGGGTGGAAAACCTATTGGACCATTATCTTCCCGTTACTACGCCCAGCATTCCTCGTTGCAGCGGTTATCAATGCGGTTTATGTCTTTAACTCTTTCCCCATCATTTGGGTGATGACTAAAGGTGGACCGGGCTATGAAACTGACACTACGACGACATTTGCCTACAAAATCGCCTTCCGCGATCAAGATATCGGACAGTCAGCATCTCTTGCCGTCGGAAACTTCCTCGTAATTTTCATCTTCATCATGCTTTTCTTAAAGCTATCTAAATGGCGAGAGGCGGATCAAACATGAGCGTGCCTGCCCCAATCGTCAAACGTCGGATCAAAGGTTTCGCGCTCTCTGTCATTGGTCTGGCGACCGCATTTATCTTCCTTTTTCCATATGTCACGATGTTTAGTACCGCTTTGAAACCAAAGGCAGATATCACCGACATTCCGCCGACCTACCTGCCCCAGCATTGGATTTGGAGCAACTTCATAAACGTATTCAAGGAGATTGAATTCGGCACGTATATGAAGAACACCATCATCATTGCACTGGCAACAATGGTTATTGGATTGATCGCATCGATTCCTGCAGGATATTTCGTCGCTCGCCATAATTTCCGAGGCCGGACGCTCTTCCTGCTCGTAGTGCTCATCACTCAAATGTTCTCGCCTACCACTTTGCTTATTGGTATCTATCGCGAAATGTCAGTCCTCAACCTCATTAATACTTACACTGGTCTGATTCTGGTAAATGCTGCCTTTAATCTCGCCTTTGCAGTCTGGATCCTCTCCAGCTTCTTCCGCTCAATTCCCAAAGAGATTGAGGAGGCGGCACAAATCGATGGCTGTTCCAGATTCCAAGCCTTCCGAAAAGTTGCTCTCCCACTCGCATTACCAGGCATCGTTACAACAGCTATCTTCATCTTCATCGCTGCCTGGAACGAGTTCGTAGTTGCTTATACCCTGGCTAGCCAACCAGCAAAGCAACCCTTCTCGGTCGGTCTCTCACTCTTAACCGGCTACTACGAGGTGAAGTGGAATTACCTATTCGCAGGCTCCTTGATTGCCATCATCCCCGTGGTCGTCCTCTTTATCTTCATCGAGAAATACCTCGTCAGTGGCCTTACTGCCGGTAGCGTGAAGTAGCGATGGGGCGTCACAACGCCTTCACCTTCCCCTATACCTTCTTCCGTCAGAGCGCTGCCCAAGTCATTCCCGAACTGCAGAGTTATGGATTTACCGGAATTAATCTCGCCCTTAACTACCATGCCAGCCGCGATTTTCTCCTTCGCCAAGGGCCCGCGTTGGAGTATCTCGCCGACGGCTTTCATTACTACGCGCCCAATCGAGATACATATCCCGCTCAGGCTGTGCAGCCGGATCCTAAAGATTGCCTAACTGATAATCAGATGCTTGATGATGTTATTGAGGTAGCAAGCGCTCGAGGCTTCGAAGTCAATGCGTGGGCGGTCTTCATGCATAACTCTGCCATCGGCTTTCAATACCCCAAGCTCACCGTGACAAACTGTTTTGGAAACCACTTTCTCTCTGAACTCTGTCCGAGTAGCCCCGAAATTGCTGGATATATCTCAGGGCTCAGTAACGACTTGGCAAGCAGGGGTATCACCGCACTAGCTATTGAATCACTCCATTTTCACGGAGCCCATCATGGGGAGCACCATGAGCGATTCTTCCTTGAGATGAGCGAGATCACCGGATTTCTCCTCTCCCTCTGTTTCTGCGCTTCTTGCATCGCAAATTTTGTTGGCGATGGAGCAGCGCTCAGAGAGCGAGCTGCGCAATTGCTTAGACCCTCTCTCGATGAAGGCGATGAGTGGCTTGGAGTAGAACTGACAAAAGAGAATCTGGCATCGATTGTGGGTGAGGAAATTCTTGGATACCTCATATCTCGTGAAGAGATAGTCGCTCAGCGCTATCGTGAGGTCAAAGCAGTTACGGCGGCGTATGGATTGCGCACCAAATTTATCGATCAGGCACCACTTATTCCCACTTCAGTTAATGCACCACTGGCAAAAAGTTGGCAAGTTGGAATTGATAACACGCTCATAGATCAAGCGGTTGATATCTACGAACCGTTGATGTATCGCGCCAGCGCCGAGGAGGTGGGCGCTCTGGCTAGCCATTACCGCTCAGAAATCTCTAGTGAGATTACCGCGATTTTGCGCCCAACATATCCTGATAATGATTCGCAAGAAAAACTAGGCGCTAAAGCAAAGGCGCTGCACGATAGCGCAGTACACGATATTGATTTCTATCTTCTGGATGCGATGCGACCGCGAGACTTGGAGTGGATTAAGAGCGCAATTCTCTCTAGCTAATGAATTTTTCTGAATGTTAATCTCACACTGATTTTCAGTTTTTACTCTTCAATAAAACGTTTCAAAGCTGTGAATCGTTGATGCCAGATGTTCACACTCAACGTTGTGTTGGGTGCGATGTTCTCCGAACCATGAAAGGCACCAGGAAAAAGGTGAAATTCAGTTGACACACCTGCAGCAGATAATTTGTGAAAAAAGAGGGTGTCGTCATCAACAAAGATATCGAAGGTTCCGACATCCGAATAACACGGTGGCAGACCAATTAGATCCGTGGCGCGCGCTGGTGCAGCATAACAATCTGCAGATGCACCAGAGAGATACCACTTCCAGGCTTGGTCATTCGCATACTTATCCCACACGCCGATACTTGGTAGCCGAAGGTAGGCCGGAGTATCGCTGCGGTCATCAATCATCGGATAAATAGGCGCCATATATTTCAAGATCTGCTCATTGTTATCACGAAGTTTTAATGCAACTGCTAGAACCAAACCGCCACCAGCAGAGGGACCATAGGCACCGATATTCGCACGGTCGATTCCCAACTCCGTTGCATGCGCATGAATCCAGCGAACTGCACTAGTGCAATCATTGACCGCGGCAGGATATGGATATTCGGGTGCCTTCCGATACGAGATAGAGAAGAGCGCAACGGGGAGTTCGTCTGCAAGTTTGCGGCAGCGCGCATCGCTGCTATCCAAATCACCGAGCACCATGCCGCCGCCATGAATAAAGATCAAAGCAGCATTGTGGAGCGCACCGTGCTTCACGCTCTCATAGCGACGAACTTCAATCGGCTCCGGCGAATCGCTCCGTGGCACGAAGAAGGAGTTCACCTGAATATCAGGCCCACCTGGCAGCGGGTTCTTCGCCCCCTGCGCCACCCACTGCGCAAAGACCTCACGGCGGCGCACGATGTCGGTAATCGAGTGGAAACCCCCTGGCACCACCGCCAATAACTCCTGGAGTACCTGCCATGAAGGCAGATCGATCCCCTCCGGTGGTTGCGTTACCGGCCCTTCCAAAAGACCCATATTTTCCCTCTAAACGTGAGAATCCTGGAAATCTATATTTAACTTCCCGGCAGGTCAATCGATTGACTTCGGCCAGTGAAGATGAAATACTCCAGAAAGTATCGGCGAGATCAATACTAATGGCGTGAAGGGTCTGGGGTGGAATTGATGAGTAACTCGGCACGTTTGACGCTGACCGGCTCAACCTGGGGGCACGAGCGTGGCTATGGCCCGCTCAAGAAACTCAACGCCCAGCATCCCGACCTCTTCCCTGCCGACGTCAATTGGGATGTACGTACCCTCCAAGAATTCGCAGACCAACCGCTGAGCGAGCTCTCCAAGAAGTACGACCTCATCGTCTTCGACCATCCATGGATTGGCGAGATTGCAGCCAAGGAGTACTTCTACCCGCTCGATGATCTCCTCTCGAAAGAGTATCTCGACGACCAGGCACGTAACTCCGTCGGGCCTTCCCATAAGAGTTATATCCGGGGTGGAAAGCTCTATGGCATCCAGATTGATGCTGCCGGACACGTCAGCGCCAAGCGCCCCGACTTGCTAGCAAAACATGGCTTAACAATCCCGGAAACCTGGCGCGAGACTCGCGCTCTCGCCGAAGAGCTGCATAGCAAGCGCCTTCCACTTATCACGCTCTCACTCGATCCGGTCAACATCTGGTGTCTATTCATGACGCTAGCTGCCAACAAGAAACTCGATCCATATACCAATGGCCAAACAGTTCTCGATCCAAAAGATAGCGCTGAGATCCTCGAGTTCATCATCGACCTTGCCAAGTTCGGTCCCTCCGAAGCCTTCGATTGGAACCCCATCAATGTCCTTGATGAGATGAGTTCCACGAACAATCTCCTCTACTGCCCTTCACTCTTTGGTTACTCAAACTATTCGGTAACTGGTTTCCGCGATCATCTCGTGGAATTCGGCCACATCCCAAGCGCTGGGTTTGGCCATATCGGCGGCATCATCGGTGGCGCCGGCATCGGAATCACCAAATCGTGTAAGAACCCAGAGGTTGCAGCGAAGGTCATCGAAGTACTTGGTTCGCCAACAATCCAACGGACCCTCTATCAAACCCTCGGTGGTCAACCAGGACATCGCGGTGCATGGGTTGATAAAGAGTTGAATGCGCGCACCTTCAACTTCTTCGCGAATACCCTCGAGAATCTTGATAATGGGTATCTACGCCCTCGTTTCCCTGGTTTTATCGAGATCCAGACCAACTGCGGCGACATCATGGCAGAGGCTGTCTACGGGAAAACTAGCGTTGCGAAGGCTGTCGATGGCATCGATTCGATGTATCGCGCGACCTTGAAGAAGTGGGCTGACTACCTCTAAAAACGGTTGCTATGAACCGTTGAAATTACTCTCGCGTTTCTCCATAAATGCGCGCACGCCCTCTTGACCATCATGGCTCTCCATCAATGGTGAGGTGAGCTCGATCTCTAATTGAAGCGCATCCGCTAACGAGAGATTCCCGCCCTTGTTATGAATCGCTTTAAGAGTTCCGATAGCCAATGGACCGCGTTTGCAGACCTCCTCAACATATTTAGCTAACTCATCATCGAAGTTATCGTCATCGAGCACTGCTGATATCAATCCACAATGTGATGCTTCCTCGCCCCGGAGCCATCGACCACGCATGATCATCTCATTACTCTTTACTCGGCCAATCAAGCGCGGAGTTATCGCTGTGCCGCCACCACCAGGAAGCAGACCAAGGTTCGCTTCGGGCAACCCGAGCTTGGCAGATTTATTCGCCACGATCAGATCGCAATGGAGAGCAAGTTCCAGACCGCCACCGAGCGCATATCCATAGATTGCTGCGATGAAGGGTTTAGGGATTTCGAAGATTCGATTGGCCACACGTCCAGCATCGACAATGAACTTCTCGAATGCCTTCTGACTCATGCCGAGATACTGTTCGATATCGGCGCCTGCTACGAATGCCTTTCGCCCTGCACCCTGCAAAACACAGACCCGAGCATCAGATGTTGCAAACTCTTCGAAGGCATCGCCTAACCGTTCCCACACCTCAACCGAGAGCGCATTGAGCTTGTCGGGGCGATTGATGGTGACATAAAAGACTTGTCCCTCTTGGCGTTTTAGTACCACCGGTTCCATGGACGACTCCTCACGTTGCTTATGCAGGAAAGATTGCGCTGACCAGCTCTTCTTCGACTGTGATGAGTCGCTCGATCAACGCTGAACGTTCTTCGCCTTTCGCGCTCTCGAGGAAGCGCACACCAAAGGGGTCAAGGCGCTTGCGCAAGAGTTGGAGCTTCTCAGGGCTCACCTGATAATCCTTGAACTCTAAGATGCGCTCTAACTTCTTGCTCTCGAAGTTAAGGCGACTAACTCCGATATTGGAGATATAGAGGCAATCACCAGGTCGTAATCCATAAGCGATCCGTTGCTCTGGTGTGAGCAGCGTCCGTTGTGCACTGACCATGGAAACCTCAGGCACCATGCTCAACTCGTTCTCACTCATCTGATAGATGACAAAGTTTCGGTGGAGATCAGCAACATCGCCCATGCCGCCTTGCCCGGGAAGTCGGATTTTCTTTCCTGAAGGTGAGGTGACCCAGAGATTGTTGGTGCGCAGATGTTGGTCGACTTGTGCCACAGCGACCACTTCGAAATCGATGAAACCTGGTTCATAGTAGAGGTGATAGGTGTCATCGCCACCCCAATGGAATCGCGCTGATTTGTAATCAAGACCCTCACCAATTGCAAGCAAGAGTGGGCGCTCATCGACATCGACATAACCGCCAGCGGTAGTCATGATGACCACCTCAGGACGATCCATCTTTGCCAAGAAGTAGGAACCAAGTGCCAATGGTGAGACTGCGCCAGCAGAGAGAATCTCCCCTGGCTTGTAGAGGTCAGAGAGATAGATGATCATCTTGTCTTCAATGGAGATCTCTTCTGGAATCTCGATTGGTCGCTTAGAAATGGCTTCGTTTATCTGAGCGAGCGAGACTTTGGCGGCATTTCGCACGAAACGTTCGCGCTCGGGTGTCGGCAAGAGCGCAGCATCGACTAGACCATTCTCTGCGTAATTCTTGATTGCACGATAGTCAGTGACGTAGTCAGGCAAGCACGAGGTCGGATATGCGCCCATGGGTGCATGAACAATCAACATATCGCGGGTCTTGGGAATGAAGATCGCATTCTGGTCGATATCAAGACGATCAACGATTCGCTCAACGCTGACCAACACCCTCTTTGCCGCGCCAAGATATGCAAAATCCAGCCCACGGGTGCCTTGAATCAGAACATTGCCTTGGCGATCAGCTTGCTGTGCATGAACGATAAAGAAATCAAGGTCGAGCGCAGCTGCCTTAGCAAGGCCACTGCCATCATCGAGGGCTTCATAGGTATCAAAATCATCGGTAGTGGGCTTCTTAAATAATGAATACGGTTGGTTGCGTGCAGCTGCATCGCAAGCATTCATCAGGGTGAGCGCGGTGTATTCGTGGGTGATGAGTTCGTTATTCTCTAGCGCTTTCCGAAAACGTGGCGCCAATCCGAAGATATCTAAGCTCGAAAAGCAGAAGGAGATCTCTTTGACTTTGCCGGGAAGCTCGAGATACATCTCGAGCGGGATGTTCCCACTCCAGGCGATGTAATGCAGATCCCTGACTGGCGACCTCTTGATCTCGTGCACGATTGCCATCGGTAGTCGCGTGAAGAGCGCACCACCTAGTGCAATCGAATCGCCATCTTTGATCTCGGCAACAGCCTCCGAGATCGAAACGAACCTACTCAAATGGCATTGCGCCGCTCTGCAGAGATCACGCCTTTAGCAAGGTAATCGGTGATCTCACTCTCAGAGAGGTCGAGGAATTCCTTTGCCAATTCCTTTGCATGCTCAGAGAAGAGTGGTGGGTGCTTTCGGATCTTCGAAGGAGTGCCTTTGAATTTCACTGGAATACCGAGAGTCTTCAATGTCCCTGCAGTTGGGTGAGGAATCGAGACGAACATCTCGTTGTGATTGAGTTGTGGATCGGCGATGACCGCCTTGTAATCCTGGACTGGTGCTACCCAAAGATCGCGTTCGAGCATCTTCTCGATGAGGTCATCGATCTTCCAATCCTTTGTCTTCTCATCGATCAATCTCTTGTAATCATCGCGCTTGGGGATCTCGTTCTTGCTGGCATCACCCTTGAACTCTTCGATGCCAAGGACCTCGCCTACCTCGGAGAGTGGATTCATCGCGATTGCAATCCAACCATCTTTACATTTGTATAGACCATACGGTGCACCGGTCCATGGGTTTGCAATACCAGCGGCGCTACGCTCAGGTTGGATGCCATCTTGTAAGTACGCAGTGAATTGATCGGTCTGTGCTGCAAGAATTGAGTTCATCAAGTTGACCTCAACCTGTTGCCCTTCACCAGTATTCATTCGTGAGATCAACGCTGCAAGAGTGCCATAGACGATATGGAAACCTGCAGTGAGGTCAGCGATTCCAGCTGCGATCGGAGTTGGTGGATCGTCGCGTCGACCAATGACCGTCGGGAAACCAGTCATCGATTGGGCAAGCAGATCTTGACCTGGTCGAGTGACATAGGGGCCATCACTGCCATATCCCGAGCTTGAGACGACGATGATGTCGGGGTTGGTCTTCTTCAATGTGTCGTAGTCAATGCCAAGTTTCTTCATGACTCCTGGACGGAAGTTTTCAATGACAACATCAGCCTTGTCGCAGAGCCGTCTGACCAACTCCAAACCCTCTTTGGTCTTGAGGTCGATTCCGATACTCCTCTTATTACGATTGAAGGCTAGGTACGAGACAGTCTCACCACCGAGATGGATGCCACTAAGCGCAAAATTGCGCATCCAGTCGCCTCCTGGCGGCTCGATCTTGACGATATCAGCGCCCATGTCACCCAAGATCATCGTTGCAAATGGACCCTGCGCCAACTGTGTGAAATCGGCGATCAAAATCCCATCTAACGGACCAGTTCTACCCACGTGATATCCCTCTCTCGTCGCCTAACTTGTTACAGAACTATTTAGCAGCTTCAAAACTCTTCTTCAGTTGCAGGATATCTTCGGTGGAGTCGTAGCGATAGCAACGAGCGGTAGCACCGCCATCGACTGCAATCGATTGACCGGTAAGGAATGAGGATTGATTGGAGAGCAAGAAGGCTGCGACATCGGCAATCTCGGATGGCTCACCTAAGCGCTCTAATGGATGGATCATGGCCATGTCGAGTTCAGTCTTCGCTGGATCTTCCGACTCGTTGATGACCTTGGAGAGCATCTCGGTGCGAATCGCACCTGGTGCAATCGCATTTGCTCTGATGCCAAGTGGACCGTATTCGACAGATATATAACGCGTCAGCGAATCTACGCCACCCTTTGCAGCATCGTATGCAGCCCATCCATTGAAACCCGAGCGACCATGTACCGACGAGATGTTGACGATTGCACCGGGCAACTTCTGTTTGACGAAAGATTGGATCGCTTCTGCGCAACCCCAGAAGACGCCCATGAGATTGACATCCATAAGTCGTTTGACCTCGGCAACATTGGGAGTGTGTAAATTGCCACCAAGGGCTATACCCGCGTTATTTACCCATGAGGTAAGTGGCGCCTTCGCCATCGCGCTCTCAGCTGCTTTGGCATAGACACCCTCTTTGCAGAGGTCATCATTGATGATGAGCGCTGAATCTTTGAACTTAGCTTGAGTAGCTGACGCAGATTCGGCATTGAACTCGATGCCAACTACGTAATAACCATCCTCGACTAACTTCTTGAGGATGGCAAAACCGATTCCGGAACCAACACCGGTGACTACAGCGCTCTTACCCATTTCTGCTATTTCCTTACCTTCGCCGATGTTTGGTCGATGAGAACTGCGATGATGAGCGCAGCGCCGAGCGCTGTGGTCTGCCCATATGAGGGAAGTTGCAGATGTGCAAAGCCATTAGAGAGCGTGGCGAGGATTCCGACCGCCATTGCCGTACCAACAATCGAACCACGACCACCAGCAAGGCTGGTGCCACCGAGGATGACAGCGGTGACCACGGAGAGCAAGTATGACGTTCCAAGTTGTGGTGATGCGGCGCCGAGCTGACAGACCAGAATCAAACCACTGATTGCAGCAGAGAAGCCGCTCACCGCATAGAGACCAAGTGGCAACATCTTGATCGAGATTCCCGAGAGGCGCGCTGCCTCGCGATTACCTCCGACAGCAAAGATATTTCGGCCAACAACAGTCTTCCGTTCGACGAAGAGCGCAAAAGCCATCACCACAACCAAGATGATAACAAAGACTGGAATGTTAAATGGCTTGGTATACAAGAACCAATCGAATAGATCATCGCGGATTGAGACCGTCTGGCCAGAGGAGAGGATGAAGGCAAGACCGGAGAAGAATGACATCGTGCCCAGAGTCGTAATGAAGGGGTTAACCCCTAATTGAACGACGATGAAACCATTGAGGACACCAACGCTCGTTCCCGCAACAATGGCAAGAATGACGACCAACCAACTTGGCATATCTGTTGCAAGCAACTTTCCAACCAAGACGGTGGTGAGCGCAACAACACTTCCCACAGAGACATCGATGCCACCGGAGACGATCAGCGGAGTCTGAGCTGCTGCCATGATTCCTAGGGCAGTCGCGCCGACAAGAATGGTGATGAAGTTGTCGAAGGTGAGGAAGTACTCCTTCTCGAAGATTCGGAAGAAGATGATAAGGAGCAGCAACATCACGAGTAGACCCTGCTTCTGAAGCACGCTACCGAAGTCTCGCTTAGTTTTCTCCGCCGTTGCCATTAACTATCCTTTCCCTCGAAATGAACGCGCAAAGCTTCTACTCCGGTTGTTGAGAATCTCGCTGGTTTTCATGAAGAGACGCTTTCGAGGTAAGCAGCGCGAGCGACTTCCTCTTGTGTCGGAGTGGCTTTACTCAAAACGATACGGCCATGTCGGATCACTTCGATGCGATCAGCGATCTTGAGCACCTCTTCGATATCACTGGTGATGACCATGACAGCCACCTTCTCTTTATGGGCAAGTGATTGAAGCAACTCGTAAATCTCGAGCTTTGAACCGATATCTACACCTCGAGTTGGATCATCGAGGATAAGGATGCGACAACCAGTAAGTAGCCAGCGGGAGAGCAAAACTTTCTGCTGATTGCCACCAGAGAGCGACATGGCGGTGTTATCCATGTTGTCAGTCTTCACAGAGAGTTTGTCGACCCAATTCTGAGCCGAGCCCCTCTCGTTCTCCTTTTGGATCAATCCCCATTTAGCTAATCTGCGAAGAAAGGCCAACGTGATGTTCTCTTTGATGGAACGCTCTAAGAGCAAACCTTGTGTGCGGCGTTCGGCGGGGACATAGCCAATTCCCGTCTCCATCGTCGCCCTGATGCTGCCTAGCCGTATTGATTGATTACCAACTCTGATATCACCTGCAGTGGGTTTGGTCGAACCGAAGATCGTCATACCCAGTGCATCGCGACCAGAGCCAGCGATACCGTAGACACCGAGAATCTCGCCATACTTAAGCGAGAGATCCAACGACTCAATGCCATTGCTCGTAGCTAAACCAGTGATGGTCAACGCTGTCTGCGAATCGTCGACGTGAGCACCACGCGCCTGGAGAGTTCCCGATGTCTTCTCCCCGAGCATAGAGTTGACCATCCGCTCCTTGGTGCCTTCGCTCTTAGACATTTCGTCGACGAGTACTCCATCGCGAATGACGAGGATGCGGTCTGCGATATTCAAGACTTCATCAAGGCGATGGCTAACGAAGACGATTCCTACACCTTGATCACAAATCGTTCGTAAAAGTTTGAGGAGGCGTGATGCCTCGATATCACTCATCGGCGCGGTCGGTTCATCGGTAATCAGTACTTTCGCACCAGGTGTAAGTGAACGAGCAATTTGAACGAATGCGCGATAGACGACTGGGAGTTCGCCAACATTCTTATCGAGATCGATATCTTCAAGTCCAAGACTTGCTAGTCGCTCTGCTGCCTTCTGTTTCATCGCATCGTAGTCGACGAGAAATGGCAACTTCTTACGGGGATAGTGCCCCAATAAAACATTTGTTGTTACATCTAACTCTGGACAGAGTTGTAATTCTTGCGAAGCAAGACGAATTCCCACCGACTCTGCTACGCGTGGGCTAGTGATCTGAACCTCTTGGCCATCGATGAAGCTGCGCCCAGAATCTGGCGTCACCAATCCGGCAGCCACTCCTGCAAGGGTCGATTTACCTGCGCCATTCTCACCAACGAGACCGAGGATCTCGCCAGCATTGACGGAGATGCTCACATTGGAGAGCGCTTGTACTCCGCCATAGCGTTTGCTGACGGACTCTAATTGCAAGACAGGGCCCTTTCGGGCCCTGTCCGCCTGATCGTTACTGATCAAAGTTCCTTAACTCGCAATCTCTAGCGTCGGTCATGAGCACTTCGATGCTGGATAGTACTGGCCAACATTCTTCGCATTGAGGAAGACGGTTGGAAGTACTACGTGTTTTGGAACCTTTTGCTTATTGATGAGTCCGAAGACTGCTGGGATTAGATAACTTGCGTACTTCTCTGGGAAGTATGCGACGCTACCGTAGAGCTCGCCGCTGCAGATCTTGTCGAGCAGTGAGGCACCCTGTCCGACAGCGAGAAGGTTGCCCATATCGCGACCAGAAGCCTTGTATGCCTGGACCATCGCAACGGTGTTGTCATCGTTGATTCCGCCGAGAATAATCTTTGCATCCTTTGGAATCGACTGTAGAGCGTTAGCAGTGTTGGTGTTGGTCTTTGCTGGATCAGCACCTTGGGTCGGTACATCGATGAACTTCGATGTTGGGTAGTTAGCGCGAACCTGGTTCACTCCAACGAAGTACCCATCCATACGCTGAATCGAGTTCAATCCACCCTCACGTAGTGAACCGATGAGCAAGTATGGCTCGGTATCTGCACCCCACTTACGGATTGCTTCCTTCATCAAAGCGTTACCAGCCTTAGCACCTGCTGCGCCGTTGTCGACATCAACGAAAGGCACTCCTTGGTGAACGACGAAGGTCGCGACCATCGGAATCTTTGCATCCTTCATGGTACGAACTGCACCTGGAGCCGCAGCTGCTACAACTTGAGCTGCCATGACGCCGTCGTACTTCTTCTGGATGAAGATCTTTAAGTTCTCTTGGACTTTGATTGGATCTGCGTTATCGGAGAGAATTTCGACATCTACGCAACCCATCGCCTTTGCGGTCGCTGTCATTCCCTTACGAACGATCAATGCGAATGATTCGTTGTCAGAGAAGATATCGAAGCCCAACTTGTACTTCTTTCCGTTGCAAAGTTCCTTCGTTGGCTTGCCTAGGAACTTCTTCCAGTCTGGAGCTTTGTTAGCAGCAAACGTGGTCTGCGCAGAAAAGAGCAAGATAAGCACGGCTAGAGCCGATGTTATTTTTGTTCTAGTTTTCACTTACACCTCTCAGTTGACTAAGAGCCCCGCTATGCCCAGACAAAGGTCGGAGTGACTTTTCGGCATACCAACGGCTGGCTGCCAGAATACTTGTGCCAGACCACACGATGTCAAGCGTTTGACCAACCGATTTTGATAAAATTTCGTTATTCCTCGAGGTAATCAAGCGATTGAGTCCCTAAAAAGGCTATTTCAGATGGCTCTTCCCCAGCCCCCATCCCTCGAGTATTGTCCCTGAATGTATAGGCGCCCCTATTACCAGGGCGCTCCCAGGGGGGTTACAAGGGCTCATGCTCTCGTTGTCGAATGGAAAAATTTCAGTAAAGGTAGATGAGACTCTCGGTGGTGAGATTCGCTCAATCAAAGTCGGCAAGACCGAGTTCATGGCGAATTTCGATTGGCGAAGTCCGATCTCCTCTGAACGATCACGTTCCTATGGAAATGCAATTCTCGACTGGCTCTCTGATTATCGAGGAGGTTGGCAGGCGCTCTTTCCTAATGCAGGAAACGAGAATTCGGTTCTTGGGGTGCCACTTCCCTTTCATGGCGAACTCAGTCGTACGCATGTTGAAGTGGTCTCAAAGAAGAAGAGTGAATTGATTATTCGCACAGGGTCTCGGTTACCACTGACTCTTACTCGAAAATATACTTTGCATAGCAGCAAACCAATTCTCACCGTCTCACAAACAGTGGAGAATGAAGCAGATTTCGAAGTTCCCTTCATCTGGGGAGAACATCCCGCTTACGAATTGAAGGCTGGTTCGCGAATTCATATGGCTAAAGGTCCCCTCACCGTCGATTTCAATGAGATGGGCGACTTGCAGGATGTGAAATTGAATGGCACTGGCACTTGGCCGATGGCTCCTACCAAGGATGGCGGCACAGTCGATCTTTCGAAGATCACAGGAGCAGATCGTGAGCGACTTGCCTATATTCACGATCGTCCCGAGGGTTGGTACGCGATTGATAACGGCGAGAAGATCTTCGGTCTTTCATGGGATCTCGAGGCATTCCCGCACCTCTGGTTCTGGCAAGAGATTGGCGGAGCTGGATTCCCATGGTTTGGCCGAACCAAGATCACTGCAGTCGAACCTGCATCAACATGGCCCTCGCTAGGTCTGCAATCTGCCATCGAGCGTAACCAAGCCTTCTATATCAAACCAGGTGAGAAGAAGAGTTGTTGGACTACTTTCACCGTCTCGTCACTTCCTTCGAAGCGACTTACGGAGATCACTTCAATCACTGAAAAGGGCGAATTCAAAACTAAGTAGAGATTTAACAAAAACTAAGAACCTCAGAAGGGTAACTGTAACTATGGAGAAAATCTTTCAAGGAAAGAATGCAGTCGTCACCGGAGCTGCGATGGGGATTGGCCGGGCTACTGCCGAACTTTTCGCTGAAAAAGGGGCGCGCGCTGTTGCGCTCGACTACAACCAAGAGAAACTTGACGAGGTGAGCGCAAGTTGGAAGAAGCAGGGTCTGGATATAACGCCAATCCAATGTGACGTCACTAATGGTGATGCAGTCAAAGCTGCCTTCAAGACGATCACCGACCTCTTCGGCAAATTAGCAATCCTGGCCAACGTCGCCGGCGTCGTTCGCTACGGCAAGATCGATGAGCTCGAAGAGAAAGATTGGGATTATCAACTTGATACCAATCTCAAGGCAATGTTCTTTACCTGTCGAGCAGCTGTGCCATTAATGCGTATCAACGGTGGTGGATCCATCGTCAACGTTGCAAGCGTACAAGCAATGGCAAGCCAACAAACAGTTGCTCCTTATGCAGCATCCAAGGGTGGAGTCATCTCGTTCACACGTTCAATCGCCCTGGACTATGCGGTCGATGGGATTCGCGCGAACTCAGTTCTTCCCGGCTCGGTTGAGACACCGATGTTGCGATCAGCCGGTGAACAGTTCAATCCGCAGGATCCGGTTGCAGCGATGCAAAATTGGGGAGCGCTCCATCCGCTTGGCTTCCTGATACAGCCACGAGATATTGCCAATGTGATTTCATTCTTATCCAGTGACGATGCACGCGTAATCACTGGTGCACCAATCATCGCTGACTCCGGGCTACTTGCTCGACTTGGCGTCTGAGCAGAGTTAAGGAGAGTAACAATGGTTGATGTAACGAAGAAACTTAATCTCGATAAGGTCGAGATCATCGCTGGTGGCGTTGACCACAGCGAGGGGCTCACTGTCACACCAGATGGGACGTTGTATTGCGGTGGTGAAGCCGGCCAGATATATCGAATCGACGATGACAAACCAGTCGAAGTGGCAAATGTGAAAGGCTTTATGCTCGGTCTAGCAAGTGATGGTGAAAACCGCGTGTATGCAATCGACAACGCGAACAAGTGCGTATGGCGATACGATCCAAAGAGCACGACGGCCAATAAGTGGATAGAAGGTCCGAAAGATAATCCATTTAAGGTGCCTAATCATGGCGCGTTCGGACCTGATGGCAGTTACTACTTGACTGATTCGGGGGAATGGGAAGAGCACGGAGGCAAAGTCTGGGTGAAGCGCCCAGGTGAAGAGGTCCGAATCTTCAGCACCGAAGCAACAAATTTCCCTAATGGAAATGCGGTCTCGCGTGATGGCAAAAAGTTGTATGTCATCGAATCGGTACCAAGTTCCATCTCCGAGATCGAAATCAAAGCTAATGGCGAGGCTGGAGCGAAGAAGATACTCGTGGAGTTTGGCTGGATGGTTCCCGATGGAATCCGCGTGGCTGCAGACGGCTCACTCATCGTCAGTTTCTATTCACCAAATCTGGTGGTGCGCTGGAGCCCAGAGAGGGGAATCGAACCGCTGGCTTGTGACCCACAGGGCGTCTTCCTCGCAGCTCCTACCAACCTTGAGTTCATCGGCAAGGATCTAGACACAATCGTTCTTGCAAGCCTTGCGCGCTGGCAGCTTTCACGAGCAAAACTTGGTGTAAGCGGAGCCGCTCCGCACTACCCCAGCGCAACGTTGATTGGTGATTGACAAGGCTCCGATAGACTAGGCGGCCAATAGCCCAGATAGGTAGAACATGCGCAAAGCCACCCTTCGTGATGTCGGAAAGTTAGCCAAGGTAGACCCGAGCTTGGTCTCACGGGTACTCAATAACGACCCAAATGCCTCGGCCTCTGCTGCAACGAAGAAACGGATCTTGGATGCAGCAAAGAAACTCAACTACACAACGAATGTCTCTGCGCGAAACCTGAAGTTGGCATCGACCAAGACCATTGGCTTGCTGCTATCCGACCTCACCAATCCAACCAATGACCTGATTGCTCATGGTGTGCTCCAGCGCTGTGCTGAGCTTGGCTACGACGTCATCATCGCAAACCACTCGGATATTGGTGGTGATAAAACATTCGTCAAGATGCTTTCACAAGGCCGTGTCGATGGCATTTTGGCATTCGTGAATAGCGTCAACGAAGCTGAGTTCCAAGAGCTTTCCGATAAGCGGTTTGGTCGGATCCTCCCAATGAATGGCAAACTCAAAGGCATCGACTGCAGCGTCTCTGTCGATGATGCGCTTGCTTCCGAGATGTGTGTGGATCATCTCGTTGGATTAGGTCATAAGAACATCGTGGGTATCTTTGCACCGAGCTTCTTGGATTCTCCTAAACGTCGCGTTGCCGGATTCAAGAAGGCTTGCAAACGTCATGGCATCGAGCCAAAGATCCTGCTCACTCAAGGATACACCCAACGTGATGGATATCTTGCAACCCTCGAAGCGATTAGTAAATACTCGCCGACTGCGATCTTCCCATCATCAAATGCCTACGTGCTTGGCACCTATCGCGCAATATACGAGAATAAATTGAGTATTCCCGATGATGTCTCTGTCATCACCGTCCATAATTCAGAAATTACAGAATACCTCTCGCCGCCACTTACAAATGTGATGCTCCCAGCTAGTGAAATGGGCAGAGTTGCTGCTGAAAAATTGGTGAGCATCATTGAAGGTCAACAAATTGGCCACGTAACTGTTGAGATTCCACCACGACTAGTACTACGTCAATCTACTGCAAGGGTCAATAGAGAAGTAAACAACCCATTTGAATTGATAAATCAAAGGACGATTCGTTCAGCCAAGTAAGGCATCAATACAGAATCCGACCAAATAAATCTTTGTGGAGTCTTTCAAAAGTTTTGAAAGATTGTTCTATCACGTTTATTCAATTGACTCTTTATTACTCCGTTTCCACGGGACACGCTTGGGAGTAAAACCGCCATCGATTGTCAATATCTCGCCGGTGATATAACTGGCATCATCAGAGAGCAGGAATTTGACGCCGCGCGCAATCTCGTCGGGTTCACCGAAACGATTCATCGCATGCATGCTCTTAATTGAAGGGTCAATATTTCCTTTCTTCGTTGCTTCCGTGACCATGGGGGTGTTGATATACCCCGGAGCAATCGCATTGATCCGGATACCAAATTCTGCCCATTCAACTGCCAAGGTTCGGGTAATCGCGTCTATCCCAGCCTTCGCTACTGAGTACGGCAGGCGACATGGCCAACCAAAGTTATGCGCCAATGAGGAGAAGTTCACAAAGGCCCCTGGCTGACCTTCACCGACGAGGTAACGAGCAACCGCTTGATTCATGTAGAAGTGGCCATCAAGATGGACATCAAGAACTTCACGCCATTGCTCTGGCGTCATATCAAGGCTGGCGTGATTAGAGCTATTGCCAGCGCAACAGACCAAACCTGAAATCTCTCCAGCCCAAGCGAGGGTCTTTTCGACCACCTCTGCCGCCCCAGCAGCAGTGGTGATGACCGACTCTAGGAAGAGGGCGCGGCCGGGATGTCGTTCAGCTAACTCACCAAAGCCACCCGCTTTGAGGTCGGCCGAAACTACTTTGACTGCTGGCCAATCAGCAAGCAAGCGTTCTGCTGTTGCTAAACCAATCCCGCTTCCGCCACCTGTGATGATTACCGTTGAATGTTCAGCCATCGTTACTCGTTATTCGACCCAGAGAGTTGCTTCAACTTCAACACACAATTCAGGGAGCATCAGACGACTAGCTTCAACAAAGGAGCAAGCTGGAAGTATGTTGGCGAAGAACTCACCATGCGCCTTTGCTACTCCCGGCCAATCTTCGATGTTGGTAAGAAATACTCGAGTCCGAATCGTATTTTCGAAAGTCGCACCTAATTCGTTAATAGCTTTTTCGATTTCAGTGAGAATGTATTTCATCTGTCCATAGGCATCATGAGGAAACATGACCTGACCATCGCGGGTGGTCGAGCTTGTGCCACTAACTTCTATGAGATTTCCCATCCGTACTGCTCGTGAATATCCAACAATCGGAGCCCATGGGCGATTTCCATCTACGCGACCAACTTCCATCTCGTCAGATACCTTTCATGTCAGTAAGTCGAACTGCTCGTCCTGGAAGGTTATCTGTTCGAGCACCATCCCACAACGTCGATATTCCGTCTATCCAAACATGGACAAAACCTTTTGCCGGAAGTCGCGGTTCTTCATATGTGGAGCGATCGATTACGCTCTCTCGATGAAGTAATACCAAGTCGGCACGATAACCGACTTTCACCAAGCCGCGATCAACTAAGCGCAATCTCTGTGCAGGTCGTCCAGTCATCCGCGCTACCGCACCTTCAAATGAGAGTACCTGCGCATCTCGACCGTAGACACCTAAGTACCGAGCAAATGTGCCGTATCCGCGTGGATGAGGTCTGTTACCAACGAGGATTCCATCGCTACCCACCATATGTCTCGGGTGCTTCATAATGGCTCGCACATTAGGTTCATATCCACCATGAAGGACCGCAGATACTTTGTAGTTCTCAGCATCGAGGAAGTCGAGGTAAAACTCCACCGGTTCCTCACCTGCTCGTTTTGCGGCTTCATCAAAACGCATACCAACAAATTCTGTTGCTTTGTCGACGCCAGCGATGACAATCGTCTCGAAATTCAGGGTGTTTCCATGTGCACCATCAGAACCAGTCACCATAAGTTCATGGATTACCCGTTTGCGCACATCAGGTTCACGAAGGCGCATTCGCATAGTTTCAATTCCACCAGCCTGCACCCATGAAGGTAATAGCGCATGTAGGTATGTCATTCCCGCAAGATATGGATAGGTATCAAGGGTGATATCCACGC
>Ga0194115_10002970_pt1 | contig 19554 bp, 2 predicted proteins | sample TA2MahsurfametaG_3_FD_148656 | JGI IMG/M metagenome (GOLD analysis project Ga0194115, IMG submission 148656) | Freshwater microbial communities from Lake Tanganyika, Tanzania - TA2015002 Mahale S4 surface | ecosystem: Environmental > Aquatic > Freshwater > Lake | place: Tanzania: Lake Tanganyika... | reverse complement strand
ATATCGCGCGTGGAACAACGACGCTCACCGGTCTCTCGTCACTCACGCGTAATGTAACTGTCGCGCCATTTTCTGTGACAGCTTCTAGCGCAAGCGACGGCGCAGTGACTTATGCGCTCCAAGACCCTTCTTCCAACGTTTTAACTATCCATCCAACATCCGGTCTTATCACCTTATTAGCGCCAGGTTCTGCGGTCATCGTGGCTTCCCAAGCGCAAGGAACGTTACACGAAGCGCCATCAAACATCACCGCCACGATTACGGTGACATCAGCAACAACGACACTTCAAGGCGCGACCCTGACAAATACACAAAGTTTCGCGAATGTGGATCTCAGCGGTGCATCTCTCGCCAATACGAATATCACAAATACAAACTTCTCATCCGGCCGACTCAACAATAGCAACTTCAGCGGTGCGGCCATTTCCGGTGCGAATATGTCATCTGCGCAGTTGGCCTCCGCATTTCTCGCGAATGCTACTGTAAGCAATACCAACTTTACTTTGGGGCAGCTTACGAATGCCAACTTGAATGGCGCTACGATTACAAGTTCCAATATGACATCTGCGGATTTATCTGGTGCGACCATGAGAGGCGCAATAATCACCGGAACCGATTTTACATCAGCGATTTTACGACAAACCGACCTTTCAGGTGCGAATGTTCGTTCGTCCATCTTTAATAATGCGAATTTATCAGGTTCCACCCTCGCACGGATGGATGCGTCAGGTGCGTCTTTTATCAACGCCGATCTACGAAACGCCAATCTCTCGAACGCTGATTTCACAAACGCAAATATGACGAACGCCAACATAAGTGGCGTCGATTTGACAAATGTCAGCTTCACAGTCCCACAGAAGCTCCAGCTATTGAAAAACACGGATAATCGCCCGAGAGGAGAAATCCAAGTGAGCCAAGTCGCCGGAAATGTGCTCCTGCCCATTCTATCTGCGGGTTCAGCCGTGCGCGATGTTCCCGGTATCGCCAACGCTACAATCAAAGTCATGCTTCCAACAACATCTCTCGTGAGCAGCGACACCATTACTGATATCACGCTCGATATCGCAAATTTCTCCAATTTCTACTTCCCTATCGGTGAAAACGAATATTTCCAAATCGAAGGTGTCAAGTATTATATCAGTGGTTCGACTGTGCGTAATTTTGCCACCGGCGCGGTTGTTGAAAATACGAGTTACGGAGTCAAAGCCATCAGATTATTGGCCGGTTCGCTCACCATCATCGTGAATTCGCAGAACACGCTCTCGTCTTCATCATTCATCGTTCCATCCTATAAGATAAACACCGACGCCGCATTTTCGCCAATAACATTACCGACAAGCAATAGTTCGGCACCTATCGTGTATTCATCCAGTAATACGAATATTGCGACAATCGACTCTTCATCAGGTATCATCACGCCAGTTGCGAATTCGTGTGGTTACGTAAGGTTCACCGCATCGCAGGTCGCGACTGAAACACATGAAACCGCGAGTATAATAAGTAACACTCTTTTTGTAAATAAATTGGTGGATCTCTCACTTCCAGGTCTGAACCAAACATTCACACTCTCAACGTTGGCTTCTCTCGACGCATCTTCTATCTCTGTGGAAAACACAGACGCCACCGCCGTGTTTTATGTCCGTCTCTCAGATATGACAAACCTATTCCAATATCAGACCGATTCATTCGATGTAAATAATCTCGACGCAAGTGATATCAGATACTACGTATTTCACCGAACGATGCCCACCGAATTACACATCAACCCATCTCATGCGATGATGAATAAAACAGAAAGCGCAGGAATGCTTGGTAGTGGAGCAGGTTATTCCGCCAATAAATCTCTGGTGAAGCATGATTTTATCCGTTATATTGCTCTTCGTTTGTTCAATACGCACTATGGTGTGGATTTATTCCAGAATGAGCAAGAATTACAAGAGAATATGACGTATTTGGGAGAGACCGTCCAGAATAACATCAATACGATTCTCTCGGAAATATCAACGACATCTGCGAATCAGAACATGGGCTATGACGCATCAGGAAATAAGTATTTGACAAATGACGCATCAGGAAATACGAACTTGTCCCGCGAGTTGTTCCGGCAAATTGCTGCTAGCGAACCATCACGATTTTACAATAACGGCGCCGATATTTCTGGCTCTGGCTTACGTCAGTTACCATTACATGAAAATGACAGTATAAATTTCAAGATGACAATAACAGCAGCTCCTGGACAAAATATCGTAACCGGAGTAACAATAATTCCGTCGCGCACTTATTTGATAAAGATGGTGCTTAAAAATACGGTGAATACATCATCGGACAACACAAATACGGTGATAGGTGACAGCGAGATGTATCCCAATTCGTATCCATATTCGACAGCTGTTACGACATACGCGCCCACTGCTGCTTCATCGAGTGTCTATAATGTGTATTCGCCGCCCGCGCCTATCCCCACCGCACGGTATGGATATAACGGGTGGTATTATGCGAATTCGACGACATGGGTCAATCTGGCTCCGGCTGTGCGCGACCGCGTGAAATGGGTGCTTCCGCCCAACGCCGCTGGTTCATCGACGGTAGCCGACCTTCGTTACATTCGCATGAATCTAAGGGTGTTCAATAAAACGTCGTTGGCGTTTCTCGTGGTGACAACACAGGCGGGTTCGTCGCGCAAATATACAATATCCGCGCCGAATTCTCTCACGAATGGTACGGTGTATTCCTTTTACATGAACTTCAATTCGTATGTTCGAGAGCCTGCGACGGTGGGGGCAACAAATGCGGCACTTACCTATTCGAACGTTGGAAGCGGCAGTTTTGCGGACGGCGAAGTCATCACAACGATTTCCGTTGAAAGCGATAGCACAGCAGCGGCTGGAACCGTCGAATTCACACTGTCGAGTGTCGTGATTGGAGAAGCAAACGGAGAGAAGGAATACGGTTTTAGTGCGAATGTATAATGAAATGGAACGACATGGACTGAAATGAACATAAAAGAAACATCAAGTCTCTGAAAATAAAACGTAAAAATAATATATATAATTTGATTATATTGATTATATATATATCGAAACTGTCGAATATGACGGAACCATATAATACACCTTTACCGGTAGCATCACCGCCGGTATATCTACTTCTCATCGATAGTCGGGTTTCAAATTATCAAGATATCATTAACGCAAAGAAGCCTGGTGTCCATCATATAGTGTTTGATGCACCCTCTCGACCAACACATTCCACCAAATTAATCAAAAACATCGAAGACCAAATCGCGGCATTCGGTATTCCAGCAATCACAAGTATTGGATTAGTTCAGCATAACGATCGGCGACCTATTTACGAAATGTTCGGGCGGTTATCTGACCGTAAGAAACCCATTATTCATGAGGTAGCGACACATGATCCCGATTTTCAGTCATGGAATAGTATTTCAATTTTCATCACGAAGTTACGGACTACCTATGGTATCATGAATTTCGATATGATGGCATGTGCCTTGTATTCAAATCTGGATTGGAAATGTGTCATTGACCGCCTGACCGTTCTTACTGGTGTGACGGTTCGGGCTTCAACCGATGATACTGGTGCGGCGGCGTTGGGTGGCGACTGGTTTCTCGAATCACATACCGGTGTGAATTTAAAAAGCACGTATTTTACGGATGCGATTGAGAGTTACAACGGTTTGTTATATACTGCTCCGGTTGCGGAGGCGGGTTCGACGGCAACACCGAAAAAGCTCCTCCTCATCGACCATCGTATAAAAGACATCGATGTAATCATCAACTCCATGAATGAACACACATATGGTCTCGTATTCAATTCCTTTTATGATACATCCACGACAATTCTCTCGAAGCTCCGTTTTTTAAGCGGCAATAATCGATACATCTTAGATCATTTTCATTATGTCCCGCCCACGTTGCCCACGAGGATGGACGCATCCGGCAACCACTGCACGCCTTGTGATGATTTTGATACAAATGAACTCATGCTTGATCCGGGCGTGCTTGAAAACGAATACCTCGAATATACGATGAGTGATGCATCTGGTGGAAATGGGGGGGTATGGCCATTTTATAGAGAAAGCACGAATATTACGATAGAGAAACCTGTTTTTTTTCAGAGGGCAAAAATAGCCGAAACCACCGAATCTGTGCCACATGGTTCGACCGAACCAGCTACAGAGACCGTTGTGTTGAATTATAAGAAACGTCCGATGGTGTTCGTCAGCGATTTAGATGCGTTTTATGAATTAGGACAAAATGTTGGAGAGATTAGCGTCGGCGGCGGGCTTCCCACGTTTGATTGTGTGGGTATCATTCAACACACAGTAGAACCTGAAATCGGATATAAGTTTATTGGATTAGGTGACGAAAGCATATCACCGGCAATTGTCCAAGACGTCGCGTCGAGAGATTCGGGTCTGGTTTCATGGGCGTCATTCACGGCGTTTATTCAAAGTCTGAAAACAACACATCAAATGACGACGCTTGACCTTATGGCATGCGCATTATATGCCAATCCAGATTGGAAATACGTGATTGATACACTTGCTGTTCGAGAGAATATCAAGATACGAGCATCTCTCGATAACACTGGGTCGGAGTCGGGGTCGGCTGGGATCGACGACGACGAAGCCAACTGGGTGCTTGAAACCGATAATGTGAGTCTTACGACGGTGTATTTCACCGATAAAATATACGAATGGAAGTATGTTCTTGCCACATATATTGATACCAGATTCAACGCGTTACGTTGGAATGACAGTATGTATGCGACGAGAGCCTACGACGCACGGCTTAAAATTGCGGCGGGGACAAGTAACTTTACGATAGAAACGTGGTATTATGAAACTGCCAGTCGGACGAACGGGACGATTGTAGATATGGGTAACTATAACTATACATTTCAAATTAGAAATCTAAATATTTCTAATCCTGTTGGTTTATCATTTTATAATTCGGGTACAGGTTGGTTATATGCAGAATCAGCAGTTGTTCCTGTTGCACAATGGTCACACTTAGCTATTACAAGGTCGGGTTCTACATTCACTTTTTATGTAAATGGTATCGCACGACAAACTTTTACAAGTTCAGCAAGTTTATATTCAAATAACAGCACATTTGCGATTGGTTGGCAAAGTCCTGATACTTGTCAGTGTAATCGTCAAAAAACCGACTCCGTTTTATACGATATTCGTCTCTGGAATGTGGCGAGAACCGCGACCGAAATTCTAATGAATCGTAACCGAATCGTCCCTGCGAATTCTACCGGACTCGTCGCGAATTATTTATGCACAGACAACGGCGGGACATTCAACGACCGAAGTGCGAATGCTCTCCATACAACAATCCAGAATTATAACTCGGCTCGGTGGTCAAATAGCACGGTTACAATCCCAAATATCGGATTTTTAATCAACAACGGGTATTCTCTCCGAACGAGCAATACTGGAACCGCGCTGAACGCATTCACGCATTTCGATAATATTACTTATACGGATTTTTCGGGGGTGGATTTATCGGGCGTGAATTTCAGAGGCGCCGATTTGACTGGGTGTAACTTTACAAACGCGAATCTCACAAATACCAATTTCGCGAATGCGTATTTGATAAGTGCTACGACGACGAATGCGATAACAACCGGATCAAATATCGCACGAGCGGTTACAAACTTGACATCGACTGTGCTTAATTTCGACGGTGTGGATGACGCGGTGAATATTGGAATTCCTGCGTGGACATATTCGACGCAATTTCGAACAACGATGACGGTTGAATGTTGGTTTAAAACAGCAGATACAAATAATCAAAAAGGTAGTGCGACATTAGTCGCGCGATATAATACTGGTGGTTTTGCTTCTCATGCTCAGTTTTTGCTAGGAGTTGGTGGAACTGCTGCTGTAACATTTGCGCTTACAAACACTTCTGGTACATTGTTTCAAGTTACCAGTCCATCTACGTATAAAGATATGCTTTGGCATCATGCGGCTGCTACATATAACTCTGTCACCGGTGTATCATCTGTATATGTTGATGGTGTGCTCGTAAATAGTGGAACGAATGCAAGTTATGGATTACTTTCCAATAATACAACGATGCGTTTAACGTTTGGAAGTGATGATGCTGGGCTTTCACCTGGAAATCAAACCGACCGTCAGTTCCGCGGTTCGATATCGGATGTGCGTATCTGGAATGTCGTGCGTTCGGCCGCCGAAATTGCGGCGAATTACCAACAGCGTTTGACTGGGAATGAAAGTGGATTATTAGGATATTGGAAATTGAATCAAGGCTATGGAAGTGGATGGGGGTCGTATTCAAAAGCCAACGACAGCACAATTAATCGCGGGTGGGGCACACTTACAAATATGGGAGCTACACCCTCTGGTAGTTGGATCGTAAGCAATCTCAATTTCCAGCCACGAATTTCCACGCTGACATTAGGTCCAAATAACGGCACGTATAACGCCGACGTTTCATTTTCGATGATTGACCCCAGTTCAAATAGTTTGGGCGATTTTACATATGCGGTGAGTCCGACGTCTATTGCGACGGTGGCAAATGGCGCAGCGACGACAAAGACCATCTACGCGACATCGGGTGCGATTAGTATTCCAACTTTATCGGTGTATGATTTTCCGGAGATCGCATCTCTCTCGAGTTGGCAGATTGACATAAGTTTTACGGTGACAGGGGGGGCTGGGACATGGAGAGCGTTGGTTGGTGATATGTATAATAACGTTAATACTTTTCGCGGATGGGGGTTGTGGGTTTCTGCGAATAATCCTAGTAGAATCCACTGGTCGTGGATGGGTACAACCGCCGAGCCAGCGTCAATTACTGTGAATATAAATACACCTTATGTATTAACCGCAGCACAAAGTTCAGGAACGATTACACTCACTCTTCGTAATGTGGCAAATACATTCAACAGCAGTCTCTCGATAAGTAACTTGGTTGCGTTATATAATTTTGATTCGACAGCCACTGATAGCTCTGTAAATAACAATCATCTTACAAATGTGAGCAGCGTATCATACAATACTAGTGACTATAAACGAGGAACAGCTGCTGCGCGATTCAACCTGAGCAATTATTTCCAAGTTTCGAATGATGGCAGGTTTTCGCCCGATAATTTTACGCTTTCTTTCTGGGTGAAACCGGTAAATAGCAACGGAGTTCATCAGGCGATTGCGTCTTGTCGAAATGTCAGTGCCGGAGTTTTTACGGGTTGGTTTATTTACATCGGCCCAAGTAACAATTTGGAATTTATTACAGGTACGGGTACAACCACCAGCGGAGGTTCTGTGTATACTAATTTCGGAGGAACAATAACACACTGGGTACATGTTGTGATTACGATGACAAAATCTACTGGTGCGTATGCATTATACATAGACGGGAATTTATATAACGCCGGAACAAGAACATATGCGAATAATACAGTTACCAATTTACGTATTGGTGCTGGTGCCAATGAAGGTTCGGCGCAGTTTTTTATGGGGAATGGTTCTCTATTGGATGAATTCCGGATTTACAGTAAGGTTCTTACTGCGTCTGAAATTGGAAGTATTGTCGCGGATTCATCTTACAGCGGTTCATTCAGTGTTGGCGCGAATGTAATCGGGAAAGGTCCTGTCACGATTGGTGGTTGGCAAAACTATTCAGTCGAGAATTTTCCCGGAACCATTTCATATGTGAATGTCAGCGTCCCGACGAATCAGCGGGTGGTATCATTTTTATCAAGCACCGATGGAACGCCCGCAACCGTTACTGCCACACAAGCCAGTTTGCTGGATTACAGTAGTGGAGCCCAAACCGCGAGTTTGACTGTGAATAAAGCGACACCAACCTTTTCAACATCATTCGCGAATATGACAAAAACCAACAATCATTCGTTTGCATTCGACAGTCCGGTTTCAAACAGCATCGGCGCTTTTTCATTTACGAGCAGTAATACGTCGGTGGCAACCATAAACCCAGCAATAACGATAAACGCGCTAAAATTCAACGGCACAACAAATTATGTTGATTTCGGGGCAAATATCGTCGAACTTGGAAAATCCAGTTTTACGATCGAATGTTGGGTGAAAACAACCGGGACAAGTATGGGTCTTTTGAACTGTCAGAACAGCGACACAACGTGGGTGAGTGGTGAAAAATCACTTTATATCGATGGAAATGGTATTCCTGCGTTTGTTGGGTTTGGATGTAATTGGATTTATTCGACCGTCGCTGTAAATGACAACGCGTGGCATCACATCGCAGTTACATGGGCATATACGAGCGGTTCAAGCGGAACAGCAGCAATTTATATTGATGGTATCAATCGAACAAGTACCAATTATTCTGTCTATGCTCAATACGCAGCCAATACATTTAACCTGGGAACATTCGTATTTGGAAAACCAAGCTATTCAGAATCCGTTAATTTCTTTAATGGTGCCGTGTGTGAGTTACGTATTTGGAATGTGGCCCGCTCAGCTACTGAAATCAACCAAAATTATCGCCGTATGTTGGTTGGGAATGAAAGCGGACTCGTCGCATATAACCGGTTCAATCAAGGTGTTGCGAGTGGAACAAATACCGACGTTATTCGTGTCGAAAATAATGACCTAAGCGGCGGTTATACTGGAATAATGTTTGGCGGTTTTACTCTATCTGGCTCGTCTTCAAATTGGGTAAGTGGTGTTTCAATCCGTCCGGTCTATGACGTAAATGTGGTCGGTGCTGGAACAACGACAATCACCGCAACCCAAGAAGCAACCCCGATATACGCCGCATTATCAACCACCGCAACATTAACAGTAACGAAAACCGCTCCTACTATCGGCGCATTCACATTACCGTCTAAGACATTTGGTGACGCTTCATTCAATCTGACTGCTCCAACATCAAACGTTACTACGACTTCTGTAATTACCCAAACCGCGACTGTTATGGTGCCTCCTTCCGATATTAATGCTTTGATTATGGGTTCAGCATGGACAAAACTAGGTGGAGATATTGATGGCGAGGCAGCAGGGGATGAAAGTGGATATAATGTCGCGATGTCAGCAGATGGAACGATTGTTGCGATCGGGGCAAGAAATAATGACGGTTCAGGAAATTTATTAGCAGATAGTGGTCATGTGCGTGTTTATAAATATACACCAAGCAAAACCGTGGCAGTAACGGATCAGAATGATCTCTCGTTTGGTCCGATTGGATGGACACGTATGGGGGCGGATATTGACGGTGAAGGAAATATCGAATATTCGGGTTTTGACATAGCTATTTCCGCAGATGGAATGACCGTTGCGATTGGTGCTCATGGAAATGACGGGACAAGTACTTCTGTTAATAACAATCACGATAAAGGTAGTGTGCGCGTCTATCGATATAACGTGAATAAGACAAGCGCGCAGATGAACCAGAGTCTTGCGAATTTTGGCCCGAGAGGTTGGAACCGTCTTGGTGATGATATTGACGGTGAAGCCATCGCAGACTATTTGGGGAGGGCGGTATCACTTTCGGCGGATGGAACTGTCGTAGCGATTGGTGCAACACACAACGATGGCACCGCTTCTGCTGCGGGTCATGTCCGTGTATTCAAATACACGCCAGGGAAAGGACTCATCACAAATGATGCTGACATATCGTTTGGTCCTGTTGGATGGACGCGTCTTGGCAAAGATATCGATGGTGAGGCTGGAACGGATGAAAGTGGTTATAGTGTCGCGTTATCTGCGGATGGTACTATCGTCGCAATAGGCGCACGATACAATGACGGTTCAGGAAATTTATTAGCAGATAGTGGTCATGTGCGTGTTTATAAATATACACCAAGCAAAACCGTGGCAGTAACGAATCAAAACGACTTGTCATTTGGTCCGATTGGATGGACGCGTTTGGGTGCTGATATCGATGGTGAGGGAAATATCGAATATTCAGGTTGGAGTGTCGCTCTTTCGGCAGATGGAACAACCGTGGCAATAGGAGCAGTAGGAAATGATGCCAACAGTTTGTCTGCGGATAATGGTCAAGACAGAGGCAACGTTCGCGTATATCGATATAATGCCAACAAAACGACCGCACAAATGAACCAAAGTCTTGCGAATTTTGGCCCGAGAGGTTGGAACCGTCTTGGTGAAGATATCGATGGCGAAGCGTTCATAGATTACTTAGGAATATCAGTATCACTTTCGGCGGATGGCAACATCGTCGCGTGTGGTGCTGGAAGTAACGAAAGTGATTTATTAAATGTGTTGCCTGATGCGTTTTATTTGAGAACCGGTGGAAGTAATTGGCGATCTTTCATTCCTTTATTAATGGCTGATTCAACAACAAATCGCTTAGCATGGGGTCCGGATGAACAGTTCTACACATCTATTACAGCCGCGAATGAAATCGCCAAGCAATTCAGCTACTTTGCCGGCTATTGGTTGAATGCCAAGAGAGCAACAAACGGTCAGAGTTTTAGTGTCCCTGCGTTTGCCGGACAAGGATCGGTCGGAACCTTTATATTCACAGCCACATCAAATTACCCTAATACAACATATACTGGACGTTTAACGGGTTATAACGCAACCACATACACATTAATACCGCAAACTGATGGAATTTCAGCTGGACAAAATTCTAATTTCGGGCATGTTCGAGTTTTTCGATATAATCCAAATAAATTGGTTGCGCAGACAAACCAGGCTCTTTCTGGATTTGGACCAGCTGGATGGGACCGTATCGGCAATGATATCGATGGAGAGTATGCTGGCGATGAAAGTGGAACGAGTGTAAGGATATCATCGGATGGAACAAAACTTATTGTGGGTGCTCATAAAAATGATGGTCCCATGACCAGCACCGTCACGAGTGCTGATAATCGTGGGCATGTTCGAGTATATAGTATTCCAACAACGAACGAGCTCTCATACACCAGCAGTAATTCAGCGGTTGCGGATATTTGCGGTACGATCTTGATGATTAAAGGTGTAAATGGACAAAGTATAATAACTGCAAGTCAGACCAGTAATACTGTTACTGGTGTATTGGATGTTTCGGGTGGAACATATACTCTACGTTACAATCCGCTTACATATACCAGCAGTAATCCGAGTGTTGCTACTGTTTCAACGTATGATGGGACCGTAAATATATTAAGTAGTGGATCAACGGTCATTACTGCAAGACAAGGAGAGACGCGAAGTTATACAAGTAGAGATGTGTCAGGAACGTTGATTATTTCTGGAATTACGCCTACGATTGGTGCGTTATCTCTCCCTGCGAAGAACTTCGGGGATGCGTCATTCAACCTGACTGCGCCTACGAGTGACAGCAGCGGTGCGTTCAGTTACAGCAGCAGCAACACCGCGGTGGCGACCGTAACTTCTGGGGGTACCGTAACGGTGGTTGGGGCCGGCAGCACAACCATCACCGCAACACAGGCCGCCACGACCAATTATACATCTGGGTCGGTAACTGCTTCCTTGGTGGTTTCGCCTATCGCGCCTACCATCGGGGCCTTGACCGCACCTGCGAAGAACTTCGGAGATGCATCATTTAACCTGACTTCTCCCACGAGTGACAGCAGCGGTGCGTTCAGTTACAGCAGCAGCAACACCGCGGTGGCGACCGTAACTTCTGGGGGTACCGTAACGGTGGTTGGGGCCGGCAGCACAACCATCACCGCAACACAGGCCGCCACGACCAATTATACATCTGGGTCGGTGTCTGCGTCCTTGGTGGTATCGCCTATCGCGCCTACGATTGGCACATTTACAATCCCACAAAAACAATACACAGATGTTTCATTTACATTAACGCCGCCATCAAGTAACAGCAACGGTCAATTTACATACTCAACTGACGCATCAGGTTCAACAATCGCAACAGTTACATCTGGTGGTATCGTCACTCTTACAGGAGTGGTTGGAAATGCTGTAATAACCGCAACACAAGACGCATGTGGAAATTACACAGGTGGTTCTAGTGTAAGCGCAACACTCCTCGTAATCGCAGAGTTAAGTAATTTCACGGTTCCGTCCAATAAAGTCTATGGCGACACATCATTTGATTTGACAGATCCAACAACCATTTATACTGGCGAACCCTTTACATTTATGAGTAGTGACACAACAGTGGCAAGTATTGGTGGAGCAGGCGGACGAACCGTTACAATACTCAAAGCCGGTTCTACTACTATAACTGCGAAACAAGCCGCAACGGGTGCGCATGGTGAATTAAGTATAACCGCGGTCCTCGTGGTCGCAAAGAAGACAACAGTCATTACATTATCAGCGATTACGAAGAATTACGGTGATGCGTCATTCAATCTCTCGCCATCTTCAAATAATACCGACGCAGGCGCAGGCGTATTTACGATTACAAGTCGTAACACAGATGTTATATCTATATTTGATGCGTCATATGCTTCGATAAGAGGTGTCGGTTCTGTATTGATCGACATTACTCAATCCGAGACAACGAATTTCACAAGCGCAAGCGCGACCGTGATGATAACCGTGAATAAAGGCACACCCGTTCTCTCGGCATTCACAGTAAGCACTACTCGCACATATAGTTCAACACCATTCTCCGCTGTGGCGTATCCTACTAGCACCAGCAACGGTGCAATCACGTATTCATCAAGTGACTCAACCGTCGCTACCATCGATAGTAGCGGAATCATTACTCTCTTAAAGGCTGGATATGTGAATTTCATCGCAACTCAGGCTTCTACCGTATATTACAATAGCAATACCAAGATATCAAATACCATGACAGTAACTCGTCAAGCGTTGGCTCTCACGCGGTCTTCACCCACCGAATCCACGATCAACAAAACCTTCGGCGACAGTTATTTCAACGTCGTCGCAACGAATAATAGTAATGGTGGAACTATCACATATGAAACCAGCAATTCAAGTGTCGCCGGAATCGTTGGAAGCGCAACTGCTGGTGTCATTTCTGTTGTATCTGCTGGAACTGCGACAATCACTGCTCGCCGCGAACAAACCGACCAATATACATCAGACCCTATTTCATGGACGGTAGAGGTCGCACGCACAACTACAACACTATCCGGGTTGTCAGATTTGTCGTATAATGTAACTACTGCTCCATTTACCGTAACCGCTTCAAGTGCGAGTAATGGCGCAGTCACATATGCTCTTCAAGATCCAACAAGCGGTGTGCTTACCATACATCCAACATCGGGTCTTGTCAGATTACGTTCGGCTGGGTCTGCGGTTATCGTGGCATCACAAGCGCAAGGCTCAAATCATCTTGCTCCGGCCAGTATAACAGCCACCATCACAGTATCGAGTGCTGGCAACGCACTTCAAGGCGCCACTATCACAAGCACATCCAGTTTCGCCGCGGTGAATCTAGAAGGTGCGTCTCTCGCAGGTGTCTCAATTACAAATACCGCATTCACCGCCGCTAAACTCACGAACGCCAATTTGACGAACGCAGTCATCGTAAGCGCAAATTTCGCAAGCGCCGACCTCTCTGGCGCAACACTCGCAGGAGCCACAATCACCGGCGCAACATTCACGGCCGCATCTCTCAAGAACGCCGATTTATCTGGCGCCGTTTTAACCAATACCGCATTCACAGGTTCTGACTTATCCGGTGCAAGACTTACCGGTGTTGATGCGTCAGGTGCCTCATTTGCCAACGCAAAACTCACGAATGTGGATATGACCGGCGCCAATATTGCTAATGTAAATTTCACAAATACGAGCATCAAAGGTGCTATCATCGCAGATGTCAGCTTTTCACCGCTTCAAAAGATCCAGCTATTGAAAAATTCTGATAATCGTGATATCGGACAAATTATTATTCCGGAGGTTACAGGAACGACCGTTCTTGCCGCCATATCCGAATCGTCGCCTTTGCGATCAATCGAGAACTTGGATCTCACGACCGCGACGGTCGCAGTGGTTGTTCCGACAACATCAACGTCGGCAACCGATATTTTACCAGATGTTGTTCTGAATGTAGCCACTAGCGACAAATTCTACCTCCCGATCAACGAAAGCGAGTTTTTCCAGATTGAAGGTGTTAAATATTTCGCGACAGGCGGGGTTGTTCGCAACTACCTTACGAACGCGGTGGTTGAAGTTATCAGTTATAATGGAACACCTGTGTGGTTGATTGCGGGTTCAATCGTCGGTTTGGTGCTTCAAACGAATACATTAAACAGTTCGTCATTTGTGGTTCCATCCAGGATGTTCATCACCGATATTGCGCCATTTATGCCAACAACACTTCCAACCGGTAATAATACGACGACACCAATCGTTTATTCATCGAATAATTTAAATATTGCGACTATCGACGCATCATCCGGACAAATCACGATAACTGGTAATTTTGTTGGATATGTTACTTTTACAGCAACCCAAGTTCAAAACGCAACCTATGAGCCAGGTGTTAGCGTGAGTAATAGCTTATTTGTGGATCGCGCTATCAACTTTTCACTTTCAGGATTAAATCAGACATTCAATCTCTCAACGTTGGCTATCTTAGACGCGTCTTCGATTTCTCTGGAAGCAACCGATGCGACAGCAGTATTTTATGTGCGATTGTCGGATATCAATAATCTCTTCATGTATCAAAGCGATGCTTCTGAAATTACGAATGTCTCTGCTGACGATATCAAATATTATGTATTCCATCGAAAATGGCCGACCGAGCTAAAATTAAACCCAAGCCATGCTATGATGAATAAAACTGAAAGCTTAGGAATGCTTGGTATTGGTGAAGAGTTACCCGAAAACAGATCTCTCGCAAAGCACGATTTTATTCGGTATATCGCGTATCAACTTTTCAATACAATACATGGTGTTGATTTGTTTCAAAACGAAACTGAATTACAGGAAAATTCTGTGTTCTTGGGTGAAACCGTTCGAAACAATATCGAAACCATTATCTCTGGAATATCAACTACGTCGGCGAGTCAGAATATGGCATATGACGCATCGGGGAATAAGTATTTGACAAATGACGCTTCGGGGAATACGAACCTGTGTCGCGAACTCATGCGTCATATTGCTGCGCTTGCTCCATCCAGGTTTTACGGTAATATTCCAAATCATGCTGGATTGAAGAATGTTCCGTTTATGGAAAATGACACCATTCAATATAAACTCGTCATTCAGGCGGCGGCAATTCAAAACCTGCTAACCGGTGTCTCGGTGATTCCGTCACGTTCTTATACGATAAAACTCGTGATAAAAAATACGGTAAATAATATTACGAACACGAATACGATGATTACAGACAGCATAATGTATCCGAATTCATATCCGTACTCGTCGTCTGTGCGAACGTATGCGCCAACAGTAGATTCATCTGGTGTATATAATATCTATTCACCACCTGCGCCGATTCCATTTGCGCGGTTTGGATATAACGGATGGTATTATACGAATTCGACTGCGTGGGTGAATGTTGCGCCTGCTGTGCGTAATCACATCAAATGGTTGGTCGGCGCAAATACTGCGACATCGAAAGTAAGTGATTTACAATACATTCGCATGAATCTTAAAATACATAATACTGCGTCGTTGCCGTTTCTTATGGTATATACACAAGCGGGTTCGTCGAAAAAATATCCTGTCATGAGTGGAAATGGCTCATTAGTAAATGGGACGGTGTATTCCTTTTACATGAATTTCAATTCGTATAATCGAGAGCCTGCGACGGTGGGGGCAACAAATGCGGCACTTGCTTATACGATCGGAACCGGTAGTTTTGCGGATAGCGAGCTCATCGCATCAATTGCCGTTGAAACGGATAGTAACGCGACAGCGGGGCATGTCGAATTCACTCTGTCGAGTGTTGTTGTTGGAGAACTGAGTGGAGAGAAAGAATATGGATTTGAGGCGGCTGTGCCAGAAACCTATCCATAGTTCGATTCGATTCCGTTTCATTCCATTCCATTCCATTCTATTTCGTGATAATATAATAAATAATTGGATTTATTATATTCATACTATTCAAACGATCAATGACATCTGAAACGGATGAAGGGGTTCCTTGGGTTGATGAACCAGCATCAGATTCTACTACGTTTAACTTATACGCGTTAGGGACATACAACGGCGACGGTGATACCGGAGATGAGACAAACGAACGAAGTGCAGGTGCCGATGCCGATGCAGTATTTTATGTGAAGTTATCCGACATGCTTTCTGTATTTAAGTTTCGAACGCCGAGAGAAACGGATGGAAGTCTCAATATAGCGATATTTGATGTATCATCTGATATTCAATATTATGTGTTTCGAAAATGTTGGCCGACATCATTAAAAATAAACCCGTCTCATGCGATGTTGGACCAAAGCGAGTCATCCGGGATGCTTACTGGTGGTGGCGGTAACGCCTCATTCGCCGCAAATAAATCTCTAGTCAAGCACGATTTTATCCGGTATATCTCTCTTCAATTGTTTAATACGATCAACGGCGTCGATTTTTTAAGCAACGAGTCTGATTTACTTGAAAACCTCACGTATTATGGAGATGTTGCGCGAGTTGGAATTATGGCTGTATTAGATACAATATGCACGCAATCCGCAGATATCACGATGGCCGCTGATGCTTCTGGAAATCGTTATCTTACAAACACACAGACAACAAATACAAATATCTCTCGAGAGTTACTTCGACAAATCTATCTGAATGTACCCGAGAGATTATCGGCATTACAAAATAGTAGCGGCGTATTGTTGAGTGTGCCTTTGGTTGAAAATGATACACTTAATATAAAAGTTATTGTCCAGCCCTCGACAGGACAACATACACTGACGAATCGTGAAAGTGTCATACCTGCAAGGTCATATAATATCATGCTTGTTATGAAAAATACGGTGGGCGGTGGCGGTGGAAGTAACAATACGGCGGTTGTCGACAGTGTGCTATTTTCAAATGCTTATCCTTATTCATCAAATATTCAAGATATTTCAGCATCGAATCTCTCGGTAGCCGCTTCTGTATATGCGGATGGATCTCCGCCGACGCCGATTCCTCTCATACGCTATGGATATCAAGGATGGTATTATACGAATTCAACAGCTTGGGTTAGTCCTGCGCCGATGACTCGCAATAAAATCAATTGGTATCTTCCGCCGAATACTGCTGGCGTGACGACAGTGGGAAGCCTACGTTATATTCGTATGAGTCTTCATTTATTCAATCATGTTTCAACACCGTTTTTAACCGTATATACACAGGCAACCGGAAGCGGTGACGCAGGTGGATGGTATAAATCCAAGCGAACATATGTCCCGCTGAATAATAGTGCGGATAATGGTTCATCTCTCGAAAGTAATGCCAACTATTGTTTTTACATCAATTGGAATGGATATTCGATTACACCATTTACGGTTGCGCATAGTAATGTCGCGTTGTCTGTTTCAACGGTGTCTGGAAGTGAGGTCGGGAATTTCAATAGTAGTGAAGTAATATTTGCGTATTCGATTGGAACAAATAGTACATCTGCGGCGGGGAATGTGGAGTTTATTCTCTCGAACGTGATAGTTGGGGAAGCTGGCGGCGGTGGCGTCGTCGTTGAGAAAGAATATGGTTATATCTATTAAATTGCGGAATGATCTGCTATTCGATACCATGGATTCGAATTCTCTCCTTCAAGTATGAAATCTCTCGCTTCATCTCTTTTATTTCTTTCACGATGAGCGGCACCATCAACATATAATTCATCGTCTGGTATTGTTCCGCATCTTTATTTCCAACCACAATATCTGGAAATATTTCTTGAACTTCATGCGCGATAAATCCGTATTCATTTTTTTTAAGTAATTTATTATAATACATAACTGGGCGTAGGCCGTCGATTTTTGGAATATTTGATGACATCGAGAGTGACATCACATTTTCTTTGATGCGATAATCACTAACATTATTTATGCCGAGTGTTTTAATCGTTCCGCTTACATCAAGAGCATAGTTTGCGTCAGGAGTAGTTGTGCCGATACCAAGGGTTCCTGCGTAGTAAATGCTTGTCGTGGAAGGCACCTGTGTCCAACCTCCCATCGGCAAACCTGGACCTGTTGGACCTACTTGCCCGGTTGGGCCAACACCAATTGAAAATACATCGAATGTGGTCTGGCCAAGCCAATTATTTGTGGGCGATGTAAGTATATTTACCGAAATATCGGTGGGAGGAGTTACTGCTGGTGCCGCAACAATCGAAACACTTGTAATATTGTTGTTATTCTTCGCGTTATGAACGATATAACATGACCACTTTTGTAAATAAGAAATCGAGAGATTGGATGATACATCGCTGAAATACCCGCCGTCGGCTTCTATGACATGCGCATTCTGTTCTGGAATATTATAAATCCGAAATGACATAACTATTTCAAGCGAACTCATGGTCGTCGGCGGGGGAATAATCATAATTTGACTACCTGACGAGTCCATACGATTTACTAAATTGGCTGTTGTAGATTCAGTCATATAGTAATAGTTACTCATCGAGGTGTCATCATTAATCAGAATACATACACTATACGGAACGTTGAATTGTCTTCCGCTATTAAGGGTTATCATATTATTACGCTTTCCTCGAAATGTTGCGAATAAAAAGTTGTGTGTCTCTAGAATGTTCAAATTTTCGGTCCGCACACGCCATGACGTTTGATTACCGTAAATCACACCACTTGTAACCAAACCAGCAACTGGACCATGTGGTCCAGCAACACCGGTTGGTCCTGTGGGTCCGGTGGGTCCGGTGTATCCAGTTGAACCGGTAGGTCCTGTTTGTCCGGTGGGTCCGGTAGGTCCTGTTGGTCCTGTGGGTCCTGTTGGTCCTGTGGGTCCGGTTGGCCCTTCATTACTCAATTCAATTGTTCCTGACATTGAAGAATGATGCGCACAAGAGTAATACAAAAAGGACGGTGCGTTTAATGGTACCGAAAAAATAATACTACCCACTTCTATGCCATTATTCCCAACTCCTGTATTATAACTATTGTTCGTTCCGGTCTCTTTCACGGTTTTTATCCAAAATGGATGTCCCGATGCATTAATTTCAAAGACATAGGTAAATCCGCGTAATAATTTCACGGTTGGATTATTCACACCATCGATTACATATGTTCCCGAACCACTATTTGACACATAGTATGTTCTCGCACCTCTCATTCCGGTAGGTCCAGTATATCCGATAGATCCAGTAGGTCCAGTTGGTCCTGTCGGTCCGGTGGGGCCAGTTGGTCCAGTAGTTCCTGTGGGTCCTGTGGGTCCTGTGGGACCAGTTGGTCCTGTCGGTCCTGTGGGTCCTGTCGGTCCGGTTGGTCCTGTTGGTCCGGTGGGTCCGGTGGGTCCGGTAGGACCAGTTGGTCCGGTAGGTCCGGTAGGTCCGGTTGGTCCGGTTGGTCCGGTTGGCCCTTCATTACTCAATTCAATCGTTCCTGACATTGAAGAATGATGCGCACAAGAGTAATACAAAAAGGACGGTGCGTTTAATGGTACCGAAAAAATAATACTACCCACTTCTATGCCATTATTCCCAACTCCTGTATTATAACTATTGT
>Ga0194115_10002963_pt1 | contig 19589 bp, 19 predicted proteins | sample TA2MahsurfametaG_3_FD_148656 | JGI IMG/M metagenome (GOLD analysis project Ga0194115, IMG submission 148656) | Freshwater microbial communities from Lake Tanganyika, Tanzania - TA2015002 Mahale S4 surface | ecosystem: Environmental > Aquatic > Freshwater > Lake | place: Tanzania: Lake... | reverse complement strand
GGGGGGGCCCGGGGGGGGGGGGGGGGGGGGGGAAGAGACGAAGATGCGGAAAGCGATGAAGCAAGAAGAAATGTGAAGGAAAGAATTTATCGTGATGGCGTGTGGAAAAATGGCTTCCGACCGTGGCCAACGCGTGCTCCATCCACCCCTTTATTTGGGATGGAAAAGCCACCTGACCAACATTGCAACGGGGGTCAAGCGGTATCTTGAACGGGTGGACGGGGAACTTCAACGATTGACTCGATCGACTACTTCCCAAACGAGATGTTTTACAGTACATTTTAGTAGAATAGCTTTCAAGGGAAAACTGTCGGGTCACCACTTCACTTTTTCAGACGCTTGGTACTAGTAGACCACAGCCTCCTTTGGATTCGTCAAAATCATCTCTCTCCATCCATTGCACGATTTTTTTCTTCGTTAACAAGAATCTTACCACTCACCAGCAGCATCCACCCGTCTATCCGACCTTCTTCTTTTCTCAAAGGAAGAGGAACGCAATGAGGCAAACAACAGCGATGACACCCTGTACGACTGCTGGCATCAGATGGGTTGCATCACCACCTAAATATACGACTCCTTCTGCTAAGGATCGGACTGAGAAGAGTAACGTCCCAACTAACGTTGCCTGTTTGATGATACCACCACTTTTAAGGCTTGTCAATTTGTCATCGACACCTCCTTGAATATCGACCTGGGCCTGTCGAAGATCTTCAATCGCCATTTCAACATTCTTCGTCTCCTGATTGACCTTTTCTAACAACTTTCTCATGTTCGCTTCCGCCGCCGCAAGTCGTTCCTGTTCGACGTCCATACGATCTTGTGACTGCTTGGCATTCCTCGCTGCAGTTTCCTTGGCTAATTCCATCTACAAACGCCACCCGCCCCCAGAAGACAAGGGTAAGATCGGGATGAGCGACATTCTTGTGATAAAAGCACTAAATTTCAATGATGTCACATACCTGTTCCATTCTCATTTCTTCAATCCCAGCCAACAAGTCGGTATTGGCCTTGTCAAAGATTTTTTCAATTTCCTTCATAATTTCCTTATTGTCTAACAAGGAGTCTTTATTAATTTCCATCTGAGCCTTCTTTTCAGCTTCTTCCAAGGCCTGTTCTAATGCTTCTTCCATAAATTTCTCAGTATCTCTCGTCGAAGGATCGAACATGGGGAAGGAGGACGGGGTCCCACCTAGGTCGGTCTTTATCCCCGCAATGATATCTGTTTCCGTCATGGTTTCCATTTCAGATGCTAATCCCTTATATAGTTCGACTTCCATTTCAATAGGCGCAGCTTCTTCTTTCGCAATATCCTTTAGATCCAATGCCTTCATCGCCTTCGCAAAGGCTTCATCTTGTTTCTTCTTACGATCAGGAAAGGCAGACTCATCCTCATCTAACGACTTTAGTTCATCCAATTGATGAAAGGCATCTTCCATCCCCATCGATTTCCGTTCTTCCTTCTTAGCCATCAAGGACGACGACGATGATGACAATGATGACAGAAATGTACGGGATAGTATAGAGGAAGAGGAGATCGCCATCCTCCGCATCGACATTGTCCGGCCACTCCTACTAGGGATTCCAAAGGACGTAATTCCATCAGGCACGATAATGATCAGAATGGCTAGTAATGCCAGATATCTGAATACTGATGAAGGTCCTGTCATCCTTTCGACTGGACGTAGTAAAGTCCACCGTTCTGATTTTCAGGGAAGCGGTGGAGGGAGAGAGGGGTTCTGTGGATAAAGGTGGATGTCACAGTCAAGTGAAAAACAAACTCTTGTTACATTGTAGAAGATACCCCACCAACGACAAGTCCGTTTTTTTGTCACCGTGGCGTGATGGATGGGGGGGGGGGAGGAACGACCGACGTGCGTCACGACGTCTGACAATCCGTAAGTATATATACTTATTTTCAGAAGGTGAAGCCGGCATTGTCTCTCATGATGCGCCGTCAACGATCAGTCTTACGCGGAAGCGAAGGAATAATCGTTGATAATGTTGGAGTGAATGGGTCAGTCAGGTTAACTGGGCAACCCTACCCCACGCGGTGAATGGATGCGAGATCGCAATGCTTTTTGTTTTCCCGTAAGATTTTATTTTGCACGATCATTTTGCACTTCCAGAGAGCAACATAGCAATATCGGTAGAATCGAACTACCTCACTCACTTTTCGATGTGATCCACTGTCCCAGTTCCACCACTCGCCACTCGCCATTCGCCACTGGCGGCCGAAGGAGTGAATCCTATTAGTCAAGGATACGAGCGTCTGTTTTCGGCCGGACACGGTGGCAGTCGAACTACTACCGTACTACTTTTGCTCTTGGATTTCTAGCGAATCGGCCAAGAGTAAAGCACGCAGGGTTTCCACTTGTCTACTAGAGCTTGGGCGATTGTATCAATAACTTAGACGGACCATCAGCATTAAGAATCATGTACTGTGGAGATGAAACCGGATCATTTATTGGAGAAATTGGATCACATACATGTCGTTTCGGCTACGGTGGGGAAGATAATCCCAAACTCGTAACGTCCAGTTATGTCGTGAAAGATACAAAGACGATGGCGACGAGTGCCCTATCCGACAAACTGGCTCAACAGGAATTGGAAAGTATTTTACGACATCCAGATTATTCGTCGTCATCGTCCCCATTAACAGATCCTGCTGCTTTCTTACGGCAAGGAGATACAGTGGAACATTGGGATAACTTGGAAACAGTTTGGGAAACGGCAATGGAGACACTAAAGGCAAAATATACAGCGAAACATACCAAAGGGGGGATGCCATATGTAAAGACAGATACAGCAGATGGGAAATGTGTCCATCCAATCTTGGCCATTACACCTGGTTTCACACAATTCGATGGGTATGGAGCAGCCTATTGTGCAACGGTGAAACGGGAGGAACAGATCCGGTATGTTGAATTCCTAATGGAAACGATGGAAGCATCAAGTATCTTTTTAGCACCTGGTCCGATGTTGACAGCCTTTTCTATGGGAAGACAGACAGCACTGGTTGTAGATATCGGTGCGGGGGGGACAAGAGTAACACCCGTCGTTGATGGATTACTTCTATCTCAATCTCAACGACGGAATGGTCGAGGTGGTGATTGGTTAGGCCATATGACATGGAAGGCAATATTAGATGAAAAAATTACACCCATCCCACGATACCAATTACGGGGAAGGGGTAGTATGAGTACCCCACGATCGAAATCATCATCATCCTCAATCTTCCATACATGGGCCATGCAAGAATTGATGTATGAAATACGGACAGAACCATTTATCAAATTAGAATCCACGGGGAAACAACGTGTCCCCTTTACGGCATCAGAACCATTGGACGGAACTACTACTACAACAACGACTACGATTACGACTAGTGATCAAGAAATGACGGATATGGATCCAACAAATTCACCTCCCACAACGCCGGGTGGTGGTATTGGTGGTGGTGGAACTTTGGGAATCGGGACGGATATACCATCCCCTGCACATTATACTTTCCCAGATGGGACGATGATTGATCTTGTCAATACGACGTTTGGAAAAGATTTGACATATCTACCGGAACTGTTCTTTGCTAGTCAATTACCCTTTGGGAAGAATAGTAGTCCAGTCATGAAGGAATCGTGTCCTCTCAAAACGGTATTGGATGTCCCCCTACAGGAACTTATCCATCAATCCTTGTTATCTGTCGGTGATGTTGATATTCGGAAGGAATTGACGAATAATATCCTATTGACGGGTGGATCTTCTCTATTCCCCAATCTAGATGCAAGACTTTCGTATGAACTTTCACAAATCCTCCCGTCCTTTACGAAACCCAAAGTCATCGCACCACGGTTCTCGGTCGAACGAAGTTGTGCATCCTGGATTGGGGGGTCCATTTTGACATCATTGGGAAGTTTCCAACAATTATGGTTGAGTAGAAAGGAATATGAGGAATATGGCCCCACCATGTCGATTCAACGATTTCCTTAGGGTACTTGTTGTGTTCTCTGTAAACCAGACTAGTGGAAAAAACCGATAGTTCTATTCCTTACTACCGTCAGTCCTTGCGATGCCCTTCTACTATACACCGAGCATAGGCCACCACTCTAAATGGGATTGAAAAACTAGTCGCGCTAATTCTAGAAGGGATTATAGCCTTGTTGCTGCCGTCCATATGGTCCTGGAGAGGCCCCACCGTACTGTCCGAAACCACCTTGTGGTGGGGGTGGTGGCGGAGGAGACTGTCCGAAACCACCTTGTGGTGGGGGTGGTTGTTGAGGCGGAGGAGTCTGTCCAAATCCTTGATTGTACGCTGGAGATGCTTGTCCGTATGTAGGCGGCGGTCCAAGAGCGGCACTAAAGGGAGAAGCCGGTGGTGCCCCACCCCCGCTGTAGGGAGAAGCCGCCGGCGGAGGAGGAGGCGGCCGACCGAAATTTCCCGGCGACGGAGCAGAGCCGCCAAACAGGTTTGCAGCTCCGAAGGATGGTGAAGGAGATCCGAACGTAGGTTGTTCGATTCCTCCAAACGGATTCATATTCGCAGCGCCTGCCGTACCAAACTGAGATGGTGTTTGTGGTGGAAGTGGTGGTGGTGCCGCCGGTGGGGGGGCGGATGCACCACTAACTCCACTAAAGGTACTATCGAAGGAGCCCGTCGACTGTGTCCTAACCTGGAAGTGGCCGGGTGAAGGTGCCGGTACCATGGCGGCACTATTGAACGACAGAGTCCTCCCCGGGGACGGTCCAAAGGCGGCAGTGAGCATATCTACCGTGGGTGGCGGTGCTGCCGAGGCGGTGATAGAAAGCATATCCAAGGTGGATGGTGCACCATAGGCCGACGACGTCCCAAGCCCTGAATGCAGGCTCCCACCGTCAATCGAATATGCGTCACTGGATGCACCGACCGACATGGGGAACCCTCCCATACCTTGGGGTCCTACCGATCCAGGCGGAAAGAGAGGAGCGTCAGACAACCCCTTGGCAGGTGACCAGACATCATTTGAATTCGCAAGCGAGAAACCCCCAAGCCCAGCCTCGATCGTTAGTGGACCACTTCCTGATGCTCTCGTGGAGAGAGTGGAAGGATCCATACTATCCAGATCCTTCAAGCGTGCCTGTGGCTTGATGCCATGCGTAGCTGCCACTCTCTTCAATTCATTGACAACCTCGTTGAGAGTTGACAGAGCCTTGGCTTCATCTCCACTCAACGTGACTTCAAACTGTGCAATCTTGACTAGTAGGGGATGCAAATCTCTCCACGATCGGTTGGTTACCTCATCAATCAACATACATAAACTGATCGTGAACTTCCCATAGGTATCACGAATCTTTCCCAGTTTTTCTTCATTACGGATGAGTTTATCGGCCGATTTTTGATCCACCTGCTTTCCCTTGACCATGGTCGCATTCGCCGTCTGTCGTAGGGCCTCTACCTTTCGTTGATAATGATCCAACTCCAGTCGTTGTTCTTCTGCCGTTTTCAGGCCCCGCCCCACACGAGTCGTCACGACCTTTTCCCACTCTATCGCATAATCAATAACAAACTGAGAATACTTTTGAAGGTAAACTTTCGCCTTGTTCGCCACACCTTCTTGGATGTAAAGATAGGATTGGACCGTATCGGATGGGTGTTCCGCGCTTGGAAGCAATCCCGTCTTGTCGAAGAGTGGAGTGCCCTTCGAAAGTACTGCCAAACATTGAGCTACCTGTAGTTAGCAGGATGATGATAAAGTGTTAGTGAACCACCTTTCAATGTCTTTGGCCTTTCCTTTCCGTCAGTCTTCACATGGGGCTTGGGGTATTCTCGGTCGACATCAAGATTCTTGAAAAAAAGGTTCCGCCTGGTACTGATCTCTACGTAAAATCTACGTACCTTATGACGCGAAGTCGCCACGGCGCTCAAACCTCGATAATGATCCTTTAGCGCAGCGATCAAGGCCTGTAATCTCTTGATGAAGGCATGATAATTCTCAGTCAGTTTTACCAAATCTTGACTTTCATTGAGACTCTTTCCGCCCACTGCAGATTTGACCCGTGAAGCGACTCGAGTTTTCGCCATTGTCCTCTTTGTTCCCCCTCCCCACCAACTATAGATAAAAAAAGGACAGCGGCAGAAAGAAACTGTGTTTTCCTTTTTTTTACCGGATGTTTTTTTTGTCGTGTGTGGGAAGGTTTCCTGGTGCGTCCGCAAGACCGGAAGTTTACGGTTAGATCCGTTACGAACTGCCGTTTGACAACTTCCCCTACGAAAAACATGTTCATTAATTCTGGCGTGTTGGCAATAGGCAGCGAAAAGCAAAAAGCCCTGATAGCTCAGTTGGGAGAGCGTCAGACTGAAGATCTGAAGGTCCTGTGTTCGATTCACAGTCTGGGCATCTCCTTTTGTTTCCTGTGCATTCACGTCTCAAGCGTGATCAGCGTGGAGCGCCCTGATAGCTCAGTTGGGAGAGCGTCAGACTGAAGATCTGAAGGTCCTGTGTTCGATTCACAGTCTGGGCATCGAATATTCGAACTTTTTGCTGCTTGGCCTCCCCCATCAGGCTTTCCTTTTTGGCTCTCTACACAGTCTTACACATTCGATTTGCATACTGGGAACTGTCATCTAAGTTAATACTTCATCACTGTCCCCTTTTGGTTGGTGTTCCTCCAAGATATGGATATTCGGACTGGTGAGATTGTAGCGGTCTTGGGAAAGCAGTACGTTCTTCTTTTTAAAGAGCTATCGCAAAACGAGGATATAAAAGAGGGGACGGAATAATATCTGCCTGGTATGTTGTTGCTGTGTCATTATTTCCATTGACTAAACATGTTTTTGTTTCGGAATTCCTTGTCCTTTTTGTGTTTCATTCAAATCCTTCCATTCAATTCGATTCATTCATCCCATTTTCTTTCAGTAGTTTGAAGGTACGGTTAGAAGCCTACTATTCTCTTATCGCACCAGATGCGATATCTGATCGTATCGAATGGGGGGTGAAATTTGAACAAATTTATCATAAATATGGATCTTCCTATGAGGGAGAACAAACCTTGGCCAACAAATTAGCAAAAAAATATGGGACGACTATACGGTTACTCGTCGCAAAACCACAATCAGTCCGACGACGATCGGACGAAACAACAAGGAGAGATAATTCTGGTAGCTATGAGGAGGAGTTAGGAGATGATCATCAGACCGAATCTTGTTATGAACTTCGTCCTGAGGAACGAACTTCCGGAGATATTCGATTTGAATCGAATCGATTCAATCCGATGGCAGCCCTAGAGGCATCGGAATTCTCCATGATGGAACAGAATCCCATCCTCAAGGACTGTTTACGATTAGATACGGTGGCACAATTTGCACTTCATCTTCCGAATGGTGATCCACAACGTGTCGAACCAACCATATCAACGGGACGACGAAAACGATCACTTGATCGTACACAAGAACAAGAGGAGGGTATACTCCAGAACAATACGAATAAGAAAGGTCGATCAGATCTACATTTGTTTGAGAAAATTGTCCAATCTGTCCCAACGAATGGACCATTACGACGACTTGAACATTTTCGGAAACAGCGTATCCGAATCGTCATTCGGTATGTCAATGCGATCCGTGGAGAATTGTATGGGATCCTCATAGTCTTTGATAAGCATATGAATATGATCCTACGTGATGTGGAAGAGATCTATTCGATGAGACCCATCAGTGTTAATGGGGAACATTCCAACGTCGAAATGGAGAAGTATCGACGTACGAAACTCCGTGCTACCGTCAGCGAAGATGATTCGAACATCTCTAGTACGATAGAGGGTGGGCGTAGAGAATGGTATGGAAGGAAACGAAGAATGAAACACTTACTTGTACGGGGTGATAATGTCGTTTCAATTTCTCTTGCCGATCAAGAAAAGAAGGACGTAACGACGTCACGATATACTACTACGACGAAAACAACAACGAAGGAACTCGAGACTATCCTAGCCAAGGAGACACCGACATCCTAAAATCGACAGTTCTAAGAACAGCCAAAAAATGGAAGACTATGAATGATCCTTTTTCATCGCTCGGTTTTTGGGCATGTCGCAAAAGAAGGAGTGCTTGCGTTTTTTACAAATAAGTTTTGGTAGGCGTCGCTAGCCTGTAATGCCTTAGCACAATATGGTATTAGTCATGCATCGTATATATGTACATATTTGCCTATAGGTCCTGCTAGTCACTCAACGTAGAACGTACAAGAGCGACGCATATCCTGGAGATTCCTGCTCGTTGCGGACAAGGATGTGTCGTTGGCAACTGCCATATCTGACAAAAAATTAACTCCTCCCGGCAAGGGTACTCTTACCATCTACACCGTATTCAATGATATCTTCTTCTTCTTCTAAAAAGGCACCCAGCATATCTTCTCGTCATCGACGACAGCCACCAAGATTATGGCCGATTCATGATCTACTTCTCAATGAACTTTTGGTATGGATCCGACCAACACATATGACGACACATTTCGTCCGACTCGTTTCTATATGGATCCTATCATTGGGGTGCTGTATGTGGCTAACAACCATTGGGAATCTTATCATCATCCTGTTGTGTCTTATCTACTACACCTATAGATATTATCATTCAATCTTCTTTGCCTTTCGAAACAAACCATGGATGGATCCGAATATTCCAGGTATCCGTCGTCTTCCGATGCATGTCCCATTACGACTCTTTACCGATATTGAAAAGGCACGTCGAGCAGCATGCCTTCCACATATGGTATCCTACAACAACAATGGACTCATAGAATTCATCCCGCCAAAATATTTGCCATTAACCGAGAACATCTTATGTCTGGATAATCATGGAAGTTGGAAATTTCAATTATTATCCACCGTCGAAAAAGGAATAGAACTTGTTCAAAACATTTCGAGCGGTGTTACACCCGAGGATCCTACTACTACATCATCATCATTATGGGCGCCTATTCAAATTCCTGGAAATTGGATGCTTCAAGGATTTGACGATATACCCATTTACACCAACAAAAAGTATCCCTTTCCCAACAATCCTCCCGTAGTCCCTCGAGAGAATCCAACAGGTGTCTATGAACTCACCATTAGCAATCTACCCGATTCATGGAACTTTACCAATGCAAATGAAGAATATAGTCTTCTTCTTCATGGTGTCGAATCGGCATGCTTTGTCTATTGGAATGGAGAATGTTTAGGATTCTGTAAGGATTCACGTTTACCATCCGAATTTATCATTCCATCGGATCTCCGTGGTCGACGACAAACGTCGGTTGGTGGGACTACTCCTACTACTACAGCCATCCTCCATTTAGTAGTCATACGGTGGTCCGATGGATCGTATATGGAAGATCAAGATCATTGGTGGATGGCAGGTCTACATCGGAGTGTTGAACTCATCCGAAGACCGATGAAAGCGAATATTATGGATTATCACGTCACGGCTACAGCCTCTCGAGAATTGTCTGTAAATGTCGAAATGAGACGTATGTCGACGATGACGAATTCGGGAGGAAAGACGAGATTGAAAGTGGTCTTATTCGAAGATGAACAACAAACTGCCAATGGGGATGAATGGGTACGGGCAAATGAAGAAATATGGTCACATAGTATTACTATTGACCAGGGAAAGACGAAGTTCTCCCCAGGGGCGAAGAACCTTAACGACGAACGGCAAACATTCAACGTAAGATTGGAATCTGATTCTATACCATGTATCAAACTATGGACGGCAGAAACTCCGAACCTATACACACTCCTGCTGATTCAATCAGATGACATATCCGGTGAACCGATACAGATCGAATCGTGTCGGATCGGATTCCGATCAATCGATATTCATAATGATGGGATTCTCAGGGTCAATGGTGAAAGTATTATGATTTGTGGAATTAATCGTCATGAACATGATCCTGATCATGGTAAAGTTGTCAGTCTAGACCGGATGAAACAAGATATCATCGTTTTGAAGTAAGTTTAGTCGTGCAGTCGATTGTAGCTCCCCAACAACGGCTTTTTTTGTTCTTCTCACGAGCTTCACCTATACCATCTACTCCCAACTCTCATTTAGACAAAATAATTTCAATGCAATCCGAACAAGTCACTATCCAACCCATTCATCCTTTTATCGACTCTGTGACTTTTACGGAATGTAAGTGGGTCCCATGACGAAGACGCGCGTAAGAACAGTGGTTTCGAGTCGAAAAGCTCACGAATGTTCGTTCTCTTGAAGGTACGTGTGTGACGAAGCCAATGTCGAGACCGATGGAATGAAGCCCATGGGACGGTTGGCGAATGATTGGGGTTGGGAGGCAGCCTTTGTAAGTCGTGTTGAGAGACTGATTCAACGAGACATTAACCATGCTTGTGTCATCATGTGGAGTCTTGGTAACGAATCAGGTCGTGGTCGAAATCTCATGAAAGCCCGACATGCTATCCAAGAATTGGATACCAGTCGACCCATCTGTTACGAAGGAGGCAAGTTACTATCCACGCTGCTGAAAATTCCTCATGGGTATATCACCTGACTTCTTTTGATTCTTCCTTTCGCAACGAAAAAGGTGGTTCATGGACGGAAGGGGAAGGAACGACCGAACTAACGGATATTGTTTGTCCGATGTATACGAGTATAGAAAAAACGAAAGCTCTCGCACGGGATCCTGTTGAAAATCGTCCTGTGATTCTTTGTGAGTACAGTCACTCGATGAACAATTCCAATGGCAATCTTCATCTCTATTGGGGAATCTTCTGGGATGAAAGCTATCCAAGATTACAGGGTGGTTTTATCTGGGATATGATCGATCAAGGACTTCGTCGACGTGACAGCAATGGTCGAGAATACTATGCCTATGGTGGAGATTTTGGAGACACCATCAATGACAAACAGTTCTGTATCAATGGAATGTTTTCTCCTGTTCGGGAGCCTCACCCATGTGTCGGTGAGATAAAGTATCTCCAACAGCCAGCTGCAATATGCCTACCGGATGGGTCGAGTTCGATCCGAGTATCACACTCGAATCTATCCACTTTACAAGTGGTACTCAAAGTCATCTGTCGATACACTTTTCGTGATCTCAGACATCTTGTTTGGAAATGGAGACTTTGTCTTGAATATCAACCAGAGGCCACTATTTGTGGAAATGCCTCCTTTATTGACAAAGACACGTTGATGATCGACCTCAATCCTGCGGCGACTTGTTTGTTTAGTTCGGCAAGCGCGAGTACCGGGGAAGTGTTTCTGGATTTAGATGGTGGCCTGGCACACGACCTGCCATGGGCAAGCAGAGGTCATGTCCTCGTGACGGAGCAGTTCCCACTGACTGTACTTGGAAACGAAGGCGTACGAGTGTCCGAGTTTGACACCCGCAGTGGCGACGCGTTGTCATCTCTTCGAGTGACCGAGGATTCCTCAACGATTCAGGTATTTCGGGGATCCATGGTACATTCATTTGTCTCGATAGACAAAGAGACGGGTGGGATCAAGTCGATTGCATCTGACAGCTCCGACGGAAATATTTTCACTGGTCGTGGCATGCTTCCGAACTTCACTAGGGCAACTACCGACAATGATCGTGGTGGAATGGAGCTTGTCTTGGATTTTCTGCATCTTCAATGGACGAGACCGCTACTTCAGGCGGTGAATGATCGCTTATTCTCCTATGAGATGCACTGGAGAGACCATGGACTTTGTCAGGATGCGCCACCAGTGATTCGAAGTATCTCGACGACCGTTCTTTATAACGGCCTCGCACGCGATGACGTCAAGATTGAATCATGCATTTCGGTCAAGGCAAATACAGGAAAGGTCGTTATGGAAGAGCGCAACATATATTCGATCACTAAGGACGGTCGGATGAAAGTGGATGTTGAAATCAGCTGTGCAAAGTCTCTTGATGGGATACCCTCCCTTCCACGCATAGGCCAGACATTTTCATTAAACGAAACGTTCAAGCGGGTCAAATTTTTTGGACGCGGTCCTAGCGAAAACTATCCGGACCGCAAGGAAGCATCGAAGGTGGGAACCTGGTCAGCTTTGCCATCTGATATGGGCTATGACTACATCGTCCCAAGTGAGAATGGAAGCAGGTCAGATTGCAGATGGGTTTCGTTCGAATCAGACAACGGAAAGCTGATAGTGCTGGCAGATGATGATGGTGATGATGAAACGAAGACGTTTAGCTTCAGCGCACTTCTGCATACTTCAGACGATCTTCACCAGGCATCACACACAAACGAGCTCGAGCAGAGAATGGATGGAACGCATCCAGTACATGTTACAATTGATCATAGACTAATGGGGCTTGGTGGGGACGTAAGGTATGTACGTGATGGTAGTATAGTGAAGTCAAAACTGACATCAAGAGAGAAGCTAAATCTGACAGCATTTCTCCGTCCAGCTGGTCTCCATGCGTGTACCCACAGTACGTCGTCAGACCTGGACTTTTCCGCTATAGCTTTTGGCTGATTCTGGCAGAACCAGGGGAATCGGCAGAGAAAGCTGTCACGCGCGCCCGGGCCTAGTAGCTTGAACATAAAAATACTCGACGAACCTTTTCACGCATAGCATTTGAGGGACGATTTCAGAAAGGCACGACGACAAACACGTCGCGATCTATCTAAAACTACAATTTTTCTTCGGTCTTTTCACATTACATTAAAGGATCAGATTTAAAACATGCATCCCCATTTCTTTAGACTGATTTCCGGACCCAGAAGCCACAGACCACATACCGGAGGTCGACTGCTGTGAAACGGATTTGTGCAATATGCAAGTTGCTTTGATTACACTCAGCTACTAGCCAAATGATGCGATTCGCGTGACTATTGTCAGCTTCAAGATATCTCGGCACCCTGAAGACGTAGCCTTCGTCGTCGCTCTCCATCTTTCTTGCTGCTCTTCTCTGATTTCTTCTCTCTCATGTTGTCCGGCGTCTTGGAAGATTTCATGGGATCACCTATCTTTCCTTTCGGTCCCAATTCTTTTGGACCCTCAATCATTTCGTCTTCCTTCTTTCTTGATGGCTTCGCCGTTTTCGAATACTTAATAGGGTCATCTTTCTTTGTTTCCGGTCCCGGTCCTTCTGGACTCTCAAGCATTTCTTTGCCGCTGTCCTTTTTGGATTTCTTTCCCGCTACCTTGGCGGACTTGGCTAGCTTCTTGGAAGACTCAAGAGATTTCTCTTTCTTTTCTTGTAGCCCCAATTCTTCTAGGTTCTCAATTATTTCAAACAAGTCGTCTCCGTTCCTTGTATATGGGTCCATCGACATAGAGACGGGTGCCAAAGTGATTGGGGCAGTCGTGACTGGGACAAGGACAGGTACTGTAGTGACTGGGCCGGAAACAGGTACCGTAGTGACTGGGACAAACACAGGTACCGTAGTGACTGGGACAGGCTCTGCAGTGGTAGGCACGGGTACTACCGTGGTCGGAGATTGAGTCGGAAGAACACCGACGGTAGGTTCAGCCGTTGTTTCATTGAAAGCTGTGGGAGAAACTGTTTCGTTTTGAGCCACTGTAGGCGCCAGTGTAATATTGGTGGGCGTAGGGGAGAGTGTCGACAGGTCATCGAGGGCATCGCAGTTACCCTCGAGCGGCGGGACGAGTTCACCCTTGAGTAGTTGCAATTAACGATCTCTTGTGAGCGAAACTTACATCTGGAAAACAAAAAAGGATAGGCATTTCCCGAAGAAACACTTACGAATTGAACCCAGCCTAAGGCAAACCCTTCGGGAAACACGGGATAAACGGAACAATCTTTCGTGAATGAAACTGCAACGAAACTGGAAAGTTCATCTCCAGCAGCGTTCGATCCGTAGACATTCAATTGAATGCCTGTCGGAACAGCGGATGGATCGAAAAAGAGAGATGATTGGTATTCAAAAGAATCACCATCCACAAAAGATGAAAAATTTTCTTGCCGTATTGCTGTATTGTCTTCATCCAATTCAACCACGGTCACGAGATCGATCGAGGCCTATCGACAGCGACATGTGAGGAAGACAAGATTTACTTGCAACTTCGACCACTACCTAGATCCTTTGGACTTACAGGCTTTAGATCCAATGTTTCCACACCTCCCAGAGTATCGATTTGACAGACTGTAAATGCGATACCATTTCCTTCTTCGACTTGTGTGCAGATTGAATCAAAATCAAAGGTAAATCTGTAACCCGTTGGTGAACATACGCATGTGCCATTTTGAGCTCGTACTCCCAACGAATATCCCAGGAGCGACCCAACGATGGGAAGGATAAGGTTTCGTGTCATCATATATCTATCAGCCTTTGCTTTTCTTTTGTGGCATGAAAAATAGCTCGAGGACTGTGATTCAAGAAAGCGCGTGTCAGAGAGAGAGGACTGCTTTTTTCCCCTGAGGTTTTCCCTTCACCTCCTCGACATACAGTATTAGTTGTATCCGTATGATTTTCATTTGAAGACGAAAATTGTATTTTGTGGAAGCTGATGGCATCTGCCTTGAACGTCTATCTACCCGATTGAACAGAAATCGAAAATATGTGCCCAATGGAATCCAACGACTGAAAATTTGTCGAGCTCGAAAAATTATTACGCCCAACGAACGATGCACATGCACCGGGCTTGTGACCGAAAATCCCTACGGCTTTGCTGCGTCTGCGGAAAATAGTTATAGTTGCCTCTTGTGATAGAGGACATGCGGCTGTATCGTTCTGGGGGGATAATGCATATAGTACCTGCCAATGGGGATACTACTCTCCGGGTCACACCGACGTACGAACGGCAGAAGTTTTCTTTCAGTGTCACAAGAGTACCTAGGCTGCGTTATCCGCTAAGTCGCGATTGAAATGAATCGTATTGTACTCCCCAGTGCGACCTTCTCTTCGAAGAATCCCACAGCTAACCGTCACAGAAGGATTCATTCGACTTTTCGGCACTCACGACATAATCAAAGCCTAGTCGGATTCTTCCACCTTCCGTAGTTGCCTTTAAACTTTGTCGCTCCAGATCGTCCAGAACGTCCCTCATCGAATTGGCTAGATCCTGTGATGAAAAGAAGGGGAGCTTACTTCGTGCGACATTAATCTGACTCAGAATAGTCGCATGACGATGTAAGATTGGAAATTTCGATGTCCGTATCAGTTCTAGACCTGTCTTGTCGGCATGAGTCTTGACTTGTCGTTCTATCCATTCGACGGGGTATTCACGATAACATCGATGCCCCGCAAGGAGGATACATGCATCTCGTACCTGACGGACCTTACAAATGATATTCGCATCACCCGGAGCAGTATCAGGTAATGGTTCTAGTCCGACTATATATAACCTCCCCCCCGGATTCAGAAGCTTGGCAAGTTTTGGGATCATTTGGTCTTGTTCGTATGGAGAAAATCCATCCATGGCACCAATCAAGTAGTCGGCTAGGATGGTGTCATACTTTTCCTCGTGGTCCGATAGTAACTTCTCATCTAATGGTTCCGATCCAAACCAATTCCCAATGATCACATTTCCAAGCTCGGATATCTCCAAGGCTTCCGCCTCTCGCTGGACCGATCGTCTCATTTTTTCATCTGCTGTGATGGCAGTAAAGGACACCATTCCTTTGCTATCATCGGCAAGTGTCGCAATCCATCGTAAGCTATGTAGTCCAGTACCACTATCAAGGACACGACCAAAGGGTTTCTCGCCTTGCTGTTCTTCTATGCAGCCAAAGAGGGAATCATCTTTCCCAAAGACGAGACGATTTCTTGGATTTGCGGAAGAGGAGGAAAACATGGGCATTGCATAGATAACAGAAGAAGGTAGGTTTCTTGATAAGAACAAAAAGAGGAGGACGATCCAACGATACGTTATCAATGGCCGTGCCTCCAACAACATGGTTCTGGCCCTTGTGAGAAAAGGCCTTGGCGTTTGCTTTGGAGACGATATGAAGGGGGCAGGTTTTTTCGCGGCCATGTGACGCAAAGATCGACCTCTCGGATCCAACGACCTTCCTAACTCCTATGATAACTCCCAAGACATGAACGAATAGATATGACTCATATCTATGATGATGTTTAGCACTAGTGATTACAGTTAGTGATGCGGTAGATATGATGTCTAGGTATGACTATCGCGAAACAACGGAACGACATGGGATATCGTGGCCCGACAACAATGTTGCGGGTTGCAGCGAAGTACGCTACTACGATATCTCATGCCCTTCGAGTCCCCGTCAAACTCCTATGCCCCACTCTTGTGTGTTAATTGACTGTGAATCTTGTTTTTTCTCTGACATCGGATAGTCATAGGGCAATTCTGATTGTGAACTTCAAGTTGAACATAGGAGGTCGTTCGAAACGAGGAGAAACTCATAAATAAAAAAGAGAAGCTGCATATTCTCTAAAACATAATGTCAAGACCCTTTTCTTCAGGAAGAAGTGGACTAACTTTCTCCGGCAGGACTCTCCGAGAAAAAAATTCGCGACATTGTTTGTAAGATTGGGAAGAGCCTGCAATAGACTCCCCAACAGATTTTCCCGGGAAGCTCCTGTTCTATTGGCGTGCCGTCAGAGTGATGCTGGCCTTCGCGGCTCTGTTCGTGAAACGCAGCAGAACGCGCAGAACCTCCAGTTTTACAGTTAGCAAGGTAATCCGGCCTCTACTAGGTAAACTCGGCCTTGGTAAACTCGGCCCAACCACTGCTAACATCACCTTCATTTTGCATCACAGCAACCTAGTGCCGTTGCCACAATCAAGTCCAGGCCCGGGAAAGACCGAAAAAGAAGAGATAAATTGGAGAGGTTAACAAAAGGAAGGATGCCAGTGCTACAGATTCAAGAAATGGACTCCTTCAGGACAGAAGAGTTTAAGCGAATGTCCCGAATTGAGCGAGAGCTCGCCATGAATGATCTCCATTGTTGTCCAGACACTCCCTGTGAGGACGGATCCTTCGTTGGATTACGGATGGGAGAATTGGATGTTGCGCTTCAGGAGGAAGTGAATACGAATTCAGATATCTCTCTTGCGTATCAACTCGCCCAGTCTATGGATAGTCGATATGCTGAGAATCATCGATTGCGATTAGCCTTTTTAAGAGCGGAACGATTCCAGCCTCGTCCGGCTGCTCGTCGCCTGATGGGGTTCTTCGCTGAGAAGATGATGTTATGGGGTCCATCAAAACTTGATCGAGACATTACCCTGGCCGATTTCAACGTCCAGGACATGGAAACCCTCAAGAGTGGGAAATTTCAGTTATTAGAGGACAAGGATCAGTCAGGCCGCCAGGTAATCTCTCACGTGATTTCTGATCAAGAAGAGACGAATGAGACAAGTCTCGTAAGTTGATTGAAACGATTACTGGGCGATTTGAGTCTTGTGTTGTTTTCTGAATCTTTATCTCAATCATTACCTCGTGATGCCCCATGTTCTCTGTCTCGTTTGCAGTTACGTGTGATGTACTATCTAACCTTAGCCTCCATGGAAGAGGAGGAGAATCAACATCTTGGTCTTGTGGGACTAACATATTATGCTCCAAATGCCTTCAGAGCAGAAGACAATCACAATGCAGGAGAGGATTCTATTCCTGCCTTTCACGCAAGATTGGCGCAACTCCGGAATGTTCTCCCCGTTCGATATGCCTCACTTCATTATTGTATTAATGGAAATCACCCTTTCGTCGCTAGCCGGATCAATACTGAGATTGAAGGCCTGGACAGTCAAAATCGTGCACGATCAAGAGTACACTCTCAAGGTACGTAAAACCGACGGGAAGAAAACGTTTGGGGTCCACTTCGAAGCCGCTGTGGCTGACGAATGTCTTTGTCTTCTCTTCATACTACAGTCTCGACGATAGAGTTACGCTTCATTCTTTCGTCTTTTGGTCTCAGTCAGAAGAATCTTCCAGTGTCTGTCTTCGGTACAGTCAGGACTGCACCCCATCAAGCCTGGGTACAAGCTCGTGAAGCGAAGGAGAAGATCGTTTCTTCACCGATTACAAAACTAGTACAAGCTCCGCTGGTACTGTCACATGCACCTATTATTCCTCAAGATGACTTTAGATCACCTGTACCTGTTATTCAACAAGGAAACTGTGTATCAACTGCACCAGTCATGCACCACGGTTTTTGTGGATCGAATCTGATTCCTGGAGATATCTGGGACCGGCGCGAACCACTACCTTCGATTCATGACACTGACGATGTCAAACCGAGTTTCCATGACGTCCTTTTCGGTCGTGGTAAGGTGAAGGAGCATCCTGGGAACATCCTGTTGCATAGTCTCATCGATAAAAGACGGTTTCGTTACGAGACAGCTCCCAAGTGGGGCAAAACAGTAATCGCTGAAGAGATCGTTTCTATTATTCGAGAAAAGTGTGGTCGCTTCCTTAAGTGTGAGTCCGCAAAGGAGGACGAATCAAAGAAGTGGGTTGTCGTCGGTAAGGACGAGGCCCGGGAGAAGGTTGCTCACACCTTCCGATCGAAACGCAGTACTCGATAAACCCTATATTGCTATATATTTGATAGGTATAGTATTGGCTTCCCCCCAGTTCTAGTGTAGAAGGGATGATGTTTTCATTAGAGACAAAAAATGATCCCGCTGTAAAAAATGACATGTAATTCTATGCATCACAACGATGTAGAGTTCCATTTTCCCTCAGATCTATCCACCACTTGGATATCTCAATCTGAACAGGATACACCGGACACAAAAGCTGCATCCTCGATGGCCCCAACCATCCCGGTCTCCCCAACTGTCATCTCTTCCAACATGTTCGTCCCCACGGAAATGTACCTGAAAATAGAAGATTCGGTAAAAAGATTTAGGGTTAGTGTTCGACGAGGAGAGAGAGTTCGAGAGAGAGAGAGATTTTTTCATCCAGTGTTGTGTGGATCTTTCGGGAGGGACTTCCTCTTCTTACTTTCATCATCGCGCACATGGAAGGAATCATCAAAGAATTTCTTGGTTCTCAGTAACCGTAGTAATTGCTTCCAGATTTGTAATCCTTTGAACAGCGAGAAAAAGAAATCATTATCCCAATCATCCCATCAAATCGTCGACCGAGATCCTCTACAAACGAAAGACGCACCTGTACTAGACATACTCCCCCCGTCACCTTTCTCACAAGAGATGTTGTGCAAGTCTCTTCCGCGGGGGCGTCATGAACGGGGTACAAAATGTACAAAACAAGTTACTCCAACATGTTGGTTAGGTCATCGTATGCCTCTTTGATGTGGATGCACCTCGTATCGGTGGAGAAATCGCTGGTCTTCATTCGCTGAAGAACATCCGGGTTGTGCCATTGATCGTACGAGTCCGTCACGGTTCTTGTAACTCGGGGCTTTACTAGGGGCTCGAGGGATCCAAATCCAGAACCAGTTCTTGAGTCAAGGTAGAATTCATCGATGCTCGTCGTTACAGAGAATCATACAGCGTAGTGTCCGTTAGAAGATCTCAATAACCTACACTTCCCCAACAGATCCTGTGAGAGATACAATGATTATGATCGATGAATCTCTCTCTGTCTCAATGGCTGCCAACAACGTAAAAGTCAAAAAGCAGATGTAGACGCAGAGAACAAGGAGACTTTCTAGAGGTAGACAGTTAATTTATCAGCAATAATTTGGTCATTAACAATCATTGGTCATTG
>Ga0194115_10002960_pt1 | contig 19596 bp, 30 predicted proteins | sample TA2MahsurfametaG_3_FD_148656 | JGI IMG/M metagenome (GOLD analysis project Ga0194115, IMG submission 148656) | Freshwater microbial communities from Lake Tanganyika, Tanzania - TA2015002 Mahale S4 surface | ecosystem: Environmental > Aquatic > Freshwater > Lake | place: Tanzania: Lake... | reverse complement strand
AATTAAGACAAAAAGCAGATGATATTGAAATTTATATTAGAGTAGATTTTAACCCACCACTTAAAAAAGTATCAGGTGGTGCTACTATACCAAGCGGTTTTTACAAGACAATCAAGTCACAAAAACTTAAGATAAACGAATGTTATTATTTTAATAACGTTGCACCAACTACTGCTGACCCTAAAACTTTTAGAGTAGATTGTAAATAACCTCTGTAAGTTGCCTTTTTGTAAGTTTAAGCCTATAATACTTGAAACTTACTATGAACCCTGTAGAAACTTTTGAGAAAGAATACCCTGCATTAGCTGATGCGTATAAAGGTATTATAAAAGAGCAGTATGCTTTATTTGCAAAAAAAATGCTTGCATACGGTACCGATAATATTAGCTTAGGAACAGCATTAGAAACAGAAGAGGATAAAAAAACCTCTATAACCGGTGTGTGGATTAGATGTATGGATAAAATGAATAGATTAAAAAATCTAGTAATTTACCGGAAAACTAACTTTGTAGAAGATGAAAGCGTTGTGGATACCTACAAGGACCTAGTTAATTATAATATAATAGCTCAGATTTTATTAAAAGACCAGTGGAAAAAAAAAGTATAAGCTATGTGTTTTGTTATTGTTAAGTATATTAAGCCTCAGGTACCGGTGATACTCTTGGATAGTCAAGGGGAGATATGGGAATTTAATGAAAGAGAAGAAGCAGAGATGTATGCTGAGATCTTTGAAACTAATTCTGATTCAGGCTATAAGTATACAGTTAAAGCTATAGGAGAATCTTTAGATACTGAAAATTGAGTTTTGGCAGCAAAAAAACTACCCAAAGAAGTTACTCTAATAAAAGAGTATAAACTTCCTAAACCTATTGCTGAAGAGAGTAAGACTATTTCTTTTTCTCAATTGCATATGTTCACCAGATGCCCACATCAGTGGTACCTTACGTATTTGAAAAAACTTGCTCCTTACTCAGCTTCTATTCATGCTACTTTTGGAACTGCACTACATGAGACCGTACAAACTTGGCTTGATACCCTATTTAATAAAACTGTTAAAGAAGCTAATGAATTAGATCTACCAGGCTTATTGCTTGACAGAATGAAGAAGACTTATAAGAAAGAGAGATTTCTTAACGGTAATGTAGATTACTCAACTCCAGAAGAATTAAATGGATTTTACCAGGACGGTATAGAGATATTAAACTTCTTAACTAAGAAAAGACAAGGGTATTTTTCTACAAGAAATACCTACTTAGTAGGAGTTGAGATACCACTGTTGTACCCTTTGAGAGACGGGATCTCCTTTAAGGGCTTTATCGACTTAGTATTCTATAACACTATGTCGGAATCATACAGGATAATCGATATTAAAACGTCTACGAGTGGGTGGAATGATTATGCTAAGAAAGATGAAGTAAAAGTTTCACAAATTGTACTATATAAAGAGTTTTTTGCAAAACAGTTTAACACCGACGTTGAAAAAATAGAAGTTGAGTACTATATCGTACGGAGAAAAGTACCACAAATTTCAGAGTACCCGATTAAAAGATTACAAGTATTTGTACCGCCGTCGGGGAAGGTTAAGAGAAATAGAGCTGTAGGTGAAATAGATAATTTTTTACAAGAGGTATTACTTCCGGACAATACCTACAATAGCGATAAGACTTATGAAAAGAGACCTTCTAAGTCTAATTGTGCATTTTGTCCGTTTAAAGGAAGCAAGCACTTATGTCCGGAAAGTATTTAACCTCTATTTATAGAATATATAAATATATACTATGCTTGAGAAAGACAAAATATTAACTTCGGTTCGAATTGAACCTGAGATGTACAACGAATTTAGAGTAATATGTTTACGTTATAAATTTTCGCTCCGTAAGTTGGTAGAGCGAAGCATGTATGCATATATTAATGATGAAGAATTTAGGAAACAAGTTCATAGAGTTAGTATCAACAAAAAAAATTAAAATATGGGGGTTACAAAATCAGGTTATATTCCACAAAACCAAAGAAAAAAAATCCTATTAATGTGTGATGACATTAGAATGCCATCAGGAATAGGTACAGTAGGTAAAGAATTAATAATGGGCACTTGCCACAGGTACAATTGGGTAAATGTTGGGGGTGCTATTAATCATCCTGATCAAGGTAAACGTTTTGATTTAAGTCAAGATACAAACCAAAATATAGGTATCGATGATTCAAACGTTGTACTTTACCCTATAAATGGGTATGGTGATCCGCTTTTAGTACAGCAATTATTAGAAATTGAAAAACCTGATGCTATATTTTTAATAACCGATCCAAGATATTGGATTTGGTTATTCCAAATGGAAAATGAGATCAGGAAACATATTCCAATAGTTTACTTAAACATATGGGATGATTACCCAGCTCCTATGTACAATAAAACATTTTACGAATCGTGTGATGCTTTGTTTGGTATTTCAAAACAGACTGTAAATATTAATAAGCTTGTGTTAGGAGATAAAGCTAAAAACAAACTTATAAAATATGTTCCTCACGGATTAAATACTAAAATATTTTTCCCTATTGAAAATAAGGAAGAAGATAAGGCATTCGTTGAGTTTAGAAATCAAGTATTTAACAATAAAAAATACGAATTTGTTTTATTCTTCAATTCTAGAAACATTCGCCGTAAGCAAATCCCAGATGCAATTTTAGCATTCAAACAATTTATGACAGGGCTTAGTAAGGAACAAGCCGATAAATGTGCTATGCTTTTACATACAGCTGCAATAGATGAAAACGGAACAGATTTAATAGCGGTAATTGAAACTTTATGCCCTGAAATTAAAGATAAGTTCTACATTACAAATAGAATGTTTGGGCCTTTTGAAATGAACTACCTCTATAATATGACGGATGCTCAGATTTTATTGACATCAAATGAAGGATGGGGCTTATCATTAACAGAAGCATTATTAGTAGGTAATCCTATTATAGCTAATGTAACTGGTGGCATGCAAGATCAAATGCGTTTTGAATTTGAGGATGGTAAATGGATTGACTTTGATGCTGATTTTCCTTCCAACCATAGAGGAACTTATAAAAAGCATGGTGAATGGGCTTTTCCAGTATACCCAACTAATCGATCAATTCAAGGTTCTCCATTAACTCCCTATATTTTTGACGATAGGTGTAATTGGGAAGATGCTGCTGAACAGATTAAAAATGTATATAATTTAGGAGCTGAAGAGCGTAAAGCTAAAGGATTAAAAGGTAAAGAATGGGCTTTGAGCGACGAAGCAGGTTTTACCCAAGAACACCAAGCAAATAGAGTTATAGAAGGATTGGATGAATTATTTGCTACTTGGAAACCAAGAGAAAAATATGAATTTATAAATGCTAACGAATACAAACAACCAGTTTTAAACCACGAATTAATATACTAATATGAGTAAAAATACGTTTTATATAAGCTGTCCAATCGATACCTATTCGGGGTATGGTGCCCGGTCTAGAGATTTAGTTAAAGCAATTATAGAATTAGATAAGTACGACGTTAAGATTATACCTCAACGCTGGGGTAACACACCTTGGGGATTTACTAAAAATAATTCCGAATGGGAGTTCCTAACAAAGTATTTTTACAGACAACCTCAATTACGGGAGCAGCCTGATATTTGGATGCAGATTACTATTCCAAATGAATTTCAACCTATAGGTAAATTTAATATTGGAGCAACTGCAGGTATGGAAACTACCCACGTTAAGGGGGAATGGGTTGAAGGAATAAACAGGATGAATGTAACTTTAGTATCATCTAACCATTCTAAGCAATGTTTTTTAAACTCTATCTACCAAAAGCAAGACAATAATGGACAAATAATAGGAGAAATTAAAGTAGAAAAGCCGATAGAAGTATTATTTGAGGGTGTAGATTTAAATATTTACAAACTCATAGAAACCCATGCCAAAAACGATTTATTTAATTCTATAAATTCTATTCCTGAATCGTTTGCATACCTGTATGTTGGACATTGGTTGCAAGGTGATCTAGGAGAAGATAGAAAAAATACAGGTTTACTAATTAAAGCATTTTATGAAACTTTTAAAAATAAGTTTAGTAAACCTGCTTTAATTTTAAAAACTAGTGGGGCAGGATGTTCATATGGGGATAGAGAAGAAATGCTCAAGAAGATAACCCAGATTAGGGGGACGGTAGTATCTAAGAACCTCCCTAATGTATACTTACTTCACGGTGAATTTACGGACATTCAAATGAATGAACTTTATAACCACCCAAAAGTAAAAGCTATGGTTAACTTAACTAAAGGTGAAGGTTTTGGACGTCCATTACTTGAATTTACTCAGTGTAAGAAACCTATTGTAACTTCAGGATGGTCCGGTCATACCGACTTTCTTGATCCGCAAATGTCTGTCCTATTGGGTGGACAATTAACACAAGTACACCCCAGTGCAGCTAACGATTGGATAATTAGAGAGAGTCAATGGTTTTCCCCCGATCACGGACAAATTGGACACTACTTAAAAGACGTATTTGAAAATTATAAGAAGTATACCGACGGTGCAAAGCGGCAGGCCTATAAGTGTAGGACGGACTTCAACTGGGATAGGATGAAAGAAAAAGTAGATCAGTTGTTTGAGTTTTATATTCCGGAACTGCCAAAAAGGATTCAACTGCAGCTACCAAAGCTAAAGAAAATAGAATTACCAAAACTAGAAAAAATAGAAGCTAATAGTTAAAATGAAAGATAAGTTAGTAAACTGTAAACACTGTCAAGGGGATGCTTGTTATGAGTATCCGGCAGAAAATGGAACTATATGGGAGTGTATGAGCTGTGGATTTTCAACAACTACCCTACATACAGAAGGAAGTGAACCAGTTAATCATATTCTAGAATCAGCTCCTGAACTATATAAAGATCTCTTATACAAAGATGATCAAGGTTTAATTTGGTATCCGAGGACTGTTATCAGTAAAGAAAAAGGAATGGTATACCTAGACGGTACTTCTATAAACAATGTACAGTGGACTGTAGTCCGAGCAGTACCTATTACCAAAGACGAACAGCTACAGACAGGTACGATGTTGGATTTTAAAATGGATAAATCAACCAGAAAAGAATTTGGTAGAGATTTTATGAATGCATTTTTTTATTGGATGACCGGTAATTTAGAGTAGATATGAAAATTAGTTACGGAATAACAGTAAAAGATGAATTAAACGAATTACAACGTTTAGTTAATTTCCTTGCAGATAAAAAACGAATCGAAGATGAAATCGTAATTTTATACGATTCAAAGGGTGGGAGTAAGGCTGTAGAAGAATGGTTAAGAGCTAATTCTGTAGCAAGCCACGAGTACAGGTGGCACAGTAAAGATTTTGATAATCATTTTGCTGATCATAAAAATCACCTAAACTCATTATGTAGTGGTAATTTCATATTTCAAATCGATGCAGATGAGATTCCACACCAGTACTTAATCGAAGAACTACCCTCCATACTAAAACACAATTCAGCAGTTGATTTATATACTGTTCCAAGAGTTAATACTGTAGAAAGTTTAACTCAAGAACACATTCAAAAATGGGGATGGAATGTAAACGAAAAAGGATGGGTGAATTGGCCTGATTTTCAAACTCGTATTTATAGAAACACTTCTGAAATAAAATGGATAAATAAAGTACATGAAAGACTTGATGGGCACAAGCAATTTGCTTACCTTCCTATGGAAGAGGATTGGGCGTTATATCACCCTAAAACAATAGAACGACAGGAGAATGCTGTAAAACTTTACCAGTTACTAGACCCTACAGTAAAAGAAAAACTATGAAATATTACGGACAAGTATTCAATGGAGTGCCGGTAGATGCTTTTTTATATCAGCAATATTTTTCAGAAAAAGAAAATGGATTTTTTATAGAATGCGGAGCAGCAGATGGCTTTAATTTATCTACCTGTAAATTTTTTGAAGAGTTTAAGGGGTGGAAAGGTATTAATATAGAAGCTAGTCCAGTTAAGTATGCTAAACTACTTCTAAATCGACCTGAGTCTTATTTAAATTTACATAAGGGTTTATTAAATGAACCCGGTACCTTCATGTTTAGAGATGATAATGTTGATGATCCAACCAAGGCACCGGGTTGGGGAAACGGGTCTTTTCAGCATACAGAAGACCATTTCTACCAGCTTAACAATATGGGAATAGACTTACAAGAGACTCCTGTAGAAGTTACAACATATACTCAATTAATAAAGCAGTACAAAATATCTTGTGTAGATTTATTTGTACTAGACGTGGAGGGAGTAGAATTACTAGTACTAGAAGGAATGAAAGGGTGTGAAGTTTTACCAACACACTTATTTATTGAGCATGAACATATAGGGTTGGAGGCATGCAAAGAAGCAACAAAAGCATTAGGGTACAGGTTAGATTGGTTTGATTTTTGTAATTCGATGTATATTTTATGAAATTAACAGTTATATACGGGTTTGAACATAACACTCAGGAATGGAGTACTCCTTCTTCTATTTATGAAGAATTTAGAAGTAGAGGCTGGGAAATAGAGCTAGTTAACATTAAAGACCCTTCCGGCAACATTACCGATAGATATTTACGGGATTTTGTTGAATCTACCTCCTCCCCCGATATTGTTTTGTTTATGGATTGGGGGCAGTTTGATTCTTTATATTTAGACAAGAAATACAAACCAAATGCTTACTGGATCCAAGAAAGCGGGGATGATCCGCAAAGGTATTTCATTAACCATACATTATCGCATAAGTTTCATTTAACAATAACACCAGACTACCAGTCATACCTTAACTATAAAACCTTAGGCAGAAATGTAGAATGGATCCCTCATTTTGCAGATACAAGAATATATAAGCCGTACGATATCGAAATTAAGTACTTAGCGGTATGTTCCCGGGGTAAAGGTCACAGTGATTTTATAGATGCTATTGTAGACGTAAGTGACAATCAAATAATTAATGCTCGAGGTTACTTAGGAGAAGAACATGGTAAGTTCTTAAGATCCGGACTTATTGTATTACAAAATTCTAGATTTCAAGAAATAACTAGACGTATATTTGAAGGAGCCTGTTGTGGAAGACTTGTACTTACCGATAGGCTATCTAAAGATACTAAAATGGAAGAACTATTAGTTGACTGTGAAGATATCGTTTACTATAATGATATAAACGACTGTATAGAAAAACTAAGTTACTACGCTGAAAATCACGAAGAACGTGAGAGGATAGCGTTGAACGGATATAATAAAGTTATGAATAATTTTACACAAGTACAGGTAGTGGGTAGGTTATTAGAGTTAGTTAAAAGGTAGACAGTAATGGAATACTATTCTCAATTTAATCAAGATGCATTTGTTTACGAAAATTACTTTAAGGAACGTACAGATGGTATTTTTGTCGACGTAGGTGCATACGACGGTGTAATTGGCAGCAATTCATTATTTTTTGAAAAGCTAGGATGGCAAGGAGTTTGTATTGAACCTAATCCTGAAATGTTTAAAAAGCTACAAGAGCTTCGAAAATGTAGATGCGTACCTTACGCTATATCGGATAAAAGTGAAACAGCTAGATTCTTTCAGATAAAAGAAGGAGGACCTGCAACACTCAGTGGACTGGTTGATGAGTATTCTCAACAAGCCATAGCGAGAATAAATAAAGAAGTTAATCAAGAAGACCAAGGTTTTGACTATATTGATGTAGAGTGTAAGACTTTTGAAAGCATCGTAGAGCACAAACATATTGATTATTTATCTCTAGATACGGAAGGTAATGAACTAAAAATTCTACAATCTATAGATTACAATGAGTATTTTATAGATGTTATAACAGTTGAAAATAATGATTACGATTACAAATTTATAGATTTACTAACTCAAAAAGGTTATCAATTTGTAACTAGATTGGGGTGTGATGAAGTATTTAAGAGAAAATAAGCGAGAATATGAGACTGTACACCAACTTTATGGAAGAATTAATACTTCCAAAAGTAGTTAACCACCCGGCTTTAAAAGATAAGCCTATATCGCTTTTCTACGATATATCTATTACAGATCAGTTAACACTGTCAAAAAACCCGTACAACTTTTTATTCGTACAAGAACCGAACGAATTCTTCGGGTACCATACTTTTGCACAGCAACATGCACATCTATTCTCAGCAATATTTACTTGGAGTAAACCGATTCTTGAAACCGTACCAAACTCATACCCTTTCTACTTTGGTGCGGGTAATATGGACTTAATCCCAAGATTAGAATTTCACAGCAATAAGCTATACGAAATATCATTTCTATGCGGTAATAAGCAGGTATTAGAGGGGCATCACTTACGGCATAAAATTTTTAACTCCGAAAGAGAATTTGAAAAACCTACTCATTTTATATATACAAGCCCCTGGGAAGGGGGTAAGGATCGATGCTGGAATAGTATGTTTCATATAGCTGTAGAGAATTCAAGACATGGTAATTACTTTACAGAAAAGATTGTAGATGCTTTTGTAACAAAAACTATACCGCTGTATTGGGGGTGTCCTAACATAGGAGACTTTTTTAACTTAGACGGCATAGTAACTTTTGAGGATGAAAAAGACCTTATTGAAAAAAGTAAGATGTTAACCCCGGAGTATTACAAAGAGCGGGAACAAGTTATGATAGAAAATCGAGAAAAAGCTTTTAAGTACGCCGATCTCATGGAAAGAATGAAAGACTTACTTATTGAAGTTTGTAGAATAAACGGAATTTAACTAAAGAGTTATGAATAAACTGCCAATAAGTGTAGGAATACTTTCTTGGAGGTCTGGACAAACACTAGTAGATACTCTGACGACTTACTACCAAAATGGGCTGTTAGACTTAATTGATGACATTTATATACTGTTTCAAGAAGTTTCTCAGGAAGATGAATTGATTGCAAATCATTTTGGAATCCCTTTTACCGGTAAGCAGGATAATATCGGGATAGGTAAAGCTTTTATTGAACTAACCCAGACTGCTAAGTACGATAACGTATTAATACTTGAGCATGATTGGAAGTTATGTGAACCTTCTGAAACCACCTATAGTAGATTAAAAAGCGGAATCGACTTACTTGAAAATAACTACCAGTGTGTAAGATACAGACATCGTGCGAATCCGGGTTATCCTCATTTCTCCTTTAAGCATATGGGTAAAGAACTAGAGTATTACGATGAAGAAATTGAATGCACGTCCCCCCATCTATTAGATTCTCTCCACTGGTTAGATCCAGCTGAAACGTTCCCTGATAAGATACAGAAGCAAGGTGAATACTTTGTAACAACTTCAAGATGGGGTAATTGGACCAATAATCCGAGTATGTACAGGAAAGAGTTTTATTTAGAAACAGTAAACCAGTTTGCAGGGAGCGGAATAGATTTAGAAGGAAACATAAGTAGGTGGTGGGCAAAGCAGGATTTTAAGGTAGCCCATGGAGAAGGTTTATTCACCCATATTGATTTAGTTAAGTACGGCAGGTAAGCGGTATGGTAAAGTTAATTATATTTGATCTCGACGGTGTCTTAGTTGAAGCTAAAACTATACACTTTGAAGCTTTGAATAAAGCACTAGTTCAGTATTCAATAACCTGGGAAGAGCATCTATCCACTTACGATGGGTTAAAGACTAATCAAAAATTAGAAATGCTACACCAATCAAAAGGATTACCAAGAGAATATTTTAATCAAATATGGGAGGATAAGCAAAAATATACATTACAGGCATTGCAGAATTTAAACCTCTCCCCGCAGTTACAAGTATGTATGGACTGTTTAATTGGTGCCGGATATAAGTTAGCCGTATGCTCTAATAGCATTCGTAGAACTATACTAACAGTTCTGTCTAAATTGGACATTATAGATAGGTTTGATTTAATTTTATCAAACGAAGATGTAAATAATTCAAAACCTCATCCTGAAATTTATTGGAAAGCTATTTCAAAAATAGGATGTCTACCGGAGGAAACTTTAATTGTTGAGGATTCCCCGTACGGATTGCTGGCAGCTGCAAGGAGTAACGCTCACGTACTTAGAGTGGGATCTCCTGCAGAAGTTACATATAATAACTTATTTGAAAAGATAAAAGAGATTAGTAAATCTACCGCTATGAAATCACCAAAATGGAAAGATAGTAAGTTAAATGTTTTAATACCAATGGCCGGGGCTGGTTCTAGATTTGAACAAGCCGGTTATACTTTTCCTAAACCGCTTATTGAAGTACACGGTAAACCTATGATACAGGTTGTAGTAGAAAATTTAAACATAGAAGCTAATTACATTTATGTAGTACAATCAAAGCATAGAAAGAAATACAACTTAGATACATTATTAAATTTAATAACACCTAATTGTAAAATAGTAGAAGTCGATGGTATAACCGAAGGAGCTGCCTGTACAGCACTCCTTGCTAAGGAGTATATCGACAATCAAGCACCTTTATTCTTTGCTAACTCGGACCAATTTGTAGAATGGGATTCAAATGAGTTTATGTATAAGATGCAGGAAACTAACTGCGATGGGGGTATAGTTATATTTGAAGCAACACACCCTAAGTGGTCCTTTGCTAAAGTAAATGAACTAGGGGTAGTAACTGAAGTAGCTGAAAAAAATCCAATATCTAATATGGCAACAGTTGGCTACTACTGGTGGAAGAGTGGGTCAGATTTTGTAAAGTATGCTGAAGAAATGATCGAAAAAAACATTAGAGTTAATAATGAATTTTACGTATGCCCTGTATTCAATCAAGCTATTAGTGACGGTAAACAAATCCGTACGTTTAACGCAAAGAATATGTGGGGATTAGGTACACCGGAAGACCTAAACTACTATTTAGAGAATTACAAATGATATTAATTAGCCATAGGGGTAATATAGACGGTCCAAATAAAGTAAGGGAAAACTCTCCCTACTACATTATGGAAGCATTAACGATGGGGTACGACGTTGAGATAGACCTTTGGTGCAGACATGGTGCTCTATACCTAGGCCACGATACGTACCAGTATCAAATAGATTTAGATTGGCTGGAAGAAAAAGCAAAACACTTATGGGTACATTGTAAGAATATAGAAGCTTTAGAGATGGCTAACTGGTTTGCACAGAGAAAAGATCTCCATTATTTTTGGCATCAAGAAGATACAGTAACACTAACATCTAAAGGTTATATCTGGGCTTACCCCGGCAAACAACCTATTGAGAATAGTATTGCTGTTATGCCTGAATTAAATAAAGATAATATAGGTAAGTGCATAGGGGTGTGTTCTGATTTTGTTGCGACGTATAAATAGTAGTTAATAAATGAAAATAGAAAATTTAGAAATAGTTAAAACTTCTCAACAACTTTTTAACAACTTTAACAGCTTTATACTATCCGAGGATACTAAAGTCTTTAATAAACTTATAGCAAGAACCCTATTATACGAAAGTGTGAAAAATATTCCCGGAGATATTGTAGAGTGCGGAGTGTTTAAAGGTACCGGCCTTTATACTTTTTTGAAACTAAAAAGACTTTTAAATCCTAATACTTCAAAAAAAGTTATAGGTTTTGACTACTACAATACGAATGATTTATTAGCATCTATAGATACCCCTGCGGATAAAGTTGCAATGCAAACTCTTTTTTCCGAAAGAGGATTTAAACACGATACCTCCTTTCGACAAATTTTACACGATAAGTTACTTAAAGATGGATTTTACAGTCATGAATTTGAACTAGTAGGGGGGGATATTGCAACAACAACCCGAAAATACTCAGAAGACAATCCAGGGTTTAAGATATCATTTTTATACATGGATGCTGATTTAGAAGCCCCAACATATAACGCATTAGTTAACCTATGGAATAATATTACGAAAGGCGGTATAATTGTATTTGACGAGTACGGGTACCACAGGTGGAGTGAATCGAAAGGAGTAGACCGGTTTATATCCGAGTATAACTTACAACTTCACTCGCTAGATTATATATGTCCAACTGCATATATAAAAAAGTACGTATGATTCGTATATTTATAATACCAACCTGGATAGGCCATTTTGATAAAAATTTAAATTTCTTACAGACTTGCCAAAAATACAGTATAAAAATTCCAATAAAATTTGTAGTTTCAAACTGGGAAGAAGAACTTGAATTACAATCTAGAATTGGGCTATCGGGGCTTGGTAGTACTTTAGATATTCAAATTATAAGCATTGATAGGGTTATTCAAAAATTTAAACCTGAAATTACCATAGGTGAAATTGAAAATATAAAAACATCAATTAATCGATTTCCCTATATTTGGAACCCGAAACACCCGTACCAGGGTATTAAAAAAATATACGCATTAAGGTATTTTGAATATGATCAGGCAATGTTACTTGATTCAGAATGTGCTTTTATAAAGGAAACAGATATGGAAGAATTATTTGACGAGTATTTTACTTCGCCTTATGTATTCTTTACACCACATAACCAGCTACACCCTAATCTTAGGATATTTACCAATGCAGCGCAAAAATGTTTAAGATGGAGCGATTTAAGTAAAGCTAAAGATAATTGGTTTTTTGAAAATCTATACTGGATGGTAGATAAGAAAATAGTAGTTGATATGTTCGAAACTATTGAAAAAGAGGTAGGAACAGATCTTTATACAGAGTATACTACGAATGCCGGTGAAATTTTTGAAATTATAACATATTATACATACATTTATATAAACAACGTAAAGTATAGGTATAACTTTTTAGATTTTTTTGAAATTATACAAAGGTACTTAGGGGATAAATATACCGAGTACACGCTACCAAAATCACAAAGACTAGGAGGCTTTTTAGAATTTATGCTAGAAAATATAGACACCACAACGTACGGTAGTATTCTAAGATTTATAGAAGATTACCGTATAAGATTCTGCAGACCGGAATGGTGTGACCCCGATTTATACATAAAAGCAGTTAAGGAGAGTCCATACCTTAATATGATACTAGCTTGCGAAAGTACCCCAGAATTTTGTAAAATATTAAACAGTTAAGTACTTTTATGAAAATAGCATTATGCTTCTACGGTCAACCTAGGTTCTACGATATAACCTACCATAACTACTTCAAAGAAGTTTTAGAACAATACTCCCCGGATGTCTACATACATACGTGGTGGGGTAAAGAAATGGTAGGTAGTTTATACCCATGTGCAAAGTGGGCCGAGTCTGCATTAACTGAACAAGATAGAACAGTAAAAGAAGGAGTAATCGATAACTTACTTCGATGGTACAATCCAAAGAAAATTCAATACGATACATACGGTACGGTAAACATAAGACAACATAAACCGAATTATTACCAATTCTACACGCAGTATGCAGTTAAAAATTTGCTAGCGGAGTATGAAAAGCAAACAGGAATAGAGTACGACCTTGTTATACGAACAAGATTTGATTTGTTAATAAATCAATATGTACCGTACCAGATTGATGGTAACTTATGGGTGTCTAATTCATGTCCATTTACAGATAGGTATAACGATTTATTTTCTTTTAGCAACAGCAGTAACTACAAAAAACTATCTGATATTTACTTAAATTTAGAAGAATTTGAAAGTAAGGGTAAAGGGGAAATAGAATGGGCGATGTTAAGCCAGATACAAAAGGAAAGTATACCTGTTAAATTATTCGATGCACAGTATGAAACATTTGATATACTTCGAACACAGACAGCCAATAGGTACCGGTAAGTTATGATACATATTGTAACTCATATACTGCCTCAAGAAATTGATCAATTAGAGCAGCTACTTATTCACCTAAAGAAATCATCAGCTTATGTAGACTATGATGATTACATGGTAGAAGTAGTATTGAATACTAAATTAACTAAATGGGAAGATTCTAAGTTACCTGAAGAATTTTTTACTGAAAAGTTTAAACACTTAGAAAGATTAACTAGCAGTTGGTGTGAGACTAGTTTTGAGATTAGCGATGGAACCGTACTTGGGTGTAATGATATTAGACGTAGAGCGTTAAGGGTATCAAAAGCTGATTACATAATGTACTTAGATGCTGATAATATCTTCTCCGAAACATTACTATTTACGTTAAAGGAATATTGTAAACTCTTGAATCAAGAAAGTTCGTACGACATATTAGTACCCCGGGTAACAAGGATGTGGGATACAACTTGGGATATTATCACAGGGGATGAGTACTTTAGTGAAGAAGCTTCCCATGAAAACTACTTTAATAGAGATCCTTACCTAGTTAATACCTTGAAAAGCGATACAGTATTAAAACCAATAACTACATTTAAGTTTGCGGGATGGGGAACACTGCTGCCTACTAAATTACGTAACATATTAGATATACCGGATTCATTAGGTCCGTACGGTTTAGACGACACCTTCGTAATGACTGTATGCGGTATATTAAAATCAAAAGGCTATAAAATAACACAATGGGTGGTAGACGGTGAGACTATTATCGAAAATAATAAATTTAGATTCAACCCCTACAGTAAGTATTTAGCTACAATAGATAGAAGAGAGGAGTTTTTATTTCAAGCTCATTCAAACTTTAATAAAGAGTTAACACGGTATATAAATTTATGAAAGATTTAATCATTGGCTGTATTAACAATTACACTCCAGATATTATAAAGCCTTGGGTAGAATCCATAATTGAAAGCGGGTTTGGAGGAGATAAGGTAGTTATTTCTTTTGGACTACCGACAGAGACTACCACCTACCTACTTGATCGAGGATTTGAAGTTTTTGAATCAAGCTTAAACTCAGGAGAATTTATACACAATAGACGGTTTTTAGATATATGGCATTACTTAGAGTCGACTGAACCCTATAGATTTGTCATAACAACCGATGTTAAGGATGTAATCTTTCAAGAAAACCCTACCAAATGGCTTAAAGAGAACCTAAAGAAACCTATAATAGCCAGTTCAGAATGGCTTAAGGTAAGAGATGAAGAGTGGAATAATAGAAACATATTAACAAACTACCCCTATATACACCCTATAGTCGAAGATAAAGAAGCATTTAATGTAGGGGTTTTAGCCGGGTTAGGTGATGAGTTTAAACATTTCTCCCTACAGCTTTATAGCTTTATTACAACCAAAGCACCCGGTGAAGATTATGCCGATCAAGCTGCTTTTAATTGTCTTGTACATATGAACCACTTTAAAAGCATAGTACAATTTGCAAGAGAAGCTGATGGATGGAATTGTCAACTAGGAACTACATTAGACCCTAGAGTAAAAGAAAAATATGCCCCCTACCACCTGGAACCTATACCAACATATGATACTGAAGGTAGGGTTTATAATTCAAAAAATAAATTGTTCTGTTTAGTTCACCAGTACGATAGAGTACCTGAACTTAAAAATACTATACTAAACAAGTTCAAATGATTAAAGTATGCCAAAATTAAATTTAAACCAATTAAGCTTCACCCAAGAAGATAAATACAATACACCTGGTAAGGTTAAGATAAAAAAGAAGCAACAGAGAGATATTTATGATAAGAAAAAATCTAAACATGATAAACAAAATGATTACTGAAGCTAAAGTATCTATGGATGGTGAACAGTTTAACCTTAAAGTAGATGTAAATGAAGACCCCACAAAGAAAGGTATTAAAGTTCAATTCATACCTATTCAATTTAGTACATTATCACCTCAGAGAAGAGATGATATAGCTATGAAGCTTTTTGATAAACTTAATAGCGGACTTGAGCAATACGGTATGAAAGTGGAAAGAGATAGAGAGTTGAAGGATAAGACTATTATCGGATTTTTTATTTACATTGAGTACCTAGATAAGATTATTAGAACCGCACTAACCGGTGCACAAAACCAAAACGTATGATCTACAAAGTATTTCCAAAGAGTTCACCCAAGGAGTCTATTATGACTTTGAATGCTAATAATTTAGAAGAAGCCTACATGCAAGCACTTCAAATAAAGCAATTAGAAAGTTTTGATTTTGATAAGCTCTTCACAATAGAGAAGTTTAACTTGATAGAAGGCCCTGTTGCAAAAACCAGCAACTTACTATTTGGATAATATGCAAGTACAAAAAGTTATAAGAGAAAGCTTACTTAAAAATTTTACTGTGCGAGCAAAAGTAAAGACCTACCCCAAATACTTTATCGATCTTGAAAAAGAAATTTTTATAGAAGCTGTAAAAGGTATCAAGCAGCTAATAGAAAGATCCCAGAGTTTAGCTACAAATAATGGAGTAGATCTACTAGGGTTTGAAGAAGGTTACTATGCTATAATAAACAATTTATTTAAATTAAGGTTTGCAAAGCATCAAATAACTTTAATAGAAAATTTTCTAGATAAATTAGATGATGAACCAGCAACTGTTACAATAACTAAAAAAGGAAAACAAGTAGAGTACCCATTCAATACCGAAGAAGAATTATATACCGTACTCCTTGAATTAGAATAATAAGATGGACTGTGTTGTATGTAAAGCTGAAATACCCCCTCAGCGATTAAAAATATTGCCTAATACTCGGGTATGTGTAAAATGTTCAAATGTACAGCCTAGAGTGGGTATCATGCGAACGGAAGGTACAGGAGATAATACCTACCAAGTAACTGAAATACTTAGCAGCAAAGATGTAAAATTTACTGCTTCAGAAGACCCTTTTCGTGATAGTGAATTAGAAGAATAATGCCAAGAAAAAAATTTTTTACAAAGGACGATATACTAAGAGCAATGAAGTACAGCAGATCCAATAGGGGTGCTGCTAGGTACTTACACTGCAATTACTTCACTTACCGTATGTATGCTCGTCTTTATATTGATGAAGAGACCGGTATAGACTTATTTGAAAAACATAAGAATTTAGCAGGTAAGGGAATACCTAAGTTTTTTAAATCAACAAAACAAGGACAGGTAAATTTACAGAAGATTTTTGCACATGAAATACCGCCCGAGTATTTTTCACCAAACCAAATTAAAGAAGCTTTAATAAGAGAGTGTTACCTCAACGAGGAATGTTACAGCTGTAAGTTTAAAGAGAGGAGGGTATTGGATTATAAAATACCGCTAGTATTAACTTTTAAAGACCGAAATAGAAAGAACTATAGTTTAGATAACTTAGAGTTCTTATGCTATAATTGTTTTTTCCTATACGTAGGTAATACAATGTCGTTAAAACGGCTTCGAGAAGAGGAAGACTATTCGTTAGAGAAAAATGATAAAGCTCGAAGCGAGACCTGGGAAATTGATCCGTACCACATAGAACATTTAAAAGAGTTAGGGTTGTGGGATGAAACTCAAGATTTAACGAGTGGTGATGATTTAGTGTCGTATAAGTAATTTTTTTTGAAATTTAGTTGATTTTTATTAAATTTGAGCAGATAATATATAAAATAGAGAATCTATGTCCCGAACTATAACCTTTTTACATATACAAGACTTTAACGAAACTTTTAACGAAAACAATAATTTAGTATGTGAGTATATAATACGAGGGATAGACGAAGCAATAGGTAATAAAAAGAAAACGGCTAATTTATTTAGTGTTGAATTTGAAAACGACGACTACTCCTATCAAGTGACCTTACCCTCTACGGGGTGGTCTTCAACTTTATCTAAGATAAGAGATGCATTACATAGCAGAGGTAAATTCGACGATGCTATTGAAGCGTATATTGTAGGTAAAAAAGCAGATGAGTTTACAAAAAAATAGCTTTAGTAGAAGATATCATCTTAGACGTATGAAAAAAAGGTACTACTACTTTGTAAGTGAGTGGCATAAGGCTATCGATAGAGGGGAGTTGACTGTAGCAGACGATTTAGAAAGACGTATGAATTTATGGTGGAATGCAATAAAGAACATAGAAGACAATAAAATATAGGTAACAAGGTATGAAAGATGTATTTCAAGCTTATTTGAAATCAATTGGGAACTACAAAGTTCTCCCGGCAGAAGAACAAAAGAAATTATGTAAAAGAGCACAAGAAGGAGATTTAAAAGCAAGGCAATTATTAATTGTAACTAACCAAAGGTTTGTCATTTCACAAGCTGTAAAGTATTCCTGGAACCAGGATATGGTTGCCGAGTTAATATCTGAAGCTTGTATTGGGTTGAATAGAGCTATTGATACGTATAACCCGGATAAAGGAACTGTATTTTTAACCCATGCTAACACCTGGATATTTCAAGCTATCCAGAGATACTTCTTAGAAGATTGTAAAACCGTACGAGTACCCCTAAGTAGACGTCACGAAAAAGTATCTTTTGTTTCAATGGATACTCCAGCAAATAGCGATGAAGCACACCCCTATGATAAATTTTTAATCCCAGAGATAAGCAATACCCCAGATAACATATTAGAAAACCGTATACAGAACGAACTGCTTATAAAACTGCTTAATAAGTTAACCGAAAAGGAAAGACGGGTAGTGGTATTATATTATGGATTAGAAGGTAATCAGCCTGCAACTTATCAACAGATTGGTGTTGAACTTAGCCTATCCGGAGAAAGAATTAGGAATATCTTAAATCAGGCCTTAACTAAGATAGGAGCTAAAAAGTAATACTATTATGGATACATGGACGTATATACCTAAATCTACCACACAGTTGAGAAATTGGTATAGAAATAAGATTAAGAAAGGTAGGATGGGCTTTAGGGATTTTAAAGAACTATCACAATGGTACGAAAGATGTAAAATTTGTTACTATTGCGGAATCGCAGAGGAAACTGTACAGGAATTAGTACATAGAGGAAAATTATTATCAGCTAGATTTCCGATAAAAGGTGAAATGAAAAGAGGTAAGTGTAGAGGGTACTATCTAGAAATTGAAAGAAAAGATTCTAGCAAACCGTACGCACCGGAGAATTGTGAGCTTAGTTGCTATTTTTGTAATAATGATAAAAGCGATATATTTACAGCATCGGAGTATATCTCTTTCTTTCAAAATAGAGCTACATACTTAACAAACTTACTAAGAAGTAATGACACAAATTAATCCTAAATATTACGATTCAGACCCGTTTAATATGAAAAAAAGTAAATTTTCTATTAAAGACTTTGGACAATCTCTTCTATTTTGGAAAGGTAGAAAGAAAGGTACGATTTATACTCGTGATTTAGATTGGGATGATATTCGTTATATTTTCTTTCCACGAAGATTTTCTGAAAAGTATGGTTATTTAGGTTCTGTACCTGATTACAACAACTATGATAAAGTTATGGTCCCATTAGTTTTAGCTATGGATTATGAGGCAAAACCTTGGTGGTGTCCTCGTTGGTTTCTTAGATTCCTTCAAGTATTTGGTAATGATAGTTCTATTGTAAGGGTTCGTAACCGAAAGTTACATAATTTACATAATAAATTAACTAAAGGAATTACATTCTACGATTATAAAACAAAATGGAGTTGGTATGACTTACGAATTTCAGTTGCGGGGCCAGAATACATTCAGGACCTTGCTGATGCTATTGAAAATCATTACTACAAAATTGGTGAAAGAGACCATACTATTAAACAAATTAAGACATTTGAGCCTGAGTTTAATAAAACATATATGACTACAAAGGATCTTGATGATTA
>Ga0194115_10002958_pt1 | contig 19602 bp, 14 predicted proteins | sample TA2MahsurfametaG_3_FD_148656 | JGI IMG/M metagenome (GOLD analysis project Ga0194115, IMG submission 148656) | Freshwater microbial communities from Lake Tanganyika, Tanzania - TA2015002 Mahale S4 surface | ecosystem: Environmental > Aquatic > Freshwater > Lake | place: Tanzania: Lake... | reverse complement strand
AAGTAAATCAAATGCTTGTGAAGCAATTGAAAAATCGTTACAATGATCCAAACTTGCATAAGCGATTTACAATCGGCGTTGATCGAGCCAAGATGAGACTATATGATCTAGAACAGAAAGCACAAGACGCAGTTATGCAAGAGGCTGAATCAAAACCAGTCTTTGATCGTGGTCGTAGCACAAATAAGTTCAAAAATCTTAAAGTGTAATGAAACTCCACAAGATTGAAAAAAAAGTTTATGCTCTTGCCGAGAATTGGATCGGAAAGAAGCATGTTCCCTCTATCATTCGACAATTAAATAAAGCATTTAAATCATACATTGTATGTTTCTCCTCTGAGAGATTTGAAGAGGAGTATTATACTGATCATAGTATAATTGTGAGTGGGCATTATTGTGGTCGTATTTCAGATATTATTCCCGAACACATTTATATTCAGCTCGCCTTTCCCAAAACCCCTAAGAAAGCCAAAATAACAGAGAAAGGTGCTAAGAATCTTGCCGTAAAGATTATTCGAGCGATACATCATGAATACCGCCATAAACACCAACAACGCCAGCGACCATTTCTTCTGCAAAAAGAGTATAAACCAAAGCCAAATCAAAACAAATTCAAGGTTATATATTATGGAAATCCAGATGAATTAGACGCTCATGCCTATGAGACTCAGGCTGAGAGACTCGATATAAATAAACTACGAAAGGCGCATAAGATAAGCTGGCACGAATCCGAGGCTGTTTATATGTATCGTCTTCATTTTCGTAAACGAGATCCAAAGGTCTGGAAACGATTTCTTAAGAAGGTTTATAAATCGAATGAAAAAATTCAGAGAATATCTAAAGGAGCAGGAAATCAATAGTAGCATTAATGATTTCATGGGTTATTGTAAAGACAATTTAGGTATTGCAGAGATGCCCAAACTGATCATAATTAATGACAAGAATGTTGCTAAAGAAAATACAAGTTTCGGTGGTTACTCTCCTTCTGAAAGAACGATTCATTTAAATGTAGGTGGTCGTCATCTTGCAGATTCGCTTCGAACGCTCGCTCATGAACTAGTGCACCATAAACAAAATGAAGATGGTATACTGCATAACTATGCTGGCGAAACAGGAAGCGAGTTTGAGAATGAAGCAAACAGTAAAGCTGGTGTAATAATGAGAAATTATGGTAAAAACAATCCAGCAATTTATGAGGAAGTACAGAATTAATTATTGAGGTTTTATGACTACATTTGTGACTGGTGGTTTGGGATTTATTGGCTCCAATTTTGTATTTGCGCATCTAAAGAAGTATCCTGCAGATACAGTTGTTATCTTAGATAACTATTCTTATTCAGCTGATGAAAAAAATGTTTATGGTCTTTTCGAGGACTATAGAGTAGTTATTCGTCGCTGCGATATTCGAAACCTTGTTTTACTTGATCAATTATACCGTGACTATGAACCAGAAATTACGTTTCATTTTGCTGCTGAGTCTCACGTCGATAACTCTATTACTGGCGACGATCATTTCCTCAGCACTAATATTGATGGCACTCACAACATTCTAAAGTGTATTCGTAAATACAAGGGAAAACTTGTTCATGTCTCTACTGACGAAGTTTATGGATCGCTTTCTCATGATGATTCGCCATTCACTGAGAAAACTCCATACAATCCTCGTAATCCGTACTCTGCCACAAAAGCAGCCAGCGATCATCTTGTTCGCTCATATGTGAATACACATGGTATTGATGCAGTCGTAACTAATTGTTCGAATAACTACGGTCCTCGACAGCATAAAGAAAAATTTATTCCAACCATAATTCGACATATTCATATGAATACACCAGTTCCAGTATATGGTAATGGTCAAAATATTCGTGATTGGTTGTTTGTTGAAGATCATTGTGATGCATTGTTAACAATTGGTGAAAACTTTAAATCGGGTGAGCGTTATAACATCGGTGGCGGTCATGAGATGAGTAATCTTGATATGGTTACTTTGATTCTTGACGTTATAGGAAAACCAATTCACATGTATCAGAACTGGATCAATTTTGTAACTGATCGTAAAGGTCATGATTTTAGATACGCAATGAATTCGTCAAAACTTGAACGAGAACTCGGATGGAAAGCAAAGACTAATATCACTGAGGGAATTCGTAAAACATTGGAGTGGTACAAATGAGAAAAGGAATTATACTATCTGGTGGACTAGGAACAAGATTATATCCATGCACTGAAGTTACATCAAAACAGTTATTGCCTGTTTATGATAAACCTCTCGTTTATTATCCATTATCAACGCTAATGATGGCAGGTATTCGAGATATTTTGATTATCAATTCACCGAATGATGCCGCAGCATTTAAACGTCTTTGCGGCGATGGATCTCAATGGGGAGTAGAAATTTCTTATGAAGTTCAATTAGAACCAAAAGGAATTGCTGAGTGTTTTCGTATTGCCGATAAATGGATTGGTAGAGATGATGTTACGCTGATTCTTGGCGATAATATTTTTTATGGAAACGAATTGATTAATCGATTCAATGCAGCAACTTGGAATAATGCTGGTTGTACACTCTTCGCCTATCATGTATCTGACCCAGAAAGATTTGGTGTTGTTGAGCAAAATACAGAGGGTCATCCAATTAAGATTGTTGAGAAACCTAAAATTGCACCAAGTAATTATGCTGTCACTGGACTTTACTTTTACGACAATAAAGTAGTAGAATATGCTTGGAGGATTAGACCCTCTGCGCGAGGCGAGTTAGAAATTACTGATATTAACAATCTTTATCTGGAGAATTTCGATTGCAAGATTGAGTATTTAAATCGTGGGATTGCTTGGATTGATACAGGAACATTTGAATCTCTATCGGAAGCCTCTATGTTTGTGGGTTCAGTGCAAAAGAGAACAGGAATGATGATTGCATGCCCAGAAGAAATTGCGTATAAGAATGCATGGATTACTGAGCATGATGTTCGTCGTTCCGCAGAAAAGTATAGTAAGTCAGATTATGGCAAATATCTTGGCCAAATTTTGAGGAAGAGATAATGAGTGAAGTGAAACAGATGATTGAAGATTTGGTTGCCGCCGTTGGCACTCCCAAATATGCATACAACTGTAAAGAATTCAATCCTGAAAAAGATACTGTATTCTATTCTGGTCCATATTGGGATGAGAAAGAAGTCATTGCTGGTGTGACTGCATTTCTCACGGGCAAGTGGCTTGTTTCTGGTGAGCAGGTTGCAAAATTTCAGTGGGCATTCGGTCGTAAGTTCAATACGAAACATTGTCATATGGTGAATTCTGGTTCATCGGCTAATCTCACAATGGTCGCTGCTCTTAAAAAACATCTCAAACTTGAAGATGGTGTAGAGGTTTTAGTTTCTCCTGTTGGGTTTCCAACTACGATTGCTCCAATCATTCAAAATAATATGACTCCAGTATTCGTTGATATTGAAATGGATACATTAAATTTTGATTTAAATAAACTTGAAGAAAAAATTACAGATCGTACAGCAGCTATTTTTGTATCACCTGTACTTGGTAATCCACCCGACATGGATCGTATACAAGAGATTTGTAATAAACATGATTTACTTTTGATCGGTGATAATTGCGACTCTCTCGGTACTCGCTGGGATGGTAAATTATTGACTGAATATTATTATTCGTGGACGTGCTCGTTTTATCCTGCACATCACATTTCAACTGGCGAAGGAGGCATGGTTTGCTCAAATGACGAAGAACTTATTAACACAGCACGTTCGATTAGTTGGTGGGGTCGTGATTGCCGCTGCGTCGGTGCTGCTAATTTATTGGCTTGCGGTACATGTGGCAATCGTTTTGACAAATGGCTTGACGGATATGATGGTGTAATTGATCACAAGTATCTTTTTTCAAACATGGGATATAATCTCAAACCACTTGATCTTCAAGGTGCGATTGGCATTGAACAATTAAAGAAGATTGATGAGATTGATGTAAAGCGTCGCCTAAATTTCCAGCGCATCAAGAGTTTCTTCATGCGTTATGTTCCTGGTGTTCGAGTAGCAAGCAATCTTGATCAGGCTGATCCTTCGTGGTTCGGTGTTCCTTTGATTACAGATACTCCAGAACTCAAGGAGAAACTCCAGGCATTCTGCGAAGCAAATCGAATTCAGACTCGTAACTACTTTGCTGGGAATATTCTCTTGCATCCTGGTTACAAACATCTTGACGATGCCTCTAAATATCCATATGCAAACAAGGCACTCAGTAATGTGTTCTTTGTTGGTTGCCCACCTCATTATGGTGATAAGGTTTGGGAATATTACGAAAGCGTAATGCAAAAATGGGTATCGTAAATATATTTGGTGGAAGTGGGTTTGTTGGTTCTGAGTATGTTCGAACCACCAAAACACCATGGATACTGAATGATCGAGATAATTATGAGGTAAGATCTAATAATGTTCTTTATTTCATTAGCACAGTTGATAACTACAATGTGCATCGTGATTCTTTACTAGATATTAATACAAACCTTGTAATTTTAATGAAGGTTTTGGATAGTTATCGCAGTTATATGCAGAAAACTAGACAAAAAGGTTGTTTTAACTTTATAAGTTCTTGGTTTGTTTATGGGCAGGACTCTGGCTTCGGCGAGGGTTCACGTGGTATTCCTGAGACTGATCCCTGTGATCCAAAAGGATTTTATTCGATTACAAAACGATGCGCCGAGCAGCTGCTTATGTCTTACTGCGAGACGTTCAATTTAAACTATCGTATTCTGAGATTAGCAAATGTATTGGGTAAACAAGATAAAAAAGTATCTGCGAAGAAAAACGCGCTCCAGTATCTATTGGGCGAGCTCGCTGCAAACCGACCCATCGAGCTCTACGACTCTGGTTATTTTTATCGTGATTATATTGATGTTCGCGATTGCGCTCGAGCAATCGATTTGGTTCGAACAAAAGGAGAGTTGGACTCTATCTACAATATTGGAAATGGGAAACCGATAATCTTCCGAGATACGATACGCTATGCTCGTGACTCTATGGATTCGGGATCAGAAATTCGAACGATTGAACAAAAAGAATTCCATAAAACGGTCCAGTCATCTCGATCTTTTTTTATGGATAATACCAAATTACGAGATCTCGGATATAATCCAGAGTTTACGATTCAACAAACGATTGACGATATTATATATGGGATCTTGACTAGAAAAAATAACTAAATAGAACATATAACCATCCCACAGAGTGGAAGAGGCGTATGTTAAGATTTGTTCAATATCTCACTGAAGCCGCAAAGTTTGAGAACGAAGATCTAAACGGCGGACACCTAGAACACGTTGAAGACTTATTAATTCCTCATGGAAAAGAGGGATTAGATTTATCGTTGTCTTTCCTAGACAACATGCACAAATATCTAAAGGGTGAGGCATCAGAAGCAAGTGTTTCTGTAAAACATGATGGTTCACCTGCAGTTGTTTTTGGTCGCACACCAACCAAAGGCGCCAAGAATAGCGGATATGCTCCAGGCACATTTTTCGCTGCCTCTAAATCAGCTTTCAATAAAACTACGCAGAAACTTGCCACAACTCCAGAAGAAGTTCAGGAATATTACGGTGATAAACCAGGACTCGCTGCAAAAATAATGGCAGCACTCGAGCATCTTCCTAAAATTGCTCCGATGCGTGGAATATACCAAGGCGATTTTATGCATACGCCTGATATGGTACAACAAAATCAAGATGAAGAAGGTAATGTTAACGTAGCTGTAAATCCACAATTAATTAATTACTCAGCTCCAGCAAATTCTAGGATTGGTCAGAGAATTTTAAATTCTCAATTTGGTATTGCTATTCATACAGGATATCGTAACGCATATTGGAAACCAAATCCAAAAACTGGTCAAATGATGTTGACTTTCCCACGAAGAGAATTCAATATTCCAACACGATCATTCGGAACACATCCAGATGTGCATGTAATTGATCCACGTGCAACTCGACCAAATCAAGAAAATTACAGCACTGATGCTCAAGCAGCATATGATCGTGCTGTTAAAAATGTAAGAATACTAGCCGAAAAACATGATTTTCAACACGCTATTCCACATGCGGCGCACTTCTCAACTTTCGTTAATGCAACTATTCGTGATGGACTCCCTTTGACTTATGAAAATTTTGTTGAGCATGTTGGACAAAAATTTAATCGTCAGATTGAAGGCGCGAAAAGTCAAACCAAGGCGCAAAGTCTAACACAACAACGTGATGATACTCTAAACGATTTCAATATGAATTCAGTAAAATGGAGACAAACATTCCGCATTCATCAAGAAGTTGCAAATGCCAAGAAAGCAATGCTGCCCGCATTTGAAGCGAATGCACAACAAAATACAAATTTGATGCAAGGTACAATTTCTGATCCAGATACTGGCGAGATTGTTAATTCGCAAGAAGGTCACGTGATTGTTATGAAGAATCCAATGACTGGTAATGACATTGCTGTAAAGGCAAACGATCGTGAAAATTTCAATCGTCTAAACTTTAATCGTGGTAGATTCCAGAAACAACAGGCAGCACAGCAACAATCTGGCGAAGAGCGAGTAGAGACGGTACAATAAAATGCCAAATAAAAATATATTAAACGAAGTCCGTTCAATTAGAAATAATAATCCAGGTAATTTGCGCGCAGTTGATGCTAAAACGCAACAATATTTAACACAACCTGGATATGTATTAGATAACGCAATCGGATTTGATGAACATGGATTTGCGATTTTTCCAGATCAAGAAGCTGGTATGAACGCCATGCAGCGTCAAATTAGGATTGATGCTGGCAAGGGAATGACAGGTGCACAAATGATTAATAAGTATGCACCAAAAGATGATAATACGCCGCTTGGGAAAAAATATCCAAACGATCCTAATGCATATATCGATGATGTATTTACAAAATCAGGATTAGATCCAAATAAACAAATAGATTCAAAAAATATTGATACTATTCAACGAGCAATGGTTAAGAAGGAAGGTGGTCAGAGTGCATATGATCATTTTTATGGTGGTTCTAGTGGTCCATTAGTTGCATCCAACATATCACCAGCATCACCACCAGCATCAGTAACACCATTTATTGCAGCATCACTTTTCACAGCAGCTGCAACACCAAAACTTACAGATAGAGACAGACAGATGACTCAACAACAGCAACAACAACAGCAACAACAACAGCAACAACAACTAGTTATTTATGATACTCAAACGCTTCGACAATATCTTAATCCTAAAGCAGTCACACCAGACTTTAAAGCATTGATTGCTGCTCATGCTACTCGACAATCATTAGATAATGTACAATCGAAAACAAATAGTGCTTCTCCACCATTAAAACAAAAAAGCCGTGAAAGATATGAAGAAGTTTTACGACGAAGGGCGACCACAGCTGAACGAAGGGCGATCGCAGCTGCACGTGCAGCTGAACGAAGAGCGACCGCAGCTGCACGATACAAACCAAAGGGAAAAGGAAATATAAAAAAAGTGGCAGAGCAAATATCATTTAAAGATTTACGAAAAAAGATTAATGAGAGCATCACTCACAGCGATCAATTAATGGAAGCAAAAGAAAAGTCTAAACTTTCGCTATCAGCGAAAGCAAAGAAATTTGGAGTTTCTTTAAGCACGCTTAAAACAGTTTTTAGACGCGGTATGGCTGCATGGAATTCTGGACATCGTCCAGGTACAACACCACAGCAATGGGGACACGCACGTGTGAATTCTTATCTAAGAAAGGGTAAAACATATCACACTGCTGATAAGGATCTACGCAAATAATAATATGAGCAACGCATCAATCTTTATTGGTCGATTACAGCCACCGCATCCTGGGCACGGAGCTGCCATTCAGGCAACTATCGATCATGCTGCAAATACCAGTGGAAAACATTATATTTTTCCAACACACACAACTGGAACAGAGAGTGATCCACTTGATCACGAAACAAAAGTTACTGCACTTCGTGCAATGTTTCCTGATGCAAATATTGTAAGTGATCCAGAAATTCGCACACCCATTGATATGATGCGATATCTACAGGAGCAAGGTCATACAAATATAAACATTGTTGGTGGTGGTGAAGAAGATCAAAATAAATTTAAATTTTTAAACAAATATAAAGAAAAAGAATATCCAGGAATTAAAAATATTACAACATCCTCGGCTGGTGAACGCGACTCGAATACAGAAGGCATAGAAGGAATGTCAGGAACTAAAATGCGTGAGTTAGTTAAAGCTGGCAATCGCGATAAATTCGTCGAGCAATACCCAGAAGAACATAGAGAAACTGCGAATATGCTCTATAATAAGTTGAGATCTGCATTCGCTGCACTTAAAGAATCAGCCACTGCATTTTTCTTAATTGGTGGTCCAGGCAGTGGCAAAGATTATGTGTTGAAGAATACATTTGCCAAATATGATTTAATGGAAGTTCAGATCGATCAAGTTTTAAATGGCACAGCACATGAGTTATTTGAGCAAAATAAAAATCTCGTAATAAACGGTCCAATTGATCTAGATAAAATCAACAAAGTAAAACATCTTTATGAGAATTATAATTTTGATTACATCTATACATCAGTTACAAATAAAGTTAGTCGTTTGAGAAATGAACAGCGTCAAGTTCCATTAAATGAATCAAAACGTATTCAAAAGTTTCTTTTTGTTGAAAAATTAGTTGAATCTCTTGACAACGTATTTGTGTTTAATAACTCAATGAACATACATTCACCGAGTGTATTTGAAAAACTTTTATTTGAAGATCAAACATTAAATCTTGAAAAACGAATACAAGAGAGTGGTATTTTGCCTGTTGAAATACCTGCTCTTAAATCATTTGTGTTTCTTCGCGAGAAGAAATTTCCAAAAATTGACAAAGACGAAGACACAGGTTTACCAAAAAAATACGTTGCTGGTCTTGATAAAGATACAGCAAAGGCTCGTGCTGCTCACTGGAAAGAAAAAGCAAAACTTTCAGACAGCGATCCAAGAGCATATGAACCTGCTCCAGGAGATGCTGAATCAAAGACAACTCCAAGTAAACACACTTTAGCAATTCGTAAAGCAATGGCTGAGGGAATTAATTTTAATGCACCGATTCCACCAAAAATCGATCCAAGAAGAAATCGCAAAGCTCGTGGCGGAAACTACACAAAGGTCATGGAAAAGCGCAGACAAATAAAAAATATGCAAACAATAAGTGAGTCATATAATTTAAAGAGTTTGATTGATACAACAAAACAAATTACAAATTTACTCTCAATACCAGTAAATAAATTACGATTAATTTCTGAAAATAAAGCAATGTACTCTGATAATAATATATTTTGGGAGGTGATAAAACACCCAGCATCACAGCGCTGGTATTTAACAGGAAACTATAACGAGAATAATAATGAATAAAGATTTACAAAAAGACGTTGTACAAATTAATGAATTAGATATTGAAACATATAACAAATACATTAATGCAACTTATAGTCAAAGTCCAGCTGCTGCAGCAAGGAAATTGGGTCAACCAAAACATGCACAACGAACTCTCGGAAGATATCGAGCACGCAAATTAAAACAAAAACAAATTGACAAACCAGAGTATCAAGAAAAATTAGCAAAAATTCGTCGTGAACATGAGAGATTGCACAATCCAAATGCAGATCCAAGCGGTCGCGGATACGGCGAAGGTCGTTATATGGGCGATCACGTAGAGCATGATCAAGATATTAATAAATTATTTGAAGATTATATGAAGGAAGACCTTAAATCCTTTTTTTCATTAGATCCACAAAAAGATACATCACTCAAACAAACAGCAATTGAAACAGGTCTTGGTTTTATTCCAGTAGTTGGTCAAGCACTTGCAGCGCGTGATATTGAAAGAGCAAGACGCTCAGGTGATAAAAAAGCGATGGCATCGGCTGCAGCATCCATGCTTCCAATTGGAAGACTGGCAAATGTTGCTGGTAAAGCGCGACAAATATTTGTTCCTGCTACGAAAGAAGCCGAAGATATGTACAAAGCATTAGAAAAAGCAGGAAAATCTCCAGAAGAAATTTATGATGCAACAGGAAGAAAAGCTCCAGGTGGAGCAGTTCATCGCAATCCATGGGGTCAATTGAAGCAAGAAACTGATGATACAACATTATTCGACCCCGCCAGAGGACTTACTCCGCGAACAGGAAAGGCTTCAGATGTGTTTAATCCAAATGCTGAGATATTTAAAAGATTTCCTGAACTTAAAGATATTGAAACTCGAGTTGTCTCGCAATATCCAGCACCTTATGCAGGAAAATATACCCAGGGAGAAACAGTTGGTAAAAGTAAAATATGGATTAATCAAGTTTATAATCATGATAAGAAATATGCCTTAGATACTGCTGCCCATGAATTACAACATGCCGTTCAACACGCAACTGGCGGTCGCGAAACAAATGCAAATCTTATTAGAGCCGCAAGAGATGCGAGGGATGGCTTCATCAACAGTCGTCAAACTGCTGCTCAACAAAGATATTATAGAAATCCTGCAGAAATAGAGGCTCGTGCAGCGGGTGCACGTGCACATCTTACTCGTGCGCAAAAAGATGCAGATTTACCACAATATACTTTGCCAGATGGATCGCGTGTAGTAGCTGCACCATCTATTTCTAGCATTTTGTCTAAGTATTTCCCACGTAAACCTGTTGAAGCAACACCTAGACCAGCTCCTGCTCCTGCTCCAGCTAAACCAGCACCAGCACCAGCACCAGCACCAGCACCACTACCAATTAAAGCAAGAGGAAGTGGATATGATGTTGATCCTCCACAACCAGCACGTCCAGTTAGATTTACAGCAGAGTCAACAGAAGATTTAAATGAAATGCAACTAGTTGGCACAGACGAGTATAGAGATTATGCGTTAGCAATGACGCCAGGACAAGATCAGGAGATTCAAGATGCTTTCCCACCTGAAGTATATGGTACAAACGTTTACGAACCAGAAACAGAACAAGAAACAACAAGCAGTGAACCAATTGGATCAGCTGAATCAGGAGATTCTGCAATTGCTGGAAACTCATTCAGATCGATTCGAAAAAAATTCCAAGAGCAAAGCGAAGAAGAAAAAGCAATGCTCCTCGCGCAACAAAGCGAAGAGGATGATGAAGAAGATGAAGAAGAGGAAGAGCAAGGCGAAAACGACGGCGCAGAGGATGGTGTAGATTTCACTCCGAATTTAAAAACAACTAAAGTGCGTCGTTATGTTCCACAAAATTATACAGGTAATGCTGTAAGTGGATTTCCTGTTCTTGGAATATCAGAAGGCGATGTTGTTCCTGTGGATTTTGCTTCTGCTGCAAAACTTAGAAAGCATCCAGCATATGATCCAAATAAACCAATTGAACGAGATGCATCTGGAAAGGTTTGGCAGAAAGTTGATCTCGGCAAAAATAAATTTGAAAATCAAAAACCATTTGCTGGAATGAATCCATTAATGAAAGATGGACAGCAAATTGGGTGGACTACAAGTAAGTCTGGTGAAATGGCGTCATTCTTAGATGGAAAAACACAAGCACCTCCACGAGCACCAAGACCAGTCATTCTAGGTCCTGATGGAAAAGAATATAATACAATCGGTAGTAGATTGAATGTCCAACGTCGTGAATTAGAGCAAATTGTTCTTGATCACAATAAAAAACTTGCTGAAAGACAAGCAGCTGAATCATCTGCTCGCGAATTAGCAAAAGCCGAACTGCTCAAACAACAAGCTGCAGAATTGGCTGCAAAGAATGCAAGATTAACAATAATTAAATCAGTTTTAAAGAGAGTCCCATTAGTTGGAGCTGCTCTTGGAGCTGCTCTAAGTATTCCATCATCAGTAAGTCGAGCTAAAGAAGGTGATTATTTGGGTGCAACAGGTGAACTTGCTTCTGGAATTGCTTCAATATTTCCTGGAACTGGAACTGCAGCCTCAACAGCAATCGATGCATCGCTTTTGGCAAGAGATATACAAAAACAGCGAGCTAATTTAAAAGAATCGACACTCGATGAAGCCGTGAATTATCATAACGATAATAATATCTCATTGGCTGAAGGCTTATTGGATATGTTTAAGAAAACAAATAAACAAACTGCGCCTCCTAAACCACCAGCACGCAGAGTCCCAGGACCCCACGACCCGTCTGCTGTTACGCCATCAAGAACTACAAATATTCTTAGAAATGTTGGACGTAATACTAGCAGAATCAGCACTGGTACTGCTATTGCTGGCGCAGGAGCCAAAGCTGCAACTGGCGATTATGCTGGAGCATCAATTGATGCTGCAGTTCAAGCTGGTCAATCAGCAGCTGCAAAATTAGCAACCAAAAAAGCAACAGAACTTACTGCCCAATTTTTATCAAAAGCAGCTGCTAGAAAACTTCCAGTGGGCTTTGGTCTCGCTGCCACTGGTGCTGGTGTTGCTGATCGTTTAAGATCACGTGATTATCTTGGTGCAGCTGGTGAAGGATTGTCAGGTGTTGCGGGTCTTTTTCCTTTAGCTGGAACAACCATCTCAGCTGGTATTGATGCAGCGTTACTTGGAAGAGACTTAAAAAATCTAAGAGCACAAACTCAACAGAAGGAAAAGCCTACACTTTCTGAAGCTGTTGACTATCATAACGATAATAATATCTCATTGATAGAGAATATCTTCAGACCAGGTTCAGACATGTTCTTCGCAATGATTCTAGAAGCAAAACGATTATATGCAGAAGGACTATATGAACCAAGAGATGAATCTGAGCAGGACCTTTTGGAAAGTGATATCGGTGAAATTGGTGAATACAATGGTGAAGCAGTATTACTAGATTTTCCTTTTGAAACTGCTGATGAACTTAATTTAAATCATACAAATTGCGGCACACCAAATTGCTGTGGTGATTGTGATCAAATTGAGGAGGAGCAAATTCTCGAGGCAGGTCCTGGATTATGGGCAAATATTCGCGCAAAACGAGAACGAATTAAACGTGGATCAGGCGAACGCATGCGTAAACCAGGAGAGAAAGGTGCACCCACACGCAAGCAGATACAGTCAGCAAAAAATGAAGAGGTTGAAATTTTTGAAGAAAGTGATCCCACGAAAGGAAAGGGAATCGGCAAACCATTCCGTTCACGCGGAGGTGGTGCGGTTTATGTAAAAAACGAAAAAGGTAACGTAATAAAAGTTAATTTTAGTCAATCAGGCATGAGAAAGCGTTTAAATGAACCAGCAAGAGTTAAATCATTCATCGCAAGACATAATTGTTATGGAAATAAGGATCGCACTAGTGCATCTTATTGGGCATGCCGTTGGCCAAGATTTTTCAGTAATACGGGACAACAATGGTGGTAGATAATCGTCCATACATTCAAAAAAACCTAAATAATGGAGTATTCCTGCGCACATTTTCAAAGGATATTCTAAGCGAAGAGCTTGTATGGCATAGGGATTATAATGATAGAATCGTAGAGGTTCTTGAAGGAGATAATTGGGAAATCCAATTTGAAAATCAGCTCCCGCAGATCCTCAGCGTCGGACAAGAATATGTTATTCCAGCATATACTTACCACCGAATTAAACGTGGAACGACAGATTTAAAAGTAATAATACAGGAAAATCTAGAGGGTTAAAGATGGAAGGTTGGCAAAAAGGTGCACCAGCTGTTATAAAAATGTCCTCTGCAGGAAGAGAGAACTATTTTCGTTCTTTCCCAGAAAGAAAACCGTGGTTTCAGTTAAATTATCCAGAACACTTTGGAAGATCTGCTGCAGCAGCAACCACTAGCCTTAAAAAAGTTACACAAGCAAAACAACTAAAACAAAGACTTGCAGCCATTCGTCAGGCTGCAGAAAAACGTAACCAATTAAAAGTCTCTTCTAATCGTGTTCGTGCCATGGGCGACCGCCGCCGCGAAAGTGGAGAAGGAATGGGTGGCGGTCGCGAAACAAATGCAGATCTTATTAGAGCCGCAAGAGATGCTGCGCAAGGTGGAGAATATCTCAAAAGTGGTGGTCTTGGAAGTTTATTTGAAGAAACTAAAAAAGAAAATTCGTACGAAATTACTAAGACTGAAGATGGAAAATTTTCCTTTCGTGGCACCAAATATGAAACTAAAGAAGAAGCACAAAAGGCGAGAGATGCTCAAATAGAAAAAGATATGCAAGATATGCCTGGCGCCGCAATGGTACGAGATTTTGCAAACACGGTTACGAATACCGCATTCTGGAAAGACTATGAAAATGATGTACTTCTAAACGATCCTAAATTAAAGGAACGAGAAAAAAGTCGAAAAGAAAAATCTACTGAAGAACTAAGACGAATGTATGGTTTAGATCTAGATACTGGTCTAGATCCTAATGATACAGCCATCATTATAGACACTGAGCCATTTTATGGAATCGATATTCCAACACTAGGCGATGGTCCTCCCGAACAATCCGACTATGCGAAAGGAACAATACAAAAGCGTAAAGATGAATATAACAGAGAAAAATTACCAGTCAAGCCATATGATTCAGATAATAGTATTGAAAATGAAATGAAAAAATATTTACAACCAGAAAACAGAGACTTAAGAGAATGTGAGGGTCCAATGCAACGAACATTAATGCCACTGACAATGAGAATATTAGCAATGAAATCTAAGAATATGAATAGAGATTCAGATGAGAATGATGATGAAGATTCAGGCGAATATGATTACGAAGGCGATATGGCAAAGTCACAACTTCGCAGCATTATGCACAATTCCAAAATGCTTCATGACATGCTTGAAGACAATACAAATTTACCAGAGTGGGTTCAAAGCAAAATTACTCTTGCTGAAGATTATATAATCACTGCAGCAAATTACATGCGCGGTGAAATGGATGAGATGGATGAGATGGATGAAGCAGCCAATCCAGCACAGCAGGCTGCGATTGCGATTGCCATGAAAAATGCTGGAAAAAAACCAAAGAGTATGAAAGAAGAAGTCGAGCAGATTGATGAAGCCCAAAAGAAACTCAAGCCATATAACTGGCGTGCAGAATGGCGTATGGGAACACAATCTGACGTCGATAAGAATAATCTAAAAATCTTTAAGAAACTTGCTGCAGAAGATCCAAAAAAGGCAGACGAATTTCAAAAGAGTTTGATGAGATTAAAGAAAAAAGATATGAAAGAAGAGGCAGAGATGAGTGGCGATGAAATGAGCAATGAGGAACCACCATTTGAGCCAAATGCTCAACGTCCAGAAATGCCACCAGGAAAACACCCTGCATTATATCGAAGCACTCGCAATCGCGCTCGCAAAGCAGCGATTGCCATGGAATTGAGTCAAAAACAGATGAGTCATGAAACACTTCGTCAAGCGCATATGAATCTTCATGCTCCACAAAATGTTAGTGAGAAACCAATAACATGGCCAACAGGAATCGAAGCACTTCGTCGAGCTCCACAAAATGTTAGTGAGAAACTTGATTTAGAAAAAGCAGATATGGGTGATGTAATTAAAGATTTCCAAGACTCAGATGCTCCTCAATTCAAAGGTAAGTCTAAAGAGAAACGTCGTGAGATGGCAATTGCTGCCAAACTTGGTGCAGAACGTAAAGAAAAAATGGATGAAGAAATGAGATTAGACGATCTACCAAATAGATCAATGCTTCCAGATCAATCAGTAATTCCTCCTGGTAAAGGATTCGGTGATGATATCAAGCGTGATAAAATTGTTGATAAAACAGAAAAAGCAATTACAAAAAAGAGAATGGCACTACCAACAGATAATCCTTCTGAAAATGAACTAGTTCCACAATCGATGCTTCCTGATACGCCTGGATATCCAGCTGGTTACGTGCCACAAAGTGATGCAGAGATTGAAGCCTCAACTGCACGTGCACGTGCTAAACAAAAAAATTCTTTTAATGAAAGTGCAATGCCAATGCCTCTTCCTGATCCCATAAAAATGATTAAGGATACAGTTAAGGGTGCAGTAAAAACAACTACAGGCGTTGATTTAGATGATGATGAACAAGTAAAACAAGGAATTAATACTGCAATGGATGCTGTGAAAAGCACCACAGGAGTTGATTTAAAACCTATTGCAGATGAACTTAAAAATATCACAGGTATTGATGTAAACGATCCAAAAACATGGCCAAAGGGTTTTGATCCAAAAAATCCAAGCACATGGCCAAAAACTTATCCTATAATGAATAACAATATAAAAGAAACATACTCGGTTTCTGACAATTCACTGATTGCAGCAACAGCAGGATTTTTAACCAACACATCAAATAGATTTTTGTATGGAGAACGAAAATGAGTAGAGACATAAATCAAAACCTGTATGCTGAAGAGATCATTAATGAATCTCCATACTATTATGATGAAAATGGTCGGCTCCGAGTTCGTGTTCTTGAAGAACAGTATGTTTCTACAATGGATATTCGCTTCGATCCAGTCACTGGAAGAAAAGGACCAAGCACAACAATTGACTTTCGCACAGGAAAAACATATCGCTTTGATGATGATTTACCACCCGCCACTGGTGGCTCGACTAATAAGCCTCGTTCGAGCCTGAATATGATAGGTCCCGTGCGTTCGCCCGCCGACCTGGGCTCGGTGCCTGAGCCACCAGGGCTGGTGGCGCCACCAGGGCGTCAATTGACGCCTGGGCGTCAAGTTGACGACGAAGATAGTAAACTTCGTGCTGAATTCAGAGAAAAAGATAAAGACACTATGTACGATATGCGGGCATATCAAAATCCTGCTGATCATCCAAGAGAAAAAGCATATCAAAAATTTAAACAAGAAAGATTGAAAAACAAAGGTGGTGCTCCTCCTTCACAGAGCACAGGTGGTGCTCCTTCTCCAACACCAGCACCTGCTCCTTCTCCTGCACCTGCACCTTCTCCAACACCAGCACCTGCTCCTTCTCCTGCACCTGCACCAAAACCTGCTCCTGAACCAGAACCTGCACCAGAACCTTCAATAGGAGCGCGACCTCCTGGAATAATAGGCAGAACAAGACCAGTCAGACCAAGACCTGGAATAGGCATAGGTAGACCAAGACTAACGCCTGTACAGAGACAACGACCAATCAGACCAAAACCTGGAAGTGGTGCTCCTTCTCCAACACCAGCACCTGCTCCTTCTCCTGCACCTTCAATAGGCATAGGTAGACCAAGACTAACGCCTGTACAGAGACAACGACCAATCAGACCAAGACCAAGACCAAGTCCTGTAAATGTCCAGGATGATCGCGCACGCAGATCTGCAGCAGGTCCTAATGCCGCTATGATGGAAAATTTTGCACTCGATGAATTAAACAATAAATTTAATAATTCACCATTCTTTTACGATGAGAATGGTAGAGTGAAAGTGAACATTTTAAATAAGTGAGTTTAACAATTTCAATAACCTAAATAATATATTATGATTTGATTCAATCAATAATAGGAACAAAAACATGAGTAACGAAGATAATAACAAACTTGATCCCACAGTCCAAGCAGTAGTAAATGCACTGTATGATCGATCAAGATTTGAGCCTTCCTTCATTAAAACTAGTTTAGTTGAGAAGACACCATTGCAGCGTGTGGCGGTTCGTCCTGAGCCTGCACCTCAGATGATTCTCGAAGAAGATGACCCCTCTGAAGGTCGTATCGGATATCCGGCTCACTGGGTGCCATCAGAAGAAGAATTTAAGAGAATGTCTCCTGAGAATCGCGCCGCTATCAAAAAGTATGGTGGAATGAAAGGTTCTGGTGGAATTTGGGTTCCTCGATATGCGTATTACGAAAACCCACCTCAATTAACTCGAGGTGAAATTGAAACCCGTAGAAAAGCAGGTAAAGAAAAATTTCCAAGCGCATTTTTGGACCAACCAACCTACGAGCCTAGCGAATTAGAAAAACCACCTATAGAAGTGTTTCAAGCCATAGAAGCAGCCAAAAAAGAAAAAGAAGAAAACCTTCGCAGAATGGCAGAACGTAAGACTCGCGCAGCAGCAAAATCTGAGACAATGAAAGAAGATTTAGAACAGACTGAAGAAGTTCCAGAGAATGCTATTGTCGTCGATATTTACGAAGAAAACGGTAAGATCGTTAAAATCGACAATGGTGTGATTTTTGTAAATGAACCGATTGCTGTTTTTGAAACTATTGAGAAGTTTCGTGGTGCTGATTCGTTGCTATTAGAAAGAGGATCTAACGTTGGTGCGCGAGATTCGCGACAGGGAGGACGACGAGGACAACAAAACGCTGTCGCAGGTGGCACAACACCAGCAACAGGTGGCACAACATCAGGAACGAGACCTGGAATTTTACAACGTATCGGTACTGGTATCAGTAATATTTTTAGAGGTAATGCACAAACACCACAAGCAGCAAGTGGCACACAAACATCACCAGCAGCAAGTGGCACACAAACATCACCAGCAGCAAGTGGATTTTTTTCAAATGTTGGTAATTTCTTTCGAAATAATCCTATTGGGCAAGGAATCGGAAAAGTTGCAGGCGATGCAATACTTGGTGGTATAGGCAGCAAATTAACAGGTGGAAAATTTTCGGATGGTGCAAAAGCTGGAGCCGTAGGATCGCTTGTTGGACAAGTGGGTGGCGCAGCCGCCGATCGACTAACTGGTGGTAATGAAACATCAGCTGGTGGTGAACAAGGTGGTGGTGAACAAGGTGGTGGTGCACAAGGTGGTGGTGCACAAGCTGGTGGTGGTTCCACCGCTCCTGCAGGTCGAGGTCGTACACCAGTGCCTGTTAATTTTACAATTGATGGCCAAACTACTTCGAGAGACGATTATGCAAAAGAACGAGCAGGTGGAAATTTAGATCAGCAAGTACAATTTACAGTTAAAAATAAAAAAACACAAGAAAAAAGAGTAATTAAAGCTCCAACGGCTGCATCAACTGAAGATGAAAGAAACGAATACAAGGCATACTACAATCGATACAAACAAATGCAAAATGCTGTTTTGGAGCATTTGATTCGTATTGGTGCATTTTTCTCAGAATATGGTGTGACTTTAAATAATCAATTATACGAATCAGTAACTGCAGACGTATATCTAGATAATATAGATTCACCATATTATTATGATACATATGGTCGCCTCAGAATCATGTCTGAGTCTGAATCATATGAACTACGTCTTGCAGAAACAATCTACAGTCGATTGCTTTCAGAAGAAATGGATGAAGTTGGTAGTGAAGATGAAGACGTTGACAATGATGGCGATTCAGACGAAAGCGATGAATATCTCAAGAACAGAAGAGAAAAGATTGCTGCGAAAATGAAAGGAAGAATAGATGAAATCGCGCCATTAGTTGCTGCTGGTGCTCGTTATGCATTACCAAGACTTGCTGCAGCTGCAGGAAGAACCCAAATCGGAAAGAAAATTAAGAATGAACTCAGTTCGAAAGTCGGTGATGTAGCTGGTGAGGCGGCTGCTGAAAAACTCAGTGATATTGTGAACGAAGAAACGATTGCGGAATCAAAAGTATTCCCATGGCGCCGATAATAGGAAACCATAAATGAAACATGTAGTTACACTTACAACTTCCAATCCTTCGCATGAGCATGTATC
>Ga0194115_10002953_pt1 | contig 19632 bp, 16 predicted proteins | sample TA2MahsurfametaG_3_FD_148656 | JGI IMG/M metagenome (GOLD analysis project Ga0194115, IMG submission 148656) | Freshwater microbial communities from Lake Tanganyika, Tanzania - TA2015002 Mahale S4 surface | ecosystem: Environmental > Aquatic > Freshwater > Lake | place: Tanzania: Lake... | reverse complement strand
TTGGCATAATGATGATGATGATGATGATGATGGTAGTTGAATATTGTTCAGGGAGCACCAGAAATGTGCTTCTCGGAGACTTTTGCCGGACGACGTGCGATATTCGTACATTCATTTCATAAGGAGAAATCAAAACAAGGAATATGCATCTTCATACCTCAATCTTCAATTTTCAGTACGAGGCCCCATTGTTGTCTTTCACTAGAATAAATCCATGCCACAGCTTCGCTTCGCGAAAGGAAAACCTGGTCCTTAAATCGTATCCTTTCCACAAAGAAAGGAAAGAGATCCTCTTTCTAGGCATCGGGACCATTCTAGCTTTGCCTGATAGCGCTTTCTTCTGTCAGAGACTCTGCCCTAGGCGCCATAGGTCACGAAACATTAGTGTGAAGGTATGATGTGATATGCGAACATTAGGTTGGTACTTTCTTAGTTTCAGGCAGCCATTTCGACTGGCTTCGCTCAAGATCGGAAGGAATTTGACTGCTCCGACTAAGGGCCACCCTACCATGGATTCAAAATGATGCCAAACGAAGGTCTATCACCCCATCCAAGCAGTGGTTCTTGCCCGTGCAGCCGATGTTACAACCATTCTGCACATAGTTAGCTACTCAAAATGGCACCGAAAGATAAAGAAGATAAGGCAGTCGCCGTGACAGTCGAATCAGGCAAGAAGAAAGATGGTGACAAGAAGCAAAAAAAGGACCAAGTTGACGAGAATGAAAATATGAGTGATGAAGACCGAGAACTGAAGGAACGTCTTGAGACGTGTGTGTCGACGGTACTCAATGAGGAAAATGAAGCAAGTGTGACAGTAGCAATCCGCAACAACGCGCTGGACGTTATCGTGAACGAATTACGAACAGCAACTGCATCTATGACTTCTGTACCAAAGCCACTCAAATTCCTCCGTCCTCATTTTGCCAAGATGAAGTCACTGTATACCACTATGGGAGGTGATATAGACAACTCTTCATTAGAGTTTCGAGCACGTCTGGCAGATGTTTTAGCAGTTCTTGCGATGACGATGGGAAAACCAGGTACGTCTTTATTATTGCAGAATCTTTAGGAGGAGACAGTCATTTCCTTCAGCACGATAGACGCTCATGTAAGACCCGTTCACCAACAACAGAGGATCGCGAAAGCTTAAGGTTCAAGTTAGCGGGTGCTGAGGATTACGAAACTCTCGAGCGCTTGGGTTCTCCTTCGAAGCATTCGGAAGATAACTTGAATAGCTGGGGGCATGAATTTGTACGCAGCCTTGCAGGTGAAATTGGCCAGGAATACAACCACAGAATTGTAGAGTCTGGCGCCGAGCCCGATGCTGATGAACCCTTTCAGGACTTACTCAAAATGGTACACGCGATTGTTCCATTCCATCTGACCCACAATGCAGAGGCAGAAGCTGTGGACCTATTGATCGAGGTACAACGCCTGAAATTCTTACTGGAGCTCGACTGTATTGACGAGAATAACTACCAACGAATCTGCCTATACCTCATCAAGACTGCAAATTACATGTCGGATCCAGAGGATCTTGTGGTACGAATACTTGACGAAATATATTGAATGCTTGCGGGGGTCCTCTATCGTGGATATCTAACTTGCATGTCTGTTCTTACCACACAGGAAATGTACGAGACTGCTTATGAAATTTTCAAAAAGCAAAGGCAATACTTTGATGCCCTGTTGATGGCTCTCAAGATGGACCGCCACGATGACATTCCATCGCTGCTCGGTGAATGTGATGATCCACTTGTGAAAAAGCAGATGTGCATTCTTCTCGGGCGACATCGGGTTAATTTCGAAGTTGAAGATGATCCGATGGAAGAAGAATTGAACGAGTTGATCGGAAACGCTAAGCTTAGCGAGCAGTTTCTGAAGGTTGCCCAGGATTTGGACGTCTTGGATCCCAAAACCCCTGAAGATATCTACAAATCACACCTAGCCGAAACAGGTGGATTTAGTCGGCGGCGGGATACAGGTGGTGCGCATGTGGATAGCGCTCGAGGAAACTTGGCGTCGACGTTTGTCAATGCATTCGTCAATGCTGGCTTTGGAAAGGACAAACTGATGACTCCGGATAGCGAATGGTTGTACAAGAATAAAGACCATGGAATGATGTCGGCAGCTGCATCGCTCGGAAGTATTCTTTTGTGGAACGTGGAAGAAGGCCTCACCCAGATTGACAAGTTTCTGTACAGTAACGAGGAATATGTCAAGGGCGGAGCGGCGCTCGCGGTCGGAATTTTGAGTAGTGGTGTCCGAAATGATGCTGATCCAGCTCTTGCGCTGCTTAGTGAGCACGTAGAGGGAGACAGTCACATCATGAAATGCTCTGCCTGCACCGGTCTAGGAATCGCGTATGTAGGTACAGCTCGAGAAGATGTGATGGAGATTCTTGTCCCTGTGATCGAACAGACGGAAAATGGCCCGACAGGGTTCTTGGAAACGGCGCTTGCTGGGTTGGCGCTAGGAATGGTGTTCGTAGGAAAGTGTGATGATGGTGTTGGAGGATCGATTGTCCAGAGGCTCATGGAGGCAACAGAGGAGGAACTCGATCATTCCCACGCTCGATACCTGTGTTTGGGCCTCGCCATTTTGTTCCTTGGTCAGATGGAAAAGGCTGACGCAATGATAGAAGCGCTACGAACGATTGAGCACAAGATTTCGGCGTACGCTGTCTTGATGCTAGAGACCGCTGCCTATGCTGGATCAGGTAATGTGCTGAAAGTGCAGGAGATGTTACACCAATGTGCTGAGCATCTTGCCGAGGATGCGGAGCACCAGATGGCAGCTGTCATGGGGATAGGCTTGATTACCATGGGCGAAGACGTGGGTATGGAAATGGCACTTCGAACATTCGATCACCTTCTTCACTACTGTGAACTTCCAATCAAGCGAGCTGTCCCTCTCGCGTTGGCAATTTTGCACATTTCGAGTCCTGACTTTGCAGTCGTTGACCAGCTCTCTCGGTTATCTCATGATCCCGACTCTGAAATCTCTCAGAACGCAATTATTGCTCTTGGGGTTGTTAGTGCTGGTACCAACAACTCAAGAGTTGCTGGTCTTTTGCGACAGCTGAGCGAGTTTTATGGCAAAGAAGCAGGTCACATATTTTGTGTACGCATTGCACAAGGGCTCTTGCACATGGGTAAGGGCCTAATTTCCATCAATCCGTTCCATGCCAATCGAATGCTTTTGAATGGACCTGCCCTTGCTGGAGTTCTCGTCTTGATGCATTCATGTCTCGACCTAAAGAACACCATTCTTGACAAAAGTCACTATCTCCTCTACTATCTGACCTGTGCTATGAATCCAAGAATGCTCATCACTGTGGGTGAGGATATCACGTGGCGTCCTGTTACTGTTCGGGTGGGGCAAGCCGTGGAGACTGTTGGGCAAGCCGGAAAGCCGAAGCGAATCACAGGATTCCAAACACACACGACGCCGGTGTTACTTGGGGCCACGGAGCGTGCTGAGCTGGGAACCGAGGAGGTGATCAGTGTGTGCAACATTCTCGAAGGTGTTGTAATCGTGAAAGACAATCCGGAATATAAGGCTGAAGACACAAAGTAGACAAATGATCTCGGCAGCTAGACATAAGCGATTCTAACGGTTGCGTTTCATCAACATCCTATATTATCCATAAAGTAAAGCTCCATTCAACTATCAAACCTCGTCCTGTTCAGCCTTGCATCATAGCTTCCTCGGCCGCCTGGGAGTCCGTCTCAGGATCACCGGAATTGTGCCAGGAGTCATCATGGTCTCGACGGTGACCTCCTCGTCTTTCTCTAATGTTCCCCATGTGTCGCTTGTAGGCTTCGACGTACTCCTTCTTTACACCCCCCTCCTTGAAGTCCATACTACCGTGATAGGAAATATCCAAACCAACTAACTCTTCCAAGGAATCGGCACGGAACCAACCCTTGTAGTTGAGCCAGACAAAGAAGGGCATCATGGTGAAAAAAGTCCATCCCATGATGAATGCGAGAGCGGTGGCCTGCGATCCAAGTAATCGAGCATCAAAATTACCACGCCCGAGCGAAAAGAAGAGACCAACATGCTCGTCCTTGCCATAGGCAAGCCTCATAAGTCGTGGAGAGGCGAATAATCCGCCCGCAATTACACCCCAAGCACCATTGACCATATGCACGGGGATAGCATCGACAGCATCATCAATCCGAAGTCGGATGAGCAATCCAGAGCTCCACAGATAAAGCCAACCGGCCACGACTCCAATTACGATCGCAGCCCAAGGTTCCACCACAGCACACGAACCGGTGATAGCGACCAAGCCAGATAGGCATCCGTTCATGGCAAATAGCAATGAGAAATGAGGTTCCCCAGTTCGGCGCTCCTCAATGTACAAGTTCGTAAACAGTGCCGATATCCCAGCCGCGGCACCGGCGATGGCAGTCGAGACGGCAGCATTTGCAGCTACACGTCCAACTTCATCAACTGTTAGCAACAAGGCAGATCCAGGATTGAAACCAAACCCTAGTTGTATGATACAAGGACAACATTTGAGAAAGATTAGGGAAAAATATTGAAGCTTGATTTATGGCATTTCATAGTGTGCTGCGGTGTACTTACATCCAAACCACAACAACATCGTTCCGAGAAGCTGCAGAGCGACTGAATGTCCTGGGAAAGGTTTAGGTACCTCAAGTGGTTCTCCTTGGGCATCATAGAAACGCCCACGACGAGGTCCAAGGATCAATGTGGCCAAAAGGGCAGTAGTCCCTCCCGTGACGTGAACAACGCCCGAACCAGCAAAATCCAAGGTACCAATTCCCAAAAACGGATCAACATTACTCATGCTTAGAAATCCATTGTTGCTGAAGCAAGAAAAAAAGAAAGAATACGTCAAAGAGGTGAGGACAAGGGAACTTTCTCCAAACCCCATAAAGCACATAAAAGATCCATAGAACGAACCTCCACACAGAGTGTGCAATAACGGGGTAAATGAACCCGGACAATACAACAGAATAATAGAGATAGGCCGCCATCTGACAACGTTCCGCAAGAGTACCAGCAACGATAGTCACAGAGGTTGCTGAAAAGGTGTATTGGAAAAACCAATACGCAGCATCATCAATATAAGCAAACGATGTTGTACCGATAAAGGTCGTGTCGGTCGTATCATTCTGCCCCCCAAAGGCAAAGGCATACCCGATAAGATAAAATGCGACAGCTGCACCACAGGCATCTAACAAGTTCTTCAACATAGTATTCTGTACGTTCTTAATACGGACAGAACCAGCACAAAGCATGGCAAAACCAGCCTGCATAAAGAAAATCAATCCACCTGCGACGACGAATAGGAATGACTTGAAATCCTTCGTACGTTCGGCTGCCTTCTCCTCGAGGAAAATCGAAACACATTGTATTAGGATCCCTGCATCACCGTCAGGGTATTCCTTCTGACAGGCTTCGTAGATTCCACCGTCGGTCATGGTAAAGACTCAAGATATTAACACTCAAACTAAGGTGGGGGGGGGACGGGAAGCTGGACTGATTCCTATGACCTCCCAAAAATGGTGGTGCGATGATACCTCTCCGAAAGTACCGAGAAAAAAAGGTATGATACGGCAGGGGAAAATTCGAAAACGCGCGCTGTCGGTGTCATCTCTCCACTGTCAATACAGGTACGCCGAATGGATCCGCTGTAGGTGCAAAAGAGAGCGGAGGAAGGTAGACACGGTGATGTTCCCATGTTTTGCATATATATAGTTCCCCGTTCGGATACGCACGAAAAGGGTCATTCTGTCATCAATGTCTTGAGGGTTCTCCACGAATCGTGAAAGGAAAACAGGGTAGAAAACCTTCAACGACTAATTATGGATGGACATGATTTAGCGCTTTCTCTTAATCCTTGACTCTGAGCCGGTCAATCTTGATGGGATTATTTAACTCGAGGCTCGTTGTTTCTGTCAATAGCCCTCGTGACTTCAATTGCCAAGTGAGAGACAGAATAGCCTTCTTCCTCGTTTCCACCCAGCAAGAAAACCCTCGGATCGACCCGAAACCTACAGTGTCCAGCTTGAATATGGATGAAACTCTACAACACCTGATCATGTAGCCCTAAGGATACATTATCATAGCGATTTTCGAAGTTTGCAAATGACGGGAGAGAGTTTGAGAGAAGAAGAGATCGTCACCGATTTTCCACTGCAACATCTGGGATGTTATGATAGGAATCTGCAAGGTGGAAGACGATGCCCATCCTCATCCACCGACACACTTCTTGTCACTGCCACTATTGGATGCTACTTCGTGAGTAGAACCAGGACAGGATTGGTAATAGGAAAAAAATTGACAACAGTCACAGTCTCTTCCTTAGGCCATGAATTTTCAGTGTATTCATTGCCAGTCCGTGTCCAGGCCCTTTTCGTCCTCGTAGCCAATCGATGAGGACAAGGGATGTGTGCTGCTGCTGCTGTCTTCCTTTCGAGCTCCTAGGATCTTTTCGCAAATCTGACACACCGGAGTCGGTACATCTATCAAAAACGATTTGGGAAAGTAGCTGGGAGGCAACGTTGCTTGACTGCACGAACTACACGTGTGACGTCCACAGTGACCGCAGTGCATTGTTTTTGCTCTACCACCGAGGCCAGTCTGACACTGCATACACCAGGGGCGCTTCGGCGCTGGCTGCGGCTGCTTGACGATTGCGGACACGACACGATGCAGAGAATGGCGGTCGGTAATCATATCTAGGGGAAGCACTTCTGGTCCTCCCATATCCTTCCAAAAGGATTCCCAGTGCCAGGGCTAGCGTATGTTGAGCAACATCATGCAGAAAAATGCACATTCTAAAGCCAAACAACAATTCTGGTCCTTACCTTTTGCCACGACAAATTAAGTTCAGCGGCACGACCAACAAGCTGAACAGCACCATCAATATCCTTGTTGTACAAGCATAAGTGAAGTGGAGTGGCGCCTGTTGTTGATTGCTCGTTTGGATTCGCACCATGTGCTAGCATGACATGCAAACAATCTTGAAAGTCGGGTTGCCGCCTTAGAGCTCGATTGTGGCATAGCAGGAGCAGCGGTGTCTGTTTTCGGCTGTTGGTGATTCCAGGACTGGCACCATTCTCAAGTAGCGTACGAATTACTGCATTGGCTTCACGGGTCTCCATCTGAACAGCGTAGTGCAACGCTGTGTTGCCTTCGAGATCTTGGTTGTTGAGATCTGGAGTATCAGCATTGCAAAGGACTTCTACAATACCAGCTCGCGCGTCTGCAGATGGGATGTTGTCTGAAGCCGGGAGCACCGCTAAATGGAGTGGAGTGAACCATCGCAGATTGTCGGCGGTATCAACTTTGGCATGATGCTTCAACAGCAGACGTACTGAGTCTAGATCCATTCGCTGAACAGCAGAATGAAGGACGCAGATTCCTTCCATATTGGGAATATTCGGATTCGCCTTCCCATGTTCGAGAAGCAGCCTGGTCATATGGACATCCGTCGACAAGTGGAGAGGCGTATCTCCCGCCATGTCTTGTGCATTGACAAACGCACCACAGTCGATCAATATACGAGCCGTTTCAACGTCCGCTGCATCCACTGCTACGTGAAGCGCAGCCCGTCCGAAGTCGCCGATTTCATTCACCAAGACATGCGGATCCGTCGTACTTCGTATCAAAGAATTTATTCGATCATCGTCGTGGTCGCTGATTGACTCGTGAAGCCATCTCAGTTTCTCACCGAACTCAATGCCTCGACGCGCTACAACTGGAAGTGGGTCGTCTTCGCGAATAGAATTCTTGAGAGGCGAATCTACATCTACATCAAGCGGAGTGATCTGCACATGATCGTCTGAAATCTCATTGTATTGCTCGGAATCTAGAAGGCTCGTTGATGGGGAAGTCATTCTTGACGTCCCCGCGGTAGGCCACGAAAGTGGTGTAGCTGTGGCTTGACAATCAACCGTACGACTGGGGCTATGGAGTCCAAATCCGCTTTTTGTGCTCTGTGGTGAATGACTCGATTCGGGGTCTGTTGCGCGTGACCCGTTCGTTTTTGCTCTGAAAAGCGACCACCTTGGTGGGCTCCGAATGATATCAGGTTCGGGAGATGGGACATTTGACTGTGCGATTTTCGATTCGTTCTGTTTTGATAGCGCCTCCTGTAGCCTGACAACCTCGGCCCTCAGAAATTCAACTTCGGATCCGATGACGGAATGCCCGTCGGATTTAGGTAAGACATCCGACTGTTCGGTGAAATGCTGCCCTGGCAATGACGTGTTTTTAAGGCGCTCCACTTCCAGTTTCAATTTTAGCATTTCTTGTTTGAAGCGATCACGTTCAATTAGCACAACGCTCAAATTCCGAGCCTCCAGGCGAAGCTCCTTGTAACGTCTCTGCGCTTTGCGCTGTCTCTCGAAACACTGGAGAATAACCACAGCAGCACGCATGAATACGTAACGACTCTCACATTTGTGTCTTCTCCAACATTTTTGAATGATCAGTGCTCGTTTGTCTTCGAGTAACATTGCATACAACTGCCTCGCGACAGCACCTCGTTGATACGCTTGACAGAAACGAGCGACGACTCGAGCTGAATTGAGGTTTGATATTGCTCGGAACTTTCGGAATGCACATTGAAGCTTGATCGCTGCAGTGTCTTGTCTTATGAAAGAAACATTTCGTTTCGATATCAGCATGCGGACGGAGGACTGCAAGATGACCGTACTACGGTAGGCCTGGGAGTATTTGATTTGCGCCATGAATCGGCGAACAACCTTTTGTATTAGGATTGAGCTTCTTCCAAGCCTTCGGTTCCTTAGATTCTCGAGCGTCTCAAATACCTCGCGTCGCAAAAAGACTTTCGAATGACCCATTTGCATCCCAAGCGATACAAGGCTACACGACAATGTGTCAGTTTTTCGAATGGCAAACATGCAGTGCAAGCAGAATCAGGCAGCAGCTGAATGAGACAGCAACTCACTCTTTGAAATCATCGGAAGTGCTCGAGTCGCCGTGTTCCTGTAGGGCCGCAATCAACACTGGAATAAGATCCTCGACGACAGCCGAGCATCTGTTGGTCTGGGAAGATTTCCCAGTCGCTCTGGATGCAATCAGAATCCCATATCGATACATGAAGTCGTTGTGGAGAAATCTATGGGGGAAACCAAGACGAGATACCCTAATTACTTCGAGGACTCCGGCACATCGAAGCTGATCGGCAATAACTTGTGGATCGAACCTATCAGGTACCAACTCTTCGTTGGGCTTCAAGCAACGAACATAGTGAGGCGTAGTTGAGTCAATACGTCGTCTCAACTCCTTGAGCTGATGACTGAATTGGCTCCCGACACTATCGCGATGTAAAGAACTCGACCCCCTGGTGGCCGGCTTCTTCCCCACCGACGAGCCCGTACCCCGTACGGAGCTGAATGACGAGACGCTACTCGTTGGGGATGCTGGACGTTGTGGAGTGTTCGTCCCAGGCTTTTCGCTTAAGAGATTGCCTAGATCCGATATAAAGGGCCTCGAGGACGCCACTAGTAGCTCCGTCGTTTCTTTCGGGAGTTCGTCTTTATTCTTTTCCAGAAACAAACGAGCATCGTAGGTCACATGTCCCGCATAGTGATGCACCGTGAAGCATAAATTCGACCTTTGCGTCAATGACGCGACGAAACGCGGGTGCTCCTTGCACTTGTCATGTACAACTCGGCAAAAGGAGGTGTCCGTGCACGTTGCAACTCGACACTGGTCGTCAAGGATGGAAAGAATCCCTTCACGTCGTTTCTCGATGAGATCAAGAACATCCTGGTTGTCTGGAAAAGTGATGAAGGCCCAGTTTATTCCTTCGCGCTCGTACTCCTCTTGCTCGAGTTTGAAGACAAACCTATTGAATTGCTGCTGAAGGGCTTCGTTGCAGTAGTTGATGCACAATTGCTCGAATGAATTTACCTTGAACGATTCAAACCCAAAGATGTCAAGGACACCGATTCTCGAGTGTTTTTCGATCGTGATGGTGCTGTTGAGGTTCGCCGCGATCGATAAATTGATTTTCTTTACTATGTAAACGAACAAGGCTCCGTATGTAGCCTTAATGAGAGCCTCGCATGCCTTCATCGATTGTGAAACTGTCAAGTTCTTGTGAAAAACTTCTCCTCGTGCCTCGATAACGCATACGCAAAGTGCACTGGCAAGCGTCTCAAAAGGAACACCTAACAAATCAATGACAGACTGCAAAGCATTCGAATTAACGATCTGACTCCCTTCCTCTCCACCCGATGTGCTATTTGCGGCGAACTCAATATTTGAGGCATGTAACAATGCACAAGAGACAATGATCATATCCCGTTGTTCGCCTTCCAGAAAGCCCACAGTATCGAGAGCCTTCCGTAGGTGCTGAAATGTTTCTCGATCGTCCACTCCGTCTCTTCGATCGTAGGTACCCGATGACGCTGTCATTCGAAAATCTTTCGCCGAAACATTCCCGATGTGTAATGTCTGTCTTTCCCGTTGGGGAAGTCCCGCTAAGATTTCGTAAAATATATGGTAGTTTCGTTCTCCTGGAGCCTGTGATATGATTCGAACTTTTTCAAGAAGGTATGTTTCAACAGAAGCTGATGCTAACGATCCCGATGCAGTGAAAACTAACTCGATGAATTTCCCAAACCGCGAAGAGTTGTCATTACGGACCGTCCGTGCATTCCCGAATGATTCCAATATTGGATTTGACTGTAGAAGCTGTGACTCGATCCCCTGTTTATCTATGTCAGTACTATTTCGAGAAGACGTTCGTTGCGACTGTGCCGCCAGGTACCCCATGATAAGCTTCGTCGTGACGCTCTTCCCCGCACCACTTTCCCCCGAAACGAGAATGGATTGGTCCCCATTCCGTGATTCCCCCATGTCATTCAGCATACTCCGGTACGCATCCTGTGCGATGACATACACATGTGGTGGCGGCTTATTATGTGGATTGGGCTTCCAATATCTCTCCATGACGGCGTCCCCATAGAAACCCTGGATGGAACGAAATGGATTCAAGGCAAGTAAGATTTTCCCCGTATATGTGTAGATTGAGTCATTGCGGTATCGTTCCTTCAGACAGTAGACAACAGCTGGCTCATGCAAATGTGTCAGCAACGTCAAGTCCTCTGGAGGTATTCTGTCTCTTGTATTCCACCAAGTGTTCGCATCACAGACCAATGGATCCGACGTTTCCCCTGGATCATAGGATAAAGACACCTTAACATTCCGAAGATGAGATGGGGCAAACTCTTCGTCTTGTACTTGGAATGTGGCCTGTACATGTGTTGATTTCGCACTTTTCTCTCGATAGCTCAACGCTTGGGTAGAAGCAACAGATGATTGATCCACTAACGCTCTTATCCAGTCAAATGATGCACCCGCCACACTGGAATCAGTTCTCGCTCGTTTTCTCGAAGCTGTTGGCTTCCATTCGTCTGGTAATGATCCATTATTCTTCCAGATGGCATCCACTACGTCTACCCTGATCCAGACATAGTTGTTGTGATTTAAGACCGGATCACTCGAACTGTTTTGACTTTTCAATTTTTGCAACGAACTAGAGTTTTCTTTACCACCTGAAACATACCGCGAGGACTGTGGTTGCAGCTGTCTAACACCATCGATATCGGACTTCCGTCCTCCATCATTTCGATGCATTGTTCGAAATGTTGAGAGATCTGAGGACTCTATCACTTCCCCTCCCCGACACCATGAACCTTTATTAAATTAGAAGGTCGTGTCCACTCCCCTTGGTCGTTCACGAAATGTGTGTCAGGGCAGGCGTATAGGGCCTTGGCTTGTCGATCGGATTCCGGAGGCCAAATTTGGCGCCAGACGGCATGACTGGCGCGCACAACGGATCCAAGATGACGTCATCAATCTCGCTCGGTTGCAATCCATCATTCCCGCCATTTTCAGTCAGGCACAGGAATGACGGGTTCACCTTGGCGTAGTGAGATGATTTGAGGCTGCCAATGAACATGTCTACGTCTCTCCTCAAGAGACATCACATAAATACCGATATCGTCATTTCAACTCGAAATCTTTCCCCATGCCATCTCACTCCACTGATGACAGTAAGGGTAAGCCCTTGCAATCCCAACAGTCAACAGAATCCTACTACTATCTTTCCCCCGATGCGCGGACCAAACTACCGATCTATCAATACCGTGGATCTGATTTGTCCATTGTATATAAGTATATCCTATCACCCCTCGCTGCATGGACTGTCGATACGTTTGTTCCTACATCGATTGCACCAAATAGTATTACACTATTTGGACTGACTCTCATGTTGAGTGCCTATGGAAGCTACTGGTATTATGTTCCGACGTGTGAGATGCTAGACGATCCAGAATCTATACCCAGATGGATTTTTCTATGGAATGGGATTGCCATGTTATGCTATCAGACATTAGATAATATGGATGGAAAACAGGCACGAAGAACTGGATCTTCAAGTCCCTTAGGACTTCTCTTTGATCATGGATGTGATGCGATCAATTCAATTTTCGGAAGTGTGAATTGGATTATTGGGATGGCATTAGTCCCCAAAGATGATCTACTTCCATGTTGGGCATTAATCTTTGGACCATATGCTATGTTCTATGTTGCGACTTGGGAACAATATCATACTGGTGAACTAATCTTACCCTTGGTGAATGGACCGAATGAAGGACTATTAGGAGGTGCATTGCTCAGCCTGACCTCTTGGTATTACGGACCTTCCTTTTGGCAAGGAAGTGAATGGCATGATGCCCTTCAAACATTACTCCCCATTCAATCTAGTATTGTGATGAGGAATTGTGACTTTGTTGTGTTGGCATCATGCATTGGCTTTGTCCAGGAAATGGTCGTCAAGGCGATGAGTGTGGGGAAGAAACATCCGACAGCCATGACGACGATCCTACCGATTATGATTTTGACGGTCTGTTTCTTCCTAATTGGGTACTGCGAACCTGAATTCCTTTTATCCATTCCAAGAACTGCCCTTCATTTGTCAATGTTCCTCTTTGTTGAAATGTCGACAGAACTAATGTTGGCCCATGTAACGAGTCAACCCTTTTCTACCTTTGGACGTTGCCAACTATTACTGCCATTGATTGCATTATCCGTATGGATCTGTGTCCTGGGAACGGATGACTCCGTACGATATTGGCTCATGGTGTACACAGTTGCATTGTTTGTGTTCCTGTCCTTCAAGATTGTCATCGTCATTCGCGAGATATGCCAAGTCCTACGGATCTGGTGTTTCGATATCACGACGCCCTACGCAATACTCTCCCAGGAACCAAAGAAATACGACTGATGAAAGACCCGGTATTGCGAATCCCAGTATATGGAAGAATGAACACGATCGAAGATAACACACATGTGTCGCATCTACTAGAGGTATCGAGACTTTTATGTCTAGGACTGACCTCTAGTCACCAAGGGAGGATATTGTTGTTGTTCTTCTTCGTCCCCCCCCCATCATGATCATGATCATCATCGTGATGTGGGGAAGCCACATCTTGTAATGGCATCACGATAATCTTCGGTGATACCACTCCTGGAATTGCATTGGTAGTTATGATTTAATGAGACGATGAAATGGAACCATGCCGTTGGGAGATATAAGGCATCACCTGCTTGGACGATGACCTCATTGACTTGAGCTTGTGGGAATCTTCCTGTCTTCCATTCTTCAGGGTTAGACCAATCGACACTAGAATGTCTTCCACTTGGATGGCCCATCTTGTACAATTCAAGATTCGGACATTGATCTGGATGAGCAAGGATATAACGTTTCCTCCCCTTTAAGATCACAATAAAGTTCCTTGAATAGTCATAATGTGTTTCAGCAATAATCCCCTTACTTCCAAAACGACAATTAATACCCCGTTGTTCCTTTGGTTCTGGCATGAAGAAACTTTTCTTCGTGGGAAGAAAAAATGGAAGTTCGTCGTATAGGAAGGAATTCATTTTATCTTGGTAGGCACCATTTAATCGGAAATAATAATGTTCATGATTGACAATCGTCGTCTTATCTTCCAATTCGATTGCCTTGGAATACCAATCAGGAAAGGAAAGTTCTACATTCTCAGTGGGTGGGACCCACCCATCTGGTTTCCGAATACCATGTCGTAACTTCCAATATGGCATATGATTATCTTTGGAATGTTCATTCCGATATAACTTTGTTGTTCCACCATCACTACTACCACCATCACCATCACCACCTAATAGTTTGTTTAGATAATCATAATGAGACCATCGTTCGGCTGTCTTCCAAATTTCGGGATGATTTTGAATTAAAAAGGGAAGTTCTGCCTCACGATATACTTCTGCCAATCTTCGTTGTTCCATATCTTTCCAATCCAAGACACATATCCCCTGATAGATTCTGAATGGGATAGTCATATTATCTGGATTCCAATTTGATAGGACATTTAAAATATTCCATTGTATCGGATATCCCTTGGGTATTTTGGGTGGACATCGATACATGTCATACGGAACCTTCTCAAAGGACGTCGGTAAAGTTGAGAGTCTCATCTTTGTTACGCTAGATTCAATAACATCCGGATCTAAAGTGATTTCATATTCTCTTCGTTGGCTACTTCCTGTTGTGTCCTTCTCAGTTGTGATCCCTGTAATAGGATGTCGTCGTCGCCCTATTCGACTGCTGATATGTTTCATCGATACTCGATGCTGGGAGGCAAAATCATTCCATGCCAATCGATTAATTTGTATCTGTAAAAGAAATGATGAGAGTACGAAGAGAGCTCCGACACCCAGTAATACTGTAGCTAGTTGACGTGACATTTGCCGGATAGACTTCATTCAAGAATACTTTTTGTAGTACTGGACGAGAAAAATTGGAATGACGACTTTGCTCTAGAGTAGTAGAAAGTGTGATCCCAAAAAACGTTCTCACAAGAAGGACGTGGGCCACACTTGACTGTGAAATCCCTTGGCGTGTTACGTATTGGTGTGAACGAGGTTTGTCTCGCCCCTCCCACCGACTCTCCAACGCGAACCGATCCGCAAGATTGGATCGAATGAGTCCTGTCACGAGTGGTCGTAGTATGATGCAAAGTACAACTGACCCCGTGACGAAGGTGAAATCTGAAACGTGTTGCATCAAGTAAAACATAAATTCTATGGGTGTATACGGTATTTTCTCTGTTGGGGAAGAACATTGAGCGAGTGAAAAAAAAACAATCGTACTACGGTAGTACACCAAGTGTGATGAGTACAAAGAACACCGTGATGTACGGGAAAGCCGGTACATTTGTACAAGAATCGGTGGGAATCGGTGGGAATGACGACAGGAGTCAAAATGGGAAAATCAGGGTCGGTGGGAGTCAGAAAATGGCTTGACATCGATGTGAAATGTTGAATCCCACGGAATCAGACGGATGCGGCACACCGAGGACGATGGTTATCTATCTATGCTTGTGAGACAGCAGCCTATGTCACATATCATACGTATCGCATATGTATATACTACTTTGCTGGGCGCACGTCTCTGTTATCGCTTTGTCATACAGTACCAAACAACGGGGGGGGGGGGCCCTGGGGGACTCCCCCCCCTTCTTGTCGACGGCCTACACGACAAGGACACCCATTTCCTCCAAGAACGATTTGGATTCCTGTTCTAGCATCGAATGGCATTGACGTCCCTCATGATAGGCAGCCCAAAGAGTCGCCTCAGTCGGCATGGGTAACATATCGGTCAAGGTAGAAGACCATCGATGAATTGCACGGAGACAACGGATGGAAAGACTAGCCTCCAATGGTTTCGTATGATTCTCATTGACATGTTGATGGAATATATTCAACGATACCTGCCAGAATGGACTATTCCAATCCACTGTCGTCCTCCGGAGACGAAGATTGGGCATATGTTCCAAGGATTGAGCTAAGATTCGGAGTGTCAATAAATGAAACATCATCGGCGTACTCCCATCAGAGTATCCTACCAGGTGACCCATGAGGATCTGTTGTATGCCTGCGTCTGTCAAGACAAATCGTGAGATGCCGTCTACCTCCGAAAGGAGTGTCGAAGATATATCCGTCATGACGGAAAGAATCTTCAATCCACAATATTGTTCTGTCGGATTATGTAACAATTGATGACAAATTCCAGTCATTCGGTATGGATCATTATCATAGAGGAAGACATTCCGATCTAGGTGGGGGAGTTGTCGTCCGATGTCTCCCTCCTCCCTGTCAAGATTATATGTTGGAGCGGTGGAAGGATCATCTTCTTGCCTTGCGATACCCATATTCCCAGTTTGGATTGCCTCCAAAAAGTTACGACGAGTTCGGACAAAGGAATAATTATCACCAGACATCCGTTGGATATGAACAATCACAGTCATAGAGGAGTTTGGTGAAGGTTCACGGTTGTCATGAAGGTCGACTTCGTTTCTGGTGGACCTCCATAACTGAATGGAACATTGAACACCAGAGGTTGTCGTACCGACTACACGACCAGATGAACTCTCATCAAGTCGGACAGCAATCGAATACAATCGAAAGAATTCAGCTGCTCTATCGGAAATGATTTCCACTGAGACATTATCTACCTCCGGACGGATGCGGACTATACCATGTCCTGCAAGGCAATAAAGCGTAGGGAGTGGACGTAACGTCTCTGTCGTCCAAAAACGAGGTTGACGGAGGACGATCCCTCCAGCACCATCCACAATAGTTTCATCAAAGCGAATATCCATGTTTGGTAGGAATAGAAGAATGAAAATGGAAAGATGAAGAATAGAGATGATTTAGGGTGAACGCCTTGGGAAAAAACAAATTATGAAATCGCTAACTGTAATCCGTTTGAACGAGAGGTCAGTAGTCGCGGTCCCTCGAGACGTGGGTGGTCGATATCGTAGCGATACAGTAGTACAGAACAAATACGGATGGGTATGGTGGATTTCAGTAAAAAACGGTGGGAAGGGCTTGGACCACAAAAAATCGAAACCCGACAGGGTAGTGTAGTTTTTTATGCAGAGATAGATACAGTTTTAACCGACCCGATGCCGAGACACGCTCGGGTCTCGCCACTCGTCACGTTCCAATGTCCGGGTCCGTCGTTTTGAATTTGACGTCGTCGGGTTGCCTCTAGTATATACCGTACCTAGGACATGTATGTACGACAGTGACGCAGTACTACCGTATGATATGAAGTGTGGAAAATGTTGATCGATATCGGCGGCATTGTTCTTCTTGGATCTCTCGTTCGTGCAAAAAAGATTGGGAGGGCAACAAAAGTCGTCACACACAGAGTAGTACAAAACACCTCCCGGTCGTCCATTGTTGTGCTGCTACACCCAAAAAAGAGCTTATTCCTGACCATGACGATGTCCATCATTCAAGCTTCGGACTTGCAACATTTAGCGGAACATGGTTTTGTCGTCGTAAAGGATTTTTTGTCGAATGAACTTTACGAAAGCTTGAAACAGGATGTCCAAGATTTACGAAAGGCAGGACAGTTCCAAGTGGCGAAGATTGGCCATGATGGAATGGTCCAAGATGAGAATACTCCATTTAGGGATGTACGATACAGTGAAACCTGTTTTATTGGGAAGATGAATGATACAGGTCTATCGGGGAATAAGGCTCGGATGGAACTCTACAGTATTTTGGATACATTGAGAAATGAATTGGCAAGTAATGAAATTGTGAAAAGTGGAACTTCGACGAAGACTATCCCTGCCCTAGATAATGAGACGGATGAATTAATGTATGCATATTATCCCAAGGGTGGGTACTACAGACGTCATCGGGATGCAGAACCTGGATCGGTATCGAATTGGAGAAAATACAGTCTACTATTGTACTTGAATGATAGAGATTGGAAACAACAGGATGGTGGACAATTACGGATCCATCAAGATTCTGGAGATGATGTCCTCCCCCCGGGAGAACTACCAAATTTTATTGATGTCCAACCGTCTGCTGGGACTTTGGTCCTATTCCGATCCGATCGTTGCCCCCATGAGGTCATCGATACACGACGAGAACGTGTCGCGATTGTAGGTTGGTTCCTATCTCAGGAACCATGCATTCCAGACGACGAGACCCAAAACCAACCATCTGAAGCAGAAAGGAGTATCATTCAGATTCATTCGGAAACATTACAGGCATTACGAGCCCTACGAGATGCGAATCCCCGTTTAAAGGCACGATTGGAGCCACCACCGTCGAACAACAATGCCCGTAGTGCGTTATCGATTTGGGGTGATGATTATGTCCTTCCTGGTGCTGTTGCGACGCCTGCCAGAGCTCCAGCCAATCAGAATATCTATGAAGATCATGATCCACGATATTGGAAGAAAATTGCTACCTTTGATACATCGGGACATATCAATACTTTATCTCTCAGTTCGATCCGTCTCCAACAGGCTGCGACATTAGTCATCCCGTTAGTCCAACATGTGGTGACATTGGATTTAGCAAATAGTAACCTACCAGTCACAGAGTTGGCTGCGGTACTCAAATGTGTTGGAGAAACTTCGGCGAATTCATCCTTACAACACTTACGTCTGGGGGGGAATTGTTTCCTTCACGATGATTTACGGACGATCTTAGATCCCTCACCATCTTTCTTGACGACCTTATCCTCCTTGGATTTACGATACAATCCACTCGGACCCGAAGGTGCAGAAATACTAGCTCAGTGGTTACAGGAACGAGAACAAAAATGTTGTAAAATGCTTTATCTCGAGGGTACCAAACTCGGCGACAGGGGAGCGGCTGCTATTGCTAACGTGACAACTCTAGAAGAAGTCTATCTAGGTTCAAATGATATCGGTCCTGAAGGTGCAACAGCCTTAGCTGAAACAGCTTGTACATCATGGCGAAGATTATTCCTGGAGGGGAATCGGATCGAATCAGAAGGTGCTAGTTCCTTCGTAGAGGCTCTTCAAAATGCTACGACTGCCGGAACAAAGACACTCGAACGTCTCTATGCTGATAATAATGGTATCAGTAAGGATATGAGTCTTCGACTTGGTAATGCGGTAGGAAGTGCTACCCTCATTGGAGATGGAGGAATCTTTCAGTAGTAGAAATATTGAAAAGAAGAAGAGAAGAAATTCTTGGAAGGAATTGATTCCGATATGATTAGTTAAGACTATAGCTTTAAAGCACTCGACTTGGGTTTCATCTTCTTCTTTTGTTGTCCCTCTCCTGATTCTACTGCTGCACCACGAATATTTTGGTGGACCTCCGCCTGAAGTTTCTTAAAGAATGTACCACTTGACCCATATTTGCCATCGAGCTCCTTTTCTCCCGTCGTGACTTTTCCTTTGGAACGAGCCATGGCAAGTTCTTCTCGCATTTTCCGTTTCTCGTACGGGTTATTAAGTCCAAGTCCAGGTTGTAAACGAGAAATAAGTTTTTCGTCGGCCAATTTTTCCTTCCGTACCTTCCGACGTGCTGCCTTTTTCGATTGCCGAAGACGTTTCCTATCCTGTTGATCCATTTCAGACTCTCCCTTCAGCACACCCTCTCTTCCACGTTTCGTCGCATATACCTCCTCTGGTGCGACGCCTCGTGCATCATTGACATGAAGAGGTAAGACTTCCTCCATTGCAATTGCAGGCGTATTCGATGTCCGAACTTCTGCCTCATCGGCAA
>Ga0194115_10002946_pt1 | contig 19657 bp, 28 predicted proteins | sample TA2MahsurfametaG_3_FD_148656 | JGI IMG/M metagenome (GOLD analysis project Ga0194115, IMG submission 148656) | Freshwater microbial communities from Lake Tanganyika, Tanzania - TA2015002 Mahale S4 surface | ecosystem: Environmental > Aquatic > Freshwater > Lake | place: Tanzania: Lake... | reverse complement strand
CTCTGGACTTGGAACTGGAATTTATCCAAATAATCTAATTAGAGTTGGTATTGGGACATCTGTACCAAATTATAATCTAGAATTAGGGACTGCTGGTGCAGGAACCACTGATCTTTATGTCAATAACACAACAGTTCTTGCTGGATTTACGACGACTAAAAATGTAGTAGTTGGTGGTGCAATTACTGCAACATCTTATCGACTTGATAGTTCTTCAAGTAACATTCGTGCGGGTATTGTAACTGCTACAACTCTGGTAGTTGGAACAGCAGTTTCTACATCTGGCGCACAAGTTGGTTTTGGAACAGCATCACCAAGAGCAAAGGTAGATATTGAAGGATCTGCGAAGTTTAAGACTTATTCTGAGAATGTTCAAGTTCTCACCATTTCAGGTGGAAATGTCGATATTGACTTATCAATCGCACAATCCTTTACATTGACTGTAACTTCCGCAGTTACTCAATTTATCCTCTTAAATCCACCAACTGGATCAACAGCATTTACAATTAAAATTCTACAAGATTCTACGGGTTATTCTGTTGGCATAGATACATTCAAAACATCTGGAGGTTCTTCAATTCCAGTCTACTGGCCTGGCGGAGGTGTTCTTCCAATCGTAACCACTACGCCAAGCAAAACTGATATCTATTCCTTCTTAACTTTTGATGGTGGATCATCACTCTATGGTGTCATCGGAGGACAAAACTTCGCATGATAGGACTTCAAGTATTTCGACATATTCCCACTACTCTTGAAATTAACGGTCCGATTTTATCATTCTCACAACAACCAGTTGGAGTTGCCACCACTAGCACTGGATTGGTAACTTTAGTTGGCATTGCAACTGCAGAATTTCCAACTCAAACTCCAACAAATACTGCAGAAAACACTGGTTATATTTCATATCGTTGGTATGAAGTTGGTGTTGGAGCATTATCAAATAGTGCCACGATCACAGGAACTGCAACAACATCTCTTACACTGTCTAACCTCATAAATCCAACTGATAATGGAAGACAGTTTTTCCTCCGTGCTGATTACATTCCTTCAGCTTATGCGATAGGAAAGTCCACACCAAATGCAATCAATGATCCTCTAGATTCTAACATCGTTGGTATTACAGTCTATCCATTTATTACAATCACACAACAACCATCTAGTGCAACTGCAGCTCAAACTCAAAATGCAATATTCAGTGTAGATGCAACAGTTTCTGATGGAACGAATTCAAATCTTACTTTCCAGTGGCAATTAAATGGTAATATATTAGGAGACGGATCTACAGTAAGTGGATCTTCGACAAAAAATCTAACAATTTCTTTACCAGGTGTTGGGGTTAATACTGTAAGATCTGTTATTACTCATCCAACAGCATCAAATTCTCCATTATATACAAATACTGTCAACTTTACTGTTGTAAGTGCAAGACAAATTATTAATTTTGAATCTGTTTCTGGTAGTAGTGGAGATGCCACACTTCGTTCTGCAAACTTGTTTACTTCTGACTTCACAGTTACTCCTTTTGATGTTGGAAACTTCCCACTCACTTCTTTCTACGCAGCAGAAAAAGATTTAACAGTAAGAGTTGAACTTTATGGACCCTCAGGCCCTGGTAATGGATCCTTTAATGGCGGACAAGGTGGTATATCAATAATTGACTTGATTATGCCAAAAGACATTGAATTTGTAATTACTCAAATTCCTTCGTTGGGATTAACAAATGGAGGTATCTTCTTGTATAGGAGATCCACTCTGATTGCATGTATGGGCGGCGGTGGTGCAGCTGGATCTGAAGGTGACGGTGGTGCCGGTGGTGGTTTAGGAATCGCTGGCGGTGATGGAGGAGGAAGAAATGGTGGTAGAGGTGGGAATTTAATACCTGTCGGAACATTTCCACCGCAAGGGTTTAATAGATCTGGAACAACTCCAGGAAGAACAATGGGTTGTCCTGGAACAGGTGGTTATTGGGTAAACAGAGGGTACTCTCTTTGCGATAATTTAGGCAATATTCAATTTTATAGAGCAAATGGTTCTGTTGCCGGTAACACCGCAACAATTAGTAGAGGATTTAAAGCAGGCGGCGGACTTCGTGGTATCGGTGGACTTGGTAGTGGGGGTGGAAATGGTGGTTCAGGGGCTACTGGTGGATTTGGTGGAACTTCTGGTGGTGGAGGAGGTGGAGGATCTGGATATACAGACGGATCTTATACTATTATTTCATCAACTCAAGGTGGACATACTGGAGAAGCTAAAGTAGTCTTTAAATTATTATCACCATAAATAACTAAAAACATACGGGGGAGAGTGAACCCGAAATGGCTGTCAATAAGAATTTTGTAGTCAAGAACGGTTTAGAGGTAGATACTAATCTTCTTGTTGCAAATGCAGCAACAAACAAAGTAGGTATTGCATCTACAGGTCCTAGAGTAGAATTAGATGTCCGTGGTGGAATTGCTGCTACGGACATTAGCATTAGTGGCGTAGGTACAATTGTTACCCTCCAGAGCACTACTGGAACAATAACAAATTTAAGCGGAACCAACTTAAATTATTCTGGAATTGCAACTGCTAATTCTATCAGTATTGGTGCTACACAAGTTATTAGTAATACCAGACAACTCCAGAGCATTGCTTCATTAGATGCAACGACAACTGCAACAATTGAAGCAGCGATTGCGAACGCTCCTAATACATTCACTGACTTAACAGTCACTGGATTTTCTACATTCAATGCTATTAGTGCTGGTAACGTTACTCTTGCTGGTATAACTACTGGATTAAATGCTCCTGGTATCAGTACTCTTGGATTTATTCAAGGTACGAATTTAAATATTATTGGATTTTCTACACTTAATGCAGTAAGTGCTGGTAATCTCACTCTTTCTGGTATTGTTACAGGGATTAATGCTCCAGGTATTAGCACATTTGGTGATACAACCATTAGTGATTTGCTTCTCGCCGGTATAACTACTGGATTAAATGCCTCTGGTATTAGTACTCTTGGATTTGTTCAGAGTACAAACTTAAGTGTAAGTGGTGTTTCTACATTAGGAACTGTACAAGTTTCCTCAGGTATCGTAACTGCTGTCTCAGGTGTTGTAACATATTACGGTGATGGTTCTAAATTAACTGGAATTGCAACTGGATTAACAGCATCTATTGGAATTCAATCTGGTGGAACTGTTATTGGTACTGGTGTTACAACAATCAATGTTGTTGGTACTGGATTTACCGCAGAAACCACTGGAACTACGGCAAATCTTTATCTCCCATCAGGTGGTGTTTCACTTGGACTAGCAATCGCCCTCGGCGGTTAATAAATACTTTCAACACATAAAGAACAATGGCAGAGTCATTTACAAACGCACTTAAAAGAGCAGTTGGGATTGTAACCACCAGTTCATCTGGATCAATTGGTGCCAATGCAACTACAATTACTGGTATTTCTACAGCTGATGTTGCTGTTGGATATTTGGTTGATAATACCAACTTTATCGGTGGAACAAAAGTTACTGTAGTTGGAACTGGAGAAGTAACGGTAGATCGTGCATCTACAAATACTTCATCCGCCACTTCACAAACTGTAAATTTTGTTGGTTTAACAACTGCTTATACCTCAACTGCAATAAAGAGTATCTTGATTGGTGGAACACTTTCCAATAATACAAACAATCAAGTTGCAGCAACTGTTCAAGTTGCAAGTGGATCTACAAGTTACAATTTATTATATAAAGTTCCTGTTCCTTCAGGAAGTTCAGTTGTAATTTCAGATGCTGGTAAAACATTACTTCTCTCCGGAGACGAAATTCGTGTTGCATCCAGTGTTGCTAACTCTCTTGATGTTTCGTTAAGCATTCTAACTGGAGTAAGTTGATATGGCAGCAAAATACGGTTACATTGGTAATTCACCAGAAAATTCTTCAGTTGTTGTAGCAAGACAAACATTTTCCGTAGCAGGAGTTACAACTACTTTTAGTTTTGGTTCTGGATATACAATTGGATATCTTGATGCATACTTAAATGGATCAAGACTTATTGAAGGACAAGATTATGTTGCCTCTAATGGATCCACAGTTGATCTTGTAAGTGCAGCGGGAAGTGGCGACATTCTCGAATTAGTTGCATACAAAGCGTTTAACCTTACAACACCTCCATTTGTTGGTATTCAATCTGCAGGAACAGTGGTTACTGCAAATGCAACTACTCTCAATTTTGTTGGGACTGGAAATACATTTGCAGTAAATGGGAATACCGTCGATATCAGCATACAAGGTGGTGGTGGTGGAGTTTCAACCACTGGTATTGTAACTTGTAGAGGATTCGCTAACGCCGAAGATATTACCGAAAGTATTATCCTTAATGATTTTTATGGTGGTGGGACTAATTATGGAATGATCGGTCCTATTCATGTTTCCGTTGGTGCAACTGTTACAGTTGGACTTGGAGTTTCTTATGCCATTATCTAAATAGAAAAAAAGAAACTATTATGTCTGTACTCAGAGTTAATAAAATTACTGATGAAACTGGAACAGGATCTGTAGAGTTCTCGAAGGGTGTTTCTTTTCCAAGTTCAGTCGATATTAACAATACGATGTCAATAAATTCCACATCTGGCATTTTGACAGCGAATTCTTTAAATTCTACAAACATTAACCTGACTGGTGTTTGTACTGCAACAACATTTTATGGAGTTGGATCTGGATTAACAAATCTTCCAGGAACTCCAACGAAAAAGGCAATTGCTTTAATCCTAATCACGTAATCTATTATGCCTGCACAATCATCAGTTAGAGTAAATTCTATTGTAAATCTAAATGGAACTGGAGCTCCTGAATTAACTTATGGTGCCACAGTTCCTTCAGGACAAACTGTGAACATTCAAGGAAATTTGAACATTACTGGAGTTTCTACCGTTGGATTTATATCAGCAACAAACTTGAATTCAACTGGAATCATAACCGCTTCTAGTTTTGTTGGAGATGGATCAAATTTAACAGGAACCCCTGTTGTGAGTAATGCAAAATCAATTGCTTTAGCACTTATTAGTTAATAAAATGTCAAAAATTAGAGTTAATGCTATATCAAACAGACTAGATGAAGGACCACCTGAACTAACCCGTGGTTCTATAGTTCCATCTGGACAAACAGTTAGCATTCAGGGAAATTTAAATGTCTCTGGAATATCAACCACAGGAAGCATTGTGGCTACAAGTGTTAATGTTGTTGGAGTATTAACTGCTACTCTATCTGGAGACGGATCTAACATACAAAATCTTCCTGCCATAACGCAAGCAAAAGTAATAGCTTTCAAACGTCTATTAGCTTACGACGAATTTAGAGCATAATGGAAATAAAAACGAATTCAATATCCGGTTATGATGGCGAAAGTTCTGTTGAATTACCTGATGGATTTTCTGTTGGAATTTTAACTGCCCAAGGAAATGTAAATGTTACTTCTGGGGTTTCCACTGTGTATACTATTGTGGGAACTAATGTAAATTTATCTGGAGTTTGTACCGTTTCTAACCTTGTTGGATCAGGCGCAAACTTAACAGGTTTAAATTCTATAACAAGTTCAAAAGTAACGGCTTTTAAACTTATATTTGATCCTCTCCCATTTAGGGCATAATTTTATTATAAATAAATAAAGAAAAGAATTTTAAAATAAAAATTATGGCTGCTCCCAATATCGTTGGTGTAAATACTATTACTGGTATTACAACCACTTTGAGTTTAACCACTACAAATATCACTGAACTTACTGCAAATCGTTCTAACACTAATGCAGTATACAAAATCAATAGCATCATTGCTGCAAATGTATCTAGTGCTTCAGCAAACGTAAGTGTTGGAAATAGCGGTTTTGCTGGAGCAGGATCAACAACTTACATTGCTAGAAACGTGGGTATTTCTTCGGGAGCTACTCTAGTTGTGGTTGATAAGGCATCATCGTTCTATTTGGAAGAAAACAGATCGGTAGTTGTTCAAGCTAGTGCAGGTAACGCTCTTGACGTTACACTTTCATATGAAGAAATTAAGTGATATAATCGGAGAATAAAATGAGCAAAATTCAAGATTTAACTTTATATTTTTCAGATGGTTCTGGCGAACCTGCCCCCGTATTTGAACTAGTACTTCCTGGTGGATTTGTTAGAACAAATCCAGAAACTTTTACTGAAGACGAATTAAACGCTGTAGGACTCACAGGTCCATACAAAAAACCAGCTTATGATCCATCCATTCAACTAGTTGAATGGGATGCTGAATCAACAGCGTTTGTTGTAAAAAGTATTCCAGAAAAAACAGATGATGAAAAGTGGGAAGAAATCAGAGATAAAAGAAATAGACTACTAGCAGAATCTGATTGGAGTATGGTTGTTGATGTTCCTGGAACTATCAACAAACATGAGTGGAGACTTTACAGACAAAGACTCAGAGATTTAACCACTTCAGGTGATCCGAATAACATTATTTGGCCTGTTGATCCGTTCAATAATACAGAATTCCAAGATCCTGTAAGAGAAGAACCAAAAATTCAATGGGAAATTGAAGATATTAAGGTTGCCATTGCAGATCTTCAAAAGAAAATTCAAGAATTATCCTCTATCTAATTTAGCGGAAGGAGACTGTTAAATGACTGTTCGTAGACTTACAAATTTAAATATAACAAAAAATAATGCAAACATTGTAGGTCCTTCAACATCTCCATCTTGCACACAAGTAAATACGACATGTTGTACCTGTATTTGTAATTATTGTGGTTCTACGTCTATATTTTTAACTCTTGGATGTAGATGTGGTTGCAATAAGTGCGATACATGTAATTGTTGCTGTTGTTGTGCCTGTTGCACCTGCAATAGAACAACTCCAGGTGGTATGTATAGAGTAAATAAAGTTCTTGACTATAGATCTGCTGATACATGGGGAGGAACAACTTCCACAACAGGACCTACAAATGGATTTTCTACATGCACTGGAACTTGTTATGGGTTAGCTATAGACTTTAAAGGATTTTATTATAGATCTTCTGGTAATACTAGATACTTTGCAGCTGATCTCGGAAGCACAGGAACAGTAAACTGGAGTGGATATAATACACATGCAGGAAATGCAAACGGTTCTTTGGGAGCTTGTGGATGGGCAGCCAAACCTTATTGGACAACTGAAGGGAGAGATTATTGGTGCTCAAGGCATTGTAATCAAACATACTGGAACGGATATTGCTCTAATTTTAGAGGACATACTATTAATATGGGTCCAAGCATGGGCGGTGGAGATCCAGAAAAAAATCAGGGACATATTGCTCGTTCTCACTCATTCTATTGTATAAACTGTGCATAATTAATTTTCATGAATTTTAATTATAAGATATTTGATGATCTTTTAACTGAAGAAGAAAAAGATAAAATAGAATCTTTGATGTTTAAAACTCCTTGGGGATATTTGCCAAATATTACTCTTGGAAATAATAATCCAAATAACAACATCAAGAAATTTTTGAAGGTAGATGAATATTTCTTAGAAAAAGATAGAGTTGGATTTTCTTCAGATATTTTATCTCCTCTAATTTTTAATGAATTTTTTTCTCCTTTAGTGAGTAAATCTTGCAATGCTATATCATACAAAGTAGAAAAAATTTTTAGAGGCAATAGTTTTTTACAACTACCCTTACAAAAAACAAGTAGTGTTGGACAAATTCATGTAAATAGAAAAGAAAATCATTTAGTTCTTTTATATTATGTCAATGATTGCGATGGAGACACAGTTTTATTTGACAAGACTTTTTATGATATTCCATTTGAAGAAAATTATCCTGAAACAAAATATGTTTTTAACGAATTAAAAAGAGTTACTCCTAAACGAGGAAGAATTCTTTTGTTTGATGGTAAAATTTTTCATGCATCGTCTTCTCCAACAAATAATCATCGTTGTGTGGTAACTTTTGATGTCTCTGGTTCGTTTACAAATGAACCAAAAAATGCTATATTGATAAAAAAAAAATTTACTTATAAATGAAGAGGTAAGTATGGATTTAATGCCAATTTATTCAGTCCCTGTTTGGCAGGGAGAATATTCAAATCTTTCTGAGGAAAAGGAAAATCTTTTAACTGCAGTCGAAGAATATAAAAAAGAAAATCCCCAAACAACTCAAGGAAATAATTTTAACGGATATGAGTCTCCAGGATTTCTCCATGAAAAACCTGATTTGGAAGGACTCTTAACTTATATTTGTGAATTTGCGGCAAAGGCTGCGGCAGAAATTGACTTGGTTCGCTCTAAAGTTTTCATTTCATCGACGTGGGTAAACTACAACGGTAAAAATTCTTTTATTGCACCACATGCACACAATGATGTTTTTAGTGGTGTATTTTATCTGAGTGCTCCAGAAGGTAGTGGAAAACTATGCATTCAAAATCCTGATATTAATCATTCTTGGTCTGGAAAAAGGTTAATTGCAAACAAAAACGAATTTACTGCAGATACTCTAAAAGTAGAACCAATTGAAGGACAAGTCTACATGTGGCCTAGTTATATTCAGCATTATGTTGAACCTGGAGAAAATGAAGAAGATAGAATTTCAATTTCTTTCACAATTCATTTAGAACCTATTTTTGAGGAATGAGTGAAGTAACTTCATTATTTTCCATTCCTTTTTATCATTTTCAAGTAAAAAATTGGCATGATAAAAAACAAAAATTAAAAGATCTCATGCATTCAGAGAAAGTTGATTTGGTTTTGAACGTAAAAACCAGTTGGAAACCAAATCAATCAGGAAATATTTCTGAAATTAAAAAAATCCTTAAGGATGAATTAAATAAATTCAGACTTATGAGTAAATCTAAATTTGATATCACTCAAGTTTGGTTTCAGGAATATGAGAATGGGATGGATCACTCTGCACATATTCACGGAGTTTTAGGATATTCATCTATTATTTTTATTGACTTCTGTGAAGAACATGATTCGCCAGTTTTTATATCTCCATATATTTGTAGTGTAAAAGGCAATCATGTCATGGTTTCTCCCAAAGTTAAAGAGGGTGATATAATATTTTTTCCAGCAAATATTTTACACTTCGCTCCACCAAATAAATCTGATAATAAAAGGATTATTTGCTCATTTAATGTGAATGGTATTGATTCTTCTAAAAACTTATGTGAGTATAGTTGATGAAAATAATACCAGAATTTTTATCTGAAGATCTTATAACAGATATTAATAATTATGCTATTTCTAAGGTAGGTTCTTATGAATGGAAAAGTAATTTATCTTGGAGTGATGGAGTTGTCAAAAATTCTAATTTAATTCTGAACTTATATTTAAACAAAGATAAAAAAATCTATGAATCTTTAAAGGAAAGATTTTCTTCATTAGACGATTCTTTATCAACAAAAAATTTTCATTTCATATATACAATTTTTTCTCCAGGATCATATATTCCTTGGCATGATGACAAACGCAAAATATTTGCAGCTACAATATACTTAAATAAAAAATGGGATTCTGCTAATGGTGGAATTCTTTTATATAAAAAAGTAAACAACGATCAAGAGTTTGAAAAAAAAGATGAAATATTTGGAATATCTCCAAAATACAATCAAGTCGTTATCAATGACAAGAAATATTATCATCATGTATCAATGATAACTCCATATGCAAAAGAATCGAGGATTACTATACAAGTTTGGATCGAAGATACTAAAAATAGAGCAAATAAATTTTCGTATTCATGATTTTATTTCAAGACATACTTTTCACCTGAGAGAATTATTTTCTAAACTATCCTTTGCTTTTCCAATATCCATAAAATGTTGGGCTAATACATTCAGAAAAAATGAAGGAATAGATTTTCATATTCATTCTAAACACACTTTTTTATCCGCTAATTTATTTTTATCTGGAAGCACAAAACCTGGTACAACATACTTTATAGATAATAGGGAGGTTACTTTTGAAAATAGAGTTGGTGAGTTTACTTTATTTCTTTCCAATTTAAAACATAAAGTTTACCCGAATAAAAGTGATGATGTGAGAATATCCATTGCAATGGATATTACAGTTGGGGAAAAAATTTCAAATGAATTTATTTTAACAAAATGTCAACAGTATTTTTCATAGACGGTGGTATTGGAAGAATTATAGCGTCCATACCTGCTTTATTAAAATATCAAAAAAATCACCCTAATGAACAATGGTACATTGTGGTTCCTGCATGGGACTATGTTTTCCTAGGAATCCCAGAGTTGCAGGAAAGAGTCTTTTCAAATGAATCCAAAGGAGTTTTTAAACAAATATTTTTTAACGCAAAAGATGTAATATCGCCAGAACCATATAGATTACCTGAGTATTATCGCCAAGAAATTTCTTTGGTAGAATCTTTTGATAAAATTATTAACCAAACTGATGATCACTCGGATCTCATTTATACTAACTTGAAAGTATCGAATCAAGAGATGAGATTTGCTAAAGAGATTATTTTTAATATAACTCAAGGAAAATCTAACAAAAAAAGAATCGTAATAAATCCATTTGGAAGTACGTGTGGAAAATGTCCCTTAGGTATTTTTGATGACTCTAACAGATCTATATCTCAAAAAACTTATTTAAGAATATGCGAAGAACTTTCTAAAGATTATGATTTAATTTACTTTGGAAAGCATGAGTTGTCTATCAATGAAGATACCTATACCTATAAAATAGATCCAGATCCTGACATGAGAACTTGGATCGCACTCATTAATGATTGTGACTACTTTATTGGTTGTGACACCTCTGGACAACATATTGCAAGATCTCTAAACAAACCTGGCACTGTAATTTTGGGAGGAACTCATGAAAAAAATGTTTCATATGAGGATCATTTTCAAATCATAAAAAAAGAACAAGATTACCACTATTCTCCAATGCGTATCTCTAACTTAGATAGTAATCTAGCGGAGAGATTGATGGAAGATAGTATGAACTTTGATGACGAAGAGATTGATTCGTTAATAGAAATGATCAAAGAAGACATTAAAACTAAAACAGAGACAAAAGAAAATCTTAAAAAAAGTTCAAACATAACAAAATCTAAGAAAAAATCTTTGTATGCTTGATCCCGATATTTACCAAATATTAATAACTTCTGATAATAAAATTCCAGATAAACTTCCTGATTATACATTAGAGTGCATAGAGAGTATAAAAAAAGTTTACTCAAAATCTAATATAAAATTTTTATCTGGAGATGATATTGAAAATATCATTAAAAATAATTTTTCTCAAGAAATTTTTATAGCGTATCAAAAGTTTATTCCATATGCATATAAGTGTGATATTGCAAGATTGTGCGTATTGTACTTATATGGAGGAATGTATATTGATTTAGACACAAAATTTTTAAATAAAATTCCATTTCTAAATCAAGTTGATTTTTTTGCGTTTAGAGACATCATAACGATGTCTAGAAGATCATGGTCGGTATCCAATTCTATAATTTATGCTAAAAAAGGGTGCCCTATATTAACAAATGCGCTTGACAAAATTGTTAAAAATTGCAATAATAATTACTATGGAATATCTCCTATTTGTCCATCTGGACCCATAGTATTAGGAAAATCAATATGTTCTTTTGAAGATACTCAAAATAAAGTATCCACAGAAGGAGAATTGCTCCCTCTTACTCCATCTCATGATAAAAGAAATTTAGCATATGTTCTTGATGATGGAACGATTGTTGCACTTAGAAAACCTTATAGAGGCGGAGAGATGTTTATTAATAAAACTAACAATTATTACTTAATGTGGCATCACAAAAAAATTTATAGAGAGTGTATCCTAAATGAATAATCAAATTACATTTAGAAGCGAGATAAAATTTTCAGAAAATTATGATGGAAGCATAAAGCATTTTCCTCTTTTTACAGTTCCTCTTTTTTATTGTAAATTAATTCCTGATAATTTTGAAGAGATTCAAAGCGATATAAAAAAAACCCATAAAAGATATGTAAATTCTCTGAAAGTTAATAAAGTTACTTGCGGCAATAACGAAAATCATAGTTACTCTCTTTTGAAAAATGAATTATATTCAAATTTTATACAAAAGTCAGAAGAGACGCTTCAAAAATTATTTGACATGCATGGCTATGTAAACGTTAGTCCATATGTTTGTGATATCTGGAGCACATGTATGAAACCAGGAGAAAAATCTGGTAGGTGTCACAAACATACAAATAGTTTATTTTCCGCTGTTTGGTATCCCTTTGAAGAAACATCTCCTATAGCTTTTGATGCTCCAAATAACTTTAAATCAGAATGGAGTTTTGATAGAGATATGTCAAACATAGACTCCAATTTAAAAAAAACTAATATGTGCGATGATCATTTTGTCTACCCAGAGCAATATACTTTTATAATTTTTGATAGTAGACTATATCATCAAATTTTACAAAATACATATTTTCATCCAAGATATTCTATTGCAGTGAATTTCTTTATTAAAGGTAGATTAAATAGTCCTACAGGAGAACTAGATCTTAGTGTATTATGAAGATAAAAATTTTAATATCTGTTGGTGAATTATTAGATAAGATCTCTATTTTAGAAATAAAAAATCAATACTCAAGTAATGATTTTGTAAAAAAAGAACTAGAAGAATTAAAAGAAATTGCATCGAAAAATAATTTATTGGACATAAAAGAATTTTGTGAATTAAAAGAAATAAATAAACGATTATGGGATATTGAAGATCAAATCAGAATTTGTGAAAAAAATAAGATTTTTGATTCTCAATTTATAGAACTAGCGAGAAGTGTGTATACAACAAATGATAGGAGATATTCGATAAAAAAGAAAATAAATGAAAAAATGAATTCACATTATCAAGAAATAAAAAATTATCAAAGTTATTAATATGAAATTTTTAGGATTAAGATTGTGTGAGCATGATTCAAATATTTCTTTTTCTGATGGAAAAAAAGTTAGATATTACAAGAGTGAAAGAGATTATAATATAAAACATCATGGGTTTTCTGATCTTTCTCAGTGGAGTTTTATTTTTGATAGATGGAAAATTGATCCGAGAGACATTGATGGCATTGGGATCGTCATAGATGCTTTTAAACATAAGTATCTGAAGATCAATGAGAAGAAATTATATGAAGAAATAGAAATTCCTGTTTTTAGGAGCATGGGATTTTCTTGTCCTATCTATAGGATTGATCATCATTTTGCTCATACGCTAAGCATTTGGCCTCTACAAAAAGAAGTAGATTATCATTTTGTTTTTGACGGATTTGGTGATGAGTTCATAACTCATTCTTTATTTGACAATAATGATAGATTAAAATATTTTGATGATCAAGAAGCGCCCAGTTTTGGAAAGATTCTTTCTGAAGTTGGGCACTTGATGAATTTAAAGGGATCCCAGTATGATATGGCTGGAAAAGTAATGGCTCTTAAAGCATATGGAAAATTGAGTGTAGATGAAGTTTTAAAAAATAAAAATAGTGCTAGAAGATTTAATATTAATTTCTTAGATAAATTGTGGGATAAAAATATTTTAACAAGCATTAAATCTGAGCAAGAAAAAATAGATTTTATTAGTATCTCTCATCAAATTACAGAAGATATTTTTGCAAATTATTTTCAAAAGCATTGTGAAAATAAAATAGCATCTTATACTGGTGGAGTCGCTCAGAATGTCGTTGTTAACTCAAAAATAAAAGAGAATCTAAAAGAGTTGGTTATTCCTCCCCACTGTAACGATGAGGGATTAAGTTTGGGTATTGTTGAATTTTTTAGAAAGTATTATAAACAAGAGCAGTTTGATAGTTCTGAATTTCCATTTTGGCAAGACGATGAATCCCCACAAGAAAGTCCTTCATTAGAAACAATTCAAACCACAGCAAAATATCTTGCAGACGGAAAAATTGTAGCATGGTATCAAGATCATGGCGAAATAGGACCTAGAGCATTAGGAAATCGTAGTATATTACTTAACCCATCGTTAAAAAATGGAAAGGATATTTTGAATAAAAGAGTTAAAAATAGGGAGTGGTTTAGACCTTTTGGTGCTTCTATCTTACTTGAGGAAGTCTCTAACTATTTTGAATGGGAGGACGAATCTCCTTATATGCTGTATGCAGTAAATATCAAGGATAAAAAAAGATTTCCTGCGATCACTCATGTAGATGGAACTTGTCGTATACAAACTGTTTCTAAAAAACTCACTAATTATTATCGTCTATTAAGTGAGTTTAAAATTTTGACTGACATTCCAATGCTATTGAATACTTCTTTAAATTTGGGAGGAAAACCAATAGTAAGTAAAATATCTCATGCCTTTGAATTATTTTACTCTAGAGACATTGATGTGTTAGTTGTGGGGGATAAAATTTATACAAAATGAAGATAACTACACATTCAAATGGTTTCTTTTTAATAGAAGATATACATGATCAAGATGATTTAAATTCGATCTCAGATGAAATAAATTTTTTAAAACGACACTTTCAATTTGAAAACAAAATAACTTTACAACAAATTTATACAAAACCAGAATTTTCAAACATACTTTTTACCAATACTAAATTTTTTCTGTCTGGATTTTTGGATTGTTATATAAAATTTTTTAAAACAAAAAAGATAGAAAGAAATACAATTCAAACAAATCTCATATTATTCCAAGATGGTATTAATTTAGAATTAATTGGAAAATATAATATTATCACTTATATTTCTAACAACTCATCAAAAGTTTCTATAGATGATTATTATTTTGAAATTAATTCAAATTCATCAATCATTTTAAATAATGATCATAATTTTCACATATCTGGAAATGGTTTTTTGATTGTGGATTGTGTTAATAATGTAAAACTTAAAAGATCCGATTATGCATAACTTTATATTTCACACGTCTCATTCTGGATCTACGCTGTTAGCATATTTACTAAAAAACTTTTGTGATGTGTATACAGAACCCAAGTGGACTCATGAAATGATAGATAATCATTCGTCCACGGAATATTTGCAAGAGAATCTAGATCAATATAAAACTGGTATAATCAAATTTCCTAGTGAATTTTGCTATATGGCACCCCAATTAAATGGAAAAAAAATCTTTTTATATAGAGATTTGAAAAATCATTTATTTAAATTTATAAATCATGGTTATGCAGAACATTATGCTAATGTCTGGTATGAAACTGTGAAAAATAATTTTCATCCAAAATGCAAAGGAGTAAATCCAACAAATTCAAATCAAATATCTGCTTTAATGTGGATAAGCAGATTTTTGTGGATGAAAGAGTCTGAGAATGTTTTGTGGATAAATTCAAATGATTTTTTTAGAGATTATGTTTCTTCATTAAAAAAAATATGCGACTTCATGGAGATTGAATACTCAAAAAAAATTCCTCCTATTCATACACATGTAAAAAAGTCAGGATTTAATCATAGTGACACATCAATCTCAACAAAAAAAGGACAAATTTTTCCATACAATATAAAATGTGGAATTATATCAGATGAACTATGTGATTTAGATGATGACGTTGTTAAAACTTTAGAGTGGGTAAAAAATAATATTGACTATTAAGTGTAAGCATAAAATTGTTTTGTGTTTTTGAATAAAATATAATCAACTTTATACATTTCTTTTATTCTTTTCTTCGTTCTCTCTGTTGCAATTTCAGTGCAATCATAAAATTTTTCTGTTGAGTTTTTATGATCAAGATTATCAATAATATTAAACTTTTTCAAATCTTCAAGTAAATGATCAAATCTAATTAAATAATCAACTTTTAAATTTAAATTCTCATCACATACCCACCTAGTTTGAGGAAGCCACATATGACATAATTCCCAAGTTTGATTTGAGTCTTCGTATAAAAAATCAACCCATTCGTTTATATCCATGCTATCAACTAAAAATTGAAAATCCTTTTCAGCATCTTTTTCAATTTTTCCGTCTAATATTTCTCTTTTAAACATCCTGTATTGTGATAGGAACCTTTCGACTGGATCTCTAATCACGGCAAATTTTTTATAGTTTTTCCATTCTTCAGGATAATTTTTTTGATAGAACTTCCAAGTTTCATGCCAATGGGGAACATGAATGTCTACGAAATCAAAAAAAGGTTCAAATGTTATTGATGTTCCTGCGGTTTTTGGTATGTGAATAAAGATCAATTTTTCTTTATGAGAAAGAGGCATATAACTCAAAATATATTACATATTTATTAATTATAAATAACTAAAAAACAATACGATGGCAATAGGCAACCCTGTAACACTTACATCAAACGTTGCTTCTAAAGTCATCAGTGTCACTGCAACTGCTTCTCAAACGCTTTTTACAGTCACTGGTGGTTATAGAGTCAATCAACTCTCAGTGTATCGTAATGGTGTTCGTCTTGTTGATGGAACTGATTATACCGCAAGAGATGGTTCTACAGTTACTCTTCTCTCTGCAGCAACTTCTGGTGATGTATTAGAATTCCAAGTTTTTGATGATTTTCGCGTTGCTGATGCGATTAATGCATACGATTCTAATCAAACAATCAATGGCAATTTAACAATTGATGGTAATCTGACAGTTACTGGATCTGTTGCTGGTGGTATTAATATCACTGGTGTTGCGACTGCTGGAAGTTTTAGTGGTGCTCTGACTGGTAATGTAACTGGTAATGTAACTGGTAACGTAACAGGAACAGCAACCACTGCCACATTAGCAACAAATGCACAAGGACTAAGTGGATCTCCAAATATTACTATTTCATCTCTAAGTTTAGGTGGACAAACAGTATCAACTCTTGGTGTTGGTATTAGAACAACAGGAAGTATCAGTGGATATGGTGCAACAATGCTAGATTTTAGGGGATCTGGAATTTCAACAGTTACAGTTTCTTCTGGAATTGCCACTATTAATGTCGCTGGTGGATCCGCTGGCGGATTTAGTGGCGTTGGTTATATTATGTTTTAACATAAATAATTTTCAAAGAGTTAGGAAAAAATGACGGCACCAAATATAGCTTCATTAGTAACCATAACTGGATTTACGACTTATTCTGGAATTACTACAACAAGTCCTGTTGGAATCTTAACAAATTCAGCAGGATCTAATTCAGTATATAAAGTAAATACAATTAGACTTGCAAATAAAAACAATGGAGCTTCTAGAGATTGTTCTATAACTTATGGATCTGTGAGCGCAGCATCATCAACTTATTTGGTTTATAATGCAACAATTCCCAGTAATTCCTCATTATTCATAAATGATAAAAATACTTTCATATACATGGAAGAAGATACTAGAATTGTTGCTATCGCACAAACTGCGAACGAAATTGATGTAACGATCACTTACGATAGAATCCTATAATAAAATGGCAAATTACAGAGCTGGATACGTTGGATCTACTCCACCACAAGATGCATCAAAGTCTATAGGTGCATGGAATATTTATGAACAGAAAGAAAGAAGATCAGCAGGGGTTTGGCCTAAAGTAAATAATGGTTTAACTGACAAAATTGTAAGTATTACTGGAGTTGGTAATACTATTATTGAATTTGAAAGTTCTGCAAACTTTGATCAATATTATTCGGGAATCTTCGTAAAGGCAGGAGCTGCAACAACTGCTAAGTTTGGTCCAAGAATGACATGCACAGCCACTGCTAATACTCAATATACAGGAACACCAGCACAAACTAATACAGCATTACATAATGGAACGTTTTATATGAATTTTACCAATGGCGGTGATTATTGGGATTTTGCATATAGTGGAGTTACTGCTGGACAAACTTTAAGAATACAACCGAGTAATAATACTGGTGTTAGTCTTACAGGTAATGTGAGTCCAACTGGCACGATTACTCAATCAACTAAAGTTACTTTTACTTCAACTTCAGGAACATATAGAGTTACATTAGCAGGAAGTGTTGCGTGTGCACACGAAAGTGCAGTTCATTATTGGTCTACTAGTGGAGAAGTTTATTCGGTTGATGCTACTGCTAAAAAAATTACTCTAAAAACAGAATGGACTGGATCCACAAGATCTTGGCCTGTTGACGGAGAAACTATTATACCAACTACAGTATCTGATTTTGTCGCAGGAGATCAATTCTATAAATTCGAAGCGACAAATACATATCCTGCTACAAATTATAATGTAGGATAAAAAAATGGAATTTAAAAATTTATTCGTTTGGATTAAAAAATCAGAAATAAACAACGAATTTTATGGACCATTTGATACTCAACAAGAGTTGGAACAATGGATTACTAAAAATAATATTGTTGTGGACAATAATATAGTGAGATTATATTATCTTATTGATCCAGAAAATTATTCATGATATAATAGTTAAATATTTGATTTTCAATCATGGATGTTGAAATTTATAATTCCTTTAAAGAATCATATACACCTTTCGGTCCTGTAATTTATCGAGGGAAAATAACAGATAGATTCAAAGAGGAAATTATTGATGTTGCAAGAAGAGGGAAGGTAGAAAAAAATAGTGATTTAGCTGGAAATATAGATCGGCAAGTTACCGAACCAATGTCGGATATGGCACTGGATGAATTGTCTTTTCATTCTCATCGTTATCTAAGAGATCTTCAAACCTATAATAGATTTTTACCTCCGCTTGGATTTGAATTTGACACAATTAATGTTGTTGTACATCAACCATGGGTAAATGTACAACGAAAAGGTGAATGGAATCCATCACACACTCATTCAATGGATCTTTCTTGTGTCATTTATGCGTATGTTCCAGAAGAATTAAAAGAAGAATGGAAATACGCAAATCAACGAGGAAAAAATCCTTGTGCAGGAAAAATTGATTTTCTCTATGGATCTCACTTGGATCATAGTTGCAATACTTTTGGTCCAATTGATCCAATTGAAAATGACATTTGGATTTTCCCCTCATGGTTAACACATCAAGTTTATCCATTTAACTCTGATGTAGAAAGAATCAGTTGTTCTACTAATTTTGAACTACAGTATCTCAAGGATTCATAAATACCTAAAAAGGGTATTGCCATGGCATTTCACATCCAAAAGTTAGAAAATATTCAAGGACAACTGTAGAGTTAATATATAATAACACTGAATACATTATTCACATATGGCATTTCAATCAATTTGGTACTTCAGCGATCTACCAGAAGACGTGGTAGATATTCTGGAACGAGATCTTACAGAGAAGTTTGACGAACAGATGGCAGACTCCAGACTGCACGGAGACGCACTGAATAAAGACAAACGAAACTCACAAAATGCCTGGATTCCCACCACACACTGGATCGGTGGATTTGTCTGGCACTATATTGAACGTGCAAATCGTGAGAACTTCTTGTATGATCTGCACTGTATTGATGGTGAGTCAATGCAGTTCACCAAGTATGAGGCAGGACAGTTCTACGGATGGCATAATGACGCAGGACTTGCAACTCAATACAAACCCGTAAGTGTTGGTAATCGTCAAGAAGGACTCGCACAAGATTATCTCAACGAAAATATTGAACTTGTAAGGAAACTTTCATTTGTGGTACAACTCTCTGATCCTGATGATTATGAAGGTGGTAATCTGCAACTCCTTGATGAGGCAGGAAATAGTTATATTGCACCTCGTAAGCGTGGCACTGTAATCCTATTTGACT
>Ga0194115_10002936_pt1 | contig 19684 bp, 20 predicted proteins | sample TA2MahsurfametaG_3_FD_148656 | JGI IMG/M metagenome (GOLD analysis project Ga0194115, IMG submission 148656) | Freshwater microbial communities from Lake Tanganyika, Tanzania - TA2015002 Mahale S4 surface | ecosystem: Environmental > Aquatic > Freshwater > Lake | place: Tanzania: Lake... | reverse complement strand
GACATGCAGAGTCATACCGGGGTCGTGATGACCATGGGTAAAGGCGCTGTTATATCCATGTCGGTGCGCCAAAAGATAAACACAAAGAGTTCTACAGAGGCCGAGTTAGTGGGCGTGGACGATGCTATGTCACAAATTGTATGGACCCGGAATTTCATGGAGGCCCAGGGCATAAAAGTCACAGAAAATGTGGTATATCAGGACAATCAAAGCGCAATATTGCTGGAACGAAATGGACGCGCCTCAAGCGGGAAACGTACGCGCCATATCAACATCAAGTATTTCTTTGTTAAGAATCGTATCGATAATGGCGAGTTGATTGTGGAATACTGCCCTACAAATGAGATGCTGGCTGATATTCTGACCAAGCCATTGGGGGGCTCACAATTCAGGTACTTGCAAGATTTGATCCTTAACGTGAAGGATCAAGGCATCACTTCCTCAGACTTGCAGGAGTGTATTGGAACATCAGGACAGACTCAGGAGTCCGATGTGTTGGAAGGCGATCCTGGGCCACAGAACAAGACGCATGCGTACGTGACCCATGACACCTTGGTGTCAAAGGACGAGTCAAAGGAAGTTTGGATTGTAGTGGAAAATAGAAGACGCCAGCGTATTGCAGGCGGTGAGAGAAACAGATCTCATACTGTTTCTCGAATCTAAGCAGAGTAAAGTTCTATTTTCACTCCAGTTGTTACGTCTAGTATCTAGTGTTAGCTAAGTGCGACACGGACGTGAACCAACAGGTGTTGATTCAATACCAACAACCGCTGTCAGATCGGGTATCGTTCACGTCGACATTACATATCCTACATCCATGATAGTCTTTGTCTCCTATGTACGGTGGCGAAGATCTGGAATAACGCTCCAGTGGCTGACAAACAGGAGCGGAGAGGCCGTAATGCTAACATTATCGTAGTTTCGAACAGAATATCAAAGGACACTGAATACGGTAGGCGAAAGAGGGCTACAATTCAAAATGGGAACTACGGCCAGACTAGTTTGTCGATACTGCGAGCGTCTGAAGTTAGGCTCCCGGTGCTACCGCGATAAGGGGGTGGGATTCATTTGTGAAAGAGGCTCTATGCGACAAAAACTTCTACGCCTCTGGTGAAATAGGTTACTCCATTCATGGTCGCTTCTTCAGATGCCATCGTCCGCCGTCGTTTATTGCAGCAACTGATTTCAGCAAGCGGCGGAAGATAGCAGCGTCGTAGCTTTTGACGGACGAAAACTCACGAAGAATTTCGTCCGTCGTAGGTTCTCGACGTCGCACGAAAGTTCGAATACGCTCGAGCAAAGCCGTGTTCTCCTTCGTGCTGCTTTTCAAGAAACCATCTCCAGCTTCGTTCGCGACACCCTCATTTCTTTCCCGAATTGACGCCAGCAGACTACTACTAACAAACGGCGTCGCGTTAGAGGTAGACCAGCCAATACCAGGACTAGCCTTCCCCGATACGCTGACGGTTCCGCCGCTCCTATTTTCGCCAAATCTACCGCCTTGCGATGTTTCTGTGCCGGTCCATGTAGGTGTGAACCTATCATGGCCGGCAACACTGTCCTTTAGGGCTCTGACCGCGGCTGTAGCTACTTTCCTCGCATTTTCTTCCATCTCGCGTACAGATAGGCTTTGGCTCGGTCTGTTACTCTCGACTACATCGTGGTCAAATACACCAGCTAATCCCTTGCTGCGCAAGATAGACTGCATTGTGGTGCCTTCTTCCTTTTCGTTCGTTTCTTCGTCCTGATCTACGTCGACGAAACCCTCACCCCGAGTCAATACTCCAGTTTCGGTGATACCATCCGATCCACTGGCAACACTCCCAGTATCCATTCGTAATGAGAACAAATCTTTCAGATCCTTTTGCGAAAAGAGACGCCGCTGACGTGGGTCCTGCAGGACTCGGTTTGAGAGTGCTGTCTTGAAAATCTGACGTTGATAGATCTTTTCTTCCACCGTGCCAGCGCAAATCAGCCGATAAATGGTGACTTCTCGTTGCTGTCCAAATCGCCACGCGCGCTCTCGAGCCTGAGCGTCTGTTTGCGGATTCCACTATGAGAATCACACACGCTAATGAGATAAACACGATCGAAAAAGGAGCAGCAGTTACGGAACCAGACTAATCTGTACTTACATCGGGATCATAGAGTATAATGCGGTTTGCTCCAGTTAGATTTAGGCCAACGCCGCCCGTACGAGTAGTCATGAGCATTCCAAAAAAGGTATCATCTGCATTGAAACGATCCACTGATCGCTGTCGTGAGGCGACGTTGGTGTTCCCATCTAGACGGCCGAATTTCCAACCCTGTGACTCCGTAAATCGCTGGATAATGTCCAACATCTTCTTCCATTGACAAAATATCAAGACACTGTGTTTCAGAAGAAAGGACAAGAAAAGATGAGACAATGTGCGCGTAAGTGTGGAAACCGAATATGCTACCTTACCGATGCCCTTCTTTCTTCCACAAAGGGAGAATCTTGGCCAGAACTTCGAGCTTCCCCGATCGATCAGTGATACAATCGTCGTCCTCGCCCTCGTCAAAAACACTACCATCATCACCAGAATCATCTTGCTGGCCGAAGTTGTCGAAGGATCCATTCGCAACGAACATTTCAAGACCTGAATCCCCAGGGGGGCAAACGAGGTCAGGATGATTACATATCTTCCGCAGCATGGTAATTGCACCGAGAATCTTCAACGACCCTTGCATGGCTTGCTTGACCAGATCCGATCGCAAAAAGGCTTCATACATGACACGCTGTCGATCGCTCAGACGGCAAAACAACACCTGTTCTTTCTTCCCGGGCATTCTACTGACCTCCTTTATATCCTTCTTCAATCTCCGGAGAAGATAAGGGTTGATCAAATTTCGTAGCACAAGTGCACATCGATAAGCAAGTTGAACTTGCATAGGAGACGCGTTCGAATACCCTCCACGCTTAATTGGATCGGCAAATTCGTTCTCGAACGCCGGGAGTGTTCCTAGACGACCTGGAAAGACGAAATCAAATAGACTCCACTTATACAACAAGAACTTTGAGAAGGTAACCCAAATCCAGCGCTGCGAGCTAATCCTGCGAGACTCACCAATTCCCGAAGATCGTTTTGGATTGGAGTACCGCTCAAAGCTAGCCTATGTGGAGTGCGTAGGCGCTACAAAAGTAAAGTTAGCGACAAGTTTCTGACCTGCGGCCGTTATGGAATACTTACCTTGCAAACCAAAGTAACATCCGCGTCTGGATTTCGAATCTTCTGAGCTTCATCCGTGATTACGTAGCTCCAGGAATGTTGTGTCCAGATATCTGGGCTACGTCGTAAATTCTCGTACGTGGTAACAAACGCGTATGCAGTCCCGCAGAAAGAAGACGGAACACGGGAGTTGTAGTCGTCCTCGTCGATTGCCTCAAACAAGCGGTGTCGCCGAGAGTCCTTCAACCACGAATCAAGATTCCGAAGCAATGGCTGAGAGATCGTACGTTTAGACGACAACAAGATACCTCCACTGGTCTCAGCTGACTGGTGAATCAAGATGCGTCGGATTCCGGGAGCCCAAACCTTTAGCTCAGTCAGCCAGTGCTGAAGTATCGTCGCCGGAGCAATTACCAACACAGACTTGAGCCTTCGGCTGGCAGCCATACAGCCAAGGAATGCACATAGCTGTACTGTCTTTCCTAGTCCCATTTCATCTGATATCCCGGAGAACGACAGAGGTCGCATCGATGAGGCCAAACAACAGAATCTTCGACTGATAATAAGATCACAGTAACTATATACGTACCTCCGATGATACCACCTGCCTGTTGCCGATGCAATTCCCACATCCACTGTAGACCCGTCCTTTGATATGGAAATAAATTGTCGTTCACCCAAGCTGGAATTACGAGTCCGCCATCGTAAATTTCTTCCCCTGGCGGCGCTTCTGCTTCGTCCCTTTCCTTCATCACGCGCATGTGATCAACACCGTGTTGAATCCATTCGTCAACTCGATCTTCATAATCATCTTCTTCGAAATCGTCCAGAGAAGTTCCGAGTCGAATACCATCGGATGTAGGGGCGCGACTTGGAACCCGCTTTTCTGATCGAGGCGACACACTGTCTACCAGATAATCTTCATCGTCTTTTTCCATGTTCGCGACCGCACTTTCATCGTTATCCGAGACATTGGTTGTTACGTTTGTTGTCATTTCATCATTTGTACAACTCTTCGCAGCGCGGCTAGTGCCGCGGGACGGGTGACACGTTCTCCTCATCCGAGGTCGACTAGCTTGACAAGCGCCCATATGAACCGCAAGGTTTTCGTCGAGTCTATCTTGGGTCGTCCCTCGCACTTCGACCAAACACAGAGGGCAAGTCGTTTTGAAGACTGAAGTGGATTCAGTCGACACTGCAATGCGAGACGATGATTGGTGCAGAGAAATTCGTTCCGGTGCATCCTCGGAATCCCCCTCGATGACCTCGTTTCGAGAAATTTCCGCGTCCAATTCAAACTCATTCTCCTCGTCGTCACTCGTCTTTCCTTTCGTCGCCCTCGAAGACTGAGAATTCCTTTCCTTTGGAGATCTAGCATTCCGAGCCTTCCACTTCGTGCGACGCTTTTCGCGTCGTTGTTCTCGTTCTTGACGAAGTTTCCTAAGCTGTGCTTTGCGACGCTGCAGCTCTTCTTCGCTCTCAACTTCTTCTTCGTCATTAGAATCATTTCTGGTTCGTCGCTTCTGGATACCAATCCTACGTCTTGGAGCCATCGCAACAGGAGTCACAAAGTTCACTGCCTTTCTTTGTTGCTTGATTTCTTCCAGTCGCATAGTCGCCGTGGCTTCTTCATTCTCTCGTTGCGCCTCAGTGGTTCGTTTGAGTGCACTCTTGAGAGGCTCCTTGCCACGGGATGCTGTCGTACTACTCTTTGTACGTAACATCGATCGTTCTGCCCCCGATAGTCGTTGAAATCGTTGTCTCCGAAGCTGCTCTTGCTGTACTTCTTCTCGGGGTCGCAGACATGCCTCGAAATCTTGGGTGGTGATGTGAATGGCATTCAACAACATTTGTTGCTGAAGCAACAAACTGAGATTATGAGGTTGTTGCGTCAATAGCTGGCGTACGGTAGTTAGCAACGTCTGGAAATGGGGCACATCCGACGGTGCATGGCCAGAAGGTGCCAACGAGGATGAGAGGGAAGGAGGAAAGCCACAGTGGCCCGAAAGTCGAGGCGTTTGTTCCAATTCGGCAGTCTTGAGAACACCTTGTTCATAATCATCCATATTCTGGAGGGTCGAACCCAACATCGCCAAGACATCGGATTCCGTGGTGTTTGCACCTTCACTACCCGCCGAAGCCGAAGAAGCGAACTTTCGTTTTTTGCCGCCACCTTGGCTCGAGTTGTTGGCACTCTCTTGTGGCGAGCTTTTCATCTTTCGAACTGGTCTATCAAGGAGTTATGGATTTTTGTAGCCCTAGGATGGCAGATTCATAAGAATCCCATAATGTTTGTGCTGCGGGTTTGATTCCGTCGCGAAAGCTAACAGTGAGAACGAACTACCGAACGCTGAATGCCAAGCGCCTGACTGTGAGAGCTCTTCGAAAGAGACAAATGATGACAGGGAATGGCAATAACGTAACGTCCATCTACGTCATATCAAATGATACGTATGCATCATATATATGACAGGTGCGCTACGGCAAATTCGTTTCGAACCAGGTACCGTAATACAGTACAGGTACTACGTTTCGTTTCGAACCAGGTACCGTAATACAGTACAGGTACTACGTTTCCCATACTGTAGTTACTGTTACAGTCAACGCATAGCAGACCAAGTTCGCAAGCGACTCTTCTTACCACCGAAACCCCGACCTAGCTGCACGAGAACGAGGGTTCTCCCAGCTGGGGAAGGCATCATGATGACATGATATCATACTATATTTTGGCATCACAATCTTCGGAAACGTCGACCTCTGTCGTCGGTCAAAACACTAGCAACGCTTTTGGGGAAGCGCGTTCATGGGGAACGACCCTGGCGTCATCATTCCAGCTAAAAGTACTCACTTCTACTGAATTCTTCCTTTCTCGTCCTACAGTCATTTGCTCCTAGTTATTCTGGGGTTGTAGCTCCTCTCATCAAAGTTCTCCATTTGCATGGGCATTTTCATCAGAAGTTCTAGTCCCTCGGCCGGTGTTTGTTCGCCTTTCAGAATCTTCGCGATACCAAAGAGGATGGGATATTTAAGATCCAGTCGGTACCCCTTGCATTCCTGTTCGATGAGCCGCACCACCGCCAAGCTTGTATCAACTCCCTCCGCAACTTCTGTCGTCGACTTTAGAATTTCCTCCATGGTTTCACCTTGCCCAAGTCTATACCCAAACTTGCGGTTCCGAGAAAGTGGACCGAAGCAAGTCCCAAACGTATCACCGACACCTAGCAAGTAGTCAAGGCAACTTGAGAAAAAAATCTTGTTTCGCGGGATGCATCGATCACCCTCGTGGCGATGGTACCACCGTTTGACGTACCTGACAGACCAGCGATCGTACTCGGTCGAGCACCAAAGGTTAGTCCTACCCGCCGCATTTCGTTACAACCTCTCGTCACTAACCCACTCATAGCATTGGTTCCAAGGCCCAGTCCCTCGCACATACCGGCACCAAGCGCAATAACGTTCTTCACGGCGCCGCCAATCTCGACGCCTATAACATCCTGCGAAGTAAAACATTTGAACTGGTCGTCTGACAAGAGATTGGCCAGGTCTCTTGCCAAATCTAAGTCATCGGATGCTATCACGACAGCCGTGGCTACTTCTTCGATGATTTCACGCGCGAAGGAAGGTCCAGACAAAAAAGCGAGTGGACGGTCTTTACCTAGCACCTCACGGATAATATCTGCCATGAATCCTAAGCTTGTTGTTTCGATACCTTTGCTCACAGATAGGATAGGAGTTCCCGTGGGAATATGATCCTTTACACCCTCGAGAAATGATCGTGAATATTGACACGGTACGGCATGAATAATGTAGGTCGCATCGGGTAGACACTCTTCGGGTTTCGACGTCGCCCGTAGACGTGACGGCAGCTTAATCCCTTGCATGTAACGGGGGTGTGAATGTTGAGTATTGATTTCGTTGGCAATATCGTCACTTCGGACCAGAACAATAGTCGGGATTCCTTTTCGGGCGCATATACTACCCATCGCTAAACCAAAGTTTCCTCCACCCATGACAGCGATCCGAACCGGGTACGATGGCGGTGACATTGATTTCATTTGCATCCATAATGACGACTCAGGCCGGAAAACGCATTCGGTAAGCCGGTGTTGTGATCTTGGAGAAAATGCTCGGATACTGGACGACTCCGTGAAACCTTGGACGAACAAGAAATTGCTACAGCGCTCAAGTATTGAGAATGGGCCAAGCCATGCAAGGCAATTGACGATCAAGATTCTCGAGCTTGTTCTCATGGCGTGATCTTACTGCGAGCGACAGTATGTTGCGATTCAGGGGGTATATTCTGGGGATGATCCGATACTTTATCGCGTGGTTAGCTACGGAGTCCTTGTTACTGAAGACACCTTGTTGTCTTTCCATCCGACCTTCGGTAACACCGAATTTCAACATGACGGATGACGGACACCAACGTCGCCCATCATCTAACCAGACGCTGGGCGTCGTCAAAGTGAAGGGGGACACGCATCATTTTCAAGTGACGTCACTGCGAGTACCGTTTGTGTGGATAAAGAAGTCCATAGCGCATCCGCGTTCGTATGTCTACATTATACGGTGGAAACGTGAATGACATCATATGAATATACCGCCGACAGCGTACTCATATACATACATACCTCCAGCTGAAATTTTTTGGCATCGTCGACTATCGACCATTGCACTACTCCATCGGCGTGACATTCGTATCTTTGACGGTGAATGCATCGTATCATATCATGAAGAAGAGAGACAACTCATGCCTGTGACAAGAGGATATGTTATGACGCCTAGTATCTGGTAAAATAGCGGATGCTACGAGCAAATATTGAATCCTCGATACACTTTATCTTGTTGCCTGTCCATATATTATCCTTTATCAATACTGTGGAATAGATGATATCGCGGAGCTTCTCCCGCTGTCAACGAAAAAATACAATTGATTCATTGCCGGTATCAATAGCTCGCGTAGGTGTACGACACTGGAGGCCATCGTGGCGGATCATAGCCTCTACCACCTAGCGGAGAACACCGAAGGATACGCCAGGCAGTGAGAATTGCGCCTTTGGTAGGACCAAATTCTTCGATCGCTTGGATACCATAACTTGAGCAAGTAGGAAGGAAGCGGCATGCAGGTGGAAGAAGGGGACTTATGAAATTCTTGTACACTCCAATAGACGCGACCATCGCAGTCGTCATGGACGGCTTTTCCTTTTCGGTAGAACCTTCAGATCCCTTTTCTTCCAAGTCAACATCGTCGTCCGAACGAAGAAGGGGAGAAATCTGGTGGAAGACTGTCACGGCTATTACGCCGAGAGCTACACCGCCTAAAGATTTCCGAACCACGGGGTGCTGCAAACGCCTCACAGCCGAAGCTGCAACACCGGAAACAGTAGTTGCGAGAGCAACATTCCTTGAGGAGATCCAGGCGTGATTTGGTTCCTTGTGTAGACCTACCACCGAAGGCATGAGACAAGATTGACACGAAGTTGCAACAACAAAAAGCAGAAACGCAGAGAGTAATCTCATGATCGTGCACGACCTTGATGAATCCATAGCGCTTAAATCCGATAGTGGCGCACCCCTCGTTGGAAGGAAAAAGACTGATTCTAAGAAAGAAAACGGGTCAGGAAAGCAGAAGCAAAGAAATTTGAGCAGTTAATCTATCCTTCCGGAAATGCTGGTTTAGATTTCGAACACTCGATACTGGGCGGGCGAAAGATGTGAACGACAGTTATCTGAGGTGCCCGTGGACGGTGATGTGTGAGATGTGTGCGGTTCGAGAACGGTGCTGGCATACTCATCAAAAGTATGTACATATTTTTCCGGGGTTGACTGTGACTGTGACTCCTTATCATACATATGGTATCATATCTACCGTATGTAACAACGGGATGGAGACTTCCAATTCTAGGGATAGTCTCTCGTAGTCACAGTCTAGAACCTTACGAATACGGTACAGTACCTGTATGCTACCGGGTTCTTCATAGGCCGATGCCTTGAAGGACGATAAAAGGGAATAGGTTGTGTGGAAGAAATATGGAGAGAATCCTGGAGACCCACTACCTGTATCATAAGCTACATTACTGTGACACGGAATACATAAGGAACGACCATAGTAAGGTAGGAATAATATCTATGGATCGTACGGATAGAGTTACTTTATGCTCGTATGCATTCTGGAGTGACTGCTGTGACTTGTGATTTTTCTGTTTTTGCTGTAGAGCCTCGTAGCTATGTTTCATTGTTGGTCTTGGTGCTGTGGAGGATATGGCATGACGAACCCCATCCCACACAGACATCGAGGAACCATGAATGGAGAATTTGTGCAAGGTGACTAACAGTAGAAAATGGCTTTGGAATGCCCCCCGGAACCAATGGCATCCTTCCGACCACCCACGACGGCGGACTACTGGGTCGGTCCCATTATCGGTCAGGGAGGATTTGCTCAAGTCCATTTTGCCCAACATAAGGAGTCTAATCAGAAGGTAGCTATTAAGGTGATTGAACAAACCACTGTTTGTAGGGATCCAAGACGTTTGGCAGCAATCTTACAAGAACGCAACCTGTTGGCGGGGTCTCTCCGGGGTATGGATTGTGTCGCACAGTTGGGAAGTTCCTTTTATGACTCAACCTGTGTCTACATGGTCCTAGAATTGTGTGAAGGTGGTGACTTGAGTAGTTCTTCTTCCTTCTTTCATGACTGTCACGCGTCAAGCGAGGAACGATCCCGGTGGATACGATCCATTCCGTCATATCTTTCACAACTTCGAGACGCCATCGACGCCATCCATAATCTCAATGTTATTCATTGTGATATTAAACCAGCAAATATCCTGTTGTCTTCTCACGGCAGAGTGAAGTTGACCGATTTTGGCAGTGCGTGGGACTTGTCCGTTCCCGACTCGACGTTCGAAGAGGGACTTCGCGGTACCACGGAGTATTCCTCACCAGAACTAATTCGAAACCATCGGACGGAAATTCCTATGGCCATGGATTATTGGTCCTATGGATGCGTAGTTTCGGCTCTGTACACCGGGCGAACACCATTTTATCAACATGGATCAGAAGCTCTGACGATTCAGACCATATTTGATTACGTACAGAGCCAAGATCCAGATTCTTGGTTGGACCAGGCGTCCCAGATGGGACAAGATGGCGGCTTTCAGGGCAATGTGCCTATTTTAAATCGTGGACTTCTGCACCCTGATCAGGGAAAACGAAAGATCTCATGGCTAAGCCTGAGCGATCAGAAGACTCCTATTGTGGCAGAAAATCGTGCAACTGCATCGTCGGCGACCGCTGCTTTCGATGGAAAATCTCTCCTTCCTAGTCCCAAATGGAGAGAAACAGTCCGTGACTGCGAACTTCAAGATGGAGCACATGGATGGAGCGTCTTTTTGTTATAAGGCTTCCACCCGAATACTTTGCACGAAGGGATACAATCGTCTTTATGATAAATCGATTCCTTCAAATCCTTTGTCACCTTGTTTGTCGCATGGATAAAGACAGCTTCACAAAATGTGCTCCGTCTTCCTTGGTCTGCATGCTCTCTGTGCTCTTGTAAAGGCACACCTCCTGAATCTCTAGGCGATACTCACAACCTTCGCTGGATGATTTTTTCTCGAGTAGCTCCATGAAGGCTGGCAGGGCTTCGCGTTGATCAGGCTTGAGAGGTAGCATGAGGATAATTTTAGACGCTCCACCATCCTTCAGCAACGATTCCATCGTCTTCCATAGGGGCTCAATGTCCATGGGATAGTAAATTACATCGCTTCCGATTACCAAATCAATCGGCCCAATCTTTTGGACAGTCTCGATCTTGTGCCAGTCCAGGAGTTCGACCCGTGCTGGTGTCGACTCCCTTTCCTGACCACCACCGAATCGCGTTGATACTGCTGATGTCGGTGCCGCTCCAATCACATTATAACGAAGATTGATTCCGTGATACACTTCAGGGATCAATCGATCCATGTCTCGGTCAACAGATCCCTGTCCTTCATACCAGAAGTCAGTTGCGGTAACAGGGAGTTGAAGAACATCACGACAAACGACGGATGGGAGGCCACAACCTGCTCCAAGCTCTAATACCGATCTCGGTCGGTGGATCGGGTCGATGTTCTTCGACATAATGCCGAATTCCCGAACCAAGGCCAACGACAAAGCCAGAGCACTCGGCCAGATCTGATGTCCCAATTTCCCACATCCAAAGGATGTTGTTCGGACTATTTGAACTGGATGGATGGAAGAACCACCAAATTGAAAGTACTGTCGTTGCGTCGGATAAAGCATTTCCAATTCATCTTCGTCGGGTCTGTTCCGTTCTTCGGGGAGACTTCGAAGTTCATGTCCTTTGGCCAATATTTCACCTGATTTCTCATCTACCAGTATCAACGGACGAAGAATCTCTCGTTCTTGGGTGGAAACTGTGGTAGAAGAAACACGGACGGAATCGACAAGTATATTGGTAGAGACCCTCCAAGCAGTCCACCTGGATACAACACCAGTATCAACGGTGGATCGACCAGGCGACGGAGACACGAGGAAGGCATCTGCTGAACCGAAAAGATCGAAGATGAACACCAGGAGCACGATCTTGAAATGGAAATGACCTCCCATGTTGCCTCAAAGGGACGTTCTAGTGGAAGGGTAGGCAGCAGACACCACGTCCCAACCAAACATGGGATTTTGATGTTGTGAATGCTGGTTTGACAACACAAGAGAGGAAAGCTGTGGTCGATGTTGACCACAGGTGCCACCGTTGTCGACACACTCGACCACTTCACGACACTTTTTGAAAAGCACAAAAGTGGTATTTTTTTGGGCGCGAACATTTTCTCCGATTCTTCACTACTCATCAGAGTCACTGTCACTTTGTGTACATTACATGTCGTTGACTGTGAGAACTAAGCCGGTCCTCGCTCTCCCTCTCTTTGTCGAGTATTTCTTCTTTCCTTGGGCCGCTCTACGTATTTTTCGTACAAATATTTCACGAGTTTTCATCAGTATCATTTCGATTGACGTTTTCCCCAACCACCAAGGAATTCTCGAGCTGCAAGATGTCGTCGTGTCCGATATGTTTGGAGCCGTTTTTCCCGACGGAGGATTCCTCTTCCACCCTCACGAACAAGCACGACGAAAGTGGTGGTGATGACGAAAGGATGGCCTTGGGAGCTGTAGATCCATGTGGACATATTTTTCATTTTCATTGCTTTGCATTGTGGAAGGCCAACACGGGAAATCGATGCAAGTGTCCCCAATGCAATCAACCGGCGAAGAAGTGTATCAAATTGTTTGGACTTGCTCAACCCAATGGTGGCTCTTCTGGGGAGAGAGGTGATCTAGACGATGACAGTTTCACTGCATCATCGCAAGACGAAGACAGCGAACTTGAACAGGAGATACCAGGAGCCAGCGCCAATGCGGGCCATGATGATGACGAGAATTCCGTGGAACTTGTAGAAATCGTTCCAGCGCCTGGGCTGCCTTCTGAAATAGTAAACGTCGACATGAGATCAAAGAAGTCTGATTGGATACCTCGTCCAACAAAGTCATCGAAAGGAGAACCTTCTGGGGACATCAGAAGATACAGACGTACTGCAAAAAAGTATAGGAGCTTGTTCAAGCAAAAGGACTCGCAATGCCGAGAGTTGAATCTACAACGTCAATCATTAATTGAACTACATTCTTCGACCAAGGAAGAAAACAAGCAACTTCGAGCGGAACAGGAGGCTCGACAGGAGCTCTCGGAACTGAAGAATGCCCAGTTGGATGCTGCCAATCTAAAGGTGGTTAGACTCATGGACGATTTGAAACGAATTAAGGCAAGAATACAATGTCTTACACAGGAGCGGGATGACTGGAATACAAAGTATGATGACCTACAAAGGTCCTTCAGAATCGAAGTTCAACGAGTCAAGACGAGTGACATGGCGGAAGTGCAACAAATGATGGAGGAACGACAGAAGCTTCTGGCTGACAACAATCGTCTCATTCGTGAACATGCTGCTGCCGTGCTTCGAGAGTCCAAGGTACGGGCGATTTTGAGGCAGGCTGTGAACAAATCTGAACCCTCCAGTGTCTCTCAGACGAGAGAAAGACCGGTGGATCCTTCTGCTTTTAAGGCGATGACATCAATCTTTGCTTCGGTGCCAGATAAGAAACGAAAGGCGTCGAACATTGCGAAGGGCCTTCGTGATATGGAAGACGCCCGATTCTCAACTATCGATACGCCGACTGTGTCACGTGACGGCAAGACAGCAACTACACCGGCTTTAGTCACCAAAATGTCCGCCCGGAGTATCTTGCTGATGGAAAAGGCACGACAGCAACAAGCAAAAAGGGATACGGCCAGTTCAAGAGTTCCCTCGGATGAACGGACGAATCATACTCAGCAAAGAGTATTGGCAGATCGCAGCAACGGTCCGATCATATCCGAACCAGCCAGGAGGATATCGCTAGACTCGGTAGAGGAGCCCCAGTCCATTATTCAGTCTAGACCTCCTTCGATTGGTCTCAAATTTCCAAGGTCACATACTCCGTTTTTGAAGCGACGGTAGGCATCTATTCGATTTCTAAGGAATCATCTCCTCTACTATAGAGTCTCTATTGTGTTCACAACCTAATCACATGTCCTTTATCGTACACTAGCACAAAGACAAATAGGGTCCATGACAGTGTGATTCTACGCGGAACGAAATTACAATTGAACGATAAATCTCGATCCGGGCATCACACCTTGAGGAACAGTGATGATTTGAAACTGTCCAGTCGTCGGGTTTTGAACCCTTAACTGCATCCCAGGATAGGCATTGGATGGGGCTTGGATCTGGACAGGAGTCGGTACCGAACGAGTTGACGTGGTCGAATATGCAGTGGAAAAAGAGGCATTCATATTCTGCCCCCCATATGCGCCAGGCGGTGCGGATGGCAAAAACTCTGATGCCCTAGCGTAGGCGTGCGCATCCCATGTAGCTTGGGCTGGCTGTGATAGATAGACCTCTCCCTCCGAGTTGACGCTGATGGTTAAATCGATATCTTCGTCGGGATTATAGCCCTCAGGATTGATATTTAGCTTGCTTCCCGATGCCGGGGGGAGGGGCATGATTCCTTGACTGAAAAAATGCTGAACGAGCTGGTCTGGAATTTCATCCAAAGTCTCCCGTGTCAAGTCTTCCCTGCTGTACATATGGCGACCAAATTCCACAAACTGCACAATGTCGCGAGTGTGACCGCCTTCGTCACGTTGAAAATCATCCAAAAACTGCATAGCGCTGAAATCCGCCGATCCAATACCAACGATGACGATTGAGAGCGGTGCAGTGCTAGCATTTACAATCGCCCGTTTCGTTTCTTCGATATCCGTCACGGCGCCGTCTGTCAGGATGAGTAAAATATCATAGATTTGCTTCCCCACTGCCCGACCAGATTGTTGTTTGGAGCGTGCGTGATTAGCTGCATAATTTATCACTTCAGCAAACACGGTTGGTCCAGACATGGTCAAGCCTGTTCGAAAGACACCGCGATATGCTTCCAGAATACCCGCAATACCGCGGAGTTCTGGTGCGTTGCCAACCTGAAAACAGTGCCGAATGACTCCGCTGTACTTTGCCCCAAAGCCCAATACCGGAAACATCTGATCTGAATCATACCGAGCCACGATCGACCCAACTGCCGTGAGAGCCTTTTCGTAGTCGTTGAGTTGTCCATCGGGGTGAATATAGTGTAACGTTCCCGGTCTGCGAGGGTCGCCGTTGCTGCCCGTATAGTCGATTGCGACGAGTAGATTGATTTCCATGCCGCCGGCGATGTAGTCAACGAAGCTTGGCTTTTCGTCGGTAGATCCTGCCCTGCTTCCAACATCTGGTGGAGGCATGGATGGTGGTAAAGAAGCCAACGTTAGGGGGGTAGGTGTGGGTTTATCAAAACTAGATGTAGGCGGGCCCTGAGAAGCCGCCCATTTCTTGTATTCTGGGTTCACCTTGTTGATACCGTTGACTTTGATAAATTTTGGGGGCGGCATGGGCGAAGTCGTTGGGGCTGCCGAAAGCGAGATTGGTACAGATGGACCCACTGGAGCTGATGGTAGGGTACCGGTAGTGGCAGGAGTAGTCGCCTCGTGGGCAGCTTTCCATTTCTGGTACTCTGGGTTCACCTTGTTGATACCGTTGACCTTGACAAATTTTGGCGGCACTGCGCTCGGTCCAAGATTCGCCCCTGGGGCTGTTTCTCCTGTGACATGCATCGCATCTAGTTGAAGAAAGCCGCATGGACGATTGTTGAGTAGGAGCGGAAGCTTCCTTTCACTATTTCCCATCAAAAAGATCAGCGCATTCAAGGTAGTCTCCACATATCCCATTGGTTTGTGCTTGCCGCTTTTCTCCCAATCGGAAACTTCAATTCGGAGGGGAAGATCCTTGTTACCACCGCAGATCTGATGAAGCGAAAGAGAAAACGAATTCCAAACCGGGTCAAGATTGTTGTCTATCGCCTCTGATCGATAAACCGGTTTCCAAGATCGGCCAGACGGATCGTCGACAGGAGTGCTGATGGTATAGAAGGGATCGCTCTTGCTCAAGAAGCCATCTACATTCTTCAATTTAAGGCCACGGAACTTGCCACGTACTACACCAGTGCACTGAGCTTTCGCGGGGGTGATCCTTACGAAGACTGTCCCACCATCTCTCAACGCCTTCGCCTTCGTCCCCCTTGCCCCCAACACTTCTCCGATTTCGAAGGATGCACTCCCAATGGATTTTGGCTTTCCCGACTGCGTGCTGCCTTGGTGGAAAATCCCAACGTTGAATCGTTCTTCCTTTCCGAATCTGTAATCTGTCTCAAAGACATGAGTCCATGCAGGATTGATCGTGTTGGGGATGCTGCAAAAGAAGACACAAAACACGTGAGATGAACGACAAGTCAGCGACAGTCGCATGTGGGTGAGACAAGGTAGCCCAACAGCCTCCCTTTCCACGTGCATACATAGCAGCCCCACTTGGTTGATTCTAACTGTAACATCTAAATCCTTACACTTCAGTCTTTCCCAACACATTTGGAAGATCTTGTGATCCACCCCCGGCCAGCAACGTTACGACCGCATACGGATTGGGGGCACTTTTTCCAAATCCCGCCACCGGCTTGAGTTGATTAGCATAGACTTGTATATTCACTCGAATGTCTTTCTTGGTGTATTGATCATTGTTCTGCATGCTGTATGTTTGACTTTTAATGTTACTCGTATAACACGAATGCGAACTCACGGTGACAACGAAATCTCGCTTTCACTTTCACAGGTCATTTTGGTGCGAAGTCCGTGTTCGGAAAGCGAGATTGGTCCAGCACGATTCCCTGTGGGTTTCACGGGCAGTTGGAATGTGCTGGCATTCCTCCACAAGAAAATTAGACCTCGTCACTCGTGTCTACTACGGGACTGGACTCTGGAATACGAGAGTGAAACGAAGTCGCCAACTGCAGAGGCCTCAAGATTTGTCATTCGGGACGCAGTGACCCTGAAGTCGCATCCTCATTGTCAATGGTACCGTGTGCACACGTAGCATCTCTTGTCTCTTCTCACATACATTTGGTTCGCGACATGATTAGGTCATGTCGTTGATCATTAGAAAGAAATAGTGTGACCAGCTACGTATCTAGTTGATGTTCTCGAGTTGCACTTGCTCATTACTCCGTAGAACGATCATTATCGCTACTCTAGTACTCTATTAACTGTGACATCGATTCGGTGATCGTTACTACACGATATTTCCCTCCACAGGCTGTTCGTGCATCCCAAGATATCGCTTCACAAATCGCGTAACTGTCCGCCGCCCATATGGTATGTAGCTCAAAGAGTACCAGAAATTCGATAGACATTGAGTCACCAACAAAACGATCAATAGACCAAGTCTCAGCGCCCATGGTAGAGGAATAAACACGACTACAAGGGTTCCTCCCAAACAAGACAGGTAGATCGTTGCTGTCAACCTCCTTGTTTCATCGAACATGTTCTTGAATTGCCTTCTGGGGCCACACAAAAACCAGGAGGCTCCGAGTGACAAAATATTACCAAAACTATAATTCAATGCAAATGGAATAGCATTCCCTTCAATCAAACGAATAAAGAACTTAAACGACATGAATGTAATCATGTCTGATCAAAAGACGCCCGATGATAGAAGCAAGCATTAGTTTGTGCTGTCGATGTTTCCAAAAGTACCGCATAAAACCAGCCGATTGTATCTCTCACGAGATTACTCACATCCAAGAGCAAAACAAGAGATGAAGCCGATGAGACGTTGTTGAAAGGTCAATTCGGGACAAATCAAGTCTGCAGCCTCCTCCACAAACGTCGCCGCTCTGGACGAGGTCGACTCCTCCTCTTCGGCGGCAGCCTTGAGGCCTACCATGAGCTTAGCCTTATCAAAGGCCCCTGAGGAGGCCTGCCGAATTCCGTCGAGTGTAGGTCGGGACATGATTTTTACTAACGTGTGTTGTCGTAATGACAGCAACAGTGAGAGTGATGACACTAATCGGGTTGCCTCAGGAAAAGAACCAACTTATGCAAGCAGAGGTACAGTAAACCAGTTGATTGCTTGCAACGGTCCTTCCAACGACGCGACAATGAGTTGCGAGACTGATTTTTCATATAGTGACATGGATATCACATTAAAGTTGGCGACTCGTTCGACTATGCGTTAATTACGATCAGGACTGGAGTTCTCTGGAATGACGGCTGCCGTCCACGGCTCCGAAACCTCACTGTCAACCACAGGCTGTGAAGACTGAAGACACCATTCAATGTCACATCACTGTCAGCCAACGGAATCCCATGCCTACACGCCTTGTAGGTTAGGCATCTGCAGGTGGTTAGATCTTAGATCCAAGCATAGTGAAAATCGAAAATGACACGAACATTCCTTCGAATCAAACGCCGCCGAGATGACGAGCCACTTCCCTATATCCGCCTCCCAGCGCTGAACCGTCCAGGGGAACTCCCCTCGCAACTGTCCAACAAGAAGCGCTCGCTATCAACCCGGAGTGCTACGAAGGATGTCGATCCATTGGGTCAGCCCCATGATGAAATTGCTCCACCCTGTGTCTTATGGAAGCGTCTCGAGCCAGATATGCATGAAGACCATTCGTGTCGGATCGTAGATGCCTTGCTAGAGAATGACGTCGAAGCAGAACGACGACAATCCAAGCGAAGAAAGTTAACCTTACTGTTGGAATCGGCAGAAAACCGGGGCTCTTTATCCGCATCGACCTCCTCTCGATCTGCCAAGCAAAAAATTGCTCTCAAGGTGCTGGATCCACTAACTAGACTTGTAGACGACAGTCTGCAAAAGGTCCATATGGGTAATCGACCAATTGCGGAGCATTTTCGCATGGTTACGACTGATTCAAGGTTTATGTCGTCTCAGAATCCCAGAAGGTGGTTGCAATGGTGTCATTCGTCTGGAGGGAATTTGCTTCATGCATGTGCGTTGTGGAATGACGTGGAAATGGCAGGCGACCTGCTACAGATTCCCAATCTGGCGACTTTAATATGTGAAGCTTTGGATGGAGATGGACGGACCCCATATGAGGTAGCTCAGTTATCTGGACATGATTCTGTTTGCGAAGTCCTCGAAGCCTTCGGTGGTGATGCAACCAACTTTGTATACGATATCTTCTGTCTCGACGGAGACGGAGAAGATACACCCGATAATGATGAAGACCACCAGATGACTGTGGAACTAACGGATGGTGTAGCTTATTGGACGCCAACTGGTGAGCTCATGCTTGAAACGAATGATAAGATCTCTGCCTTTCTCGACGACGATGATGGAGACGTCGATTCAAACTGCGAAGACTATGGCGCCAACGACTACCCAGATGACGAGGAGGAAGAAGAAGTCAATGTTTGGGATGAGGACGATCGTGCGTATAGTTCCATGTACGCGGTTGATCACGAAGATTGGGAGGAGTATGCGCCAGATCCATCCTACTTGCGGCGTGAGGCTAGGCACGGTATGTATGCTGAACAAGATGATTTCAATGACTGTGAACACCCCTATCTGGATGGGTGACGTTATGGATATAGATTGACTCCGGAATTTTGTTGCCTTCAACTGTCATCACGGCGCCTTTGGCAGAAGCTTCAATTGCGATAACGCACGCCACGACGACTGCACCCCAGCTACCGTGTATCGATTCAATCTTGCACTTGCGATGTGTCTCTCGAGTAGTCTCATGTTCACTGTTCACTGAGTGAGATGACGTGCACTTTAGATCGGTGAGCTTGCACGTCGTACAAACGTCAGTTGAGTCTTGAGTCGAAGCAATCAACGGGATCGTTTTGCGCGAGAGCACAATGCATTCGGCGGTTTTTTTGGTCATACCGTGTTGAAATGACTCGTACTCCTTCCTGCCTTGGTTGACTCGTAGGTATGTGTCGTAGGTCTTGAGTCGTCTTACTCAAACCACACTCTCCGTCACACAACTCTTGCAGGATAAAAATAGGTTTG
>Ga0194115_10002935_pt1 | contig 19685 bp, 10 predicted proteins | sample TA2MahsurfametaG_3_FD_148656 | JGI IMG/M metagenome (GOLD analysis project Ga0194115, IMG submission 148656) | Freshwater microbial communities from Lake Tanganyika, Tanzania - TA2015002 Mahale S4 surface | ecosystem: Environmental > Aquatic > Freshwater > Lake | place: Tanzania: Lake... | reverse complement strand
ATGCCTTACATAATGAATTAAGTCGTATTCGTGGCTTGTTGGGGACTGTCCTAGAAAAGCGGGGTGTCGTTACATCGTCCAATCCAGCAGCCAGAAAATTGGACTTTACATCCCCCCCACGACGTCAAGAACAACAACAACAACAGGAAGAACAGGAAGAAGAAGTCGCATTTCTCCGAAAGCAATTGGAAGAACAAGAGATGAATAGTAATCTAAGAAAGGCGGATGCCTCCTTCCTACAGAATCAACTGAATGAGAAGGATCGACTATTGGAAGAGGTGAGTAAAATCCTGGACGCGTTAGAAGAACGACAAACGACCCTTGAAAAGGAGAATGCTGAATTAAAGGCGGAATTGAATCGACTCAAGGGAGCAGCTTCCTGACTATAAAGTTGCAGCCGAGTTAAAGCGTTAGATGTTTAGATTATTTTGTTATGGATACCGTCTTTTCATAGGATTTGATCATTATTCCAAGAAGGATTGAAACCTTTTAGGGTCGTATTACTATAGTAGATAATTCAAGAAATCTGATAGCAATAGGTAGGCTACAAATCGATGGTGAATGCCGTATGGTAGTAGTAGCCTTCTTCGGGTTGTGATAGGAATCTGGATTCGTGAGATTGCCAAATTTCAGTCGCATGGGTCAATCGTCCTTCTCCTCCCGTAATAACCTGTGACCGACGACACAGTTGCGACAGTGTGAAGAATGACTTTTTTCAAGCATCGATGACCGCAGTTGGACTCCGGTAAGATCGGAAATTCCGTCCCGCTCAAGATATCTTACCATTCGTCCCTCCTACCTTGCCATTGTCCTCGGGGGCACAGCTTGTGTGGACTCTCTCCTTTTTTTTTCGAATCATCATCATCATCGTCGTCATAGAATAATTGAACCTGAAACGTCATCATGAAGGTCGCGAGGAAAGATATGCGTTGGATGAATGAACCCGCCAAGTGGAAGCAAGACGGGGAAGATGTCAAGATTACTTCTCCCCCGGAAGTCGATTTCTGGAGGAATACTCTTCATGGATTCATTAAGGATGATGCTCCCTTTTATTGGATGTATGTAAATAATGACTTTGAGGCGAGACTTAGTTTCAAGGGGAAATTTACTACCCTATACGAACAAGCTGGATTAATGATCCGTGTCGATGAAGAAAATTGGATCAAACTTGGTATCATCTATTATCGTGACCAACTACATGTGAGTTGTGTCTTTACAAGGAAGAATTCAGATTGGTCAACCTATCGATTACCGAAGAAGAAGATTGATTGGCTTCATGTATGGGTAAAGAGGACGGAAGAAATGGTCGAATGTTTCTATTCGTTAGATAATGAAAATTGGATCCGTATCCGTCAGGGATACTTTACCGATGCTCCACGTATGCGTGTGGGGATGATGTGTGCAGCACCAGAATCGGAAAGTGTCAAGGTCACCTTCAGTAACTTCCTCATCAAGGGTGGACGTGATGATGAAGACTTTGTCGATGATAAGCGATTGGCACGCCCGTCGGATAGCTTGCTCTAAACCAAACAACAAGCACTTGGGTCGTAGTAGTATCGTAGTACCGTAGTAGCTTCTAGTAAAACTGTGAATATATTTGTCCCATTTTTTAATCCCATCATTTGGATCGAGATCTGCTATGAAATTTCATAACTTTCACCCTAGAGTTCACCCAAACCAGCATCGCTGTTTTGCTATTGTTGGCATGATGATCTTGCTGAAGAACTCGCTCCGAGACGCGACTTTCCAATACACGAATTTACGGCTCTTCATTACTGGCAATTGAGTCGGATGAGTCCGTAATGACATGTTGTTCTTAGGTAATAATGATTTGTGACCGGGCAAGATGACCCTCTTGCGATCCTTCATTCCTTGTTGCTTTGGTTATGGTGGATCTTGGACTGGGGTAATCGTCGGGACAGGACAGTACAGCATACACGATCACGTTATCGATTTGCTGTTCCAAATTAATTGACCGAGTATATCCCTCATTGCAAAAAGTATATCATCGTCATGTCGTCATCCGAGGAAGAAAGTGTAGTCGAATCTGAAGAAGAGGAGGAGGAGGAAGAAGAAGAAGAGGGACGTCGTGAACGGAAACAGGGTATGCATTGGCATAATGAACCAGAAGAATGGTCCCAACTTCGGACGACGGTCATGATGAGGACCCCACCGGGGACAGATTTCTGGAGGAAGACTGGGACCGATACGATTATCGATAATGCACCCTTCTATTATTTAGAAGTCGAAGGTGATTTTGAGGTCCGTGTCAAGGTCCGTGCGAATTATGAACATCCAGATGATCAGGCGGGGATTATGGTCCGTCAGGATGAAGAAAATTGGATCAAACTTGGGATTCAAATGATCGGTGATGTCCCCCATATGTGTAGTACCTTGACACATGATTGGTCTGACTGGTCGATGCATCCTCTCCCCCACTTACCGGAGTTTATGTGGGTCCATGCCAAGAAGATTGGAGATGGATTAGAGGTATACATTTCAGAAGATAGTTTTGATTGGATGCAGATTCGACAGGGAGATATCGTCGATGATGATATCCTCCAAGTCGGCCTATACTGTGCATCTCCTAATTCGGAGGATGGTTTTGATGTCGTCTTTGAAGATTTCATGATCAAGGATGAAGCATAGAAAAAACGGAAGGTTTTTTGCCTTTTTTTTCTTTACTGTGTGACATGGATTGAGTCAAGACCACATCCCTAAATCAGCTAATCGTTGGTGGGGGTGTGTGATGTGAATGAGTAATAAACAAACTAACTGTAAATTCCTTTTTATGATGATACAAGCTTCCAGCAATCAATGGACTGTGAATTTTTGGTTCGATGGAGTCGAAAAGATGCACGATTGGTTCGGTAGCCCGGCCTGCTCGCCACAATTCGAAGGATGCTTCGATGTGGTATGGGATCCACAAAATCGTTCCCGTTACAGCAGCGTCTTGTTTGGATTTGTATTCCTCCCTTCTTCTTCTAGACTTCCCACTCTCTTGATTCGATTGTATCCTTGAATGGGGACATTGGAAATGTCAGACATGGCCAGTGGTGACGATTCATCCTCTACTGAACAAGAACTAGAAGAGCTCAAGTCGAAACTTGCGGCGATGGAAAATTCCACAAAGGAGGTAGGTCGTCGTCTTCTGACGGAGGACAGCAATCTAGCCAACATTTTTGAACAGTCATCTTCGGAAGATGACGATACCACAATGATTTCAAGATTCGAGACTCAAAATTTCGATGGGATACCCGGTGAATCTATCAGTTGCGACACACCCAAAAATGATCTTCATGTCCGACCTCGTCCACATGTCACGGACACCCTTGGCATGAGAGAAAGTGTCTCTGATGTTGACTCGGCCTTGCCCTTGAAAGTCGCCCATCCCGGTAAGACCACAGCCATCGACACAACCGCTCGAGGAGTACCACAAAGAAATCCATACCTTTCTATCTCGAAAAAACAATCTTTCACTGTCAAATTACAATCCACGGGACTACCCACGGATGCTGGCGCGCCTGCCACACATGAGCATCCACCCTCATCCACCAAGACTTCCGAAGCTTCCTCGACGAGTTCACACTCGTCCTTGTCATCAAGTTCTTGTTCTGTCAGCGGAACCTCTTCGAGCGATATCTCATCAAGCAATACTTCGGATGATGATGATGACGACGACGACGATGACGACGATCACGTCAAGTCGACTTCAGACAACCATTCGGGTATCAACCAGATACTGCTCGAGACGAATGTCAACGCTTATCTCTCAACAGAACGACTTCCCATGACAGTCGCTCCTCCATGTAGAGCTTCACGAGCCGCTTCGCAGTCGCAAGAAACAGAAACGGCTAACAACGCGGCGAAAAGTCTATCGCACCTAAAAGAAGAGGATCCTTTTCTTGGCGATCATGAATCGGACGAGGAGGAGATGGAGATCCCACACTTCTCCTTTCCGCCTCTCCAACTCCAAACGGGACAAATGAAAAATATTACGCCTTCTCCGACTGAACTGAAAATATCGAGAATGAGCCGATTTTCAGGACAACGGTCTTCGGCTGTGGGAAGCATGCCCAAGACAGTTGATCCTGGCCTCCTTTCGCAGACCGAGAAGCAAAATCCTGACCCCAACCCCTTGACGGTCAGCAACAAAAAAGTCGCCGTTCAAGATCTTCCCCAGTATAGGTGGCCCGTACAGGGCTTCAACGACCATACAGAAATTGATCGCTCCTTCCATGTGCCTCCAACCTACCGGCCGACGGGCCAACCGGTGCTCAATAGGTTCCACGAAACCAATCGACCCAAGCACTCTCGACGCCAGATCCCAGTTGGGCATTTCTTCTCGTCGCCATTAAGCTGGCTTTGGCGGGGCAAGTTCGACAACTTTAATTCAATGCAATCTGAGTTGGCGGAACGACTCTGTAACACCAGTGATCACATGGTAGTCTCGGCTCCAACTGGAGCCGGAAAAACAGTTCTGTTCGAAATGGCAATAGCTAGATTCATCGCGGAAGAACTTCAGCTGTCGCATGATCCTTCAAGGCTATCGAAGCATCGAAAAATGGTATACATGGCCCCAAGCAAGGCTCTTAGTGAAGAACGCTACCATGACTGGACCAAGAAGTTGTCCTCGCTAAATCTTGGCATTGAAGTAGTCATGATCACCGGTGACAACGACGACAAAGGAGGATGGTATCACGATCTATCATCGGCTCATTTGATTTTGACGACGCCAGAGAAATGGGACAGCATCACGAGGCGATGGACAGAGAATTTTTTCCTTGTTGCGACAGTGAAACTGTTGCTTGTCGACGAGGTTCACTTGATTGGTGACGATTCGCGAGGCTCGTGCTTGGAGGCTGTTCTGGTTAGGATGAAGTCGATCCAGCGGGCAGCAATCAACGTGAATGCCTCTCAATCCGAGATAAACAGCTCAAGGTACGCCAAGTCAGGAACGAAACCCGTAGAAGCCCTGTTCGATATCACTGACTCGCTTTCGGTTTCCAGCAATCCTCTAACGACACCTACAGCGATCTCCTCGCCTTTGCGAATCATCGCCGTATCAGCGACGCTTCCTAACATTGTTGATGTAGCAGAATTCGTAGGGGCCCAAGAAGCCTTTACGTTCGATACTTCTTACCGTCCAGTGCCCTTGCACATCGATGTACACGCCTGCGGTTTCCTTGGACGAAATGAGTACAAATTCTGGGAATCTCTGGAAGCTCAAGTACCGCCGATCATTGAACGCTTCGCCGAGAAAAAGCAGGCGCTCATCTTCTGTCACACGAAGAAGGATACAGAAAAACTCTGCAAGACCTTGATCGATAGACGAGTGGGGAACCCGATAAACACCGCGACATCCGCTACACAGGGTGGGCTCGAGTACTATCTTTTCCATCGAGTTGCGTTTCATCACGCTGGTATGCCGCCTGAAGATAAGGCTCGAGTAGAGAAAGCATTTGCGTCGGGCGAGATTCGATGTTTATGCGCCACATCAACCTTGGCTGTAGGAGTCAACCTGCCTGCCCATCTCGTAATCATCAAGGGGACCCGAGCCTGGCGTGGGATGGGAACTGGCTACCAAGACATTGACAAACAGTCACTACTGCAAATGATCGGTCGCGCGGGACGCCCCGGACTTGATACATGTGGCAGAGCAATAATCATGACGGATAGCAAATCGAAGTCGATGATTGAGTCCCGAATCCAAGGACTTGGACCAGCAGAAAGCCGTCTCCTTGGGAAGTTGAAGGACGTTCTTGCGACGGAGATTGCTCAAGGTGCAATAACCAATCTGGAAACTGCAGTTGCATGGTTCAAGACGACCTACTTATTCGTTTGTCTACGTCAGAATCCTTCAAAGTATGCCATGGACACGTCCTGGAGAACGATCGATCAGTACATCGACCATTTGCTTCGCAATGCGCTTGAGAGTCTCGCTTCCGCACGCCTCATCCACTTCCCACAGTCCACCGCAATCCAAGCCATGCCAGGGTGTCACATCATGAGTCAACGGATGGTTTCGTTTGAGTCCATGCGATCAATAGCTTTGCTTCCACACGACGCGACCCGCTGCCAGCTTCTCATCACTCTCTCAAAAATGGAGGTATTCAACTCACACGTCTTCAGAAACGAAAAGAAGGAGTTGAACGAATGCCACAAAGGCTCCTGTATGAAGTACAATCTCGACGGCCCGAAAAACAAAGTGCGAATTCAGGAACCGTGGCAAAAAGCCTTTGTGCTACTTCAAGCATTTATCGGTGGACATCGTTTCGAAAGTCCGGGCCTGCGACAGCAAATGACAGCATTTGGCGAGGCTGCTATCCGCATACTTGAGGCTGCGGAGGAGTACAGCACTAAGGGATCGCGTCATGGTCACGTCGCTGAGGTTTGCGAAAAGCTGAGACGTAGTTTTCACTTTAGCCTGTGGGGCGAAAACGACGGAGTCTTGCAACAGGTCAACGGTATGTCCCATGAAGTCGTAGCGAGATTGAAGATTGCTGGGATATCGACCTTTGGGCACGTAATGCAGTCTTCCACCGATGAAATTGAAACTGGTAGTGGCCGACCCAGCCCATTCGGGCTGCAGATCAAGACGTGGGTGTCGAAAGTACTGTCGTCTCGGCTGACCATGACAGCAGCTATAACCTTCACAACTGGAGCAAATATCGCCGCGGATGTTGCATGCCATTTGACCTTCGCCGACCCCACAGAAGCTGCGTTGTCGGATTCGACGACTGAACTTTCCTACGTGATGGTAAGTGGCACATGGAGTCACAATCCTCATTCAAAAATAGAGTAGAACTAACAAGAATCAATCCCACAGCTTGCATACACCGACCAACCTGGCTCATGTGCCCTTTTCCGGGATGGGATCTCGGGTCCATTGTCGTTCACCTTTTCACCCCCACCTCAGTTTGGGAAACTTTTTGTGGTTCTACTTGCTTCTATCATCGGACTTGATGAGATCGTTATACTTGACGGCAACGTTCCTGTCCAGTCATCTACGTTTGTCGAAGCTCCAAAACGGCACACACGCGCACTTCCGAAGAAGTCTCCGGTCATCGATGACAAACCTGTGTCAGCGAAGCAGCCCAAGCCCGATAAAATCATCGGGAATGAGAAGCTCATGTCAAGAAAGCAGACCAAGCCCGACCGAAAAATCAACGAAAATAGCCTTGATGTGTCACGAAATCAGGTTCGTAAAGTGCCGCCTGGAAAGACCAAAGTCGGTAACTCAACGCCAAATCAAATAGATCGTTCCAACGAGAAGTACCCATGGACTCCGAATCCAACTCCAAAGCTCTCATCGGGAACATGGCAGGAAGGTACTGACCCTGCTGCTCGTGGTGCGAGCCTATGCTACCCACCAGCCTTCGGTCAGCTAGCTACTAGTCGAATGGAACAGACTCAATGGAGCCAGGCACCGAATGACACGAATAATGCTCCGACGAACGAAGACTTCGACGTATCTGGACGATCGAGCGTACCGATGCTTTTAACATTACCCCCTGACAGCATCGCTTGTTCGGAACAGCAAAATCACCTTCCTTTTTCGCGACATGAAGCCGTGATCTCCCCTGTAGTGCCGCCACGGCATGATAGTCATTCAAGCAGACGTTTCTTACCTGACTGTCAGAGTCACGAAACCAGAAAGCGCGATCAAGCACCAGCCGCCTGGCAAAGCGACAAGAAGAAACAACACAAGTCGCAAGAAAGAGCCTTCGCTTCAAGGAGCGATAACCCATTTTCATCCTTCCAACATGATCCCAACGACGCTGAATCGTTCCTAGATGGCCTCGCTAAAGTAAATTGTCACCCCATCATCCCACCAGAGGAATTGCGAAGGATCGACACCTCTGCACATGCACGTGGAAACTTGTGGGGTCAATCGTCGCGTCTGTTCACTGATCGTCGCCGTCGTCAAATGTCGGCAAACAGTCAGTTTCTATCGAACCACAACATTCTACGAATGAAGGCGGAAGAAGCACAAGCCTATACCAAAGCATTCGCTCCAAACCAGACACCATATCACCATGTTCCTCCATCAGCGAGACCATTTCAATCACAAGACAACCATGGGCTTCACGGTGGAAACGCCTACTATCCGATGTTGCGTCGACAGATGGAAACGGACTGTGACATGCCGACGCAATACCAAGATCCTATGTCTCAACCTCACCTCCACTACTGGAGCAATGCGCCGATTCAGTACGACGACCCCTCCCTGAACCGGTGCAATCAACTCTACTTCCAGGAGCACAGCCCGCCTCATGCCGCCTTACAGACGGGGTCCCATTTTGATTACGAAGGCCATGCTACATGGAGCGACATTGAGGCTTCGCAGGAGCGGCATTCAGGATTTCCATTTGCGTCGCGCTTTGCTCAAGGAAAAGGCTTGCAAATCGATAGCCCTGGTATGGGCTTGTGGGATGAACAGCTTCCGGCCGAACAATCGAAATACGACTTCACTTTTGCAGAAAACGACGAACTTTTTCCGCGACAAATTTAGAGCACCCCTCGTCTGACATATCATTGTATCCCTACAGGTTAGCACTTGGTCAGACTAGCGCCAAAGCTTCACGGTGCAGTCTCGAGAACAACTTAGTAGTCCACCCTTGTACATCTTCAAATCCGTAATGGCATCGTCGTGCATTTTTTCCAAGCGTTTCGCTCCCTGAAGCATTTTGCGTGGAATTTTCGAACCGTCGACTTCTCGCAATGTTGGCGTCGGTGGTTGGCGGCACAGCATCAATCGGGAAGACTGATTGTAGTCGATTCTTTCAAACGTCGGACGAGGCTGGACAGTTTCTGGGCCAGCGCTAACGAAGCATTTAGAAGGCATGGCGAAATCCCAATACCTGATGCGGCAGTCGCTTCCACTCGTAATCAAAAAACTCTGATCAGAAGCACCGATACTTCCCACCATGGCGTTGACTGACTTAAACGAAGACGTCACGGCGTCAGCGAGACCATATCCAGCACCTTTCGCAAGGAACATATTTCTTCGTGCCGACAAGTTTAACGGCATTTCTTGAAGCGACGGCATATCGTCGAGTCGTGATTTCAAAAATCGGCTTCCAAAGTCTACAGTTCTGAAGCACTCTCGGCAAGCTCCAGATGAAAGGTCAAACATTCCACACTCATTCGGTCCGCAAGCAGCAAATACGAATGGGCGTGCGTCACTGCTGGCATTACCCCGTCCGATCCATGATTGTGGCGGAGGGACAAAGGAAGCGGCAAGCCGATTCACTGGCGATGCGCGGCTGTGACGCCAAAGCTTCAGGATTTGATGAAATCGCAGATCCCACAGTGAGATAAATCCTTTATTCGTTCCCAACACGATCCAGTTTCGATCGTTTCCCATGGCCATACTCGTAATATATCCTAAATCCTGAGGCAAATTCAACGAAAATGGTTCCGTTGCGGATCGCAGGTCCCATGAATGTACAATACCCCGTTGAGTTGCGAAGGCGTAGATGGAAGCAGAAGCCGTGTTGAAGTGATTTACGGCCAATATCTCCCCTTCATCGTGAGACGTCTTCCGCAACTCACTTGATCCAACCACCCTTGATACTTCCCGGCCATCTGTTTGGCTCAGCGCGGACGATGAAACCAAATCTACTCGCCACAAATGAACAGACCCGTCGCTGGCACCAGATATTACGGAATGTCCGCCTTCGACCATCGCAAGATCATTTATTCTCGGTGTTTGCTTTTTCTCACCGAGGTGACCCTTGTAGACAGCGCTGCTTTCCATGATGCCGTTACTTCGTTCTGCCTTCTCGAGTTCCCAGATTCGACAGGTCGAGTCGTGACTTGCTGTTCCAAAGAATCGCTGATCATGCGAAACAACTAGCCGGACGATGGGGGCAGAGTGGCCATGGTCAGGCGTACACCTTGACGATGCTACCATCGTATCAATTTTCAGTTTCCATTCCGAGTCACTGGAAGGCTGTTCTCTGGTGGCGGCTTTTCCAGGTAAGCTAACTTTCGGTGTGGGTTGCTTTTCTTCTGCTAGTCGAGGTGGTAGCGGCGGTACACGAAGCGCGTTCAATTTCGTCACAAGAAGCGAAGTATCAGAAAGAGTGGGATCGAGGCACGTTTCCGAGCCCCACTGACCTCCAGCAGCTGACTGGATCTGTCTCGATTCTTCCGACAACAGAAGTTTCGATACCTGCTCTACTGCTGAGTCCATCGGGGGTGGAGCTTTCGCAGCGTCTTGATACATGATTGAAAGGCCATATATCTGGCCAATCGCAGAAACAGATCGAATTGCTACGGTTTCCGAGACACCATCCGTTTCTGGTACTCCGTTCCTTAAGGACTCATACCATTGTGGTATGGAAAGAGCCGGTAGCCCTGGGACGGTCTGTTTAGGAAATTTGATATGCTGGGAAAGCTTGAATGACCCCTCGATACAATGATTCAAATGAGCTCTCACGCTTGTGTCATTCTTGTCCATTTGTAGGAGGTGTGCTCGGCTTCTCGCAAGCAGTGTAAGGTACCCCCGTACCTGCTGCGTTTGCTCGTCCACTTTATCTTCCGAGTCGGCGCGATTCTCTGCCGGTGAACTGGTACTTCCGTCTCGTTCATGCAATCCCACCGATGTCCACTGACCAGTGGGTGGAAACAGTAAATTGACTGATTGGATTGATTCAAGCTCATCATGAAATTGTTGCCTTGTCCATGGCGGCTTCAAACATTTTCGCAATGCTTCTTGAGATGTGAGATGACCAAATGATGGCTGGAATCGGAGAAAAGGTCTCAAGACTGGAGTGACCAGAGCTTCCGCGTCGGGATGCCCCAATGAACGACAGAAAGCGTTAACAGTTGCCACGGCGAAAAACCTGATGTCTGCCGTGGGATGAACCAAAAGCGAGGCGTATTTGTTCAACAACCTGCCAAGTAAGGTATGTGAGATTGTTGAAGAATAAGCTCCGAGGAGGGCAGACCGACTAATCAAGCCCATGGTGACCAGATGCGCCAGGCATTGCAATGCCCTACTCACGACGGATTCAATCGCATCGACAAGAGCTGGTTCCAAGCATGGAAGGACGAAATGTTCTGTGGCAGCCCTGCCAATCATGCTGCAGACGGAAGGCAAACACTCGAAGAGGGCCTCCCTGAGCTGCCAGTCCTTCCGATCATTCAAAAACGATAGTAACTGTGGAAGAACGAAGGCCATGACTCCTTCCAACCCGAAGAAATCGCACAATCGTGCCATGTCACTAAGGAGGGCTCGTTTCACAGGAGAGGATTGCTCTGACCGATCTGTGCTTATGTGCACCACCCAGCGGGACACAATTTCATGCAACGCAGTGAGCTCAGAGGCATAGGTGCTGTGAATCAAAGTCTTACCGGAACCAACCCCATCCACTGCGAGCGATTCCAGTCCTCCCGATTCCTTTGTCTTCAGCTTTTCGCCGGATGTACCATCTATCGAGTCATCCAATAGATTAGCAACGTCCTCATGAAATACCGCATGATCCAACTTGGATTCTGTGTAAATATTCTCCTCGCTTTTTGTTGGCTTTATGCCTCCCCCCCCTCCAACAGCTTCATAAAGCTGAACGGCTTGAGAAATGTTCAGAAAGCGTTGTGATGTTTCAGCAAGAATGGCGATATTGCTCGCGAAAGCTAGTCGAACCACGAGTGAGGGGTCTGTAATCAAATGAGATGCACGCTTGAAAATGTACTCCGGGAAGACTTTGGAATCTGAAGGTGGAAACGACTCAATCGCATGGACGGTATTCGTCAAAACCTGGATAGCCGATGCTCGGACCAACGGATCTTGATCCTGTAGGAGCGAGACGGTAATCGGGACGATGTGTTGTAGTCGAGCTTCATCGTGAGAATATTTCCCAATGCGTTCCATTAATTGAAGGCCGACCAATTTACTTGAAGGGCGCTGCACGTGGCGCACGGTAGAAACGATCAGCTGTAGATAGATAAGGAGGGAGCTTCGTGACATTTCCGACCGTTGTTCTGGAACGGTGGCGGAATGGGCATCGATTCGTCCCGTGGAAGACAGCCCCTTCAAAGGCGCTGACTGTACTTCAGTGTCATCAAAGTTCAAGTTGCTCAAATTTCTCAATAGTTCTTCGGTTTCAGCGAATAAATCAGCATTGGTCAAGTGAACCGGATACTCCTCCTTCTTCTCCTCGTGACGCGCTCTGGGACCGGAAGTAGCATCCTTCGGATCAGTACCGGGGTCACCAAGCACGGCTTCACCATGTTTCGTCTGGAGGTACATGGTAGATCCAAGTACCTTTTGCATGTAGGTCTTCCCCTGAAGATCTGTCACACCGGCTGCCTCCCATAGGACTCTGGAATAGTACTCGACGGCAACGGCAAGTCGAGCATCCGGCGTTGCAAACGTGACCTTTTCCATTAATTCTGACATGCACTTGAAAGCACGTGGGAGAAGTTCGGAAGCTTCCAAACGTTCCATGTAGGCTGCAGCCGAAAGACGTTCCGCGGGGTCCAAATGCAACATATGACGACAGGCTGCCCGAACCGCCGAGAATTCAATCTTGTTTAACTTCTGTTGTAATGTCCCCGAAGCTTGCTTCTTTCGATATTCCATCAGATCTCCTAGGTCTAGAGCTCGCTCCCCATTCAAGAATGTTTCCATCAAGACACATGCGGCAGAAAAGATATCCATGGCGGGAGTTAACTTTGGTTGATCATCACGCGACTGGTGGGGCTGATCAAGAGATGGGGTAAAGAATCTCTCTGGAGCTAAATAACATCGCTTTTCTCTTCGAGTCGTATCTGTTCCCTGTGCATATGGGTGAGAATAGTCCTCCTGAAAATAGTATAGATACTCCGTCGGATCGTCGTCCGGAAGTGCCGTCCTGGCCTTGTAACTTGCAACATCCAAAAGGACGACCCAATTCCAACTCGTTAGGCCGATATTCTCTGCAGTTAGAAATCCATGTACTACTCCCTTGGAGTGCATAGCCTCTAAGGCTTGTAAGATTTGATAGGAGATCCATAATTTTTCAACGTGAGTTAAGAATGGCCGTGAGGCGATTCGATCCGATAACGTCGTATACATGTGAGACCGTAAAAGATTCACTTGTCGTGTCATAGTTGGCATATTATTTGAAGCTGGTTTCTGTCGATATGGACCTAAACTCCAAAATAGGAATGGTGCCACATGTGGTTGTCCAGCAAGTGCTTCCATGATACGTTTCAATTCTATTTCCTGTGCCGTGACAAGACTTTCATGTTCCTTGGAAACGTACATCGTCTTGAGGATAACTTTCGATCCATTTTCCTTATGCCGGAGTCGGAAGGTTCTCATCATCCGTCCTGATCCAGGAAATAAGGGTTCGTCTAAAGAATAGGCACTTAGATCACGTTTCGTCGCATTAGTCTGCCCTGCATTGTTGTTATTATTGTTGGCAACATTGTTGTTGTTTCCCGGGAATGCACCATCGAGTTCCGGAAGAATTCCTTCCTCTCCACCTGCACTTGTGGACGCAAGTGTGGTATGACTTGCTCCCATCTTGATAGAATGAGAATATCTAACGTCTACCGGCTGCTATTGATCGAAATCAAAGATATGGTCCTCGAGTAACTGTAGAACTTACTGCCAAGTGCAGAATCGTGGTGACATTGCTCTGCAAAACGTAAATCAAGACTTGGAGCGTCTTTCGTCGATTACATATAACGTACTTTCGACGCGTTCGTCGTTGGTGTCTCAATAGATACATATTGTATATAAGAATATTAAGGACATGAATGTGATCATAGAAGTCAAAAGAAAATGTCCGGACGAAGGAAGACGATAACAGTAAATCCCGATGCGGGAACCTGTAGATGTATCGACGACTACCTGACTCTAAAGGATAACTTTGGAATGTGAATATGCATTTATACGTATTTTATCATTTTAAACTCCGACAACATGGCAAACTCGAATGAGATTAACGGCGACGCGGTTGTTGCTGAGTAACACAGTGGACCATCCCACCATCCCTGAACACCTCAGTCATTGGAATGAGAACGACACGGCGATCGTCGCCGTAGAGATCCTGTAGGATCTCCACCGCAACATCGTCATTCGGATCGTCATATCCAGGAACCAAGACAACTTTGTTGCCGACGTAGAAGTTGATGTACGAACCGTAGTCAATGTTCGAGACGATGTCCGAGGTCAGGGGGAGATGTACAATACGATATGGTTCACCCATCGCGTTCGTGAAAGCTACCAAAATATCGTATTCCATGGGATTCATAAAATCCTCACGGTAGTACGTCACAATCGTCTCCGAGTCGGCAAAGCGTGCTGTCCCGTCGATATGATCATCAGTCACGTCTTGACCCTTCACACCGTCTAACCAAATGAAGTTCGAGATACCTAGATACTTGCGGAAGCATGCTTCAGCGCCTGCTTGTGTCACACCTGGATTACGATTCGAGTTGAGGATAGAAGATCGGTTGGCCATCAAGGTTCCCTTACCGTCGATTTCGACAGATCCACCCTCGTTGATCATGGGTACATTCGTGACGGAAAGACCCAACGCACCGCCGACCTTTGTCGGAATCTTGTCACTATCTGCGTATTTGTACCGACCTCCCCATCCATTGAAACCCCAATCGGTCACATTCAATCGATTCTTATCATCAAACACAAAGATGGGACCATTGTCTCGAATCCACACATCTTCATATCGCCAAGCGAACAAATCGATTTGTGACATATTACATCCTCGATTACGAAGCTTCAAGGAAACGCGAGTCTTTTCCTACTCGTTGTATGTAATGATACGGACACGTTCTCCAGTATGGAGGGCTAGCGTCATTCGAATCCAAGATTCATCGTATCGTCGGACAAGGTTTCTCCATCGATTCTGTCCATAGTTGTGAGGCCACTGAAGCCATGTCCCTTCGTGTGGCTCATGCTCTCCGGGCATACGAAAGAGTACATCCGACTTCGTCATGACTTTGGCGTCAGGCGTTGGAGTCACAAGAGGTAGCCATCCGATCAGGCATACGGCGCCTAGGACTCCAAAAGAGATAAGCCGACGGAAGATTAAGTTGCAAGTGTAACCGATCATCATGGAGGTTGTTGCAAACTTTGATCGCTGTCGATAACATTATGGGACGAGTATTTCATCTTGATCTGAGTAATAATTCTGTTGAGACTTCAAGGAAGGTCTTGACGGCTGTTCCGTGAAAGTGTCTTGGTCGTCGCTCAAATGAAAATCAGAGTGTCTTGGATTGCCATACAGTAATTGATGCCGATTGCGACCGGATGCCAAGATCGAGGGATACACCTGATGCTTCCACGTGTAAGATAATCAGCGTGGACCAAGACCACGATTCGACGACTTCCGAATCCTTGTTTTGACTCTCTCGAGCACAAAAGATGTTCGATATATCCGGGGGAGGAGCATGACCAAGTCTCGGTGTCGTACTACGGTACTAGTAGATCACCTTCCTTTGACTGTAGACGTCGACCTAAATCTTCCTCCTCCATTAAGTCCATGCATACAGGTCAATATCCCTAATCAGATCAAAGTCGAGACGACTTGCTGCTGAGGAACATAGTTTGTCGTATGTGTCGACTAGCCTGCGTCTTCTACCATCGGAATACGATCATACAACCCGATAGCTCCGATAGTGTCCTCACTCCGCAACTTCATATCGCTCCGCAACCTCATCATTCGGATTATCGTATCTACGACTTCGTACGCCAAAGTAGACCTACATTTACACATTATTCTAACTGGATCTGTTTATATACGTACAGTACTACTTTTGCATATTATGAAACTTGGAGAATATATATAGCCATAAGCAACTCTCAAAAAACGAATTGAGATTCTTTTAACGTCGACGAGGTTGTTGCTGAGTAACACAATGGACCATCCCACCATCCCTATATACCTCCGTCATCGGAATAAGGACGACACGACGATCGGGATATACCTCCTGTAGGGTATTCACCGCAACGTCATCATTCGGGTCATTAAATCCAGGAACCAGAACAACTTCATTGCCGATGTAATAGTTAATGTAGATACCATAATCAATGTCCGAGACAATATCCGACGTTAGGGGGAGATGGACGATACGATATGGTTCACCCTTTGCGTTCGTCGCCTTTTCCAATATATCATATTCACTCGGTTCCATGAAATCATTACGGTAAAAGGTAATAATCGTCTCCGAATCGGCAAAGCGTGCTGTCCCATCAATATGATCATCGGTAATGTCCATACCCTTTACACCATCTAACCAAATAAAGTTCGACACGCCTAAATATTTTCGAAAGTAGGCTTCTGCATGAGCTTGGGTCATACCAGGATTCCGATTCTCATTCAGGATAGAAGATCGTTTGGCCATTAAGGTTCCCTCACCATCAATTTCAATCGATCCTCCCTCATTGATCATTGGTACTTCTGTGACGGAAATATTCAATGCACGACCAATCTTCGTCGGAATTTTATCACTATTTTCATAGTCATACCGTTCTCCCCAACCATTGAAACCCCAATCGGTAATGTGTAGTTCATCATCCTTATAAAATACAAAGATGGGACCATTATCTCGTGCCCAGACATCTTCAAATCGCCAAGCGAAGATATCAATCTGGGACGTATTACATCCTCGATCACGAAGGACCGATGAAACACGTGTCTTTTCAAATTCGTTGTAGGTGACGATATGGACACGTTCTCCTGTATGGAGCGCTAACGTCATTTGAATCCAAGACTCTTCATATCTTTCGACAAGATCCCTCCATTTATTTTCCTCATAGTCATGAGGCCACTGAAGTTCGTTTTTCATACATTGCCAAAATTCTGAATCAGATTTAACGTCGACGAGGTTGTTGCTGCGTTACACAGTGGATCATTCCACCATCTTTCATTACTTCCGCCATGGGAATAAGGATGACCTGACGATCATCACCATAGAGGGCCTGTAATTTCTGTACCGCTACCTCATCATTCGGATCGTCATATCCAGGTACTAAGACGACCTTGTTACCGATGTAATAATTGATATAGACGCCGTAATCCTTTCGTGTAATTTTCTTCGTCGTGACGGGTAAATGTAAGGTACGATATCGTTCACCCTTCGTATTCGTAGCCCGTTTCAGTATATCATATTCACGGGGGTCTATAAAGTCTTCACGGTAATAAGTTACAATCGTATCGGAGTCTGCAAATCGTGCCGTCCCATCAATATGATCATCGGTAATATCTTGACCCTTCTCACCATCTAACCAAATAAAGTTCGATATACCAAGATATTTTCGAAAATATCCCTCAGCCTCTGCCTGTGTCATACCTGGATTACGATTTCGATTGAGAATAGATGATCGTTTGGCCATCAATGTTCCCTTCCCATCGACTTCGACGGAACCACCTTCATTAATCATGGAAACTTTCGTGACTGGAAGACCTAACGCATCGCCGACCTTCTTTGGAATTTGGTCACTATTTTCGTAATCGTATCGTTCTCCCCATCCATTGAAACCCCAATCGGTAATACTAAGTTGATTCTGATCATCAAATACAAAGATGGGGCCATTGTCTCTCGCCCAGACATCTTCGAAACGCCAGACATAGAAATCGATTTGTGCCATATTACATAATCGATTACGAAGTTTCGATGAAACACGAGTCTTTTCTTCTTCGTTGTATGTGATTATATGGACACGTTCTCCAATATGAAGGGCTAGCGTCATTAGAATCCAAGATTCTTCGTATCGTTTGACAAGATTTCTCCCTTTATTTTCACCGTAGTCGTGAGGCCACTGGAGCCATGTGCCTTCATGGGGCTCATGCTCTCCAGGCATGTGAAAGACCATTTTCGATAAGGCTTGGATACTGGTTGCGGGTTTTGATGGTGTGGGTTTCTGTTGCGAAAAAAGAGTCTTGAACATCGTTACAAGGGAGGGGGAGAGAGAAGTGTCGAAAGCGAACCTGCGAAGGATCCTGTTTTATATGGAGGCAGCGAAGAAATACGGTATCCAGGCGTGACTGAAAAATGAAGGAAGAAACTCAGATGAGGTTCTAGATGGAATTGATTGACTCTTCATAGTAATCTCCGGAAGTTCCAGTCGTGGCCATTCCCGTATCCGTCGGGTGCTGTCTTGGATAAATCATGTTTGCAATCTAAATCGGTTGAATGTTCCAAAACTATACGATAGGTGTGAAGCGGTCGTAAAATGTCACAGAGGTAGTAGGAGGTCACTATGGTTAACCACACTGATGATACCTACTCTTTACTGTTATGTACGTGCACAAAGAAAAGTGGTGAAGTTTCGCTATCCTCTCAGCTCGATGCATCGGATAGTCAGTTCGAAACATCGCGGTGCGTGACCAACGCTTTAGTCCCATAAGGTATCTTCCAATTTTAAGAACTTCGCAACCTCTTCAGAGGTTCGAAGAGAGGCAATCGATTCCATATCTTCCTCTGAGAGTTCAAATTCATACACGGCAAGATTCTCAGACATATGTTTAGGATTTCCAGTACCAGGAATAACAATGGTTCCCATCTGAATCGCCCATCGGAGCATAATCTGGGCGACACTCTTCGTATACTTCGTCGCAAGGTTCGTTAGTACCTCAATCGTATGGGTCTCATGATGTTGCAAGTTACCACCCAAGGTATAATAACCAGTGATGGTAATACCATGTGTCTTACAATATGCAACGGTATCCATCCATCCTTCTGATACCCATGGATTGAAATTGATTTGATTATTCGCTATCGGAGCTACATTCTCAATCTCTTGAATTTCCTTCAATAGTCTTGTCGGAAAGTTACTGACACCGATATTCCGTACCACACCCTGATCTCGAAGCTTCGATAGGGTTTGGTAGGTTTCCTTACGACACTCCTGTTTCGTATATCTCTTTTTTGAGCATTCGGAAGACACATAACTTAATCCAGGTAAGCGACCTGGTGCATGCATCAAGATAAGGTCAAGATAGTCCAGACCAAGTTCCTCTAGGAATGTCGGGACGATGGTCAGGGTCGAATTCTGACCGTAGGAACTCGGCCATACCTTCGTCGTGATGAACATCTCCTCACGGGGGATCCCTCGTTGAATGGCCTCCTGAATCCCTTTCCCAATAGCCTTATGATTCAGGTAAAGGTGGGCCGTATCAATATGCCGTCCCCCCATTAACAAATAATGTAGGACCGTCCGTTCGACCATCACGTCATCGTACGCTGTTGGTCGGCAACACATTCCTAAACCATTTTGAGGAATCTTATACCCACCTGGAAGGTCTAATAACATTTCCAATTCAGGACGAGGTTGTGGAAGGATATCATCTGCAACTTCTGGAGTCCCAGTCATTTTACCGTGGCCGACAATGGCGGGAGGCCAGACCCCATTCAACAGAGGGATGATCGTGGCAAAGAATCTACCCTCGGGTATGGGGGCAAGATTCAGCCATCCCAGAAATAATGCTGTACTCAATACCCCACAGGGTATAAGCCTAGTCAAGATGAGGTTGCCGATACGACCCATGATCGTGGGAATATTTGGTGAAATCTAGTTCACCTTCCAGAGCAGTGGCACCACAAAAAAGTCGAAAACACCGTCTCCCCTCGAACAAAACACGTTTGTTACCGGGAAAATACAACCGAAGTAGCACAACACGAGAATTCACCGTGTTAATTGCGTACCCACTTGCCGAGGGTGG